>Ga0209342_10005973_pt1 | contig 12417 bp, 14 predicted proteins | sample RifCSP16_2_FD_184023 | JGI IMG/M metagenome (GOLD analysis project Ga0209342, IMG submission 184023) | Soil microbial communities from Rifle, Colorado - Rifle CSP2_sed 16_2 (SPAdes) (version 2) | ecosystem: Environmental > Terrestrial > Deep subsurface > Rock core/Sediment | place: Rifle... | reverse complement strand
TCCCCTCCTCTTCCCGTTCCGCCACCAGTAAAGTGGAGGCCCGGTTTTCGGTGAGCTCGTATCGATAGCTGCGCTCCGGCCACGGATTCGGAAAGGACACCCCGTCGATCGCCAGCACTTCCGGCAGGTCGTCCAGCGTCATCCCGCGGATGGCGATCGGAGTGAGGGTGCGGATCACGCCGTTTCAGAGGCGGCAGACGGTAGATATAGCGGGACGATCGTGGCCGGCTCAGCCAGCTTGCCGGTCCGGATCTGGGACCAGGCCAACTCCGCCAGGGCGCTCGGCCGGCGGATGCACAGCGAGGGCGGGGCCAACTGCGCAAACTGGCTCCCGCGCAGCGCCTCTCGGCCCTCTTTGCCGAATTCGCCGCAGACGTAGGTCGGCTTCTTCAGTGTCTGACCCAGTTGCTCCCAGGTCATGGCCTTGGGAGCCCCGTTTGCCTTCCAGGACCTCCGGCCCCATTTGTACCATAGAGCCGCAACTCGCCCACGGCCGGCCTGCAGCAGGCAGACCATTGGCTCCTCCCTGGCTGGTTGGCCGTAGGCCAGGATGTCCAGGGTCGGGATGCCGATCAAGGTCAGCTTGTGCACCAGGGCCAGGCCCTTGGCCAGTGCCAGCCCGATGCGCAGGCCGTTGTAGGAACCGGGACCCAGGGCCACGGCCACCGCCGAGAGCTCCCCGAACTTCGCGCCGGTCCGGCGCAGGGCGATCGCCACTTCCGGCGCCAGCTCAACCGTGTGCCGGGATTCCGTGGTCCACACGCTCTCGGCCAGCACCTCGCTACCGCTGTGCAGCGCAATCCCCAGGGAGCGGGTGGCCGTGTCAATGGCCAGCAGCAAGCTCAGCCTCCAAAAGCGGCCTTGCGGAACTGCCGCAGCAGCCGCTCATAGCGCGGGCCGCGCGCTTCGAAGTGCAGATTGCGGCGGAAGTCCTCCATCCAGTGCAGACTCACCCACAGCCGTTCGGCCGGCAGCAAGCCCTCCAATCGCTCCGGCCACTCCACCATCACCGGCGCCGAATCGCCGAAGAGATCCAGCAAGCCCAGCGCGATCGCCTGCTCAGGGCTATCCAGCCGGAAGGCATCGAAGTGGTACAGCCGGCCGTGGTCCGCGCGGCGGTACTCCTGGATCAACACGAAGCTGGGGCTGGTGACCCGGTCCAGCACCCCCCAACCGCGGGCGATGCCCTTGGCGAAGGTGGTCTTCCCCGAGCCAAGGTCCCCGGCGATGCAGTACAGGTCGCCCGGTTTCATGAGTTCCCCGAGCCGCACCCCCAGCCGCTCGGTCTGATCCGGGCTGTGGCTGAGGAATTCCAGGCTGCGATCGTCGAGGATGGGCATGAGGCGGGGCGCATTATACGTCAGGGGGTTCCGCGCTCACAAGCACTTCCCAAGCCTATGGCTCCGGACTACAATCCAGCCCATGCGAGTACTGGTGCTCTCTGACATTCATGCCAATCTCTCCGCCTTGCGCGCGGTCTTAGAGGACGCCGGCAAGGGCGGCGATACCGGCCATGCCTACGAGGCGGTCTGGTGCCTGGGCGATTTGGTGGGTTATGGGCCCGATCCCAACGAGTGTATTGCGGAAGTCCGCCAACTCCCCGGCCTGATCTGCCTGATCGGAAACCACGACCATGCGGCGCTGGGCTTGACCCCGCTGACCCGCTTCAACCACGATGCCCGGGCCGCGGCCACCTGGACCCAGCAGGCACTCAACAAGGACAGCGTCGAATTCCTGCGCTCCCTTCGGAAGGAAGCCGCCTACGATGGATTCACCCTGGCCCACGGAAGTCCACGCCAGCCGGTCTGGGAGTACATCCTGGATCCGCGCACCGCAGACGCCAACTTCGATGCCTTCTCCACCGACTACTGCCTGGTGGGCCACACCCACCTGCCGGTAATCTTCCAACGCAGCGCCGAGGACGCCTATTCGCTCTCCCGACCCACCTTGCCGGGCCAGCCCATCCGGCTGGAGCCGCGCATGATCATCAACCCGGGCTCGGTGGGACAGCCGCGGGACATGGATCCCCGGGCGGCCTACGCCATCCTCGATCTGGATGCCATGACCTGGGAGGCCCGGCGCATGCAATACGAGGTCAGCGAGGTTCAGCTGCGCATGCTACGGGCCGGCCTGCCTGAACGCCAGGCGCTGCGGCTGGTCGCCGGATGGTAAGGGAACCCCGCCCGGTCCACCGGCGTCCTAGAGGGCAGCGAGCCGCTGGCTCGCCTCGAAAGGAGCACCCGATGAGAGCCTGGACTGCACCACTTCTGGCCCTGCTGGCCGGGCTGGTGATGGCCGGTTGCGCGGCCGCCGCCCGGGAGTCGCCTCCGGTCTTCAGTGAGCCATCCGTCGGCTTCGACCAGGCGGCCGAGGGTGGATTTCCCGGCGAGAGCTTCGCCCCCGGCCAGCCGGGGGTAGCGGAAGCCCCGGTGCTGGTGTCCAACGTCGCGGCCGTGGAGCGGGTGGTGATCCAGACCGCCAGCCTGACGCTGGTAGTCCCCGACCCCGCAGCCAGTGCCGACGAGATCGCCGATCTAGCGGCCGAGATGGGCGGCTTCGTGGTCAGCTCCAACATCTCCCGCACCACGTACGCCGACATCGGTGTGACCGCCAATCAGGGATCGATTCAGATTCGGGTCCCCGCCGAACGGCTGGCGGAGGCCTTGGAGCGGATCCAGTCCGGCGCCACCGAGGTGCGCGGCGAGAACATCTCCGGCCAGGACGTCACCCAGGAGTTCACCGACCTGCAGTCCAGCCTGCGCAATCTGGAGGCGGCGGAGGAGCAGCTGCTGGAAATCATGGGCTCCGCCACCGACACCGAGGACGTGCTACGGGTCTTCGAGAACCTGCGCCAGGTCCGCCAGGAGATTGAGATCACCACCGGCCGCATCCAGTACCTGTCGGAATCGGCCGCGCTGTCCAGCATCAGCGTGGAGCTGATCCCGGATGCCGCCGCTCAGCCACTGCAGATCGGCGGGTGGCGTCCGGAGGGCACCGCTCGGGAGGCCTTCACCGCCCTGATCCGGGCGCTGCGCTTCCTGGGCGAGGCCGCCATTTGGACCGGCATCTGCGTGCTGCCAGTGACGCTGATCCTGGGCGTGCCGACCTACTTCGCCGGCCGGACCATCCGCCGCCGGCGCCGGGCAACCAAGCCCAAGGCCAAGCCGACCGAAGGCTGAGCCGGTCGCCCGACCGAGCAACTGAAACGGGGCTGTCCCTGGTGGACAGCCCCGAGTTCTTAGTGGCTACGTTGCGCCGCGGGTCAGGGTCCGATGGCCTCCCGGATGGCCACCGCCATCTCACCGAACTCACGAGTGTGGGCCATCTGGAGCGCGCGCGGCCTCTCCAGCGGGATCGGCAGATCCAATCGCACGCTGCCCGGCCGGTGGCTCAACACCAACACCCGATCCGCCAGCAACACCGCCTCCGGGATGGAGTGGGTCACCATGACTACCGTGACCACCCGGCTGGACCAGATCCGCATGAGTTCGAAGGCCATGCGCTCGCGGGTCATGGCGTCCAGCGAGCCAAAGGGCTCATCCAACAGCAGCAGATTGGGATCGTGGATCAGAGCCCGGGCGATCGCCACCCGCTGCGCCATTCCGCCCGACAGATCCCGCGGCAAGCTGTCCTCAAACCCGCCCAGACCCACCAACTGGATGAGGTCACTCGCCCGAGCCAGCCGCTCCGATACCGGTCGGTCGCTCAGCTCCAGGGGCAGCGCCACATTGTCCAGGGCACTGCGCCAGGGCATCAGGTTGGCCTGCTGGAACACGAACCCCACCCGCCGGGGTCCCTCCACCGGCTGCCCCTCCAGGATGACCTGGCCTCGGGTGGGCCGCAGCAGTCCGGCCAGCAGCCGGAGCAGCGTGCTCTTGCCGCAGCCGGATGGTCCGACAATGCACACGAAGGAATTGCGGGCTGCGCTGAAGCTCACATCGTGCAGCGCGGGCAGCCCCCCGTTTCCGTTGGGGAAGACCATGCTCAGTTCCCGCGCCACCAGCACGGGATCCTGAGCGGGCCCTGCATGCTCAGTCATCGGCGTGCCTCGTCCGGGCCAGCCCGCGGCCCCGGTCACGGCAGGTAATCATTGGTGAAGGCCTGCTGGATGTCCAGCGGATCGGCCAGCAGCCCCATCTGCAGCAACAGTGCGTGCATGTTCTCCCAGGCGGCCGGATCGGAGTAGCCTGGCCGATCGCTACGCCAAAACTCAATCGTGGCTGCCAGGACTGCCCGCTGCGTGTCTTGATCGGCCGGCGACAAGGCCGCCAGCCCTTCCACATATTTCTTGCAGATCTCGAAAGCGGCCTGCGGGTCGGCGATGGCCTGCTCCACCCCGCGCAGAGTCGCCCGCACCATCGCCCGGACCAGCGCGGGGCGGTCGCGCAGGGTGGCTTCCGAGGACAGCAACCCGTTGGAGGCCAGCTGCACGTAGTCGGCCACCCGAATCACGTTCACCGGCAGCCCTCTGGCCTCCAGCTGCAGCGGCTCGTTGTTGGCGTACACCACCACCGCCTCTTCCTGGCCGACGGCCAGCGCCTCCACCTGATTGAAGCCGATCGAGTCCAGGGTGGCCGCGTTCTCCGGCAAACCGGCGGCGTGCAGCAGGGCCCGGTAACCCACATAGGAGGCGCCGAAGAGCCCCGGGATGCCGATGCGTCTGCCGGCCAGGTCCTGGGGAGTGCGGATCCCGCTGTCGGCCGGCGCCGCCACCGCCACCGGGTAGTCTTGCCACCAGGCCATCACGTACACCACCGGCAGGCCCTGGGCCCGCGCCAGCAGCACCTGCTCGCCGGAGACCAGCGAGAAGGGCAGCTCGCCGGCGCCCACCAGTTTCACCCCGTCGGTTTCGAAGGATTGGTCGAGTTCCAACTCGATCCCGGCTTCCCGGAAGTATCCGTTCTCGATTCCGACGTAGAAGGGGGCGAACTGTACGTTGGGTATGTAGCCCATCGGCAGCCGGATGTGCTCGGCCGGCGCGGGGGTCCCGGCGCAAGCGGCCAGCAGCGCGGCAGCCACCGGCACGATCAGACGCCGCATTCTTGGATAGGCCTTCATCGCGCCTCCTCCGGGGTGCGCCAGGCCAGCAGCCGGCGCTCCAGCAGGGCCACCGCCGCGTACAGGGTCAGGGCCATGCCGATCAAGGTAATCACCGCCACAAACACCAGGGACGTGTCGAACAATCCGTCGCCGACATTGATCAGGAAACCCAGCCCCTGGTCGGCCCCCACGAACTCCCCCACCACCGCCCCGATGACCGAGAGCGTGGCGCCGATCTTCAGGCCACCCAGCAGCACTGGCATGGCCGCCGGCGCCTCCAGTTTCAGGAAGACTTGCCGGCGGGAGGCCCGCAGGGTGCGCATCAGGTCGTACAGCTCCCGGGGAACCGAGCGCACTCCCACCACCGTATTGACCAGGATTGGGAAGAACACGATCAGCGCGCAGATCAGCACCTTGGAGAGCCGCCCGGGGCCGAACCAGATGACCAGCAGCGGCGCAATGGCCACGATCGGCACGGATTGAGAGGCCACGATGTAGGGCTCCAGGGCGCGCTCCAGCGCAGCGGACTTCGCCAGACCGTAGCCCAGCACGGTCGCCACCAGCAGTCCCAGGCTCAATCCGGACAGCACTTCGGCCAAGGTGATCAGCGTATGGCGAGGCAGGCTGCCGTCCATCACGGCCCGGACGAAACGGGCGGCCACCGCGCTGGGCGCGGGCAGGATGAAGGGTGGAAGCCCCGACCAACGCGCGGCCGACTCCCAGCCCGCCAAGGCCATGGCCAGCGCCAGCACCGGAAGCCAGGGGCGGATGGATCGTCGCGGCCGAGGCCGCGGCGGCTGTAGATCTCGAGGTTGGGCGACGTCCATCTCTCTTTCCAAGACAAATGCCCCGAAGGATCATCCTTCGGGGCACAATGCTCCGGTCAGGCGCGCGGCGACGGTCGATACGCCGACGCATCATCTGCGCCAGCGGACCCGCAGCAAAAACCCCGAAGACGGATGTCTCCGGGGCGTATGCCGCGCGCCCGTCGTGGCCGCACGCCAAGCGCTGAGCCTTCTTCCATCCGGACTGTACCGTCGGCTCCGGAGTTCCACCGGATCATGCGCATGAGCGCTCGCGGGCTGTACCGCCGGTCGGGAATTGGGCCTGACGGCCCGCACCCTGCCCCGAAGGCTGGACTATTCAGTTGCTGGGATTATACCGCGTCGGCGCGCCGCCCATCCGGACCGACCTTCCCGGTCCGGCGCTCCGGATGTCATGTCACAGGTTGAGCTCCCGCATATCCCCGGTGGTCACGAAGATCACTCGCTCGGCGATGTTGGTGACCCGGTCGCCGATGCGCTCCAGGTTGTGGGCACACCACAACAAGTAGGTGGCCCGGGTGGCACTGTTGGGGACGTGCGACATGATCTCCACCAGCTCATCGAACACCGCCTGGTATAGGCCGTCCATCTCGTCATCCCGGGCTGCGATCTCGCGGGCCTTGGCCGCGTCCCGGCGGGCGTAGGCTTCCAGGGCTTCCCGCAGCATTTCCCTGGCCATCTCCGCCATGCGGGGGATGTCGATCAGCGGCTTGAGCAGCGGCTCATCGCCCATGCGAATCACGGTCTTGGCGATGCCGGTGGCGTGGTCGCCCATGCGTTCCATGTCCACCACGATGTTCATGGCCGCCACCACCGAACGCAGGTCGCTGGCGGTCGGCTGCTGCGTGGCAATCAGCGCCAAGCAAGCCTCTTCGATCTTGAAGCGCATCTGATTGATCTGTTCGTCGTCGGCGATGACCTCTCGCGCCAGCGCCGGATCACGCCGCCTTAGACAATCCAGCGAGCGCTGGATGGCCTGATCCAGCAGCTGGTGCATGCGGCGCAAGTCGTCGTTGACGGCCGCCACCTCGCGATCAAAGGCAGACCTCAGACTGCGGGCAGTCACGCTGCGCTCCTTCCCCTATCCCATTCTACCGGTCACGTAGTTCTCGGTGAGTTCCTGCTGTGGCCGGGTGAAGACCGTGTCGGTCGGAGCGTACTCCACCAGCTCCCCCAGCCAGAACAACCCCGTCATGTCCGAGACCCGGGCGGCCTGCTGCATGTTGTGGGTGACGATCACAATGGTATACCGGTCCCGCAGTTGGCGCATCAGATCTTCGATCTTCAACGTGGCGATGGGATCCAGTGCGGAGCAGGGCTCGTCCATCAAGATGATCTCCGGCTCGACCGCCAGTACCCTGGCGATGCACAGCCGCTGCTGCTCCCCCAGCGACAACCCCAGCGCATCCTGGCTGAGACGATCCTTGACCTCCTCCCACAAGGCGGCCCGCACCAGCGATCGCTCCACCAGCTCTTCCAGCTGCACCCGCCCCCGCACGAGTCCAAGCACCCGGGGTCCGAAGGCCACATTGTCGAAGACCGACTGCGGGAATGGATTGGGCTTCTGGAACACCATTCCGACCCGGCGGCGCAGATCCACCACATCCAGGTCGGCCCGGTAGATGTCCACACCGGCGATGCAGACCCGACCCTCGAGACGAGCTCCGGGAATGATGTCGTTCATGCGATTCAGGCAGCGCAGGAAGGTGGACTTGCCGCAGCCGGAGGGGCCGATCAAGGCGGTGATCTCACGCAGTCGGATGTCCATGCTGACCTTGCTCAGCGCGCGGAAGTCGCCGTAGTAGAAGTCCAGATCATGCACCTCGATCTGGACCTGGTTCTCTTCCCTGACCATGCGCGGCATTGTACACCCGGCCTTCGGCTCGCCCGGCCGCCTGACGGAAGGCGGCGCAGTATAATGGCGATCGCAATGCGCCAGCATCGGCCGCACGCTGTGGAATTGCTCCTCGCGCTGGCCCTGAGCGCATCCCTGACGGCGGCCTGCTCCACCGAACCCGGACAAGCCGCCTCGAGCGGCCGGCCCTCCAGGACCATCGAGAACAAAGGCTCCGATACGATTGTCAACCTGGCGCTGGCCTGGGCCGAAGCCTATCAACAGGTGCAGCCGGCAGTTCAGGTCTCGGTGACCGGAGGCGGAACCGGCACCGGGATGGCGGCTCTGATCAACGGAACCGTGGACATCGCCAATGCTTCCCGCCGTATCAAGCCGGAGGAGCGCTCCGCCGCCGAGGCCAATGGCATTTCGCCGGTGGAATTCGTGGTCGCCCGGGACGCCATCGCGGTCATTGTTCACCCGGACAACCCGGTGGACCGCCTGACCATCGATCAGATTGCGGCCGTCTACACCGGGGCGATTGACAACTGGGCGCAGCTGGGCGGCCAGGACCGCCCCATCGTCCGCCTGTCGCGCGAAACCAACTCCGGCACGCATGTCTATTTCCTGGAGCAGGTCTTGCGCAAGGGTGATCTGGAGAGCGAGGCCCTGTTTTCACCGGATACCCTGCTGCTGCCCTCCTCGGAGGGCATCACGGCCGAGGTGCGGGACAATCCCAACGCCATCGGCTACGATGGCCTTGGGTACGTCACCCCGGATGTCAAGGTCCTGGCCGTGGCGCTCGATCCCAGCCTGGGCTACGCCTACCCCACGATCCAGACCGTCAACAGCCTGGAGTATCCGATTGCCCGGGAACTCTACATGTACACCGCCGGCGAGCCGGAGTCCGAGGTCCTGGAGTACCTGAATTGGATCCTGAGCGATCCAGCCCAGGTCATCGTCTCCCAGCTTGGTTTCGTGCCCGTCCGGCGTTGACCCCCTCATGCGTGGCGTAGCCTGGACCGAGTTTCTCATCACGCGCTGGATCCGGGTGAGCGGATACTCCGCCATCCTCTTCGTGCTGCTGATCTTCGGTTTTCTATTGCGGGAAGGGTCGCCGGCGCTTATCCAGATCCCCCCATCTTCCCTGCTGGGAGTGCGCTGGTACCCGATTGAGGATCACTTCGGCATCCTGCCCCTCCTGGGGGGCTCGGTGGTGGTCACCATCGGCGCCATGTTGGTTGGAGTCCCCCTGGGCATCACCACCGCGATCTACATCGCGGAGGTTTCGCCTCGATCGGTGCGTGAGATCCTGAAGCCGCTGGTGGAGGTGCTGGCTGGATTGCCCTCGGTCATGCTGGGGTTCCTTGGCATCATCCTCCTGGCGCCCTCCCTGCGCCGGCTGCTCGACCTGCCCACCGGGCTCTCGGCGCTCACCGGTGCACTGCTGCTGGGAGGCATCGCCATCCCCACCATCGTGAGCGTGGCTGAGGATGCCCTGGATGCGGTGCCGCGCACCTATCGCGAGGCCGCCATGGCCCTGGGGGCTACCCGGTGGCAGACCATCTGGCGGGTCACCCTGCCGGCGGCACGCTCCGGGGTCCTCACGGCGGTCATGCTGGGCATCGCCCGGGTGATCGGCGAGACCATGACGGTCATGATGGTCACCGGCAACGCGCCCGTGATGCCTTCCGGCCTGCAGTCGCTCTTCCGTCCGGTGCGGACGATGACCGCCACAATCGCGGCCGAGATGGGCGAGGTGGCCAATGGCAGCGTGCACTACCACGCGCTGTTTTTGATCGGGGTCACGCTGTTCTTGATCTCGCTGGCCATCAACCTGATCGCGGCGGCGGTGGTCTTTCGCCAGCGCACGCGGGCGGAACGGGTGTTGTCCTGATGGCCGCCAGCCCACCCATACTCTCCCGCCGGCGTTATCAGATCCAACGGGCCGGCTTTGCCGCGCTCCTGATGGCGACCCTGGTGACGGTCGTGCCCATCATCCTGATCGCTGCGTTAATTCTCTGGCGGGGCGCTCCGGCGATCTCATGGGAGTTCCTCACTCAGCCGCCGCGCCAGGGCATGCGCGAGGGAGGCATCCTGCCCGCCATCTTGGGCACCCTGTGGCTCACCCTGGGCACCGGAGTGCTGGCGGTGCCCTTCGGCGTGGCGGCGGCCATTTACCTGGCCGAGTACGCTCCCGAAAGCCGCTGGACCCGGACCATCCGGGTGGCCATCATTTCGCTGGCCGGCATCCCTTCCGTGGTGTACGGATTGTTTGGGCTGGGACTGTTCGTGCTCTTCCTGGGTTTCGGCACCAGCATCCTGGCCGGCTCCTTCACCCTGGCGATCATGACCCTGCCGGTCATCATCAGCACCGCCGAGGAGGCGCTGCGCTCGGTTCCGCAGAGCTTCCGGGTGGTGAGCATCTCGCTGGGTGGAACCCAGTGGCAGACCATCCGGCGCATTGTGCTGCCCGAGGCGCTCCCCGGCATTCTGACCGGCGTCATCCTGGGCCTGGAGCGCGCTGCCGGTGAGACCGCGCCAATTCTGTTCACCGCCGCAGCCTTCTTCCTGCCGCGGTTACCCACCTCGCCGTTGGACGCCACCATGGCGCTTCCCTATCACCTTTTCGTGATCTCGACCCAGGTGCCCGGGATGCCCATCCGCCTGCAGTATGGCACCGCGGCGGTCCTCTTGGTTTTTGTGCTGGGAATGAACATCCTGGCCACGGTGGTCCGCTCCCGGGCGAGGGCCCGCAGGCAATGGTAGCTGTGGTGGAGACCGCCAACCAGACTGCCCGCCTTCCGGACGAGCGGCACGCCCTAGCGATCCGCGGGCTTAGCCTGGTCTATTCGGATGGCAAAGAATCGCTGCGCGAGATCGAACTGGATATCCCGGTGCATGCCATTACGGTCCTCTTCGGTCCGGCCGGCGGAGGAAAATCCACTCTGCTGCGCTCCCTCAACCGTCTGAACGATCTGACCGACGTCCGTCACCGTTCCGGCCAGGTCTGGTTCGACGGCCAGGATATCCTGCAGCCTGCCACCGACGTCATCGCCTTGCGCCGCCGGGTGGGCATGGTGTTCGCCCGGCCGGTCGTGTTGCCCATGACCATCCGGGGGAACATGACCTACGGCCTGGAGCTCGCTGGAGAGCGGGACCACAAACACATGGCCATGTTGCTGGAGCGCAGCCTGCGGGCGGCGGCGCTGTGGGACGAGGTCAAGGACCGCCTGGACGATCCGGCCATCTCGCTCTCCGGGGGGCAGCAGCAGCGGCTGTGCCTGGCCCGGGTGCTGGCCCTGGAACCCGAGGTCATCCTGCTGGATGAACCCACCTCCGGCCTGGATCCGCTCTCCACCGGCAAGGTGGAGGCCTCCCTGCACGAGCTCAAATCCCGCTACACCATCGTGCTGGTGCCGCACTCCATCCAGCAGGCGGCCCGCATGGCGGACTACGCGGCCTTCGTCCTGGACGGCCAGTTGATCGAGGTGGCCCCGGGCAAGGAGATCTTCACCCGCCCGCGGGACCGCCGCACGCAGGACTACGTCGAGGGCCGCTTCGGCTAGAGGGCCTCGAGTGGCGCCCGCTGCCTCCCAGATCCGCCTCGGGCCGGTGGCCTGTGTCCTGGTGTTCGTTCCGCTGCTGCTCGCCTGTACGCCGCTGACCTCGCCCCCTTCCCCCTCCCCCTCGCCCAATGCCAGAGCCACCCCATCCCCTGCGCCGGCGATCTCTGCATCGCCGCAACAGACTGCCACCCCGCGGCCGACTGGGACGCCTGACCCCGTCTCCCCCACCCCCCCGGCCTGCCTGAGGGAGCCGGGAAGAATGTTGGTAACGGAGCTGATCGATCCAGCCCTGCCGCGCAGCCTGCCCTACCGGATCTACCTGCCGCCCTGCTACGGCCGGCCGGAGATCCAGGGCTATCCGGTGCTCTACCTGCTGCACGGGCTGGAGCGCACCGACAGCCACTGGGACGACCTGGGAGCCGACGAGGCCGCCAACCGGTTGATTGCCGCCGGGGATGCCCCGCCCTTCCTGATGGTCATGCCCTGGGAACGCAAGGGCCTGGATTTCGAATCGGCCCTGGTGGACTTCCTCCTCCCCGCCATCGAGCGGACCTACCGGGCCCTGCCCGACCGGTCTGGGCGGGCGATGGCCGGGATTTCACGGGGGGCAGGCTGGGCCCTGCGGATCGGAACGAACCATCCCGAGGTCTTCGGCGCGGTGGGGCTGCATAGCCCCGCGGTGCTGGTGCCGGACCTGTACAATCTGCCCGGCCTGCTGGCCGGGTTACCGCCCGACAGCCTGCCCAACCTATGGATCGATATCGGTGATCGCGATCCGCTCCGGGTCTCGGCGTTGAGATTGGCAGCGCTGCTGGACCAACAGGAGGTTCGATATTCCTGGCGGCTGTATCCGGGCTGGCACGCGGAGGACTACTGGGCGGCTCACATGCAGGTCTACCTGCGCTGGCACGTAGCCCAGTGGCAGGATCTGCCGGTGCCCCGCTAGCGTCTGGCCAGGCAGTCCAGGACGGCTTCCAGCGGGATCGGCCCAGGGCGAAGCAGATGCGGCGGATCCTTCGTACAGTCCACAACGGTGGAGGGCTGCCTAATCGGAGTCTCCCCGCCATCCAGGATGAGGTCGATCCTACCGCCCAGCGCCGAGAGCACCTGCGCGGCCGTCGTGGGGTTGGGATCCCCGGATCGGTTCGCT
>Ga0209342_10005972_pt1 | contig 12417 bp, 12 predicted proteins | sample RifCSP16_2_FD_184023 | JGI IMG/M metagenome (GOLD analysis project Ga0209342, IMG submission 184023) | Soil microbial communities from Rifle, Colorado - Rifle CSP2_sed 16_2 (SPAdes) (version 2) | ecosystem: Environmental > Terrestrial > Deep subsurface > Rock core/Sediment | place: Rifle... | reverse complement strand
ATCCCTTAAGGAAAGGGCGATGTGTACTTCATCCCGGTGAGCCTTGAGGAGTTCCGGCTACGAACAGGCGCACCGATCTTCATCGATCGGAAGGCCCTTCCATTGAGGGATACAGATGTCGCGGAATGGTACAGTCGGCTCCAGCTCGCGACGAGCTTTTATGAGGCGAATGGAGCCGCAGCATGCACGATACTGTATTCGATCACTCAACGCTATGTGGTTTCACATGTCGTCCTTGCCAACAGTGTGGAAGCGGTGTCCATGCAATGTCTTACAAAGGTCTACCAGGACAGCGTGTATGGCGTGTACAAGATTCGGAGTTCATCCGCACTGACAGGGCCTACTCTTCACAAGACCGGGAAGGAAGGTATCAACCTGCTCAGGGGCGCGAACGGGGGCTAGCGTAGGAGATGCCAAGGGAGGAGGTGGCAACAACGCTGCCCGTCTGGAGGGCACGCTGACCGAAGAGGACGAGACCTGTTGTGAGAAGCGCACGCTCGGCCGGGATCGGCGGCCGGCCGGCCGTGTACAGTTCAGCCAGTGCATGGACAAGATAGCCGAAGTGATCGTAGGGAGCGCGTGGCAAAACCACCCCGCCGATGCCGGTCGTACCGTCGGCCAGCTGGGCGCCTAGCAAGAATTCGCTATCGCTGAATACTCGGGGGATCAGGACCAGCACGGCGCGGGCGCCATCCAGATACTGGATCAGAAGGACATGAGCCTCGGGAGCGTAGGACGCAACGGGGTGTCGTTCTCGAGTTCTTGCCGACGCCAGCAGTGCGTCGAGGACGCTCCCTCCCCATCGGTTCCGATCTGGCATGGACCAGTAGGCCGGGCCCACTTCGCGGATCTCCCTAATGCCTGTTTCGTGAGTCGCGCGCTGTTCCATGTAACTTTGCAGCAGTTCAGCAGCGTGAAAGGCGAAGGCCCAGTAGGGCGTGGACGCTGCGACGACAGCGACGTTGAGCCTGCCCGTTTGCACCGGTCGGTCCAGAGGAAGGTAACCAAGGACCGAACCAGCCATCAGTGGAATGCCGCGCCGCCGGGTCTCAGTAACGATGGCCTCAGCGTCCTGCCACTGAGCGGCCAGCATCTTGTCCAGGAAAATTGGGACGCGCGTGCCGGTCCGGTCGAAAATCTGCAGGATTTCGCGCATGATCTGTAATCGGGTTGTCGCACTTTGGCGCTGACCGCTGCCCGGCACATCTTCGCGAGTGGCAATGAGCACGCCATCTACCGCGAGCCGCGGAGTCGGACTCCCGACGTCCTCGAGGAGCGCGTCGGCGACGCTGGTAGCAATCCGGAACCCGTACCGTACCGATAGTGCCCGAGTAGAATCATTGGGTCGCGGGGTATCGGCAAACACGCTGGCCACGGTAAGGGGAGACGCGTAGGCCTTCTCTCCGACACGATACCCTTCCAGAAACCGTGTGCCGATGACGTCTGCGTGGGACACGGGATACCAGCTGTCGACGATCAAGGCTATGCGCTTGCGCGGTGCAGGAACGGTCCCCGCGTGAGCGGTGAGGACCGTGATGAAGACCAATATGCTAAGCCAGCACAGCAGACGCTGAGTCATTTGAGCAGCTCAGTAGCCTCCAGGAGGAACTATCGTTCCCGTGGTGATTTTGCGACGCGTCTTGGGTAACCCTTCTAGCGAGAACCCCGGAGCTTTGCGCCAAGACGCCGGAGCCTCCGTGGCTCGGAGGCTCCGGCGTGTATCTCGAGATGTCAGACGACGGGCCGTGAGGTCGGCTCTACATCCGCGTCACGCTGGCGTTCCAACGCGGCTCGTAGTAGTGGCCGGGCATGCTGCGGTTCCTGAGCATCAACGTGGTCCCGTTCGAGAACCGCACGATGATCCGATCGACCGCCCTGTCGTCAAGCCAAAACTCGTTGCCGACGAACGTGGGCCGGACGATCTCGTAGGTGCCGTTCGCCGTCCCGTTCGGCGCGGCCGCGACGAATCCCGCTCGCATCGCGCGCTGCACAAAGACCGAATCCTCAATGAGGACGGGGGACGAGGAGGACAGCGAGTGTTCGGCCACCAGGAGCCCACCGTCGAACCGCACGCGCCGGAAGATCTGCTGGCGGCTTCCCGCGGGGAGCGCGAGCGACATGAAGGCGCTCTGCCCGTTTCCGTAAAAGATGCTGTCCTCCCACGCGTAGTTATTCGAATACGCGCCGTGCATGACCCCGCTGCGACCGTTGTGATAGGCGACGTAGCCGCGCACCGTGTGCACGTCCGTGTTCTGCCAGATGAACGTGCCGTTCGCGAGATTGTTGTGCGACACCGCCTGGGTGAAATTCCACACGAACGCGAATCCCGTGTTCGGCCAGTTGAACCCGCCGCTGGTGGACTCGCCCTGGACACCCACGGCGACGGACTCGACCACCGAATTGCGGCTGCCCCCAGCTGTCATGTTGAACCCCGCGAGCAGGTAGCCTCGGTTGGGCGTGGTCACGCGCGATGCCACGGCGCGGTAGTACAGCACGTCGTGGGATTGATCTCCCTGGGTCTCGTTGTCCCACCAGTACGGGTCCTCGGCGTTCACGTCATGCGCGATGGTGTTGCGGTAGGTCACGCCGTGGCTGGCATGGGCAACGAAGGCATGGTTGCCCGCGTTTCGCACCACGACGCCCTCGACAATGCTCCCGCGCGCCGCATCACCCATGCGATGGAAGTGGAGGGCGTAGCGACCGAGAATCCCGCGCATTTCCGAACCCGCCGAGCGCTGCGGCCCCAGGTAACGCAACTGCGCGTACCCGATGCGCTGAACTGCCGCCGCCATCATCATGATGTGCGTCCGCTGGCTGGGCAGCCCCTCGATGCGAACACTCCGGGTGAGGTTCAACACTTCCGCCGAATAGACACGGCCGGGAGCGACGGTCACGGCCGGGTGGGCATACTGGAGTGGTCGGTCAAGCAGAACGGTACGGCCCGACGTCGCGTTCACACGCGGGTAGTCGTACCGGTCGTAATGCCTTGGGTCCGAGGCGGGGTCGCCCGTCGGGACGATGACGAGTTCGTCGCCCGGCAGCCAGCCTGTCGGATCTGCGTCCAACGTGATCTGCGTCGCCCCCGGGGAGACGCTGCCGGTCAGTCGCGCCCACGGCAGTTTGGGCGAGCCCCAGAGATCGAGCCGCCCGCTGCCCATGACCCAGACACCGGGATCGGTCGCGAGAGGCATCGTGGTCGGCCCTCCAACGAAGCTGGCTTCGGTGATGCCGTTGAACCGGACCAGGATCTGTGCGGGTTCGGCCGCGGTGCCGAAGTCTGCGACGCCGTTGACGATGAGGTTGCCCCACAGGTCGAGCGAGACGGCGCGGCTCCGCGCCGCCCGCAGGATGCCGTCCACGGTGATGCTTCGCGCCTCGACGCTCGCGGTGTCGATCTCAATGACGCGACCGGTGGGTATGACGACGTCGTCGCTTCGCGTCGGGACCCGGCCGTTTGGCCAGGCAGCGGGGTCGCTCCATCGGAATGTACCCGGCTGGGGCGAAGGCGTCCGACCCGGCGTGGGAGCAACCGTCGTTGTGGGTGAGGGTGCTGAGGTGGGTGAGGGTGCTGATGTTGACGTCGGTAATGGAGCCGGCGACGTCGGTGATGGCGCCGGTGTCGCGTGAGACGTGCGCGTGGGGCCTGGGTTTGATGTCGGTTGTGATGTTGGTCCCGGCGGTACCGGGGTTGGTCCCGGCGGTACCGGGGTTGGTCCCGGCGGTACCGGGGTTGGTCCCGGCGGTACCGGGGTTGGTCCCGGTGGTGCCGGGGTTGGTCCCGGCGGTGTCGGTTTTCCTCCGCCTACTTGCGAAGATGCGGGGCTTGAAATCGAAGCGATGACGAGAGCAAAGACAAACACGAGGCTCAGCCAGACTCTAAAGCGCATCGGCGCCTCCTCGAACAAGGCTCTGTCTGTCAGGCCCCCCGATGCAATGGCGGGAGTGCGGAACACTGCGGTCCTCTTCGGCAACCCGGCTGTCTCGCTGTCTTCAAGGAGAAAGCATCGAGACCCGTGGCTTTGCGTCCTCGAATCGCTTCGAGTTTGCCTTTATCGGAGGGGCCCTCATGATGCTCTTACCCAATGACCCCTCAGGTCTAGACCTGATTTGGACCGCGCACAGGCCGCTTCCTCACCATCGCCGGAGGGGCAACAGCTTGTTCTGGAACAAAGACACGAACGACGACTCTCGTCAAGTTCACTGTTCAGTGTCCTCCATACCGAAAACTATCACAATGTTCTTGCAGCCCGCCATGGAAATAGGGTGGTACGGGGATTGAAAAAGCGTCAAGTCTCCCCCAAAGACGCCACAAAGTGCGGGAGGGCCTGAACGACCAGATACACCGGACCGTGCGCTAGACAGCAACATACCGACTACCATGAAGCCGGTCCGTATCTGTAAGGTAGGTGAAGGGTTCAGTGGCCGATCGTAGTCGCTAGGAATTCTGCGGCGAGGGGGGCGTCCGATGGGCGAGTTACAAACTGAGGTGCAGTGGGAAGAGGGGCCTCGCGTACGAGTCAAGCCGCGCGTGGTGCGGCGGGGTACTCGAGTCCAGCCCGCGATGGATCCCATCCGAACGGCGTTACGGAGCGCCGAGCAGCGGTTCCTCGATCTGGTGAACGTGGCCGGAGACGATGTATCGGCGAACACACGAGCACAGTATCTGGTTATCCTTGGGGACTTACGAGTGATCGCGAATCGCATCGAAGACATTGCTGATCGTCGCGACCTTTCCTATCTGACGGCACGGCGGGTCAATCTCCTGAAACACTATTGCCTCTGGTGGAGTCGGCGCATGAGTGCCGAGTTCCTCCTCATGCTGCAAATTCAACTGGAGCAGGAGTTCAAAGGCCTGGTCGGCCCGCAAACGTATCAGACATACCTCCATCTGGAGGAGGTCGCAGATACTGCGCGTGAGATCAATGCACTCTTAGACAACGAGCTGCTGCTCAGACTTCGGGACGGGTCACTGCGGTCTGGGATGGTGGAGCTGTCTGGGCCCCCGCCTGGCCCGGGGCCAGACCGGTCGGTGATGGAAGCGCAACCGTAGAGGAGTGAGACGCAAACCATGCTCGGGAGAGGCGTGTCAGTGTCGCGCTATCGGCCATGGATGCAATTCCTGGCGTTGGCTCTTGTATTTGGGATTTCGCACGGCCAATACCCGCTCTACTATTTTGTGCAGAACCAGTATTTCCTCTACGGCCTCGCGCGAGCCGATCTCGGATTGCTCAAGAATGACTGGTTGGCGAGTACGACGGACCCGTGGCCCGTGTTCAGTTGGCTGGTGGAGTTCACGTACCGCTACGTGGATCAACGTGCGTTCTATGTATACTACATTGTGTTGCTCGGCATCTACGCGTACAGTCTGCTCGGTATCGCATCGCGTCTGACTGGTATTGCTGCATCGAGGACGAAGTACCTTCTCTACCTGGCGGTGCTGGTAGCGCTGCACTCGCCTGTCTCTACCTACTTGTCGGAGACCCTACTCGGATTCAACTTGAGCAAGGAACTCGTCGAGGGTGTCGCCTCACAGCGGATTCTCTGGGACATGTTCACGCCGAGTGCGTTTGGCGCCCTGCTCCTGCTTTCCGTCCACTTGTTCCTTCGTGGACGCCAACTGGCATCACTCGTTTCGGCGGTCCTGGCGGCCGTGTTCCACCCCGTGTACACCTTGAGCGCAGCAGCCCTGGTCCTCGCGTATCTGCTCATCATGTTGAGGCGTGGAGAGGCCACGAGCAGAGTCGCGAGATTCGCGCTCACAGCAGGCGCGTTGATCGCGCCGGTGGTGATTTCCAATTTGGTTTTGGCCGCCCCAACGTCGCCGGAGGTCTGGCGAGAAGCCCAGTCGATCCTTGTGCGCTTGAGGCTGTATCATCACGCTATTCCCGCGAGGTGGCTCGGCGATCTCTACGTGCGGATCCCTTTGGTGTTGGCAGCCCTGTATCTCGTCCGCCGCACGGAAGTGTTCTGGATCATGCTGGTTTCTGCCGTGATCGCCACTGGGCTCACGTTTGTCCAGGTCCTGACGGGCAGCAACACGCTTGCACTGATCTTTCCATGGCGTCTTTCGGTGTATTTGGTGCCGCTGTCGACAGCCATCATCCTGGCGTATGGGCTCCCGCCGCTTCTCGACAGACTGGGGAAACGTCTCCCGGCCGCGCAGACCGTATTGACGGTGCTGGGAATCATCGTCTTGGTGGCGTCTTTTGCTGCTGGTGCCGGAGCGACGGCGCGGCGCTGGCAAAAGTCGTGGGGGCCTGAGAGTGAGCCGTTATTGAGGTTCGTCAGTGCCTCAAAGGCGCCCGGGGATATCTACCTCATCCCTCAGCGATGGAGGTACTTTCGGCTGGCCACGGGAGCGCCTGTGTTCGTTGACTACTGGTTTGTTCCATACAATGATGTTGCCGTTCTTGAATGGAACAAGCGACTTAGACTGGTGGACGAATTCTACGCCGCGGCTGGAGAGAGTCGCTGCAAGCTCCAAAGGGAGATTTCGGTGGAATACCGGGTGACACATGTGGTGGTGACGGGGCAGGATACCGCGGCGTGCGGCAATTGGAAGATGGTGTTCGAGAACAGAGATGGCAGGGTATACAGAGTTACGCCGCAGTGATTTCGGGGCGACGCGGACGGCGCTCTTTGCGAATTGGGGAACTCGGGTCTTCTGATCTTTACCGTCCGGCGAGGCCCCGGAAAAGCAAGAGACGCAGTGGATAGGCGGTCATGATGATCAACGTACCGTCGGGCATCACCGTGGATCCTTGAATGATGAGCTGCCGCGCGACAGGACGCGAATACCCTGGGGGCGGTGGTGAAAGCGGGGGCACGGAGCCTACGACCTGCGGACGGCTCAGGTCCGGAGGGACCCGCAGGATGAGAAGACCCCCACCTCCGGGCGGCATTCCGGTATAGTAGATTGTTCCATCCGGCGCCGTCGCCATAGTATAGTGCGATGTCGTTGGCGCGTATCCTTCCGGCCTGGCAGCTCCGAGGAATCGCACCCCGATTTCTCGCTCGCGAGGTTCGAAGACGTACACCTGGCCGGATCGATCTCCGACGCCGACGACACGACGGCCGTCTCCTGCGGCCGTCAGTGGGTACGGGGGTTCGTACGTGCCGCTGCCGACCATGGCCAAGGGCAACCGTTCGATCACACCGGTCGCGGCATTGTATCGTGCCATCATGTTCTGCCCATACGGATGGAAGGCGTCCCCATTCGCAAGGACGACCAGGTAACGTGACGTCGGCCCCCCAGGAGGGCCGAATTGCTCTCGATCCATGAAAGCTCGGGTTCGGGGATCATAGACGACTAGATGACTCTCGGGGTGGGTGAGTGCATAGACCAGTCCCCTCATCGGATCGACGCCGACCGCGAGGATGCTCACCCTGGGCTTAATGATACCAAGATCTGTTGTCCTGCCGGACCTGGGATCATAGACGAGCAAGTGGCCGCCGGGATAGTTCAGCTGCCATTCTACTTTTTCGGCCTCCTTGCCCGATTTTGTGCCAAAGTATACACGGCCGTCCGGTGCGATGGCAGGCTTCGTGTGGATCTTGGCCTGCGCATAAGGACCGGGGTTTCGTTCTCCGGTAGCCGCGGACATTTCCGCGAGGTCCTCGAACCGATTCGTTGCGGGCCAGTAGGCCAGGAGGTGCGCGTAGCCAGCGTAGACGGTTGTTCCGATGTAGACCCGCCCGTCGTGGCTGGCCTGAATCGCGGTATAGGCGCCTCCCGTGTGAAATTCCTCGGGGACATAGACCACGGTCGGCGTGAGCGTGGGGATCACTGCTGACGCTCCAAGCGCCCAAGGTGTCGAGACACATAGCGTCATGGCGAAACCACACACCCTCAGCCATCTGGAGATGCCCACAGCGGTCCCCCGTTCGACTTTTGGGGCCCTTGGTGCCCCATGCGCTACCTGTTCATACGATGTGCTGCATGCTCTTCCCTGTTGCCACGGGGATCCAAACAGATTTTACAGAGTGTGCGGGAGAGAGTGGGTATGGCTGCGGTGAAAAGTCTGGTGCGGTCGATCGCGCGAGCAGCCCTCGCGCGGCTGGGTGGGGGCGCAGGAGCATCTCGCGCGGTGCCATACATGGCACGGTGGGCCGGAGCGCGCCAGAGGGCCCTGCTGCGGGGACGTGGGCTCGTGAGGGGGGCGGGGATTGTCTGGCCGCAGCATGGTCGGGCCTGGGTCATGGATCGGGACTACGCGTTGCCGGGCCGCGGAGAAGTGCTGATTGAGACCGCCGTCAGCGCGGTGAGCGCCGGGACGGAGCGTGCGTACTTTCTGGGCCTCCCCAATGCCGTGACCGATTTCCCTACGCTCCCCGGGTACTCGCTCGCCGGCACGGTCGTGGAGATTGGCCGGGGGGTCAGCGCGGTGCGGCCAGGCGATCGCGTGGCCTTGGCAGCTCCGCATGCCAGTCTGGCTGTGGGCAGCGCTGTAGAAGTCTACGCGGTCCCGGCGGGTGTTTCGATGGAGGAAGCTGCGTTCGTCTCGCTCGCGCTGATCGCGCTGCAGGCGCTGCAGAAGGTTACAATCATTCCCGGCAATCCGATTGCGATCCTTGGGCACGGTATCATCGGGCAGCTTCTGGCGCAGTTCCTGTGCGCGTTCGGGGCATATCCGGTCACCTCCGTGTCGCGCAGCGGAAGACGCGCCACCGAAGCTCTCCAGCGCACGATGCAGCGGGTCATTCTCGTGGATCGGGACGGCGTGGACGCGCTCGACCACGTGGATGCCGCCGTAACCTTCGACGCGACCGGCCATCCCGACGGCGTCGCTTTCGCGTCCCGGTGTACACGTCCGGGAGGTCGGGTGGTCCTCGTGGGCAGCACGAGGGGTGTAACCGAGGCGATGGATTTCGGGGCGCTCGCAGACCGCAGGATCGCCCTCGTGGGCGCGCACATCAACAGCCTGACCCGAGAGGACCGACCGGTGGAGGCCCGCAGGTTCTTCCGACTCCTGAAGGAGAAGCGGATCGCGGTCGCTCCTCTGATTACGCACCGGGTTCATCCGCTTGAGGCAGAGTGGTTTTATCGGCGGTTGGCCGGTCGAGATGACGCATCGATCGCCGCGGTTTTCACGTGGGACGCACTTCCCTCCGTCCAACGGATGCGGAGGGTGTCTTTCCTCGCGCCGCCCGACCTCGGTCCGCTGCGCAGGGCTGCGCTCGTTGAAGTGCCGCTCGCCGACCGCGTCCGAATGAACGCGGGAACGGCAGCAGGCTAGCCATGGCAACGTCAGGCGCAGACGGACCTCGGCATGCGCACCTCCGGCTGGCGGTGATCGGCTGTGGAGAGCGTGGCGCGGCCCTGGCCTCAGCCATCGGGCAGACAGGGAACACCCGGCTGTCCCTCGTCATGGACGCGGAACCGACGGCGGCGCGCGCCCTCGGTGAACGACTCCGCGTCCCATGGACGACCAGCCTGGACGAAATAGTCGGCAGTCCAGAGGTCGATGCGGTCGTGATCTCCACCCCTCACGATCTCCACGCGCCGCAGGCAATCTCCGCGGCCAAGGCCCGCAAGCACATCATCGTGGAGAAGCCTCTCGCCACCTCGTTGAGCGACGCCGTTGCCATGGTCAGAACGGCGCGCGCGTGCGATGTGCGCCTCTCCGCCGTTCTGTCTTACCGGTACCTGCCGCACGTGCAGCACGCCAGGAAACTCATTGCCGGAGGAGTGCTGGGGCAACTTCTCGGGGCGTCGTTGATCTTCCAGCGCGATGGCCCACAGAGTGGATGGCGGGTCAGGAGGCGGTCCAGCGGGGGAGGCGTCCTTATCAACCAGACCATTCACTACCTGGACTGGCTCCGTTTCCTGTCGGGAGTGGAGCCTGCGGCCGTGTCCGCTTACCATGCAATCGCAGACGGCACCGGCGACGTCGAGGACACTGCCGTCATGTGGATCCACTTTGGGAATGGCGCGCTCGGCACCGTCAACGCGGCCCTGTGCGCGCGGGGGACGGGCAGCGCGGGGGACCTCGTGGAATGCCGCCTCTGGGGCCGAGACGGCCATATCTCGCTCACGCCGCCCTACCAGTTCTACTCGCTCCGTCTCGTCGACGGCAAACGGCCAGGCCAGTGGCACGCATTTGCCGGTCAACGCCAAAGCTCGAACCGTGACGTTGTCTATCTACAGCGCTTTGCCGAACGGGTGCTGTCCGGCCAGGAGCCAGAGATCACGGGCGAGGACGGGCTCGCCGTACAGGCGCTCGTGGAGGCTGCGTACCGGTCCGCCGAAGCAGGGCATGCCGTCAGAGTCGAGCGGGAACCATGGACCAACGTGACATGACCAAGGGTCGAGATGCTGTGAGGGCCGTCGTGCGGGTCGCCGCTGCCGTCGTCGATCCGGAGCCCTTGCTCACGGCGGGGATCTGCCATATCCCCGCAGCGGCGATCGTCGGCAGGGTGCGCGGAACCGCTCCCGGCGTGAGAGACGGTGACGTCCTTGCGGGCGTGGGACCGCTCGCCGATCTCATCGCGTTGGATCTCAGCAGTGTTTCGCCGGTGGGGGCTGTCGAGGGCCTTGATGAGGCGATGTTGGCGTTGCTTCCGGTCTTTGCCTCGACGCTAGCAGCGCTTACCGACGTCGCGATTGGAGCGGGGCACAGGGTGCTCATCTCGGGGACAGGCCTCACCGCGCGGTTGGCGGCGAGGCTCATCAGGCTGCAAGCTGACGCCCCCGCGATGCTCCAAGAGGTCAGGGCAGGCGAGGAGGGCCACGGGCCGGTCGCGCCCAGCCGTGCGGATCTACTCATCGACACCACCGCTGATCCGGCGCGGTGGGCGGAGACATTCCCTTTGGTCCGAGACGAGGGTCGCGTCCTGCTCTTGCTGCCGCCGTGGCCGCTTGTCTGCCGCTTCGACTTCTACCCGGCAGTGCACTGGCGGTCGCTGGTCGTGCATGCCCGTCGCGTGCCCCGGCTGGGAGGGGAACTCGGGGGTCTCGCGAGCGCCACCGAGCTTCTAAGGCACTTTCGCGATCGACGCCTGCTCGAAATGGACGACCTGCTCCTCGACGTAGCGCCACAGCGCGTGCGGGCGGAGACATGGGCGCCCCCGGACTTTTCAGGGAAAGGCTGGCTTATCCGGTGGCCAGCACCCGATGTATGAGCATGAATGTTCGGAAAAGGGGCATAATATCCGAGGACGGTTCCGTAGCCTACCGCAGAGGGACGAAGCACAGATGGCCAGGCCCTGCAAGGTTTTGTGGCTTATCAAAGGCCTAGGCGTGGGAGGTGCTGAACGGCTGCTGGCAGCCTCTGTGCCCTATCTCGACCGTTCACGATTTGATTATGAGATCGCATACTTCCTGCCGCAGAAGACGGCGTTTGTGGAGCATTTTACATCGCATGGCATACCGGTCTTCTGCATCGACTCTCGAAATCTACTGGATCCAAGAATCATCTCCCGCCTCACGCGCCTCTTGAAGGAGCGAGAGGTGCGCATTTTGGATATTCACCTGCCCTACCCCGGCGTGATCGGCAGAATCGCAGGCCGGCAGGCCGGGGTGCAAACCATCGTGTACACGGAGCATAGCCTGTCGGTCCAACGGAGGCTCACAGGTTTCCGATTCGTTAGTTTTCTCGCGAACATCCTCACCTACGGTCTGAATGACCTGATCGTTACCGTCTCTCGGGACACCTACAACGATGTTCGACGGTTCAACTTCTGGCGAACGCCAGTCCAGCTCGTATACAACGGTATAGATTTGGAGTCGCTGACTGCAAGGCCTCGGGATAGAGTGGCTGCTCGGAGGGCGTTGCGAATTCCGGAGAACCACAAGATCGTTGGCCATGTCGCGAACTTGGCCCCTAAGAAGAAACAGGACGATCTGCTTCGCGCGGCCAGCATCGTTCTTGCTCACTATCCGGAGGTGACCTTCGTGATGGTTGGACGTGGGCCGCTGTTGGATAGACTACAGCACTTCGCGCGCACGCTTGGGATCGAGCGCAACGTGCGCTTTCTAGGTTTTGTCGAAGATGTCTATCAAGTCGTAGATACGTTTGATATTTTCGCACTGTCCTCTCTACATGAAGGGCTCCCGACTGTGGCGATAGAGGCAATGGCGCTTGGGAAGCCTGTTGTGGCTACCAGGGTTGGAGGCACGCCAGAGGTGGTGACCGATGGCGTCGACGGCTTTCTCACGGCACCGCGAAACCCGGATGAACTTGCCGAGAGACTCGTGAAGTTGCTTCGGGACGATCAATTGCGCCACGCGATGGGGGAGCGCGCAATTGCGAAGGCTCACGAGCGTTTTGATATCCGGCGACGGGTGAGAGAAATGGAAGGGATTTACGAAGGGCTCGTGAGCGGGCGTGAGACGGCGATGGTTGTCAAATAGCGCTGCAATGCAGCGGATGCGGGTGGTGCAATGAATTTCAAAGGCGCGAAGGTGTTAGTGACAGG
>Ga0209342_10005970_pt1 | contig 12420 bp, 12 predicted proteins | sample RifCSP16_2_FD_184023 | JGI IMG/M metagenome (GOLD analysis project Ga0209342, IMG submission 184023) | Soil microbial communities from Rifle, Colorado - Rifle CSP2_sed 16_2 (SPAdes) (version 2) | ecosystem: Environmental > Terrestrial > Deep subsurface > Rock core/Sediment | place: Rifle... | reverse complement strand
GTCGCAACGAAAGCCGGTCGCATGGGAATCGGGGACTGCCACAGGAAATCGAGGTCACGCGGCTTGTAGGTGAACTCAAAGATGTCGGCGCCCTTGTCCAGCAGGATCCCGACACGAACGAGATCGTTTTCAAGGAACCCGACGCGCATTCCTTTGTAGGTATAGTCGAGCGAGAGTCGGCAGCCTTGCTTTCGACCCCAGGTGTACATGGACGATCCTCCCTTTGACGAAGCAGTTGGCGGCGATGGCTTCGGGGGTCGAGCTACCCCGGCAATCTGCTAGGTGTCGTCCGCGTCTTGCTCCGAGACCGCGACTCTTCGACCGGCCCAGCGGCGCCACGCTCTGCCGATTAGCCTGCCGAAGTCAGCCCGCCACATGTCCATAAATACGGCCAGGACGATGATGGCGCCCAGCGTGATGTTCTGCCACGAAGTCTGAACGGCGTTCAGATTGAGCCCATTCTGGACGACGACAATGATGGCCGCGCCGATCATCGAGGCAACGATATGACCGTAGCCTCCGGCCAGGCTGGCGCCTCCAACCACCGCGGCGCCGATCGCTTGCAGTTCCGTGCCGACGCCATAATTGGGCGAACCGGAGTTCAAGCGGGCCGTCATCAGAATTGAGCCGATCCCGGCTGTGAGCCCGGCAATGATGAAGGCGATGAGCCGCGTCTGGTGGACATTGATCCCGGACAGTCGGGCGGCCGACTCGTTCCCGCCGATGGCATAGATCCGTCTGCCAATGGGGGTGTACTTCAAGAACCCCCAGGCCAGGCCATAGGTGATCAAGACGTAGAAGAGCGGAAGGGCGATCCCGAAGAGCTGACCGTAGAACCATGGTTCGAGGGACGTCGAGACCGAGAAAATGGGCGATCCAGCGTTAAAAAGGAATGCGACGCCCCGAAAAATGCTCAATGTGGCCAACGTCACGATGAACGAGGGTATCCGCCCGTACGACGAGAGAAACCCGTTGATCGCCCCCATGACGACACTCATGATCAGGACAATGACGATGGCCGAAGGGACCGACATCCCCTCGAATTTGATCAGAGACGCCATGATCATGGTCAGCAGTGCGATGGCCGAACCGGGCGACAGATCGATGCCTCCGGTGAGGATCACCAACGTGGAGCCGACAGCCACAATAGCCACAATGCTTGCCTGCAGGGCGACGTTGTTGAGATTGTCCAGCAGAAGAAAGCGGTCCGTCGATATGGTGACGGCGACCGAGACGACGAACAGTGAGATGATGGGCCCCATCACAGGTATCCGCGACAACGGCGAACGTCTAGGTCTCATGAGTTCGTCCCTCTCCCGGATGGTGAGCGCGTGAGGCCATGTCGAGCAGCCTGTATTCCGAAAGCTGATCTGACGGGAAGATTTGAAGAATCCTCTTATTGCTGACGACAGCAATCCGATCGCTCATCGCCAGCAATTCGGGGTAGTCGGAACTGATCAGCAAGATGGCGATCCCGATCGCAGTCAGCTCGTTGATGATTCGATAGACTTCGATCCGGGCGCCAATATCGACGCCTTGGGTGGGTTCATCCAGGATCAACAGACGCGCTTGTGAGAACAGCCAGCGGGCCAGAATCACTTTCTGCTGGTTTCCGCCGGAGAGGAACTGCACGCTCTTCTCAATGCCGGTGCTGCTGATCGCCAGCTTCTTGAAATAGTCCTGGCTAAAGCGCATTTCACGACCCAAATCGAGGAATGGGCCGTAGAGCAACGCTGCCAGGTTGGCGATAGTGATATTTTCCGGTCCGCGAAAATTCATAAAGAGACCGTCGGCTTTGCGATTTTCCGGCACAAGGGCCACGCCGTGGCGGATGGCCTCGGTCGGCGTCCGGAACCGTACCGGCTGTCCGTTGAGGCGAATGCTCCCGCCGGTGGGTCGATCGACTCCGAAGAGGGCTCTGGCGATTTCAGTCCGACCCGAGCCGACCATTCCCCCAAACCCCAAGACCTCCCCGGCGTACACGCTGAAACTCACATCCCGCACGCCGGTTTGCGTACTCAATCCTTCGACCTCCAGTAGGACCTCATTCTTCGTATTGCGCTGTTTAGGATAGTGCTCGGTGACATCCGCTCCAAGCATCTGCCTTACGACCGAGTCGACATTCAACTCGCGCGCCAGCCCGCTGCCGGCAAGCCGGCCGTCTTTGAGCACACTGATCCGGTCGGCGATCTGGAAGACCTCATCGATGCGATGTGAGATGTACAGGATCGCCTTCCCCTGACGCGCCAACTGGCGAATGAGATCTTGCAGTCTGCGGGTTTCCGCCAGGCCGAGCGCGGCTGTGGGCTCGTCCATGACCAGAACACCCGAATCCTCCGAGATCGCCTTGGCGATTTCGATCAGCTGTTGTTCTGCCATTGAGAGCGAGCGCACCACGACATCCGGATCGATTTCGATCCCCAACTCTCGCAGAGTCTTGACCGATTCCCTGCGCATCGTCTGCCAGTCGATGATCTGCCCCGAGGCAACGGTCGGGAAGCGCCCCAGGAAAATGTTCTCGGCCACACTCAGGCTAGGTACCAGTGAGAGCTCCTGGTAGATCGTGGCCACACCCCGCTGTCGGGCGACGATTGGGTTCGGCAGGGAGACGACTTCGCCTCGAAGCCTGATCTCGCCCGCTTCCGGCCTATGCACCCCGGAGAGCGACTTGACCAGGGTAGACTTGCCGCTCCCGTTCTCGCCCACCAGGGCATGGATCTCCCCGGCGTTCAGCGCCAGCGAGACGCGATCCAGGGCCTGGACCCCGGGGAAGGCCTTGGAGATGTCGCGGACTTCGCAGATTGGACTCGCGTCGGCCTTCATTCTGTCAACCCATTCCACCGAGAGGCCCCCTGGCCGCGAGCCATCTTTCGCGACCAGGGGTGTCCGCATGAGGAGAACGCAACTCCTACCGGCAAGCGTAGTCCTTGGACGGCTTTGGATACAGCGTTTCGGGGTGGCACAGGAAATCGATGGCGTTCGTCTGATCGACGATTGTCACCGGAGTCTCCACCCATCCGCCCGGATAGTTACCATTCAAACAGTCGTTGGCGACGCGCATCACGACCTGCCCCATCACAAAGGGAGTCGTGTTGACCGTGCCCGTCCAGCGCCCGGCGTAGATCTCCTCCAGGCCGGTCGTGTCTCCATCATTACCGAAGTTGGCGACATCCTGTCTATTGAGTGACTCGGCCGCCTTGGCCGCACCGATGGAGATATAGTCATTTGCCGTGACCACGACCTCGATATCGGGATGTGCCTGGAGCATGTCCATCATCGCCGAGTTGCCGGTTTCCACGTTCCAGGCAGTCGGAAGACTGGCGACGACTTCCATGCCCGGGAACTGCGTCAGCGCATCCAGGTAACCGCCGATGCGCTCGGTCGAGTGATACCCGGGCTGGCCTTCAAGCACACCGACTGTGGCCGTTCCACCGAACATACCTGCGACATACATCCCCATCTTGTAGGTGCCTCGGCGCTGGCTGTAACCGACTACGCCGTGAACCGGAGATGGGAAGTTCGGGATGTCCGAGTTGATGATGATGACGACGATCCCCTGATCGACGGCACGCTTGACCAGGGGGGCCGCCGCGCTTTCATCGTGGGTGGATAGGATGATCGCATCGACGCCTCGGGTAATGACGTCCTGGATCATGCCCATTTGGCCTGCAATATCCGCCCCGCTCTGAGGAGCCAGCATGAAGGTCTCAGCGCCCAGGCTGGCCGCTTCGGCCTTGACACCTTCGCCTATCGCGATGTAGTAATTGAACTCAGTCGCCGGCGGCATGTAGGCGATATTCGGCGTTCCGCCCTTGAACGCCAGATTCTGACACAGGGCTTGAGAGCCGGCGTTGAGAGCGACGGGTTTGAGAGCCCCGTAGGGTGGTTCGTAGGCGGAATAGTCCGGTGCACCCGCATCCGCCGGCGGCTGCTCCTCCACAACCGGCGCCGCTGTTGGAGCGGCTCCGCCGCAGGAGGCCAGGATGAGAACGAGCGCGGCGATCACGCTCATCGGGATCATCAGTTTTCGAGAACGCTGGAGAGTCATTGGAATCCTCCCCTCCTTTTCCTAGTTGGGATATCGATCCTGCCCGCCCCTGCAGGCACGTCCGAACCGCGTTCTAGATCTCTCCCCTCACCTCCTTTCCATCTCGGGAAGGGTCGTTTCCCATCCGCTCCGATGTTCCGCGTGGGTCACAGCCGGCCGAACTCGGCCAGTAGCTCTTCAACGGTTTTCCCCTCGCGGATGCGCTGCCGGGTGGTTTCTTCCTGGGCGGCCTGGTCGTGGGCACGCTGGAGCACCTCGGCTGCTTCGTCTTTCGGGACAACGACGACGCCGATTTCATCCCCCAGGACCACGTCACCCGGCGAAACCAACACCCCTGCGCACTGGATCGGGACATTGACCTCGATCGGCTCCATTCGCTTCGAGTAGGGGGTGTGGGTCGAACGCGGCACGATCGCCTTGCTGAAGATCGGGAACCCTATGCTCTTGATTTCATCGATGTCTCGGATGGCGCCGTCAACCACCGCCCCGACGACGCCCTTCTGTTGGCACAGGCCGGCCATCAGCCCGCCCCAAATCGAAGTCTCCGTTTCTCCAGCCGCGTCGACGATGATGACGTTGCCTTCCTGGGCTACGGACAGCGCATCCAGGCAATCCACCAGATCGCCGGGGAACAGCCGAACCGTCAGGGCGGTTCCGACGAACCGGCCATCAAACAAGGGCCGGATGTCGCTTCGCAGAACGCCCCTCCGCTCTTGACTATCTGCCACCACGCATGATGGACTCATGATCCCCAGCAGACCTTTGTAGCCAGCCATGGTCTCGCGATCCGGCCCTTCAACCGGCGGATTGATGATTCGTCGCATTCATTCCCTCCTGATCGGCCCTTCGATTCCACGGTTCCGGCGCGGTTCAGCCAGGTTCGTCTCTGGCCCGCGCCACTTCGGCGACGAAGCTGCGCGCCACCTCGGTCAACTCCTCGAACCGACCACCGGCGATAGCATTCTTCTTCACCAGGTTGCTTCCGACGGCAACGGCCGAGGCACCCGACCGAATGAAGTCTGCGGTCGTCTCGAGAGAGACGCCGCCGACCGGGATCAGCTTGACCTGCGGTAGCGGCGCCAAGACGGCTTTGAAGTAGGCCGGGCCGCCGAACTCGGCGGGAAAAACCTTGACGAAGTCCGCTCCACATTCCCATGCCGTCAAGATCTCGGTTGGAGTGAAGGCACCGGGAATGACAACTTTGCTATATCGGTGGCAGACTTCGATCACCGCCGGGTCCAATGTAGGTGCGACGATGAACTCAGCCCCGGCCAGGATCGCCGCTCGAGCCGTCTCCGGATCAAGCACCGTTCCGGCGCCGAGGAGCACATCCCCCCCGAACTCCCTGACGGATTCTTCGATGATGCGCAAGGCGTTAGGCGTGGTCATCGTGAATTCGATGACGCGAACACCACCCGCCCGCACCGCCCGCGCAACCTGGACCAGGTCATCCGATCGATCGAACCGGACGATGGCTATGATCCCCCCCTGCTCAATCTCGCGGATGTGGACTTCTTTGCCCATGGGCCTGCTCCTAGCGGGTGATTCGAAGGTTGGCCCTCTCAGGTGCCTGGAGTAGCTTCTCGGCTTCCTCGAGAGTGGTCCAGTTGAAATCGCTCCAGGTTGTTTGCTTGAGGGCCGAAAACGCGTTCCCGAGCCGAACCGCTTTCTCCGCCCCATCCGTGAAGTAGCCATAGATGAACCCGGCCGAGTAGTTATCTCCTCCCCCCAGACGATCGACGATCTCGATTTCGTAGGTTGAGTCCTCGAAAAAGCGGCCGTCAGCGTAAGCAAAGGCACTCCAGGTATTCCGCCACACGGAAGGTGTGCCGCGCAACGTGATCGTCACGACTTTGAAGTCGAAACGATCCGCCAGCTGCTTGGCCACCTGTTTGTAATCCGAGCCCTGGATGCCGAATACGCGGTTGGTATCTTCTTCGGTCGTGATAAGCACATCCACGAACTCCATGAACGGCTCCTGGACGGCTCGAGCCTTTTCAGGCGGCCAAAGCTTTGCGCGGTAGTTCAGGTCGTAGCTAACGGTCAGGCCCGCCGCTTTGGCACTTCGCAGCGCGTCTTCGGTCACTGCCGCCACGTCATCGCTCAGGGCGGGGTTGATCCCGCTCGTGTGGAACCAGCGCGCTCCCTTGAAGACAGACTCCCATTCAACCTCTCCCTTTCGGATGGTGCTGATGGCAGATTGGCTCCGGTCGTAGATGACACTGCTGGCTCGGGGCGAGGCGCCATACTCGACGAAATACAGCCCCATTCGATCCTTCTTCGTCCAGATCAAATGGCGCGTGTCGACGCCGAATTCGCGCGCCTTGTTCTGGGCCATCCTTCCCAAAGCGTTCTCCGGCAGCCGGCTCACCCAGCCAGCGCTCAGGCCCAGCCTGGCAATGCCGGCGGCCACCGTGAGCTCCGATCCACCAACCGTCATCTTCAACGTCGAGGCCTGTTCCAACCTTTCGAAATCCGGCGGCGCAAGGCGAATCATCGCTTCGCCGAAAGTTATGACGTCAGGCATGCCGCCCTCCTTGAGTGCTGTCACGCGCCCGAACCCTGGTTCATCTCTTCCAGTCGATGAAGATGTCCAGGTACCGCAAGGGCTTGTCGTTCGGGTTCGATACGCCATGGACGACGCCGGGGCCGATCATCACCGCCATTCCCGGTCTCAGAGCGAAAACGCGATCGCCCATGCGGATGGTACCCAGCCCTTCAAGCACGTAGTAAAGCTGTTCCTCGTGATCGTGTGAATGCGCGGGTAACTCGTCGTATGGTCGAACGCTGATCAGACCCAATTTCAGATCATCGCGGCGGAAGATGTGTTTGTTGTCGGAATGCTCTCTGGCCACGGCTTCTATGGATCCAACATCGACCACGACCTCCATCAGCACCTCCCCCGGTTGTACGCTCATCCTGCCTCACTCGAGGCACCCCCGCGAACCAGACACCTGTTTCGTCGACCGGCAAAACGGTGACGCTTTCGTCTAAGCACCTTGACGGCTCCGTTTGCGCGTGCCTTTCTTGGGCCTGGCTGCGCGCTCCTTGTTTCGCGGAGCCGCCCCTGCCTGCTCCAGCTGGTCCACCCCCCGCCCCCACCCCATCTGCTCGGAGACGTTTGCCGCCGCCAGCTTGAGTTTTTCAATCAGGTCGCTTTTGGCCAGGAGATGTTCCACGCGGTTGGACGGTCCTGAGACGCTGATCGCGGCGGTAATGCCTCTGTGATCAAACGTCGGTACAGCGACGCATTTGACACCCGGCTCATGCTCTTCTTGATCCGTGGCATATCCTCGCTCACGGACATTCTTTAGTTCGAGCCGGAGTGCCTTCAGGTCGGTGATGGTCGTGTCGGTGTAGCGTTTCAGGTGTCCATTCGGATAGCGTGCCGCAAGCTCCTCCTCCGGCAGGTAAGCCAGGAGGGCCTTCCCGACGCCGGTACAGTGGGCCGGGTTTCGATCGCCCACCCGGGATGACATGAAACCGATCGGATGCAGGCCGGCCAGCTTCTCCAGGTAGACAACCTCGGTCCCGTCGAGGATCGTCAGGTGCACAGTCTCGCCGAATTCATCCCTCAGCCGTTCGAGGTGCGCGATCGCTCTGGAGCGGATGTCGTTGTTCTTCAGAAAGCGCGAGCCAAGCTCGAGCAAGGTCACTCCAGGCCGGTACTTTCCGGTCGTCTGGTTGACCTGGACGAACCCCTGCGCTTCAAGCGTCAGCAACAGACGGAAGACCGTGCTGGGATCGAGCCCGGTCTCCTTGCTCATCTCGGACGCGGGCAACTCTTCGTCATGCCTCAGGAAAGTCCGCAGGAGCAATAGGGCCCGTTTGACCGATCGGACCTCGTATTTGGGGGTTTGGTGCTCAGAGTGAGTCAATGGCAGTTCCAGGGGATTTCATACCATGAAATGGTATTGCGTACGGTGCAATTATATGAGTTTCTGCCCAGTGTTGTCAATACGCGCCCGGGGAAGTGCGCGCTTCTCCGCCGGCGAGATTGGCAACCACGCGGGGGACCACCAGCCCCTTCGCCCACCCTCCTCTTCATAAAGGCAGGAAAAAGCGAGATGGAAGAGATCGAGTTGCACAAACCGGGGAAAGCTCAAAACTCGAGTTGATTGGCGGAGAGGGGGTGAGGCCTTTTTTGGGAAGGGCGGAAGCTCCGCTTCCGCCCTTCCCAAAAAAGGCACTCCATCATCCCCCGAAGGAACCCTGATGATCAGAAGGAATCAGGCAGAGGGAGGCGGATGATCAAAGATGCGATTGGAGGGCTAACGACAGGGCGCGACTAACCGGCGGCCAGCTCCTCCAACCGCTCGAGGATCTTGACCATCGCCAACGTGTCGAGCGTGCAGTAATCCCAAAGCGCCCGGCGAAGCCGCTCGGCCTCGGCCGCATCCGGCGCCTGCAAGAGCCGCTCCCATGCCAGCATCGCCTGCGTTCCATCGGCCACCGGAAGTCCTTCGTACGACATCTCCGGTACGAGCGCCGGCAGAACAGCCTTGATCGAGCTCGATCCGTTCATCGCCGGCTCGTACACCCAGCGTTGCTTGAACGGCTCGATCAGATCCTTGAGGCGCGCCGCGACGGACTTCAGCCAGCCAGCGCGATCGGGAAAGTCACGCGCCAGCTCATTAAGACGTCCCTGTTCGAATGGTTGGTAGAAGACCAGGATGTCCCCCTCCCCCGGGAGCACCCTCGTCATCTGGTCCATCAGCAGCGGCCGCGGATCCCCGACCGGATCGGCCAGGAAGCCATGATGCACGGGTTCGGCGCCTCTTCCTGGGAGGATGTGCAATGAGAATTGGAACGGGATCTGCTGGTACGGCCGCGATCCATCGTAGGCGGGGATCGCCGACATGGCGGTCTCGAAATCGAGGCAGGCCAGCGGATAGGACAGCCCGTCCACGAATTTCCGCAGCGGCGCCACCTCGACAATCGATCGACCCGCTTTATGGGCGGCGACGTGGAAGCGCGACGGAAGTGGAAGAGGGAACTCGTCGGGGATGTCATCGATGGCAAGTACACCCATCGCATGTAGCTCTTCCTTCTTCGTCCAAGGCAGCCGGTAGACATCGAATACCGAAGGCGATGGAACTTCCGTCCAACAATGGGAGATGAAATCACAGGGGAAGGGTTCGTAGCACTGTCGTCCGATGGGGATCTCCGGCACGACGCCTGCGTTCAGGATCTCTCGAAGCTCATCGATTCGTACCGGGATTGTCGGCATGAGTGTCTCGATCGAAGCGCTGACATCTTCCTTGACAAACAGCGCCTCGAGATCGAGCGACCCTTGACGGATGTAGGACGAATCAATGTGCACCAGCCACGCGCCGTCGACAGCTAGCCCTGCCTGGCGCATGACGTAAACTTGGAAGGCGACATCCAACAGATACTCATCCTTAACCGAGGTGCTGCTCTTGACCTCGTACAACTGCCACGAGTCTCCTGAACCCACCAGCACGTCGGACCTCAAGAACAGGCCGTCCGCCAGGAATGCCGGTTCGAACAGCACAGTCGCTCCCGAATCCAGCGCAGCGTTTGTCCCTTGCAAAGCCTCGGCCACACTGAAGCCTCCTGAGCTGGAGACCAGAACGCCGTCGGGGAACAGGCCGTGCGCCAGCTGGCCGACCTGCTGACCGATCTTCATTCTCGCAACCTGATCCTCTTCCGGAGGTGAGCCCAGCTCGCGCTGGAATGTGTGCAGGAACAGCGACTTCTTGCACTGCAGCCCGCGTAGAAACGTAGTCTTGCTCAAACCGTGGGGAGGCGTCATGGCCGCATTCTAGGCCCTCCTCAGCTTCTGAGCCAACGCCGCCTCGAAGCCCCACCCGACCACACGGGCCTATAATGGTTTCCCCGAAGCGGGCCTTGAAGGGAGGTCTCTCGTGACGAACGACCTGGACATCCTGATCCGTCATGCGAAGACCCGGCACAGGCAAGAGCTAGTGGACGTCGCCATTCAAGGCGGGAAGATCGCCGAGATCGGTCCCGGCAACCGGCGCGCGGCCGGCGTGGAGATCGACGCTGGCGCAGGGCTCGTGACCGAGTCGTTCGTCAACCCTCATCTTCATCTTGACAAGGTCTACACCCTGAACAGGCTCGACGAGCAAGCGCTGAGGGACTACCACGGTCAGGACATGGGCAAAGCCATGACCGCGATCGAGCTCGCCGCCCGGGTCAAGGCTGAGTACAAGGAGGATTGGATCGTGGACAATGCCCGCCGGGCAGTGCGTCTGGCAGCCAGGTATGGGACCACCCATATGCGCGCCTTCACCGACGTGGACAGCCAGGCGCAGCTCGTCGGGATCAAGGCGCTCCTTCAAGTCCGAGAGGAGTGGCGCGGGCGGGTGGAGATCCAGGTCGTGGCCTTCCCCCAGGACGGCGTCATCCGGGAGCCGGGCGCGGAAGACCTTGTCCGCCAGGCGCTCGAGATGGGCGCTGATGTTGTCGGCGGTATCCCGTGGATCGAATACACCGATGCCGACTCACAGGCACACGTCGATGCGATGTTTGACCTGGCTGTGGCGTACGACAAAGATGTGTCGATGTTGGTGGACGATGCGGGAGATCCCGGCCTGCGAACGCTGGAGATGATGGCGGTTCGGGCGATCCGATCCGGCTGGAAGGGACGCTGCCTGGCCCACCACGCCCGTGCGATGGCGATGTACCCTGCACCTTACGTGCAGAAGATCGCTGCCCTGCTCAAGCAAGCCGGGATGGGATTGGTCACCGATCCACACACCGGCCCGCTTCACGCGCGCGTCGCCGAGCTCCTCGACCAGGACGTGATCGTCTGTCTTGGCCAGGACGACATCTCCGACGCATACTATCCGTTCGGTCGGAACAACCTGCTCGAGGTGGCCTTCCTCGCATCGCATTTGCTGTGGATGACCACGCGTGTCGACATGGATCGACTGTACGACATGATCACAACGCAGGCGGCGAAGGCGATCGGGCTTTCCGACTTCGGCCTCGCCGTCGGCGCCCCGGCCAACCTCGTCGTCCTCGAGGCCCCCGACGTCCTGGAGACGCTGCGCGACCACGCCGCGCCCAGGTATGTCATCTCGCAAGGCCGACTCCTGGAGCCGGAAGGCTGACCCGGCGGCCGGCTTCTGCCGTTGGGGACGGTCGCTCACGTCGTCCCGCACGATCCTCCGGGTGCCGAGGATGTCTGGTCTTAGGCCCTTGAGACGCCACTGTCCCCATAAATGGCATCTGGACAAAACCGGTGAATGGTGCTATGCTCCCTCGCAATAGGTAGCATGCAAGTTCTGACTGGACGTCGAAAGACCACGGCCCGAGCTGCAGGTCCTCGGGCCGGATCGGTTGAAGGCCGGTTCCGCCGGAAAAACACGACCTCCTAAGAACAAAACAGGCTCCTAAACCCTTTTTTGCCTAGGAGGCAAGAGCAATGACAGAAAGAATTCAAGGTACGGTCAAGTGGTTCAACGGCGGGAAAGGCTACGGCTTCATCGCCCGCGAGGGTGGCGAGGACGTATTCGTCCACTTCTCGGCTATCCAGGGTGATGGCTATCGCTCACTCGAGGAAGGCCAGCGGGTGGAGTTCTCCGTTGAGAAGGGCCCCAAGGGCCTTCAGGCCGCTTCGGTCACCGTCCTCTAGACGATAACCCTGCGGTCTCTCCCTCAACCTGAGTCGGCGGGCGCACCGCGCCCGCAACCTCAAAGAGGATAATCGTAAGTGGCGCCGACCTGCCGGCGCCACTTACTTTTCTGCCCACTCTTGGACTTCCCCTGTTCCCGTCGCGTAATGGAGCGCTGCAGACCCCGGCCGGATGGCACATCATGTAAGATGGGGTCATGCAGACAAGCGCTTTCCGGCGATGGACCGCTCGAATCCTCGTCACGGCCGTGTTCATCATGAACATCCAAAGTGCCCTGGCCTTCATCTTGCGGCCGGCGGGCTACGCCTCAGGATTTGAGTTGTCGGGAACGGCGGGGCTGCATCTCGTCCGGGCGACGGGGATCCTGTTTCTGATGTGGAACGTCCCGTATCCACCGGTGATTCTGCGCCCGGGAAGACATCGGGTCCTTTTCGGCGTCATAATCGTCCAACAGGTAATCGGCCTCGCGGGCGAGAGCTGGTTGCTGTTCGGTCTGCCATCCGGACACCTCGCCCTGGCCGCGACCGCGGCGCGTTTTATCCTCTTCGACACATTCGGCTTGATAGCCCTCGCCGGCGCATTCTTGCTCACGCGGCGGGGATCTAGAACCTGAGCCGAACGATTCGACAAGCCCGATCCCTCTCACTGCCACCCACCCACATTCTCCCCCGGTCTTGACGTTGCACTATTCCACCAATGACTTGTCCGGGGGAGGGGGATGAATATCAAAGGGAACGGGGAACGGCT
>Ga0209342_10005967_pt1 | contig 12422 bp, 14 predicted proteins | sample RifCSP16_2_FD_184023 | JGI IMG/M metagenome (GOLD analysis project Ga0209342, IMG submission 184023) | Soil microbial communities from Rifle, Colorado - Rifle CSP2_sed 16_2 (SPAdes) (version 2) | ecosystem: Environmental > Terrestrial > Deep subsurface > Rock core/Sediment | place: Rifle... | reverse complement strand
GATGGGCCGCCGCGAGCACATCACCCATTACGAGAACCTGGTGCTGACCGAGGTGGTTGGGAAGCGGTTCACGTTCGTTGGGTTCCCGCTCAAGGTCGTCGGCGCCCACGGCGGACCGACCCGGGCCGTAGCCATTGTCGAGGAGTAAGGGAAGCTGCCATGAGAATCGTTGATCTGACGTCCCCGGTCGGGACAGATACGTACAGCCCACCTTCGGTAAACCAGCCGATCGAGATCACCGTGCACCACAAGGAGCCGGGATTCTGGATGGTGAGCGACATCAAAATGATGCTCCACGCCGGTTCGCACGTTGACTTCACGAAGCACTTCCAGGAAGACGGCGAAACTGCCGAGATGATCTCCCTCGATCGGACCTGTGGTGAGGCGGTTGTCATCGACTTGACACCGGTCGAACCGGATCACGACATCACGGTCGCCGAACTGGAAGCCGCTGCACCCGAGATTCGGTCCGGTGACGTGGTGCTGGTCAAGACGGGCTGGAGCGACCAAGCGTGGGGTGACTTCCCGCGTTACTACGTTGGCTCGCCGGCCTGTTCGCCTGAGGCGGCTCGCTGGCTGGTCGAAACGGGGGCCAAGGCGATCGGATTCGATTGCTTCCCGGAGCGCTCCGCCAAGAAGCAGAGCTACCTGCCAAGCGAGTTCGTGGTCCACGAGATCATCGGCCAAGCCGGGGCCGTCCTCATGCAGACGCTGACGAACCTGGCCGAACTGCCGGTTGGCGAGCGATTCTTGTTCTTCGGGGCCTTCCTCAAGGTGAAGGGTGGCGAGGGCGCTCCGGCCAGATTCTTCGCCGTACTCGACTGAACATGACCCGCCTCCCATCTGACGGGTGGGTTGAGGGAGAAAGGGGGATCGACCCATGGCTGATGAGCGTCTGAGTGGACGGTACATCCTGATCACCGGTGGTGGAGGAGGTATCGGCTCCGCCCTGGCCGAGGGTGTAACCGCATCTGGTGCGGCGGTGTTCTTGGCCGACGTGGACCCCGATGCGGCGGAGCGAACCGCATCTGTCGTTGCGGCCAGAGGATGGGCCGGGTGCGATGTTCGTGACCCGGCGGCCGTCGAAAACATCATCGACGCGGCCTATCGCCTGGGTGGGCCGATCGATGGGTTGATCGCCGCCCACGGCCTATCAACCTACGTTCCGTTCCTGGAGTTGAGCCTCGAAGAATGGAATCGCATCGTGTCGGTCAACCTCACCGGTACCTTCCTGGTCGGCCAGACCGTCGCCCGGCACATGGTCGATCACGGAATCCGCGGCGCCATCGTCAACATTGCTTCCACGCTCGGATGGGTGGGGGCACCCAATCGGGTGCACTATCTGGCTTCCAAAGGCGGGGTCAATCTACTGACGCGGGGGATGGCTCTCGATCTGGCCTCGCAGAGGATCCGGGTCAACGCGATCGGACCGGGAGCGATCGTGACCGAGATGACCCGGCCCCGCTGGGATGATCCCCGGATGCTCGCGGCCACCAACGCCAGGACCCCATGGGGCAGAATGGGACAACCGCATGAGCTGGTGGGAGCCGCCGTCTACTTGCTCTCGGAGGAAGCCTCATTCACGACGGGGACCACCCTGTACGTCGACGGGGGCTGGACCGCCCAATGACCCGCGCCGTCGGGCCGCCCCGGTCCCGGAGTCGTTCCGATCGCACCAATGGAGGAAGCAATGAGTGATCAGCCACAGGTTCCGCCCGGAGTGGATCCCGACATCTTGCACCGGGTCGTGACGGTCAAAGCCGAGACCCACAACCTCGCCGGGATGGAGCATGAGGCCCGGGTCCGCCAGTTCACGTTCATCAGCGACGAACCGGAGCACATGACCGGGGCAGATGAGGCACCTGCTCCCCTCGATTATTTCACGGCGGCCGTCGGCTTGTGAATGCTGACCCAGATCGTGCGGTACGGACGAATGTTGAAAGCCAGTCTCGGCGACATCCGGTGCCATGTGAGTGCGCACTGGACCAGCGAAGGGTCGGTCTTTGCCGGGACGATCAGCTCGAAGTGTCACTCGGTTGAGGTCAGAACCGAGATCGAATCGGAAGACGACCCGGCTCTGATCGCGGCCGTCGTGCGCAACGCGGAGGGGGGTTGCTACGCCGAAGCTGCGCTGAAGGAAGCCATCCCCATCTACAAAACGGTCGTGCTGAACGGTGATGCCTTCGACTACGCGATGTACCCGAGGAAGGTCCCGCGCAAGTAGGCAGCCGGAGGGCGCCGGTTTCCTCTATCGATCGCGGTCTTCCCGGATGATGTGCCCGAGCTCTTCGAGATACAGGCAAACCGCGGCGGCATCCAATCCGCCCAGCCCTTGCCGGGACGCCTCCCCGTACACGGGGAGGGCGGCGTCGAGAAGGGGGGTTGGGGCTCCCCGGCTCTCGGCGTAGTCCTTGATGATGCCTGCGTCCTTGAGGATGATGTCCAGCCTCCCAGCCGGAGGCTCGTAGCGGCCCGCCACCATCATCGGTCCGCGGATGTCGAACATCCGCGACGCTCCCACCCCGTCGCTCATGACCTGCTGGACCAGAGCGGGGTCGAGGCCGGCGGCGATACCCAGCACGTGGGCTTCAGCGGCGGCCAGGTTGTGGATGGTAACCAAGAGGTTGGCGATGTATTTCATCACCGAACCGTGACCGAACTCGGGAAAGTGGTAGGAGGATTTGGAGATCACGTCGAAGATGGGTCGGGCCTTCTCGAATGCCGCCACCGGCCCGGAGGCGAAGATCACCAGCGTGGCGTCGGTAGCTTGATACCCGGTCCCACTAACGGGGGCGTCGAGCAGGTCGACACCAACGCCGGCGAGTCGGTCCCGGGCTGCTGCCTTGGCGGCGAGCGGAAGCGTTCCCATCTCGATCACGACCAATCCGTCGTGGGCGCCATGCACAATGGCGGTGGTCGTCTGTTCGAGGGCGTCAACGCTGGGAAGCCACAACAGGACAACCTCCGAGTGCCCGGCCACCATCGGGGCAGACGGCTCCGGCACCCCGCCCGCATACGCCAGGGCATCGATCCGGTCGGCGTCGATATCGAATCCCCGCACGGTGTGGCCGGCCTCCAGCAGGTGACCGGCCACCGCGGTACCCATCACCCCCAAACCGATTATTCCGACGTTCATCTGCTCCTCCTCACGATTCTTGCGGCCGTGCAATGGGCGCGGGGTTTCGGTCGTCGATAGGGAGATGGATGAGTGCCGAGGTGACCCCGAGCACGATGGCGATCATCCACACTGATGCGTAACTCCCGGTGCGGTCGTACACGGCGCCACCTAGCCAGACCCCCAGAAACGCTCCGATCTGGTGGCTGAGGAAGACAACTCCGTAGAGGGTGGCGAGGTGCCGGACTCCGAAGAGCGTGGCGAGAGTACCCGAGGTGAGGGGCACGGTCCCCAACCACAGGAACCCCATGACCGCCCCGAAGATGACCGCGGTCAGGTTGGTGAGCGGCACGATCAAAAAGAACACGAACAGCCCGGCACGAGAGAAGTACAGAATGCTGAGCAGGGTGCGCTTTCGGTAGCGATCGCCCAACCAGCCGAAGGTCGATGACCCGACGATATTCATCAGCCCGGTCAGAGCGAGCGAGGCGGTGACGCTCCCGTCGAGATTCCGCCGTCCGACAAGTGGGCGGGTAGGTGGGTTGAGATGAAGGCAACGTGGAAGCCGCATACGAAGAGACCGGCGACCAGGAGCAGAGAGCTGCGGTTGCGGACGGCTCGCCGGAGGATCTCGAGTAACGGCTCGTAGATGACGCGGTCATGCCCGGGTTCTGTAACGGATCGACACGATGGCGGCCCCGCCGACGACGGTAGGCAGAGCGCCCCGTCCGAACCGGACGCCGGTGGCCTCGCTCATGGCCCGTCTGAACCCGGGCAGATGCCGGGAAGATGATGTGTGTCTCGACAGTTCACGACGGGGGCACGAGCGGCACAAGCAGGTGCGCGTTCCGGTCCGGTCCCAGGTGAAGCTTGGTCCGGCCGCCGAACACGTCCTGTGGCCGATCCCGGGGATCGTCGTGGAGGAAAGGCCCAACACCGGTGAAGCGGTTCTTGAAGCTGGCAACGCGGGTGGCCTCGGTTGCGTCTTTGCCTTCGTACGTGTAGTCGCGTCCACGGATCCACAGCGCAACCCTGTACCCGGCCGGCACGACGATCGAGGTCGGCCACAGCTCGACGTCCAACTCGTAGACCTCGTCCGGGGTGAGGAGCTGGGTTTCATCATGCGCGTGGTAGGGGCGCCACGGTGCCGAAAGATCCTGGTCGAGTTTTCGATGCGATGCCCTGAGCCAACCATGGGCAATCGGGGTGTGCGGGTCGAGCGCACCCTGAAAGGTGATTTCGCGGCCCTCGGGGTCGAATACCTGGAGGATCAGAAACAGGTCGGCGTCCTCGGTACTCGAGGAGATCCACAGCTTGGCGGCCGCCGGCCCCGTGAATTCGGTTGTTTCGGTGAGTGGCTCCGACGTGAACCGCAGCCCGTCGCCCAACGCCTCGAACTGAAGCTCGGCCGCCTCGAGCGTCGGCCGGCGGTGGAGAGTGAGGTCGGGATGCAGGTGAAACTTGGTCCAGCGCGTGCGGGGGACCGGCCAGTCCTCTTCGCAGCGCAGTTCGAAATGCTCGTCCGGGTGGCGGACTTGCAACTGCACCCGGGGATGCTGGTCCCAGCCGTTAGCTTCACCTTTGAGAAAGTGATCGAAGAACCGTTGCTGCAGTTCCCGACCGTAATCGGTATAGAAGTGTGTCCAGTGTTCGATCCCGTGCGCCTCGAGCCACTTCTGATTGGTGGCCGATCGGGTGAAGCCCTCGAAATTGCCGCGGGCGTGCAGACCGTGACCGCCCCAGTTGGCGGCGGTCAAGAGCGGGACCGTGATCCGGTCCCATTGAGGAGAGCGGTCCCGATGGTATTCGTCGTCGAGTGGATGGGAGAGGATTTCGGCGCCGAAGTCCTGGCGATTGGCGGCCAGTTGCTCGTCCGACAAGTTCTCGTCGCCGCAGGCATTGGCGCCGGTGACCGGGCTCTTTGGCCCGCGGTCACCAAGGCCGTACTGGACGGTCTTGACCTGCATGTCGTACCAATTGGCCCAGAAGGTGGACAGGATCCCCCCATGATGGGTCATGTCCCGGTACCAGTCGGCGGCGCCTTCCCAAACGCACATGGCCGACAGATGAGGAGGTTGGAGACTGGCCACATGCCACTGGTTGATGGCGTAGTAAGAGATTCCGTTGAGTCCCACCTTCCCGGACGACCAGGGTTGAACGGCCGCCCATTCGATGCAGTCATAGAAATCCTGGGTTTCCCGCGGCGAGAAATGATCCACGTAGCCGGGTGACCGACCTGTACCGCGGGAGTCGACCCGCACACAGGCGTATCCGGCCGGGACCCACTTCTCCGGGTCGACCACCTCCCAGCTTTGATATCGGTTGGAGCTACCTTCCGCAACGTCCGGGTGCTGGGAGACCATCCGTTTCCACTGGTCGGGATACCCCTCCTGGAAGGAAAGGCCTTTGGCGTAGGGGCCGTAGCTCAAGATGACCGGATAGCGACCGTCTTCGATGGGGCGAAACACGTCGGCTCGCACGACCAGACCGTCGTTCATCTCGATCGGCACGTCCCAGTCGATTCTCATCCCGTCCATGGTCTCGGTGGTAAACGTCATCGCTCCTCCACTGCTTCTTTCGGGTCGCGCCATGCTAGAAATCCAATGCGATCTCTGTCGTGCTCAGGTTCCGGGGCGAGAAAAACCCTGGCCGGGAAGTACGGAATCGGCGATACTGCCTTCTCCCTGGCGGCCGTTGTTCGTATAGGATGCTGGCAGTCTCGAGCCGAGGAGAATCATGGACGGCATTGGGTTGGCCATCATTGGCTGCGGTACCATCGGCCGGATTCGAGCACAGCTGGCGCGAGAGCATCCTGCAGTCGCGTGGCTCGGCCTGTGCGATATCGACGAAGAGGTTGGCGGAAGGCTGGCCAAGGACACCAACGCCGATTTTGTGACGAGCGACTTCAAAGAACTGCTCGCCCGCCCCGAAGTCACCGCGGTCATCGTCGCAACCGACGAGAACGAGCACGTCGAACCGATCCTGGCGGCGGTTGAGTACCGGCACCCGCTGTTTATCGAGAAACCTCTTGCGACAGATCCATTCGAATCGGAGAAGGTGCTGCGCGCCATTCAAGAAAACGGAGTCGACGCAGTCATTGGATACACACAGAGGTTCCGGCGCCGTTTCCTGACCGCCAAGCAGCGGCTACGCGACGGTCAGATTGGCGAGGTCACCAGTGTCGTCACCCGGGCCTTCATGAACAGGATGGTACCGATCGCTACCTTGGCCAGGACACCGGAGAAGCGGTTCTTGACTCCGATGGTGGTGTCGGGGACCCATAGCCTCGACATGTGTATGTGGCTCATGGAGGGTAAGGAACCGGTGGAGGTCTATGCCCGTTCCGGGGACCAGAGCCTGGGGGAGATCGGGACGAAAGACTTCACTTTTGGCATCATCACGATGCACGACGGCACGGTCTTTAGCATGAACATCAATTGGGCGCTTCCCATCATCTGGCCGGGGGCCGTCTACGGGCTCGAGATCGGGATCGTTGGCACCAAAGGCATCATCGATATCGAAGACACGCATCGGGACGTCATTCTCGCTTCGGAGATTCCCCAGGGGGCCGGGTATCAGCCGAAGGGGTTTGCCGCCGGTGCTCCCCGCCACATCGATTTCATCGGGAGTTATCCGCCCGGAGACCTCTCCGACGGCATGCTGTGGGGTCCGATGCGAGAAGAGACGATGACCTGGTACAACCGGTTGCTCAAGGGGGCCAATACTCCTCACGCAACGGCCTTCGACGGACACCGCAACTTGATGCTGACCATGGCCATGGACCTTTCTGCCCGGAGGGGACGGGCGGTGACGCTTCCGGTCGGCCCGGCAGAGCTATTCGAAGACTGAAGAGTGGAAAGCACCCGAAAGGAAACAACATGCGACAGATCGATGTAGGTGTGATCGGAACCGGATGGTGCGGTGGGATCAGGGCCGTGACTGCCGCCAACAGTCCCTTGGTGCGGAACCTTTCCATCGCCGAATCCGACCCAGACCGCCTCAGAGAAGTGGCCGCCCAAACCAATCCTTTGCTTGCCACCAGCGATTATCAGGAGATCTTGGCCAATCCGGATGTCGAGGCGGTGATGATCTCTGCCACCCCGGAGACGACTCACCATCCGATGACCAAAGCTGCCCTCGAGGCAGGCAAGCACGTGCTGCTCGAGAAGCCGATGGCGCTGACTCTGGACGAAGCAGATGAGTTGATTGAGATCGCCGAGCGGATGGGACTCAAATTCACGATCGGGTACTCGCAGCGTTTCAACGTCAAGCAAGCGCTGGTGAAAAGGAGCCTGGGCGACGGCACGCTAGGGGAGCCGGTCAGCGTTCTGATCAGCCGGCACATTACTCGCAAGCTGGCTGACAAGATCGGCGGTCGTATCAAGCTGTCGCCGGCCGCGATGGAAGCAACCCACGACATCGATTTCGCGCTCTGGGCCCTCGAGCCGAGAAAACCCATCCGGGTCTACGCCCAGGCGGTTGAGAAGGTACAAAAACCTAAGTACGACGTGGCCGACTTCATGTCCATCGTGATAACCATGGACGATGGGGTCGTGGTAACGATCGGTGCCGGCTGGATTCTACCGCCGGGGTATCCAAACTTCTCGTCCACCTGGATGGAGTTCATCGGGAGCGAAGGTGCGCTGCTCTTGGATGACAGCCACAAGGATATCGTCATGAACACGATGTCCGATGGTGTGGTGTTCCCGCTTTCGACCATGCCGGGTGAATTCGTTGAGCATGTCTATGCAGGGCCGATGGAACGGGAGACGGTCCACTTCCTCGAGGCGGTCGCCTTCGATCGTGCGGTTATGGTCACCCCGGCTCAGGCCCGGCTGGCGATGGAAGTATATGTTGCCGCCGACCTTTCGGCCGAGCGAAACCAGGTCGTCGATCTGCCTCTCGATCGGGAAGCGGCCCAACTGGCGCTGGCTGCCTCCGTCCGCATGTGATGCCGACCCAGTGAGCACCAGATTCTCCGTGGCGCGGCTGGAAGAGTTTGCCGCTCAGGTTCTGGTGGCGCTTGGTGTGCTCGACGAGCATGCCGGGGTGACTGCCCGCCGACTGGTGGAAGCCGATCTGCGGGACAGGACGGGTCACGGGATCATCCGCCTTCCCCTCTACGCCGAGCGGATCGAAGCGGGCGGCATCAATCTCAGGCCGAATATTCGGATCCTGCATGAGACGCCGGTCAGCGCCCTGGTCGACGGGGACAACGGGCTCGGCCAGGTGGTCATGACCCTGGCCGTCGAAACGGCGATCGTGAAGGCGAAGACCTCCGGCTTGGCATGGGTGGGAACGTGGCGGTCCAATCACGCCGGCGCAGCCGGGGTGTACACGGCCCTGGCGATGCGAGAAGACCTGATCGGCATCTACTGCGCGGTAGCCAGCGCCAACGTCATGCCGCCCTGGGGGGGACGGGAACGGTTGCTGGGTACCAATCCGGTCGCAGTGGCCATCCCCGCCGGGAACGAAGTTCCTTTTCAGCTCGATATCGCCACTACCGTCGCCTCCCACGGCACGATCAAGGTGAAAGCGCTGGCAGGAGAACCAATGCCGGAGGGCTGGGTTATCGACATGAATGGCGAGCCGGTCACCGATCCGGAGCGGGCGGATGAGGGTTTTCTCATGCCGATCGGTGGCTACAAGGGCTCGGGTCTGAATTTCGCGATAGGGGTGCTGGCGGGGATCATCAACGGAGCGGCTTTCGGCCGGGAAACACTCGACCACCGGGCGGTGTACGACGTCCCGGCCAACACCGGTCAGGCCATAGTGGTGATCCGGCCCGACCTTTTCTTGAGCCTCGAGGAATTCAAAGGAGAGATGGACCGTCAGTTGAGAGTGTTTCGGGGGTCGGAATCGATGACCGACGACCCGGTTCGGTTGGCAGGGGAGCGGGCGGCCGCCATCGAGGCTGAACGCAGACAGGACGGTGTGCCGGTGCCCGACCCGCTGGTGGCCAAGCTGCGCTCTCTGGCCGAGCGGCTCGGACTCGACGACCGGTTGGACGAAAAGGAGTGACATGCTGTTGAGGTGTGGATGCAGGGCGGCCGGGATCGGCGGCGGCGGTAGCGGCGGTGGTGGTGGAAGCAGCACCCACCGGGTTGTCGACATCCACGCCCATCGCGAATGCGGACCGGCCGCCGAGCTGATACGACCGGAGGCCGAACGGGTCGGGAGGGTCGGGTTGTCCTACGGGAGCGAGCTCACCAAGGAAGTGAACCGCCGGCAACTGATCGACCTGCGCCCCAAGATGGAGTCGGTCGAAGTGCGCCTGGCCGACATGGACCGGATGGGTGTCGATGTCCAGGTGGTATCAATCGCTCCGTACCAGATGTACTACTGGGCTGAACCGGAGATAGGCTCGGAAGCTGCCCGGTTGATAAACGACGAGCTGGCCGAGACCATCGCCAACCACCTCGGGCGCCTGATCGGACTAGGTACCGTGCCGCTGCAGGACACCGGCGCGGCGATTGCCGAGCTGGAGCGGTGTGTCGGTGAGCTGGGATTCCGCGGGCTGGAAGTGGGCACTAACGTCAACGGCGAAGATCTTTCCTCGGCCCGTTTGGAGCCATTCTGGGCCAGAGTGGAGGAACTGGGCGCAGTTGTGTTCATACACTCGACGGGCTTCACCCAACCGGATCGGATCATGGATCACTACTTCGTCAACGTCATCGGCCATCCGCTGGAGGGCACCCTGGCTGCCAGCCACCTGATCTTCGATGGGGTGATGGAGCGGCATCCGGCGCTCAAGATCGTGATGGCTCATGGCGGTGGCTATCTCCCGGCCTATGCCGCCAGAATGGATCACGCCTACCACGCCCGTCGGGACGTCCGGGAAGGCCTTCCCAGACCCCCCGGCACCTACCTGCGGCAGTTCTACTTCGACACGATGGTCTTCGAGCCCGATCAGCTCGGCTTCCTGATCGGCAAGTACGGTGCCGACCACATCTTGTTGGGGACGGACTACCCATACGACATGGGGGAGTCGGATCCGCTTGGTCTGATCGGGCGGGTAGCCGGCCTGGGCGACCAGGAGGTGGCCGCAATTGCCGGCGGCAACGCAGCTTGGCTGCTCGGGCTCTAGGGCACGAGGACGTATTTGGCCCCGCCCGCTTGCATCCCGGCCCACGCCCGCCCGATTTCATCGAGTGGGACTGCAACTACGTCGAGGGTCAATGACCCCTCGACCGATCGCCCCACCATCGTGCGATAGGCATCGGCGAACACATCGCGGGGTGCTCCCAGGTTGCTGTAGCCGAGGACGTTGAGTTGCTTGCCGCACACCGTCGATGACGCGAATGTGGCGGTGACTCCCGCCGGCGAGCCGACTTGAACGATTCGGGCGCGCGGGGCGGCAATCGAAAGCGCCGCTTCGAACGGCATACCGAACCGTGGGTCGTAAACCACTGTTGGGGCAGTCTCGCAGGCGGTGAGCAGCGCCTCGGGGAGGTTCTCAGCTCCGAGCCATACCATCGCGTCTGCCAGGGCAGCTACCTCATCCAACCGCCCTGGTCCCGTTCCGCCGCCACGATTCGTGCCGCTCCGGCATAACGGGCGGCTTGCAGGGCGATCCGCCCGGCTGTGCCGGTCGCACCCAGCACCAGGACCACATCCTCAGGCCCTGCTTTGGCCCGCCAGATGATCGGCAGCCATCCGGCCGCTCCAGCGGTGCCCGGAGCGGCAGCCACCCCGGAATCAACCCCGTCGGGGAGTTCGATGATGAGCGAGTCCTCCGACGCCACGAACCAGTCGGCTGCGGTTCCATTGCGAGTCACACCCAGCCCTCCTCCGCAGGCAAACGCCATCCGGCCAGCTTCTGGGTCTGAGGTGATCCGCCCTACGCCCTCGAGCCCAACCACGTAGGGGAGAGGTGGATGACCTTTGTGAAAAGAGGCCCCGGGAAATCGCTAGGTCGGCCGGATTCAGCGAGGCTGACTGCATCTCGAAAAGGATCTCGCCCGGGGCCGGATCCGGTTGGGGGATGTGTCCGAGGCTGGGTGCTTTTCCGATCTCGCCGACGATGGCAGCCTTTATCAGTCGACCGCCCGAGCGGCAATGAAATCGATCTCGATGAGCCATTCCGGTCTGGCCAGACCGGCGATATACATGAGCATGGAAGCCGGTCGGTGCCCGTCGAGGTTTGTTTCCCTGATGGCAGCCGCCTGGGCATGGTCGGCCCGGTCGACCAAAAGCATGTTCAGTTGGACGATGTCGGAGATCTCCATGCCGGCGGCGGCGAGCACCGTTCGGATGTTGTCCCAGACCAAACGGGATTGCTCTTCGATACCCTCACCGACGGATCCGTCTGCCCTTACGCCGGTCTGACCGGCTCCGAAGAGAATACGATGGGGGCCATCCAACTCGATGCCGTGGGAGTAGGTGGCAAACGGTCCGGCGACGCCGGGGGGATTGTGCTTCTTCATAGGAGCTCCTCTCATGGGCGGGGCGCTGTTGCTTCAAGTGAGCCTAGATACCCCAGGGGTGGATCCTGGACGAGGTCGTTGCAGAGGGCGTCCTATCGGGACGGGGGGTGTTCGTTTCGGTCGGACAGACTGTGAGCGGTGCGACCAACAGTGAGTTCGATGTCGACGCGGGAACGGACCCGCCCGACGTGCACCGGACCTGGAACGGCTCACCCAGCGGCTCGGAATCTGAGGCACCGGCCACTGGACTGACTCGAACGCTGATGCGCCGACGCGCTAGTTCTACCGTTATCTGGAAAGCACCGATTCGGCTCGAGCACATTCACGCCGTCCGAAGCCTCACCTACCCACTCGGCAGCGGACGGGGACCGGCGATCCCGGCACGCCCGTTGGCGTTCTCCCTGGTCTGACAACACCTAAGCCTCCCCACCTTGGATCGCGGCGAGGGCTAACCTTGCTCCTCCCGGAAGGAGGGATTGCGTTGCCGAGCCGACACCTGACCGTCACCCATTGGGGTGCGTATGAGCTGGAATCGGACGGAACGCAGATCATCGCCGTCCGCCCCTTCGCCGACGATCCTGATCCATCGCCGATCGGGCAATCGCTCAAAGATGTCGCTCGTAGCCGGGTGGCCCGCCCCTCGATCCGCCGCAGCTGGTTGCTTGACGGTCCTGGAGCCGCCACGGAGCTGCGCGGGGCGGAACCGTTCGTGGAGGTCGGCTGGGACACTGCCCTCGATCTCGTGGCCGGTGAGCTTGATCGCGTACGGAGCCGGTACGGGAATGAGGCGATTTTCGGAGGATCGTACGGGTGGGCAAGTGCCGGTCGGTTTCACCACGCCCAGAGCCAGCTCCGGCGGTTCCTTGCATCCATCGGGGGGT
>Ga0209342_10005966_pt1 | contig 12422 bp, 16 predicted proteins | sample RifCSP16_2_FD_184023 | JGI IMG/M metagenome (GOLD analysis project Ga0209342, IMG submission 184023) | Soil microbial communities from Rifle, Colorado - Rifle CSP2_sed 16_2 (SPAdes) (version 2) | ecosystem: Environmental > Terrestrial > Deep subsurface > Rock core/Sediment | place: Rifle... | reverse complement strand
GTCCGGGGCGCGTCTGCGACGCCCAATCCCCGCTTCAGGTGACACGAGTCGTGGTATGTCACCTTCCCCCGGTACGTCGACCCCGGATCTTCGACGCCCAGGACATCGACCAGAAACTGGGAGAGCTCGAAGACCCGCCCGGCCACGTGGTAGGCGAGGGAGAGCATCCTCGGTTCGTCGCGGAACAGGACCGGGTACTCGTGCTTGACCATGGCCGCGCAGGAGCCCGAGGGGGTGACGATGTGCTCCTCCCCCTGAAACACGGAGAGGAACTTTGCCGCCATCCTCCGCGCCTCCTTCCGGTTGCCGGAGTTGAAGGCGGGCTGCCCGCAGCACGTCTGGGAGAGGGGGACCCGGACGTCGACGCCGAACCTCTCGAGGACCGCGACGGTGGCGAAGCACACGCTCGGGAAGAACGTGTCGGCGAGGCAGGTGGAAAACAGGGAAACGCTGATTCCCCTTTTTTGCGCCATTGGGGAAGTATACTCCAATTGCGACGCGGAAAAAGGGGGAAAGCGGGTCTCCCTGGGGAAATGCCTGCCGTGAAGGGCGGCGCTACAGGGCTTCCCGGCCCCGCTCGCCCGTGCGGATCCGTACAACCTCCTCCACGTCGGAGACGAAGATCTTCCCGTCCCCGATCTTCCCGGTGCGGGCGGATGTCAGGATCCTCTCGACCACCGCCGGGACCGTGTCGGCCGCGACGACCACCTCGATCTTCACCTTCGGGATGAACCCGACGAAATACTCCGCGCCGCGGTAGATCTCGGTGTGCCCCTTCTGGCGGCCGAACCCCTTCACCTCCGTGACGGTCATGCCGGTCACCCCGGTCTCCTGGAGCGCGTTTTTCACCTCATCGAGCTTGAACGGCTTGATGATCGCCTCGATCTTTTTCATGTCGGGTTACCTCCTCCGTCCCCGTCCAGGGAGACGGGGATTGGGTCTTACGGGAAATTGATGTCGAGCTGGACGGTGAAGGTGTTCTCCCCCCCGGTCTTTTTCTCGTTGTAGATGTCGTAGCCGAAGATGATGCTCACGTTCTTGGCGAAGGCCCAGGAGACGCCGAAGTTGAAGGCGCCGATCCCCGAATCGCTGCCCTGGTAGTCGACACCGGCCCAGAGCTTGTCCGAGATCTCCGAGATCGTGCGGTCCCAGGAGAGGAGGATCCCCTTCTCGTCGGACTTGAAGTTGCTGCCGGCATCGGTCTCGGCGAAGTTCACGAGGGCCTTCTTGTTTCCCACGAAGTAGCCCGCCTCGAGACGCCCGATGACGGGGAGGGTCTTTCCCGCGATTGCGTAGACGATGTTCTGGTTGGTGGCCACCGGGTCGCCCTTCCTGAGGTCGCCGCTTTTCGTCCCGAAGTTGTAGCCGCCCACCGCGACGGCGGGCGAGCCCTTGAACCAGGCGTCCTCGGGCGTGCCGACCTTCGCATTGAAGAAGAGCGGGTACTTGCCGGCGTCTCCGGGCTGGTCGATCAGGTCGAAGCCGATCTCGGCCTGGATCTTCTGGAACGGCAGGACGCCGCCGGTCAGGCCCACGTCGACGATGGCGGGAAACCGGGAGCCGTCTGTGGTCTTGGCGCGCAGGTAGGAGTCGTAGGTCAGATGGACCGTCTTGTACGGCTGGATGTCCACGGACGGGATCCAGACGATCGTGGATGGCGTGGCGTGGGCGATTCCTCCCGCCATCGCGGCGAAGACCGCGCAGGCGATTGCGATTCCTGTCGTTCGGTGAATCCGTCCGGTCAGCCTCATGGCGCCTCCTTGGGAAGAGGGAATGGTTGCCTGGGCACCGGAACAGCATCAGGCGTGCCACCCCGGGAATCCCCGCCGGGGGACGCCATTAACGATTCGAAGTGCGGAAGGATTTCCCGGCGGTCGCGTGCAGGCGCGGCGGGATGGCGGGCGTCACCGAGGCCGACAAAATTGTCGCATCATGGACATATGCGAAGATGTTCCGCCGCGCGCAACTGCCGTCGGGAGCGGAACCGGGCGGGGACACTCCTCCAACCGTACTACCGACTACCTCGAGGAGTGTCCCCGGTAACTCGTGGCGCCTCCCGCACCATTCCCCCACTCCGGAGGAGACTGCTCACTGCAGAAGAGGGACCCTGGCTCGCGGGGGATTCCCCTCCGCTACGCTCGCGATCTGCGCCCGCTCGCTGCCGTTCCGCTCGCCGCAAACAACACCTCGCTCCACAGGCCGCTTCGTGGAACCCCCCGCATCGCCCCGGGTCCCCCGGTACGGAGCGCAGCAGCCGCAGGAGGAGGGGCGCAGTGAGACCGGCCTCCAGGAGTCCATTCCCGTAAGATCCCGGCATTCGAGGGCCGCTGCATCCGCTCCGGCTTCGTTGCCCTCCCTCACCGTACCGCAGCGGGTACGCTTCGGTCGGGCGCCTCGCCGGAAGCGGCGCATCGACCCTCTCGGTGCACGGCCTCTTCGGCAACGGACCCCTGGAGGCCGGAGCGCAGCCGTGCAGGTTCACCGCACGGCGAGCCACGAGCGGAGCCCCCCTCCGAGGCTGCGGAGCGAGCCCTGCGATCGGGGACCCCGGAGGCGACGCCGCTGCCGGCGCCCCCAGGAAAGGGGCGGACGCGCCCCCCTATTTCCAGGGGGACTTGAGGGAGTGCTTCCTCATCTTGTAGGCGACCTGGCGGGGGGTCCATCCGAGGATCTTCGCCGCCCGCGCGATCACCCAACCCGTGGACTCGAGCGCTTTCTCGAGCTCCTCCCGCTCGATGGCGCGCAGGTGGTCCGCCCGGGGAAGCGGGCCGAAACGACCTTCGCCGGGACGCGGGGGCGCCGACGCGTCAGGGCCGCGCGGCGGAGGCAGCCCATCGGGCGTCGCCGGCAGCGCCCCCAGGCGGATCGTCCGCGGGAGATCCTGGGCCCCGACGATCGGAGCCTTCGCCATCACCACCGTACGTTCCACCAGATTCTCCAGCTCCCGCACGTTTCCCGGCCACCGGTACTCGATCAGCAGGTCGAGCGCCTCGGGCGTGAAGGAGACCCCCTTGCCATGCTCCTGGTTGAACCGTTCCAGGAAATGCTCGGCCAGGGGGATGATGTCGTCCCGCCGGTCCCGCAGCGGCGGCAGGTGGAGGGGGATCACGTTCAGCCGGTAGAAGAGGTCCTCCCGGAAGCGCCCCTCCTCGACCAGTTTTTCCAGGTCCGCGTTCGTGGCGGCGATGATGCGGACGTCCACCGAGATGGTCCGGTTCTCCCCGAGCCGTTCGAATTTCCGCTCCTGGAGGACGCGCAGGAGCTTTACCTGGGTGGGAAGGGGGATGTCGCCGACCTCGTCGAGAAACATCGTCCCGCCGCCGGCCTGTTCGAAACGCCCCTTGCGCTCCTCGACGGCGCCGGTGAACGCCCCGCGTTTGTGCCCGAAGAGCTCGGATTCCAACAGGGTCTCGGGCAGTGCTGCGCAGTTCACCGTGACGAACGGCTGGCCGGCCCTGGGACCCGCCGTGTGGATCGCCCGGGCGATCCTCTCCTTGCCGGTTCCGCTTTCGCCGCGCAGCAGGACCGTCGCGCGGGAGGGGCCGACGCTCGTCACCTGGCCGAAGACCTCCTGCATCCGCTTGCTCTGGCCGACGATGTTCTCGATCCGGTAGGTCTTGCGGATCTTCTTCTCGAACTCCTGCCTCTGCCTCTGGAACTCCTCCTGCAGCCGTTCGATCGCCGCGTGCAGCTTCAGCGCCTGTCCGATGAGGCAGCCGATGACCGTCAGCGCCCGGGTATCCGCCTCCAGCGCCTGGGTGCCGGCCCGCCCGATCCTCTCCGCGGTCAGTACCCCGAGGCTCTCGGTCCCGATCTTGATGGGCACGGCGATGTAGGAGAGCGGTTCCGCCGGCTCCATCCCGTGGGCCCGGGTCTTGTCGAGGAACGACGGCTCCTTCCGCACGTCGGGAAGTGCGGTGGGGCCGCCGGACTTCATCGTCTTCCCGACGATTCCCTCCCCCCACACGTACCGCGCGCGGGAACGCTCCTCCTCCGTGTAGCCGGCGGAGACTTCCATCCGGATCTCGCGTGTGGCGGAGTCGGGCAGAAGGATCGCCGCGCGGTCGAAGCCGAGCAGGCTCTGGAGGGTGCGCAGGGAGGTCCCCAGGGCCCGGGGGAGATTCTGGGTGGATGTGAGGATCTTTCCCACCTCGTAGATGGCGGAGATCTCCGCCTTTTCGGTGGATCTGCGGTTTGCCACGCGTTGATTATAACGCGGCGCAAGGGGGAGAACGAAAATAGTAAGGAATCCGGGGGCCCGGAGGTATAATGCGGCCAACCCTCACCGGATGAGGGGGAACAACCGGCAGGCCGGCCGTTCCCGGCGGCACCCTTTCGTCAACGGGGAGACCATTCCGGAATGGGCAAGAAACAGTCGCGCTTCCTCCGGGGTCCGAGGATCCTCCCTCCCCCGATCACGAAAGGGATCGGGGCGGTGGATCTCCTCGACAACCACTTTCTGGCCTACAACGCGGGCAGGCTGCGGGAGGGGGCGAGGCTGTTCGCGGAGAAGATGCTTAAGCCCGACGTCACGGTCGGCCTGTCCCTTTCCGGGGCCCTTGTGCCCGCGGGGCTGGGGGTTTCCTGCGTCGTCCCGCTGATCCGGGCCGGGTTCGTGGACTGGATCGTCTCGACGGGGGCGAACCTCTACCACGACGTTCACTTCGGGCTCGGGATGAAGATGCATGCGGGATCCCCGTTCCTCGACGACACGGTCCTCCGCGAGGAAGGGGTCGTCCGGATCTACGACATCCTGTTCGCCTACGAGGTTCTCCTCGACACCGACGCCTTCTTCCGCCGGGTGCTCGAAGAAGAGGAGTTCCAGCGCGAGATGGGCACGGCGGAGTTCCATTACCGGGTCGGGCGGTACGTCGCCGGGCGGGAGAAGAAGCTCGGGATCGGCGAGGTGAGCGTCCTCGCGGCGGCCTACCGATGCGGGGTCCCGGTGTACACGCCCTCCCCGGGCGATTCCTCCATCGGCATGAACGTCGCCGCCATGCGGCTGTTCGGGAAAGGGACGAGGATCGACGTCTCGGCGGACGTGAACGAGACCGCGGGGATCGTCTACTCCGCCAAGAAGGGGAAGGGAAAAAGCGCGGTCCTGATCTTCGGCGGCGGCTCCCCGAAGAACTTCATGCTCCAGACCGAGCCGCAGCTCCAGGAGGTGTTGGGGATTGCGGAGAAAGGGCACGACTACTTCCTGCAGGTGACCGACGCCCGGCCCGACACGGGGGGGCTCTCGGGGGCCACTCCCTCCGAGGCGGTCTCCTGGGGGAAGGTCGACCCGGACCGGCTCCCCGACGCCGTCGTCTGCTATCTCGACTCCACGGTGGCGATGCCGCTGCTGACGGCGTACGCGCTGGACCGCGCGAAGCGGCGTCCGCTGAAGCGCCTCTACGACCGCCGCGACGAGTTCCTCGCGACTCTGGGGAAGAAGTTCCGGCGGGACTACATCGCCTGGAAGGCCGGGGGGAAGCGGCGCCCCGACGGGTAGGAGCCCGGCGGCTTTTCCCCTTTACCCCGCGCGGTCCGTCCCCGGATTGGCCGCCCCGCCCGCCGCAAGAGCCAGCAACAGTTTCCCCGCCGCGTACGCGTCGCCTTCCGCCCGGTGAAAGGCCGACCCGATCCCCAGACGTACGCAGATCGCGGAAAGCGAGTGATCGCGAAAGAGACGGGTGCGCCGGGCGAGCGCCAGCGTGTCGATGACCGGATTCCCCGGCCACTCCCCCCCGGCGAGCCTGGCCTCCATGCGCAGGAACGACAGGTCGAACGGGGCATTGTGGAAGACGAGCGTGTCCTCCCCCAGGAACGCGAGGATCCGGGGGAACAGGTCGGGAAACGCGGGCGCGCGAACCACCATGGCGTCCGTGATCCCGTTGACGGCGGACGCACCGGGGGAGATCGGCCGGAGGGGGTTCACGAAGGAGACGAGCGAGTCCACCACGGTCCCGCGCAGGAACCGGAGCAGCGCGATCTCGCAGACGCGGTGGCCGTCCCCGGGGTCGAGCCCCGTGGTTTCCACGTCGGCCGCCACGTAGGGAAGTTCCGCGAGGGGTGTCCCGTCGAACCTCATACCCCTCATTATAGTCGGCGGTCCCGCTGGCGCGCCTTCTTTGTCCCCCTCTCCCCGTTTGTGATATAAGGGCAGCAAACCTCTTCGTGCGGAGCAAAATATCGATGAAAAAGTGGAAATGCACCATATGCGGCTACATCCACCAGGGCGACGAACCGCCCGACCCCTGCCCTATCTGCGGAGCCCCGAAGGAGAAGTTCATCGAGCTGAAATGAGCGCTCCGGCGGGAAAGGTCGCGCTGGTCACCGGAGGAGCCCGGCGCATCGGGGCGGCGATCTCCCGGAGTCTCGCCCGCGAAGGATTCACCGTCGCGCTCACCTACCGCGCCTCGCGACCGGAGGCACGGTCCCTCGCCCGGGAGATCGGCGGGAAGGCGTTCCCCCTCGACCTTCTGCGACCGCAGGGGATTCCCCGGCTCGGAAAGGCGATCGAGCGGGAGTTCGGCCGCCTGGACGTCCTTGTCCACAACGCGGCGGTCTTCCCGCGGACGCCGGTGGGCAACGTTTCCCTCCGGGAATGGGACGGGATCTTCGCCGTGAACCTGCGCGGGCCGTTTCTTCTCACGCAGGAGCTTCTTTCCCTCCTGCGGGCGAATCCCGGCGGCGCGGTACTCTTCCTGGGGGATGCCGGCGCGGCGAATCTGTGGCCCGGCTATCTCCCCTATTGCCTCTCCAAGCTGGCCCTCGCGCACCAGGCGGCTGCTTGGGAGAAGATCCTCGCCCCGCAGATCCGGGTGGGGGTGGTGAAGCCGGGCTTCGCGCTCGTTCCCCCCGGGTTCCCGGAAGGCGAGTGGCAGCGGCTGCGCTCCCGCGGCGGCGTCCGGGGCCCGGACACTCCCGGCAAGGTCGCCGGAACGGTATTGCGGTTCCTTCGCCGTGGAGGATAAAATATTTTCTATTCTCCCTCATTCGAAAGGAGAGCCGCCATGGGGAAAATGTCCAAGTGGAGATGTAACGTGTGTGCGTACGTGTACGACCCCGCCGTAGGAGATCCCGAGCACGGCGTGAAGCCGGGGACCCCCTTCTCGAGCATCCCGGATGACTGGTGCTGCCCCCTGTGCGGCGTGGGGAAGGAAGACTTCGAAGAGGTCAAGTAGCAGGAGGGAGGACAGGTCCGATGGAATCGGTTTCTCTGGCACCGAACGTCCACTGGGTCGGGGCGAAGGACCCCGGCCTCACGGTCTTTGATATCGTCATCCCGACGGAGTTCGGGACCACCTACAACGCCTACCTGATTCGGGGGACCGAAAAGACGGCCCTGATCGACTGCGTGAAGAAGGAGTTCGCGGAGGACCTCTTCCGGAACGTCTCCCGTTTCCTGCCGGTGGAAAAACTCGATTACGTGGTGATCAACCACTCCGAACCGGACCATGCGGGGGCGCTCGTCGACCTCCTCAAGCGAAACCCCCAGGTGACGGTGTTCCTCTCCCGGTCGGCGAAGTCGTTCGTCGACCATCTCGTAAACGCGGAGTATTCGTTCCGGGTCGTCAAGGATAACGAGGAGCTGCCCCTCGGCGGGAAGACGCTCCGGTTCCTCAGCACTCCGTTCCTGCACTGGCCGGACACCATCCTCACGTATCTCGTCGAGGACAAGATTCTCTTTCCGTGCGATTTCCTCGGGGCGCACTACTGCAGCCCCGAGTTCTTCAACGACGAACTCCGCGAGCCGGAGAAGGTGCGCAAGGCGTTCGAGTTCTACTATGGGATGATCATGCGTCCCTACAAGGAGCACGTGCTCAAGGCGTGCGAGAAGATCAAAGACCTGCCGATCGCGATGATTGCCCCGTCGCACGGTCCCATCCTGCGGAAGGATCCCCGATCCTACATCGCCCGTTACGAGGAGCGTGCCTCCGTCCTGTCGCGGGTGACGGAAAAGAAGGTGACCGTCGTCTACGCCTCGGCTTACGGGAACACCGCCGCCATGGCCGCCAGGGTGGCGGAGGGGGTGCGGTCGGCAGGAGTCAAGGCGACGCTGATCAACAGCGTCGAGGTTCCCGTGAACGAGATCATCGACGAGATCGAGACGTCGGCGGGGTTCCTCATCGGGACGCCCACGCTCAACTCCAACGTCCCCCACCCGATCCTGCACCTGATCGCGAACCTCGTCGTGCTGAACGTCAAGGGCATGCCCGCGTCGGTGTTCGGGTCCTACGGATGGAGCGGCGAGGCGATCAAGACCGTTCAGGACATCCTGACCTCGATGCGTCTCAAGGTCGCTCCCGAGCCGATCCGGTTCCTGATGACCCCTTCCGAGGCGGATCTCGCGACGTGCGAGGAATTCGGAAAGAAGTTCGCCGAAGCTATTTAAACCGGGGAGGGGAATCCCCCGTCACTTTTTCGGGGGGATCCCCTCCCGGCGGATCTCCCGCTCGGCCTCCTGTTTGATCTTCTTCCCCTTTTCCGAGGCCTCGCCGCGGATCATCGCCTTGCACTCCTCGCAGATCGAGCCCTCGAAGGCCTTTTCCTTCGCGCAGACCATGCAGCGCTTCGTTCCCTCTCCCATCGTCCCTCCTTGGAAGGCATGGCGCGACATCCTCGATAACGATAGTATCCTACAAGGAGCAGGGGACGCAGTGCATCGAAAAACAAGGAGGGGTCGATGGCCCGAAAACGGGTGGCGAGAATTCCGGAAAAACCGCGGCGGGGTCTCGTTCTCGTCCTGACGGGCGACGGGAAGGGGAAGACGACCTCGTGCCTCGGGATGGCGGTCCGCGCCGTGGGGTACGGGATGCGCGTCGCGATGATCCAGTTCATCAAGGGGTCGCTGCATTACGGGGAGCTCGACGGCGCGAAGCGGCTCGCCCCCGAGTTCGAACTTTCCCCCATGGGGAAAGGATTCGTGGGGATCCGCGGGGACTCCCTGCCGTTTGCCGAGCATGTCGCGGCGGCGGGAAAAGCCCTCGCGACCGTCCGGAAGAAGATGCTGTCGGGGCGGTACGACGTCGTCATCCTCGACGAAGTCAACGTCGCCCTCCATCTCGGGCTCCTCGAACTTTCCGAGGTCGTCTCCCTCATCCGGGAGAAGCCGCCGGCCGTCCACCTCATCCTGTCGGGCCGGAACGCCCACGAGGAGGTGATCCGCCTCGCCCATCTCGTGACCGAGATGCGGAACATCAAGCACCCTTACGAACTCGGGATCGAGGCGGAGAAGGGGATCGACTATTGAGCCCGCGCTTCGTCGTTCACCGGCACGATGCGGCCCGCCTCCACTGGGACCTCCGCCTGGAGCGGGGCGGGGTGCTGAAAAGCTGGGCGGTCCCGAAGGAGCCCCCGGTTTCGCCGGGGGTGAAGCGGCTTGCCGTGGAGGTGGACGATCACGAGCTCACGTACATCGATTTCGAAGGGGAGATCCCGGAGGGGGAGTACGGTGCGGGGACCGTCTCGGTCTGGGACGTGGGAACCTACGATCTTCTCTCCGAGCATGACCGGAGGCTGAAAATCGAGTTCCATGGGAAACGGATCCGGGGCGAATACGTCCTCGTTCCCCTCGAGGGGAAGAACTGGCTCTTCTTCCGGACGAAGGGGAGAGGAGAGTGACGTGAGAGGGAAAGGGAAGACATCGCCACCGGAAGAGATCCGGGTGGAGGAGGAACTCTCCACCTGCCCCCGGTGCGGGTACGGGGCGGGATTCCACGTGGCCTTCCGCCGGCGAGGCCGCGCCCTGGCCGTATTTCTCATCTGCCCGTCCTGCTCCGCCCGGTTCACCACGGGCGAGTGGACGTTCCCCACCGGCGAACCGGCAGGGCGGGGACACTCCTGAACGCTTGGGGGGGGACACTCCTCAACGTATAACTCGATCTAGGAATGTCCCCCCTGGGAGAGTCCCCGGAGAGAGATCGACTCGAGCCCCTAAGAACAGAGACGTTCCTGAGAACTCTTCCGTCCTTGCGGCGGGCAGGCTGTCGTGTGACCCGATATGGGGCGCCGTGTCCGGCTTCCGCATCCTCGGAGGGGGGTCGCTCGCTTCGTCGCTCGACTTGCGATGCACCCGCAAGTCTGCGCTTGACCTCTCTCCCGGAAAGCTCCGCTCGGACCCCTCGTCCTTCGGCTGCTCCGCCGCCTACGCGCCCTGCGGCGAGTGCCATCAGAGATGTCCCCGGTGAATGGCGTCGAGCGATCGCAGGTCTCATTGTGCCCTCGCTCCTTCGGATTGCTGAGCCGGCAACCGGGGACCCATGGCGATGCGGGGGGGTCGACGAGGCGGCCTGTGGAGCGAATGGGCGGGGACACTCCTCTCCCGCATCCCGGAGATGAATCAGGAATGTCCCCGTCGAGCGTAACCGAGGGGATCCCTCCGCGAGCCAGGGTCCCCGGTCGCGGATCGCCCCGGGTCCTCCGGGCGCCGGCACCCTCGCAACGGGCGCCCGACCGCAGCGCATCGGGGCCGCAGGGGAGGCAGAGTTCTTAGAAGGAACGTCCCTGTTCTTGGGACTACTTCACCCGCTCCAGGAGCGGCGATCCGTAGAGGAGCCCGAAGTAATCCTCGGTGTTCCGGATGTAGAGCTTCCCGCCGCCGGCCATGTTCTCCCCGGCCAGCTGCCCCTGCTTCATCGCGCTGCGCCACCCGAAATTGATCCGGCTCTCCCGGCGGTTGATGTCGAATACCTCCGCGCAGTCGCCCGCCGCGAAGATGTTGGAGACGTTCGTCCGCAGGTACTCGTCCACGAGGATCCCCGTGCCGACCTTCACCCCGCTCCCCTCGAGAAAGTGAACGACGGGGAGCCTCTCGGTGGCGACCACGACCATCTGGCAGAGGATCTCCTCGCCGCCGGTCGTATAGACGATGTAGGTTCTCCCGTCGAGGTCGATCACGTCGGCGATGTCGGTTCCCTCCTTGACCGTGACCCCGTTGCTCCGGAGTTTCTCCGTGATCTTCGCCTCGAGCTCCCCGGAAATCGGGTTTCCGAACCGGGGGAGGCCGGGGTTGACCCAGATCACCTGCTGCCCCAGTTTCCGCAGCGCCCGCGCCGCCTCGAGACCCAGGTACCCCGGGCCGAACACCACCGACACGTCGGTGCGGAGCGCGCGCGCCTTGATCCGGAGCGCGTCGCCCAGGGAGTTGAGCGACAGGAAGGACCCGAAGCTTCCCATCAGGGCCAAGGGAAGGATCGGCTTCCCGCCCGAGGCGATGCAGAGAAAGTTGTAGGTCTCCTCGGTCCCGTCGGAGAATAGGATCCGGTTCTTCGCGGCGTCCACCCGTCTCGCCCGCTTGCCGGACTTGATCTTGATTCCTTCGGCGGCGAGGTCTTTCCCCTGCGGGTCCGAGATCGCGGAGGGGTCGATCTCGCCGGAGATGAGGTCGGGAAGGTTGGGCCGCAGGTAGGGGGCGGCGAACTCCTCGGTGACGATGACGACCTCGGCGTCCTTCTCCATTTTCCGGGCGGCTCTCGCGGCCGCAATGCCTGCCGGCCCGCTTCCGAGAATCAGGTGGCGCATGAAGAAAGTCCTCCGTGGGTGGATTTCCGTCGGGAAAGATACATCTTAATGCGTGGAGACGGAAAAGGAAAATCGAAATTCACGTTACGGTGTGTGGCGCCCGGGGACCCTGGCTCGCCGGCCTCCAGAGCTCCATTCCCTCAGGTCCCGGCATTCGAGGGCCGCTGCATCCCCGCCGGCTTCGTTGCCCGCCCTCACCGTACCGCGGCGGGTACGCCTCGGCCGGGCGCCTCGCCGGACGGGGCGCATCGACCCTCTCGGTGCACGGCCTCTTTAGGAACGGATCTCTGGAGGCCGGGGGGTCCCCTCGGCTACGCTCGCGACCTACGACCGCTCGCTGCCATTCCGCTCGACGCAATTTTCTCCTTTCGGCGGGACACTCCTCAACGTACAACTCGAGATAGGAATGTCCCCCTTTGGAATGTCCCCCTTTGATCCGGCGAGCGGAAGGTCGACGAAATCGGGCGGACGGGATAAAAGAATCGGATTCGCGGAGCTTTTAGGGCTTCAGGCGTATATCACGGCCGCCAGGAACATCCCCAACCCGGCGAGGATGATGGCTGCCATAGAGATTACGCTGGCGTAGTACTTCCTTCGGCTTGTCATGGGTTTCCTCCCGTTCTTTCCGGCGCTTTTCTCCGAACCGAATACCTTATACCCGAACATGGCAACGGATGTCAATAAAGAATTTAGAAAAACATCATTTTATTCAAGGCAATAAGAGTATTTAAAACAGGCCGGCCCTATCGTTGCGGAGCCGGGGAGGAAACCGGTCCCCTCGAGGATGGCCGCGATGATGGATGTCTTTGCTAGTGCACCGTCTCGCAAATACCTTGGCATTCGAGCGCCGCTGCATCCGCTCCCGCTTCGTTGCGCTTCTTCACCATACTCAACGGTATGCCTCAGTCGCGCGC
>Ga0209342_10005965_pt1 | contig 12422 bp, 12 predicted proteins | sample RifCSP16_2_FD_184023 | JGI IMG/M metagenome (GOLD analysis project Ga0209342, IMG submission 184023) | Soil microbial communities from Rifle, Colorado - Rifle CSP2_sed 16_2 (SPAdes) (version 2) | ecosystem: Environmental > Terrestrial > Deep subsurface > Rock core/Sediment | place: Rifle... | reverse complement strand
TCCACGGTGACGAGCAGGTCCTCGCCGTCCGTGTTCTGCAAGCGTGGCAGGGGGCGCGCCTCCGCGGCGTCCACCGTCTCCTGCCAGATGCGGAGGAGATCCCCGCCGGCGGTCGCCGCGTGGAGCCTCTCCGCGGAGACGAGCTTCGTGCGCACTCCGAGCGCCTTGCGGGCCCGCTCGAGCGCGGCGGCTCCGTCCCGTGGAACGAGCATCTTCGGATGGCAGCCGGCGAGGATGGCGCGGCCCCCGAGATCCAGCACCCGGCCGAGAATGACCGCGCGCGGAAGGAGCGTGCGGGAGGCGGTCTTCTCTGCGACCACCCGCTCGCCTCCTGCGAGCAGATCGCGGAGCGTGATGGATTCCCCGGGCTTCGCCGACACCACTTCCTGATAGCTGAACCAGGCTCCGCGCTGTGCCTCCACGTACCGTTTCCCTACCTCGTCGAGACCACCCCCGCGCTCCTCCACGTACAGGTCGAGCGCGGTGCGACCGTCGGGGCCCCCGTAGTGAGCGACGTGCCAGCCCGACAGGTAGCCGCCGACCTCCGTGTCGAGGCCGAGGCCGGCGAGCGTCCCTTCGGGATCGAAGGCACGTCCCCACCGCTGGCGCGCAAGCGCGAGAGCGTCGGCGGTGATGCGCTCGTCGAGCCCGTGGATGGGGTCCCGCTCCGCGCGCCGCTTGGCGTCAGCCCGAGCCTCCTCGGCCCCGGGTCCCGTCCCGCGAGCCCTCCGTGCCTGCTCCTCGTCCAACTCGAGGTGGCACTTCTTGTACTTCTTGCCGCTCCCGCAGGGGCAAGGCGCATTGCGCGGCGTCCTGGAGCGGCTCGTGGCCGCGGGGTCCGCCACCAGCATCGGTTCGTGATCGTCGTCGTCCAGGTCAGGGATCGTCAAGCGTACGGTGACCATCCGCCCGTCCACCTCGATGGACGACCTGGCGTCATCGAGGTCCTGCACGGTCGGGAGGTGCGCGGCCGCCTCGAGGGCGGCCGCTAGGACATGCAGTTCATCGCTCGTGGGCGAACTGGCAGCTCCCTTCCGGATCCGCAGCGGCACGGGGAGCCGGGGGAGGCCGAAGGCGTCCTCGATCGCTGCCGCGGCCCAAGCCGGCTCCTTGTCGAAGGTCACGGCGGTAGCGGCCATCTTCTGGGTCACCTGACGCTCACCCAGGGAGGACGCTGCCCTGATGCGGTCCACGGAGCCCAGTTCGTCATAGAGAGCGACGCCGTACTCCTCGCCGGCCGCGCCCATCACCACCGCCTCCAGATGGCACGTTCGCCCGTCCATGGCGAGGGTGGCGGGCAGCCCGATGTCGGAATCGACCACTTCCCAGGGACGAGCCTTCCAGAAGGTCGCGCAGGCCTGGAGGAAGCGAAGAAGGACGCCAAGCCTGGGGCGGCCGGAGACTCTTCCCAGGCCGAGGCCGTAGGCAAGCACAGCCCGGGGGACGAGTGTATGGGCCGGGAGCTCGGCCGAGGCTATCCCGAGCGCCCTAGCGGCTTCAGCGAGGGCCAGCTCGCAGCGCCACTCCTTGCCTGCGAGCCGCGCGGCGATCTTCGTTAGGCCCGTCGCGTCGTCGTGAGCGGCCTCGGGCGCGACGAGATCGCCGTCGTCGGCGACCCCTGCGTAGGTGAAGGCATCGCCGTTCGCAACGCCGATGGGCCCCAGGCGGAAGACATGGATCATGGCCGCACTTTGTAGCAGGCAGCCACAGGCGTCGCGACGGCTGAAGCCATCCGGATCTTGTCCCTCTCCTTCGCTGGAGGCGACTTGATCCAGCCTCCCGAGGCTGGAGGCGTTGCCTCCTCTTCGCCCTGCCATTCCTGGGTCACCGGACGCCCGGCCTCGACCCTCCGACCCTGTCTCTTGCTGATGCGGGGCCGGGGGCTACTCGTCGTCGAGTTTGTGCTCAGCGTGCTTCATGCTTATCGGGTTGGCTCCGAGGACCCAACCGGGCCGATTAAACCTTTAAATCTATTGACATAGAATTCTAGAATACTACGCTCGGTGTCGACTCCAGAAGGTGAGACACCGAGCATGAGCGCGACCGCCCTCGTCCCCACGACTCCGACTGCGCAGGCCGAGCGCCTCGTGTCCGCGTTTCTGGCGGGCCGGAACGAGCGCACCATGCGGGCCTACTCCCAGGACCTGGAGGACTTCCGGGCCTTCGTCGGCGCCCTGGACGTGAACGCCGCAGCGGCCCTCCTCCTCGGCCGCGGCCACGGTGAGGCGAACGCGCTGGCGCTCTCGTACAAGGCGGCGCTGACCGAGCGGGGCCTCTCGGCGGCGACCATCAACCGGCGGCTGGCGGCGCTGCGTTCCCTCGTGAAGCTCGGCCGTGTGCTCGGCGCCGTCCCCTGGGCGCTCGAGGTGAGGAACGCGAAGGCGCAGCCGTACCGCGACACGCGCGGTCCGGGGCGCGACGGCTTCCGTTCCCTCCTGGCGAAGCTCGAAGGCCGCGCCGACCGCAAGGCCTCCCGTGACCGCGCCATCCTCAGGCTCCTCTACGAGCGCGGCCTGCGTCGCGGCGAGGTGGTCTCCCTGGACCTCGAGCACCTCGACCTCGACGCCGGTACGGTCGCGGTGCTCGGGAAAGGCCGCACCGCCCGGGAGCGACGCTCGCGGAGCCCACCCTGGTCACCCTCCGCGCCTGGCTCGAGGTGCGGGGCGTGGCGTCGGGCCCCCTGTTCGCAAACCTCGACCGCGGCCACCACGGCGAGCGACTCACCGGAGCGGGCCTCTACCGGATGGTGCGCGAGCTCGGGGAGGTGGCCGGGATCCGCGTGCGGCCGCACGGGCTCCGCCACGCAGCGATCACGGAGGCGCTCGAGCGAACCAAGGGCGACCTCCGTGCGGTCCAGCGCTTCTCTCGCCACCGGGATCTGCGCCTCCTCCTCGTCTACGACGACAACCGCCAGGACCTCGGGGGCGCAGTAGCCCGGTTCGTCGCTGAATCTTGAATTATAGTATTCAAGAATTCTAGTAATGTAGTATATAAGCGTTCTGGAGTCATCGCGTGAGAACACTCGCCATCGCGAACGCCAAGGGAGGCACCGGCAAGACCACCCTGGCCGTCCACCTCGCCGCGGGCCTCGCCGTGCAGGGCCGGCGGGTGCTCCTCGTCGACCTCGACCCCCAGGCCAACGCGACGGCCTGGCTCCTCGGCGCTGCGCACCCGATCCGCTCCGGAGCAGCCGAGGCGCTCGTGGCCCGGCGCATCGCGCCCGAGCACCTGCATGCGATCCCAGGGCGTGAGCGGCTCTCGCTGCTTCCCGCGTCGAAGGCCCTCGCCGCTTCCGAGCCATCGCTGTCGCGCCGCCCCGCGCCTGACTCGGCACTCCGGGCCGCGCTGCGCTCGGTGTCCGAGGCCTTCGACTTCGCGATCGTCGACTGTCCCCCTGCGGCGGGCTTCTACGTCGTCTCGGCGCTCGTCGCGGCCGACGCCGTGGTCGCCCCGGTCTTGGCCGCGTTCCTCTCGCTGGCCGGCCTTGCCAGGCTCGAGGAGCTCGTGGCCGACGTGCGGGAGGGGATCGGGTCGGATCTGTCGGTCCTGGGCTGCGTGCTCTTCGCCGCGGACCGGCGGGAAGCGATCACCGCCGAGGCCCGGGAGACGCTCCAGGCGGCGGCAGGGGCGAAGCTCTACAGCGCCGAGGTGCGGGTGAGCACGGCCGCGAAGGTGCTCCCCGCGAACCGGGCGACCGCCTGGGATGACGGTGCCGACGAGCGGGGCCGCGAGGACTACCGGAAGGTCTTGAAAGAGACGCTCACGCGTCTTGGAAAGTGAGGCGCGCGATGGCACGCAAGCGAATGGGCGAGGCGGGGCGAGAGGTCCTGGCAGCGCGGGCCATGCCGGCGACGCCGCCGGCGACGGGGGCGAAGGGATCGGCGCTCGGCGCGGTGGGGACGAAGGCGCGGGCGGAGCACGTGGGGATCATGTTCATGCTGTCCCCCGCACACCGGGACGCCCTCTTGGCTGCCGCAACCGAGCTCCGCAAGACGCGTGGCGGGCGCGGGCGGGCGAACGCCTCGGAGGTCCTGCGCGCGCTCTTGGACGAGTGGATCGGCGCCGGCGCAAGGGTCCCCGCCAAGGTCGCAGAACCATGAATTCTAGTAATATAGTATTAAAGAATTCTAGTAATTTTGGTCTAGGTCATGTCGGCCGATGGAGCGGCGGCTCGAGCGTGTCGGGGTTTCGCGGCGCACCGCAGCGCCTTGCGAGGTCCTCGAGCGCCACCTGGCGGATGACAGGATGAGGAGGACACACGCCATGAAGAAGACCACGATCACGGTCGAGTTGCCGGAGGTGGAGCGCGCGCGGGCTGAAGGAGAGACGCCATGACCCCTGGCCCGTGGCGGTACGAGAAGCGGTTCGCGACCGGGGTCGTGGTCAACGCGGAAGGCGAGGTGGTCGCCCAGGACGTCGGGCCCGCGGACGGTCCGGTCTTCGCGGCGGCACAGGAGCTCCTCGAGGTGGTGCGCGGGATGCTCTGCCATGCGTGCGGCTACCGGGTCGCCGAGGCGCGCGAGGGCCCGACCTGCGTGGTCTGCGAGCGGGCCCGCGTCGCACTGAAGAAGGCGGAGAGCCGGCCATGACGTGTCCGCGCTGCAAGCGGGAGCTGCTCGACCCCGCCGAGCTGGCCGCGCAGGCGGGCAAGGTGCGGGCGGTCGTCGCCGGTGCCGTCTCACTCGCCCAGGCCGGCCCAGAGATGGAGCGCGCCTACGGTGGGCCGTACGGGCTGCGGCGCGTGCTCGAGGAGCAGCTCCTGAAGGCCGAGGGCCTCGCGCTCGAGCTCTCGCGGGCGACGGCGTGCCTCGCCGGCACCTGCATCGTCCCGCCGGCGAACGAGCCCGACAGGGCGGCCTGAGGCGCGGGGGGGGGGGCCGGGGAGGGGGACAAGCTCACGCAAATGGACGTTATCGTGAGCTTGCCGTCAGACCCGGAAGGTAGACGGAAGCGAGAAGGAGGACCCCCATGGCCCGCGCCACAACCGCCAAGCTGACACGAGCTCGTCCCCGAAAGTCACGAGCGGAAGCCGAAGAGGCGTTCTCTGCGCTCGAGAAGGAGGTGAGCGAGCAGGAGCCCGTCGACGCGACGGCGGCTGAGCATGAGAAACGCCGCCGCGACGAGCTGCAGCAGTCGGTCGAGGCGATCACCGTGGAGGCGGTCACCCAGCGCATCGCCGGTCTGAGCGTGGATGTCACTCGGGCGCTCGGGCAGGTTTCTGAGCAACTGGTCGGACAGGTCCACGAACTCGAGAGCCTTCGGGAGGTCGTGGCGCTGGAGAAGGAGGAGCTGGAGCGACTGCACCAGGTCGACGTGGCCGCCACCGCGGTCAACGCGCTGGTGGCCGACTACGCGGCCAAGCGTGAAGAACTGCAATCGGAGCAGGAGACGGCGCGGGCCGGCTGGGTGCAGGAAGAGAAGGCCCGCGAGCAGCAGCGCAAAGAGCAGGAGGAGGCATTCAAGAAGGCCCGGGAGCGCGAGGTAGAAGAGTACGAGTACAAGAAGGCGCTCGAGCGAAAGAAGGCCCAGGACAAATTCGACGAGCAGATGCAGAAGCTCGAGAAGCAGAACCGCGAGAGACAGGAAGCGCTGGAGAAGGGATGGCAGCAGCGCGAGGAGGTGCTGAAGGAGCGCGAAACGGAGCTCAACGAGCTGCGTGCGCAGGTCGATGGATTCCCGGCCCGCCTCAAGCAAGAAGTGGAGTCGTCCGTGGCCGCCTCGGTCGAGAACCTCAAGCGCGAGCAGGAGACGAGAGTCCAGCTCCTCACGAAAGACTTCGAGTCGAATGGCAGAGTGTCAGCGCTTCACGTCAAAGCGCTCGAGGAGCAGCTCGCCAGACAGACCGCCCAGGTCGCCGATCTGCAGCAGCAACTGCAGCTCGCCAAGCAGCAGGTCCAGGAGATCGCCATCAAGGCGCTGGACAGCGCGGCGGGCGCAAAGACCCTAGAAGAGGTCCGCCAGATCGCTCGAGAGCAATCCAAGCGCGAACCACGATGAGCTCCACCATCCTTGCCCGGCGACGACCACCCGGCGCTGTTCACCGTTATGGGGTGCAACCACGAGCCAAGTGGGTGGCCCAAGAGGCGCGGGCGCCGTGAGCACGGAGGACGTGGGTCGGCTGGAACTGGTTGGTCTCGCGGCCTGGCAGACGGCGGAAGAGCTGCGCCAGGTGCGCGAGCGGTTTCCCGAGGCGGGCGATACGGTGGCGCGGCTCGCCCGCGAGGTGGAGGAGGTGTCCCGGACGCTCGCCGGCGAGTGCGCCATGCGGCTCCGTGAGGCGGCGGGGCGGGTGGCCATAGCGGAGCATGACAGGCCGCTCCCGCACCTCCTCGATACCGCACCGAAGCTGTACGACGTGCTGGCGCAGGTGAGGACGCACTGGCGCTGCGCACGAGAGCGAGAGCTCGTCGCGCCGCGCGAGGGCTGCGATTGCTGGGCGTGTGACCTCGGGCGAGAGATGCGGCACGCGCTCCGCAAGGCGCAAGGATGCGAGTCACGCCCCCACGACACCTGCCGCGAGCACAGCGAACCCGTGGGCTCACGCGAACGGGTACCGTTCGGAGAACTCACCCATGGCGCCGAACTGTGCGTGGTGCGCCTCGACAAGGACAACGCTGACGACGAAGGGCTGCGCGATGCTCGCCGCTCCGCGTTTCGCGTGGTGGGGGAACCGGCGGCGCTCTGTCGCCGCTGTGGCCTGCCCGCCTCGCAGCCGATCCATGGCGCTGGGCCGAACGGACATCCGTTCGAGGCGGGACAGCACCCCGACCTCCAGATCGTTCCGCCGGGGCCCGAGGGCGGCTGACCCCAGCGGGCGAAGATGAAGGGCAAGGGGGCTCGAATGGCCCGCAAAGGGAGATTATCGGGCCATTCATAACAAGCCCGGGGAAGGGGACCACGCTGTGACCCACCGACCACCCCGCTACCCAAGAAGGGGCCCGCCGGCTCGAGGCCGTCGAGCCTTGCGCGAGCTCGTCGGCGTCGCCTGGTACAGCCCAGCCACCTGGGGCCGCCTGAAGAACGCGGTCCCGGATCCCGAGCTCCTCGAGGACTCCCACGCCGAGTGGCTCAAGATGATGCGCTCCTACTTGGCCAAGATGGGCGGCGCAGGCATACGCCTCGTCCGCATCGACATCGACGCTGAGGAGTTCCTCGCGTGGTGTCGCGAGCACGACCGACCTGCCGATGCGGGGGCGCGCGCTCACTTCACTGCCGAGAAGCTCCGCCTGCGCGACCTCGCGGGGGAGTTGGGCGACCACGCCGACGAGGAAGCGTAACCCGTTTTGCGGACGCCGGGCTTGTCAGGGACGCCTGCTAACAGTGAACGGTAGCGGTCCAAGAAAAAGGCCCGCCGGGTGGCACCGGCAGGCCAGAAGCACCGGGCGCCTATGCAAGAGGACACCCGATGAACTCCGAGGATACACGAAGCTCTGACGGAGGCGGAACCGGATACCCTGGAGCGGGGCTGTGAGCAGCTCGCGGCCCTACGCGGTTCACGTCCCTGATCGCTGGCTCGAATCCGTGAAGGGCTACGGCGTCGCCGGCGTGGGCCAGGCTTTCGGCCTCACGTTCGCAGAGCGCCCCGCGCCCGGGAATCTCTCACCCTGCCCAGCGTGCTCCTCCGAGAAACGCCACCCCAGCCGGCGGGACCGCCGCGGCGCGGTGGGCCTCACCCGCGACGGCGCCGGCTGGCGCTGCCACGAGTGCGATGTCCATGGGGACGCGCTCGACCTGGCGGCCTGGCTCGCCGTGGGGCGCGTTCCGGGGAAGGGTGACCCGGCATGGCGCGAGGTACGCGCCGCATGCGCCTCCTGCGGTCTGTGCTCGCCTGACTCACGCGGTGCGGCTCCTCCGGCCCGGCTTCGGCCAGTCCCGGCCACTCGTCCCCCAGCACCGCCGGCAAGGCCTCCCGCGGCCGAGGTCCTCAACGCCTGGCAGGCGTGCCGACCCGTGACGAGCGATCCCGAGGTGTCCGCGTGGCTCACGGCGCGCGGCCTCTCACCCGGCGTCATCGAGTTGCGCGACTTGGCGCGCGCACTCCCCACGAACCGCCAGCTCCCGAGGTGGATGAGCTGCCGCCGGCGAGACCGAGAGGACCTCGACCCCTCATGGCTCCCCGGCTCGTACCGAGTGATCGTGCCGATGCGCGGCCCGGATGGGCAGATCGAGGCGCTCCACGCTCGCGCGCTCGACAAGAACGCGGAGCCCAAGGCCGCGAGTCCCATGGGGTGTGAGGTGCGCGGCCTCGTCATGGCTGACGCTCGCGCCGTCTTCATGCTCGCCGGCGACGCCCGGCCCGCATCGCTCGTCATCGTGGAAGGCGTGCCCGACTTTCTGACGTGGGCGACCCGAGCCGAAGATCTGGACGACTCGGCCCCTGCGGTCCTGGGGATCTTGGCGGGTAGCTGGGTAGCAGAGCTTTCAGACAGGGTGCCAGCAGGATTGCGTGTGGAAGTGCGGACGCACCGCGACCTGCCCGACCCCAAGCACCCCGAGAAGCGGCCCGCCGGTTACGCCTACGCGGATCGGATTTGCGACGACCTCGCCGCGCACTGCGCGGTGTTCCGGTACCCGGAGACCACATGACCAAGCTGCTCGACGAGAACGACCGACACCTCGCCGGCCTGCCCCCGGCCGAGGTGGTCCCGTACGTCCCCAAGAACGGCGCGAACCACAAGGCGAACGGGGCCAACGAGCACGAACGCGTGACGAACAACCCAGCAGCCGCGCCCGAGAAGGCTCACGCTCCGCGTCCGATGCTCGCGCGCCGCGTCTACACGCTCGCGGATCTCGAGGCGGACCGGAACCAGGACCTTGTGCCGCTCGCGGCACTCCCGGAGCGGCACGGGTGGGGGGCGGATCTCGACCGCCAACTAGGTGGTGGCCTCGGACCGGGTGACGTCTTGGCGATCGGAGCAGGAAGTGCTGGCGCCGGAAAGACCGCCCTCGTGATGCAACTCGCGGACGGCCTGGCGTTGCGCTCGGCCGCGATCGCCGCGGACACGATCTGCGGCCCGCTCACGCCGACCGTGCTCCTGTCCGAGATGGACCCGCGCGCCCTGGCACGACGCACGCTCGCACGGCTCTGCGGTGTTCCGGCCAGGATCTTCCGCTCAGGGAAGGCCGCGGAGCGCTGCCGGGAAGACGTCGCCGGTGCATACGCGCTCGCCGCGCGCCACCTCGAGCCGGGAGGCGCGTTCGCACGCATGACAACGTGGCAGCGGACGGCGCGTCCGGTCGTGCGCGGCGGCGGAATGCTGGAGCTCCTCGAGCACGAGGTCCAGGCGCTCCGGGACGAGCTCGCGCGCGTTCACCCGGGCCGGGAAATCTGGCCCGTGGTCGTGATCGACCCGCTGCAGCGTTGGCAGGACCCGGAGCGTTCCGAGGTTGAGGCGCTGAACGAGCTCTCCGAGGAACTCGATCAGCTAGCCGACACGCATGGATGGATCGTCCTGCTCACGAGCGACACGAACAAGACCACCGCCGCGGCGGTGTCTGGGAAGGGAACGAACGGAAGCCGGGACCGGAATGCAGACCGCTCAGGCGCCAGTCCCGACACGTTCCGCGGAAGCTACAAGCTGCAGCATGCGTGCGATGCCGTGCTCGCCATGACCGCGGCCGAGGCATACGACCCCGCGTCGCGCACGCGGGACGTATTCATTGAAGTGCTGAAGAACCGGAACGGGCCGTCGAACCTGCCGCAAGAGAAGTGCGCGCGGCTGCGCTGGCATCCGGCGTCCGGTTGGTTCGAAGACTTCAGCAGCGGCAACGCGCCGCCGTCGAGGAGGGTGGTCGCATGCTGACGCCCCTTGCAGCGCGGTTCCGCGCCCGGCTCGAGGCTGGGCTGGCCGACGCGGAGCGCGTCCTGGGCTCCGAGCCGAAGCGGGTAATCGCGGCTGGGTATCGCGGGATGGACCGGGCAGGCCCCTTTCCCGAGGAGATGTTGCAGCGGGCGGCGAAAACGCTGATGGACCACCCCCGGCCAGCGCTCGTGACCTTCGTCTTGTTTGAGCCTGCGCGAGAAAAGGCAGTTGCACACCTGAACAATGCCATGAGCCGCGCCCGTGACCGGAATGCGGCACTAGCCCTGCCGTTCATGAAATTCTCTAACCAAGAGGAGGCCTGGCCAGCGGAGATGCCGGAGCACGTCACGACGGCTCACGCGCTGGCGGTGGTAAGGGAGAATGCGGATGCCCTGGCCGTGAGCGTGGCGGAGGAGGCCGAGGCGTTCATTCGCCTTGTTCCGTCATCGGCAGTACCGCCGGAGGTGCGGGCCGCGATGCTCGCTCGCGACGAGCTCGTGGAGCGGTGGCTTTTCTCCCAGCCGTTTGTCCTGCCCGTTGCCCCGGAACTGGAGCGGAAAACAGATTCGCATAGGGCTGCATGGCTTTGTCTGGACGCGCTCCGCGCTGGCGTTGAACTAGCCCAGCGAAATCCGGAGGCGGAGGCGGGGGCCGGCGTCATCCGCGCCACTGGAACCATGAGCGTATTCGGCAAGTCTGGTGCGCACACCGTGCCACCAGAAGTGGCACTCCTCGATGCCATACGGTGGGCACGCGAGTCGCTCGAGCAGCTCGACGTGGACGGGCAGGCTGCGGCGATTGAGAAACAGGAGGAAGCGAACCTCCAAGAGCTCCAGCGACGAGAGGAGTTTCTCCTCCGTGACCCGGACGGCGGTCCCAACCGCGTCCTGTCGCCGTACGCGCTCGGGCTTCTGTTCTTCGTGTGGCGCGAGGTTGAGGGGAACCGGCGAAAGATAGGCATCGCGCTCGACGCAGGAAACGCGCACCGCTCCGTGCTCGAGGGGTTAGTTCACCTGCCGAAGGACCCGCGTAAGGAGTGGAAGCTGCACGAGGAGGAGGGCGGATACTTCGAGCTCCTGGCCCCCGGCGGCGAGCCGCAGCAATTCGTCCTGACGCTCCCCGGCGAGCACATGGCCGAGCAACTACAGCAGGCGATCCGAACGCTCCGCGGATTCAAAGGAATCCGCCACTGGCTCGCGTTTCAAGTGGGCTTCACGGGCCCGGGCCGGCGCTTGGGGACAATGCGCTGGACCGTGGACGAGCACCTCGACGCTCTCCGTGTCCCGCGCCGCCAGCGACGGCCGGAGGTAATCGCGGAGGCCGTCAGGATGGCCGAGCTGTTCCTGGCCCTCGAGATCCTCCACCGCAAGACTCCGACAGCGCGAGATTTCGAGCGGGGTCCGGTCTTCCATGTCCACCACTGGCACGGCCGCCAGAACGCCGGCCAGCTCCGGCTCGACGGCGTCGAATTCAGGATCAACCCGTGGCTGTACAGCGGAGTCCGAAAGACGAACGGCGACATGGGCGAAAACTTCGGGTGGGCGCCCGCCGAGCTCGCCGGCGTAGACCACGCGCGCCACCCCCACACCATCGCGCTCGGCGCCGTGCTCCCGGTCCGGTGGCGGATGGCCTACGGGGAGAACGAGGCCACGTACGTGGACCTGGGCGGCGATCGCGTCGCACGCGCCGCGGGGTTGAACTTCAAGCGACACAACTCCGGACGCGCGTGGAACGCGCTCAAACGTGACCTGTGCGAACTGCAGCGGATCAGCGGTGTCGGGGCCTGGGAGTGGCGGCGCGGCGATCCCAGCCTGCAGAACGTGCTCCGGCTCCACATGCCGCCGATGATGCGCGATCGGCTCGTCGCCGGCGTCCGCCCCGTCGAGATCGCGGCCACGCTCCCGATCACCGGCGAGGAGCTACGCGCGTGGCGTAAGGGGCGCGACCTGACGCAGATGGCGCTGGCGACCGCGTGCGGCATGGGTGAAGCGACGGTGCGGCGCGTGGAGCGGAACGCGAGCGAACGCCTCACAGCCCGATTCCGAGAGGCCCTCCGGCGCGTTGTCGAGGCGGCTGCGGCGACCGCTCAAGGGTGACGTGTGGACCGGTCATTTTTGCGCGGACCTCGGGGCATCGATCCGATCATTTTTGCGCGGACCTTGGGGCGAAACCGGTCATTTTTGCGCGGACCTTGGGGCGAGGGGCAGCAAAAAACCCAATTTTTACGCACTATTACGCCGTGCTCGAGGCCTCTATCTAGGTTCTCTAGAGGGCAGGACGGGGCTGGACGGGCCTCCGGCCCTGCCCCGCTGCCCTCTTAGGAAGACCTCCCGAGCGGGGCAGTAGCTCAAGGACCCCCCCGGCATGCGGCGCGGAGCTCATCCCCCCCGGGGGGCGCCCCGCATGGAGGAGCGGGCTTCCCCCTGCGATCAGAAAGCGGCCAACGCCGGGAAGGAAGCTTTTCTCGGCGGTGGTGGCCCGCCCCTTCCCCGCCCCCGAAACAGACCCTTCGCGCCAAGCCGTCCTGGTCTTGGTCGCGCACGGCTGGCGATCCTGCGAGCCTTCGGCGGAGACGTCGTCGCCCACCCCAATCGTCGCCGCAGTGCGGCGACATGGTCG
>Ga0209342_10005964_pt1 | contig 12424 bp, 9 predicted proteins | sample RifCSP16_2_FD_184023 | JGI IMG/M metagenome (GOLD analysis project Ga0209342, IMG submission 184023) | Soil microbial communities from Rifle, Colorado - Rifle CSP2_sed 16_2 (SPAdes) (version 2) | ecosystem: Environmental > Terrestrial > Deep subsurface > Rock core/Sediment | place: Rifle... | reverse complement strand
GTATTGTTCAATGTTGCCGAGAACATACACTCCCAACGCATTGTCGAGAAACCGGCCGCTCCCTGCTGCAACGATCCTGTAGTTGCCGTACTTTCCGCTCTTTTGCGTGTACCCGGATTGAGCCAACAGGTCCGTCTTGAGTCCTTCCGGGGCTTCCCGCAAACTCATGTTTACAAAGCCACCGATGGCATTCGCATTCATGTCAGGGGTCAGCGATTTGTAGACCTCCACCGACTTGATCATGTACGGAGTGATCATCGTCAAGTCGACGCTTCGGTCGGTGTTGAGGTTCCCGGCTGTGTTCTGCAGGGAAGACACTCCAATCTGCGTGCCTCCCGTCGGCGCAAGCGTAATCCCACCGACTGCCACGGCGTTGTATTGGGGAGCCAATCCTCTGATGACAATCTTACTTGCCTCGCCGGAACTCTGGAGGGTCGAAACGCCCGGTAACCGGGCTATTGCCTGGGCCGCGTTGAAGTCAGGAAGTTCCTGGATCCTCGCTTCTGAAATAATGCTGGCAATCTTGTTTGAAGAAAGCTGTTGGTTAATCGCCTGCACCTGCCCGACCCCCTGGGCAGTGACAATGACTTCTTCTCCCTCCAAAACCTGGGGGGCCAATCGGAAATCCTTTTCCACAGATGCGTTTTCGGCAACAACGATGTCTTCAGAGCCCGAAGCGTAACCGACATACGATGCCTTCAGCGTCCATGGCCCGGGCGGGACAAGGCGCAAGATGTAGTTTCCATCTAAATCGGTCGCAGTCCCGATACTTGTATTTGCGAGCATAACATTGGCCCCGGGAAGTGCAGCGCCCGAGGTTGCATCAACTACCTGACCCCTGATTGTCGACGACCCTTGTGCCATTAGTGCGTAAACTGCGAAGACAGACAGAAGTAAAACCAAACTCCCCAATCTGCGAAAAGAATATCCAGGAGACATGGTACCTTCCTCCAATTCTTCATTCAAGCATACGTATTTCGTTTGAGGATCCGATCTCGTCGTTGCACAGACATTCAACCTCCCACAGTGCCAAGTCGTCTTGCCGCCAGATCCTCTTCAATCTTCGACATCGTTTTATTCGTAAGCGGATACACGATCATGATGAGGCCTCCGATAATGCCAAATACTGCGGGATACAGACTCATCAAGAGAACGATACCGCTGAGCACTTCGGCGGACTGTTCCTGGTTGGCCACGAATCCATAGTAGGCCAGAACCCAAGCGACAATGGCGCCTCCCAACGTGAGCCCGAGCTTGAGGGCAAACAACGACGCAGCCATCAGGAGACCGGTCGCCCGTCGACCCTGCTTCCATTCGGCATAATCGGCGGTGTCCGTATACATTGCCCATTGAAGCACAGAAACCGGTCCGACAGCGAAAGAAAACACAATGTTGAGAATGTAGATCAAAAGCACGTCCTGCGGCTGAATGATGTAAAAGAAGGAGTTGGCAACCGCGGCGATTATCAAGAATCCCGCGTACGTGTTCCTCTTATCCAGCTTCTTTGCAAACCATTTGGCAAGGATCGCTCCCAGAATCGTGACGATCATTCCTGTCGTGAGAAACGAAGAAGAGAATCCCTCAAAAGAAAGGTCAATGATGTTACCAAACAAATTGAGTTGTTGATCCTTCACATAATATTTGAAGTAGTACAGAACCGACGAATTCCGCATGACGATAAAAATCAGCTGAAAAACGGTCGCTGCGCCAATCATGAGCCAGGGCCTGTTTTTGAACAGGTCTTTCAGATCGCGCCAGAAATCGCTTCTTTGGTCACTTGGAGGAGAGACTCTTTCCTTGGTCGAGAGGAAGGTGATGAGAAAAAGAAAAACCGCCAGGCCGGAAATGCATGCCATCGTCCATTGCCAGCCGAGGGCTTCGTTTTCACCACCAAAGTACTTCACAAGGGACAGAGTGCCACCCTGGACAATGAGACCGCCGACAAACGCAGCGACGAATCGAAACGAGGACAGCTCGGTTCGTTCCAGCGAGTTTGGAGTAATTACTGCCATGAGAGCGGAATAGGGAACGTTGATGGCGGTGTAGGCCATCATCATGAGGTTGTATGTTATGTACGCGTAGATGAGCTTCCCAGCGGGGTCAAAATCCGGCGACGTGAACAAGAGCACCCCGCTGATACCGAACGGGATCGCACACCACGCAAGATATGGACGGAACTTGCCCCAGCGGGTTTCTGTGCGATCTGCGATCGTCCCCATGATGGGATCGTTTACTGCATCCCAAATTCTCGTTACCAGGAACAACGTTCCGATTGCTGCTGCCTCAAGACCCACCACATCGGTGTAGAAGTAGAGAAGGAACAGCATGAACGTCTGGAAGAAAAGATTCGACGCGGTGTCGCCAACGCTGTACCCGATCTTCTCTTTCAATGAGAGCCTGATGTGGGAACTTCCCGCATTGAGAGCGGCGGTGCGCGGGCTGTTCTGGGTTCCTTCCGTCATGGGGCTTTCTTTTTTGTCAACATTTCAAATTGATGAGCCTTTCGCTCATTCCGGAACAGGGCTAGACCACCCGGAGCATCACTTTCGCAAGATCCTCATCCCGCGAGGAATTTCCGACCATGATCTCAAAATCCCCCGGTTCAACCGTGAATTTCTTGTGGATGTTCGTAAACGACAACTGTTCAGGGCAAATGTTTATCGTCACGGTTTTTGATTCCTTCGGACGCAGACTGATCTTGGCGAATCCTTTCAACTCTTTGACAGGCCTCGTCACAGAACTCACGATATCACGAACATACAATTGCACGACCTCTTCTCCGGCGTACTCGCCTGTATTTGTGACATCGACGGACACACCGGTCGATTCATCGGTTCGAATGACGGATTTCTCGAGTCGCAGACCACTGAACTTGAATGTCGTGTAACTCAATCCGAATCCGAAGTGGTAGAGGGGACTTATATCGTCGAACAAATAGCCGCGGCGTGCAGAAGGTTTGTAATTATAGAACGATGGAATATGACCCGCGGATCGGGGAATGGAGATGGGGAGTTTGCCGGCCGGTGAATGATCACCGAAGAGAACATCGGCAACGGCACGGCCTGTTTCCTGGCCCAGATACCAGCATTCAAGAATCGCCGGTACATGCGAGGCGATGTAGTTGATCGAGTTCGGCCGTCCGTTGAACAGAAGGACAACGACGGGCTTCCCGGTCTCTACTATTGCCTTCGCAAGATCGTTTTGCCTTCCTACCAACTCCAGGCTCGCCCGGTCACCGAGATGGGTCCAGCTCCAGCCTTCCCTTGAGGTTTGTTCATTCCCGCCGAGAACAAGGATAACAACGTCCGCCTTCTTTGCTGTGGTCACCGCTTCACAGATAGACTTCTGATCTTCTTCAGGGCTTGGAAGTGTCACCGCGTCTTCTTCCCATGAACCTTTGACGGTGATTCCGCAGCCTTCGCTGTAGAGTATGGAAGCACCGCTTCCCACTTTTTCCTTTATCCCCTCGAGGACAGAGGTGTAATACACGGGCTTTCCGCTGTATCCTCCCAGCAGTCTTCGGTCTGCGTTAGGTCCGATAACTGCAATGACACTCTTTGCTTTCAGTTTCAGCGGTAAGACGGCCCCATCGTTCTTCAGCAACGTCATAGCCTCCCGCGCTGCCCTCAATGCGATATCCCTCTCCTCTCTTGTTCTCTGTTCATCCTGAGCCAACTCGGGGTCAACGTAGGGTGTTTCAAACAAACCAAGGAGAAACTTGAACCGAAGCAATGGAGCAACCAATTCGTCGATCACCGACTCCTCCAGGCGCCCATCACGAACGAGATGAACGAGGGATGGGTAACAGTCAAGATCGGGAAATTCAATATTGACTCCGGCCCGGGCAGCGAGAAGGGCCGCATCCTCTTTCGATTCTGCGACAGAGTGACTCGTGGCCTCTTTCCTCTGATGCAGCTCGGTAATCGCATAGTAATCAGAAACAACAAATCCCTTGAAGCCCCATTCTTTTCTAAGGACGTCCCTCAGAAGCCAGGAATTTGCGTGGGAAGGAACACCATCAATCTCATTGTACGACGCCATCACGCTGAATGCATTTCCTTTGTCAATTGCCACCTTGAACGGATACAGAAAGGTGTCCCGAAGGGCCCGTTCTGAAACGTCTGCGGGCCCGCAATTTGTGCCCGATTCCGGTTGACCATGCGCGGCAAAATGTTTCAGCGTCGCGACAACACAGTCCGTTCCCGTAAACTCCCCGTTACCCTGAAGCCCCCTGACGGCAGAAAGAGCCATTTGAGCCACGAGGTACGGATCTTCTCCGAAGGTTTCCTCGACGCGACCCCATCGGGGATCGCGGGCAACATCCAGAACCGGAGTTAATGCCTGATGCGCCCCTCGGGAACGGGTTTCTTTTGCGACAAGTCTGAATATTTCCTGTATGACCGGTGGATTGAACGTGGAGGCTAGTGCGATAGGGAGAGGATAACTGGCGGAGTCTTTTGCGGCGAGACCGTGCAGACATTCCTCGTGGAAGAAGACCGGAATGCCGAGACGGGTCTCCTCGGCAAAGAACCGCTGGAGTGTGTTCGCCAACACCGCCATTTGTTTTGCATTCTGACCGGAGTTCGTATCACTGAGCCTCGCTATTTGCCCGAGGCCATGATCCAGAGTGGATCTCAGAATCTTCAAGTCCAGGTTTCCATCCTTATCATAAAAGAGTGATTTCTTCTGCCCCCAGATGCAGAGCATCTGAGCGACCTTTTCTTCGATGGTCATTCGATTCAAGAGATCGCTCACCCGATCGTCAACCTTCAACTTGGGATTTTTGTAATCGAGCGTGTCTTCCCGCGAGACCACTTCACTTTGCGAGAGTTTTTCAATCATGACTCAATCCACAGCTATCATGCTTTGGTCGTCTTAACTACTTTGGATTAGAAACCGGCTTCTGAGTTGTCCCCCACCTTGATCATGACAATCTTGGGGACACTTTGAACCCCCTCCCCCATTATTCGATTTAACGGGTTAAATGAACATTGAACCGTTTCAATACTAAAGGAGAACGTACAAAAAGTCAAGGGAAAAAGACCAGACGCATGAATATGCGAGATTGGCCTTTTGGACGTTTATTCCGCAGTTACGAGAATCTCGAAGGGACCTTTTTGGGAATCCTTCTTAGGTTTGACCGCGACCCCTATTGATGAGAAGAATTGAATGAGCCCAGCATGTTTGAGAGATTCGCTTTCCAACGCTCATAGGCCGAAGCATATTTCTTGACTGTAGCCCCATGAGGATGGAGACTGGTCTTTGCTTTCACCCCCTTCAGAGCTTCTTTGTGAGAGGTGAATACGGCCGCGCCCACACCCGCCCCACGCGCGGCACCCTGGGCGCCATCGGTATCATAGATCTCAAGGTCAACGTTGCATGAATTCACGATCGCTTCCTGAAAGACCGTGCTCTTGAACAGATTCGAATCCCCAGCCCTGACGAGACTGAACTCCATTCCCATCTGCTTCATGATCTCCAGTCCATATCTGAATGAAAAGGCAATGCCCTCCTGAGCAGCTCTTATCAGATGCCCCTTGTTGTGAATATTGAAGTTAATTCCGGAAAAGTGCCCTTGGACTTGCCGGTTTTCAAGACTTCTTTCCGCTCCGTTACCGAATGGAAAACACGACAATCCTTGCGAGCCGATCTCGACATCTGATGCCATCCGGTTCATCTGTTCATATGTATAGCGGCTGTCGAGAAGATGATGATTGATCCAACTGTACTGGATCCCCGTTCCATTGATGCAGAGAAGGACTCCCTTGTTGGGATGCTCTTCCGAATAGTTCACGTGGGCGAATGCATTCACGCGGCTGGCAATGTCAAAGAGATTCTCGCTGGTCACGCCATAGATCACCCCCGACGTACCGGCCGTCGCCGCAACCTCACCGGGATTGAGGACATTCAACGAATAGGCGTTGTTGGGCTGATCCCCGGCCCGATAGGACACAGGGATTCCCGCATTCAGGCCAAGCTCCGCAGCCCCCTTGTCTGTGAGCTTCCCCTGAATCCCGAACGTGGGAACAATCTCAGGAATCAGGTCCGAATCAAACCCGTAGTACTGTAATATTTCATCTGCAATGCGCCGCCGATGAAAATCCCAAAAGACCCCTTCGCTCAGTCCGGATATCGTTGTGCAAGGCTCACCGGTGAGTTTCATGGCAATGAAGTCGCCGGGAAGCATGATCTTAGAGATTCTGGCGTAGATCTTCGGCTCGTTGTCTTTCACCCATTTGAGTTTTGAGGCTGTGAAATTACCGGGAGAATTAAGAAAATGCCGAAGGCAGTGATCGGTCCCAAGATCAGAGAACGCTTTGTTGCCGATAGCCACTGCGCGGCTATCGCACCAGATGATCGACGGACGAAGAATGTTTTGATGTTTATCTATCAGGACAAGGCCGTGCATCTGGTACGAAATACCGATTGCGGAGATTCCAGGTGCGGAGGAACGGCTTTTCGCAAAAAGCTTTTTTGTTGCCGCAACAGCGTTGGCCCACCACAGGTTCGGATGTTGTTCCGCCCATCCGGGCTGAGGTGAATCAATCTTCATTTCTTGCGACGGGGAACTTGCCGATCTGATCAGTGCTCCTGTGTCGGCATCAACAAGCGAGGCCTTGACAAAGGAACTTCCGATGTCGTATCCAAGAAGCAGTCGTTTTGCCATAGAATATTCTTAACTTGTTTCAAAAAGGTATATTAAAAACAAACAAGAAAAAAGTGAACTGGATCCGGCAAGAATTCACACTACAGGAGTAGTGGGAATATCACAAGTTCAAGTTGAGTTCGGTCTCCTTCATTGGCTGGATGGTTGAGTTGAGAATCAAAGCACAGGTTCCTTTCTCTTTTCAAACTGCACCTCCTATTTGGGGTGAATGGCACCATCCACTTCGCTCACTCATCGCTGGCGTGCCCTGAGCGGAGACCTAGAGAATCCCGAGTATAAATACCGCTCGAACAGTGAAAAGAATTGACCTCCCTTTTATTGAGGATTGAGGCAAAATTGCTTACCTTTTTTTGTGCTGCTGATATCGGCGATCCATATTCGCTAATTCCCTCGAAGACCCAAATTGCAGGCTTAATTACATTGCGCACGTAGCTCCAAAATCGGCCTGCGAGTGTTTCATAGCGAGCAGTCGCCGATTTGAGGATCCCGACGGTTTTCAGTCGGGATCAGATTCACTAGATGCGCCCGTAGCTCAACTGGATAGAGCATCAGACTTCGGATCTGAGGGTTGGGGGTTCGACTCCCTCCGGGCGCACAAACATTGAAGATTGTGAATTGCAGATTATAGATGGGAAAAACGGAAAAAGAACCCTATCCTATATTCCTGACAGGATAGTTGCAAAGCCCTCATGAAACGATTCTTTCGCCTTCTTTTTGAGCCCCTTACCAACTTCTTCGCACGCTATCCGGCGGTGCTTTCCGGATATATTATCTACCTCTATTTGTTCTTCGCGACTCTCGATTTCTACCAGGACGTGAAAGAAAGGGCCCCCCGTCACATCACAGACTATTTTCAGAATTTTGACGCTTTGATCTGGATGTGGCTTCTCGCATGGGCCCTTGTCAAGGTCATCGAATACCGCACCAAAGTCCAAACCCATGAGAAGAAGGAGTTCGAGCATCAGCAGGAATTGAAACTCAGGCAAATGCAACTCAATACAATGCAGGAAGTCATCCGGGCGCTGCAGCACGACATCAACAATCCCCTCACCATCATTCTCGCTTATCTGCGCAGGGCGGAAAAAGCTGCAGCCAATTCCCCTGAAATCCTTGAGAACCTGGCCGAGGTCAAATCGGGCGCTGAACGAATCGCCAAATGCCTTTCAGATTTCGCAAAGGCGCGCGCCTATGCGACCATCGATTCCCCGGTCGGCCCATTGGCCCAAGCCGTGATCGATAATGACCCAACACGAACAATGGATGAAACTGGCCCTTCAGGAAGCTGAAAAGGCTTTTGAGCGGAATGAAGTGCCGGTAGGCGCCCTCGTCGTCCACAAGGGCAAGATCATCGGAAAAGGGTATAACCAGATCGAATTGCTTCAGGATCCGACAGCCCATGCCGAGATGATCGCCCTGACAGCCGCTTCAAATTATCTTCAGTCACGACGGCTCGAAGATTGCACCCTCTACGTCACGCTTGAGCCATGCCCCATGTGCGCGGGGGCAATCGTCCTGGCAAGAATTTCGACACTTGTGTTTGGCGCTTATGATCCGAAGGCAGGGGCCTGCGGGACGCTGATGAATATTGTGGAAGACAAACGGCTCAACCACAGTCTGCATGTTGTTGCAGGAGTTTGCGACAGGGAAAGCGAGGAATTGCTGAAGGGGTTTTTTGGGAGGGTGAGGAGTATTAAGTAGATCTGGGCATCCTGCGAGAATCTAGCCGCGTTTCTTCCTCATTTGTCTCGCCGAATACAATCTCTCGGTAAAGCCGCCCTCTTCGAGATACTGTCACTCAAGCTGCCTCAATTGGTGATCAAGCAAGTAGTTTGTCTGATGAATCACGCAAATTATCGCGTTGGCCGCGATTTCCGGCGGAGAATCCTCGACATACATCCTATATGTCATATAGGACCTATCCTCTGCATATGCAAGATTTCGCACCTCAACGGCTTTCGGGTGACTTTTGTCCCAAGCGGCCAAATTACGCTGCCGCAAGAAATCTTGGTAGTCTAAGAGAAGTTCCTCTAGGCTGGCTCTTGCTACACCCACTAGCTTGAGCTCGAATTTCTTCGATGTACCTGAGGCCATGCTACCCTCTGCAATGTTCTGCTTCCCACTCCGCGCCGCTTGAACCATCTGATCATGCGTCCGCGACTTTTTGCTGATGTAGAGATCACAAAATCGCTGAGTGGCATCAAAGACTATCTCTGCCATCTGAAAAGACTTGAGCTTCTGATACCCCCCGTGTGGCGGAATAATACGTGAAGACATTGGTCCCCCCAAAGGTAAGTGTGCTAACGTAGTAAATCGCGGTTAACTTGTCAATACCAAGGAATATCACAGCTCCCAAATGAGCGTTACGCATCTGCCTGCAGCTTCTCAGTTCGATCCGCAACGCGTAACCGCTCGATCAGCTCATCCAAATCACCGTCAATAATGCGATCAAGATTGTACAAGGTCAGTCCGATCCGATGGTCGGTCACCCTGTTTTGGGGGAAGTTGTAGGTCCTGATCTTGTCGCTCCTGTCGCCGCTTTTGATCATCGAACGTCGCTGCGCCGTTGCCGATGCTGTCTGTTCCTGAATCTTGACTTCATAGAGTTTCGCCCGCAGCATTTTCATTGCCCGTTCCCGGTTCTGAAACTGCGACCGCTCCTGCTGGCACGCGACCACGATCCCCGAAGGTCTGTGAGTCACCCGCACTGCCGTCTCAACCTTGTTGACGTTCTGCCCGCCTTTTCCCCCTGATCGGAATGTATCAATTTGAAGATCCGCCGGATTGATTTCGATTTCCACGTCCTCCACCTCGGGCAAAACAACCACGGAGGCTGCCGACGTGTGAACACGACCCTGCGCCTCTGTTTCGGGAACCCTCTGCACCCTGTGAACACCGCTTTCGAACTTCATCATTCCGTATGCGTTCCCCCCCGTTACACCAAAAATCACTTCCTTGAATCCCCCCATTCCCGTGTCATTCCAATCCATGAGTTCCGCTTTCCACCCCTTCCGCTCTGCAAACCGGGTATACATCCGGTAGAGATCTGCCGCGAAAAGAGCAGCTTCCTCCCCCCCTGTTCCGGCACGAACCTCCATGATGAAATTCTTCGTGTCGTTGGGGTCCTGCGGAACGAGAAGCAGCTTCAACTCCTCTTCTGTCGCTTCAATCTCTCCCTTCAACTTGTCGTATTCCTCCTGTGCCAACGCTTTCATTTCCGGATCCTGAACCGATTCAAGAAGTTCGCGGGCGCCGCGAAAATCAGACTGCATTTTCTTGTACCGCTCGTACGATTTGACAATCAGTTCAAGCGAACGGAGTTCCTTCCCAAGCTCCCGAAAACGCTGCTGGTCACTGATGACCAAAGGGTCGCTCAGCAAGCGGTGGATTTCGTCATACCGTTCGAGGCTCTTATCTAATCGGTCAAACATGGTTTATCCGATGTGAGCCCGAAGAGGCTCAGTTTCAATATCGAGTTGGAGTTTGTAGGCCGCCGGATCTTCCAATCCGAGCGCACAACGAAGCGCCACAAGAGCCACATCAAGCTGGCCTTCGTCCGGTTCTTTCGTTGTGATCTTTTGAAGCCAGAGACCCGGCGCGACCACAATCCGCCCCCACCAGGTCGCACTGTGCCTGGCGGAGAACTTGATGAACTCATATGCGATGCCGCCCACGACAGGGATAAACGGAAGATGGGTTGCGAGACGAAGCAGCAAAGTCAATTCACCAAACCACTGAATCAAAACGGCATCGAGGAGGGCAAACGAGATGATCGCCACAAACATGACGATAAGGAGGAAACTGGTCCCGCAGCGCGGATGAAACCGGGTGTATTTCTGAGCCACCGGCGGAGTCAGTTCATCGTTGAGCTCAAACGTGAATACTGCCTTGTGTTCGGCGCCATGGTACTGAAAAAGCCGCCTGATGTCCTTCATCAGGGAAATCGCGGCAAGATAACCGAGCAAGATCGCAATCCGTATTGCTCCGGCCACGAGATTGAATTCAAGTGCTGTTTGTTCGAGCTGGAACAGCTTTGACGTAACAAGCAGCGGGGTGACGAAGAAGATGCCAATTCCTATGGCCAGGGCCACAATAAGCGTCAGGGCCAGCGTGAAACTCGACTGGGCTTTGGGTTGAATCTTTTTTCCGGATTCACCGTTCTTCCTGGCCTGTTCCGCCTCAAGGTCCATCATGGCCACTTCTGCCGACCAGTTGAGAGTTTTGATGCCCAGGTACATCATGTCGATCAGCCCGATGGCACCCCGAATGATCGGAATCTTCTGCAGTTTCATCCGTTCATTGAACGAGTGGAATATTTCGTGTTTGACCACGATCTCACCATTGGCCCGGCGAACCGCCGTTGCAACAGAACCGGGGGCGCGCATCATCACACCCTCAATGACCGCCTGACCCCCAACCTGCATCGGCTGATTGGGGTCGTAATTGGGATTCGTGGGAACCCAGTTTGATCGTTCAGACTTCAACTCTCTTCTCCTTTTCTCAAAACGCAAGAATGGAAACGCGAAAAAACCAGGAAAACAACCGAAACAACACTGACCTCATACCATAATATACGGAACAAGAGCGGCACACACAACGAGCCACATGCTCACGATGATGTTTTGACTCTCACTGCGATCTCTCTGCTTACTTCGTGTTCTCTGCGGACGATCATCGTACCAGGACCATTTTCCTTGTTTCGGTGAATGTCGACGTTGTCAGCCTGTAGAAGTACACCCCTGCCGACATCCGGGCCGCATTCAATGGGACAGCGTAGCGTTGAGCATCCTCCTCCCCATCCTTCAGCACGGCAATTTCCCTCCCGAGAAGATCATAGACGGCCAGTTTCACCCGTGAGCGAACGGGCAAGTCATAGGTGATGACCGTCGTGGGATTGAAGGGATTCGGGTAGTTTTGAAGCAATGCAAAACCAAGGGGAAGGGGGGTCGGCGGATTCTCTCCGGCAGGGCTGAGATACACTCGAACATAAAAATCTCCGAAACTTGTGTAAATAATCCTCCCCGCTGTGGGTTGTGAAGAAAGGGAGAGATAGCTGTACGTCACGGCCTGGGAGGTGTCCCGCCGCAACATTGGGTTGACTGCAACATCATAGATGACCTCGACAACGAAATCAGGAAACGATGAAATGGCAAACTGCCTGAGAGGGATAATCGTCTTCATGAAACCGGTATCGCTCACGCTGAACGGAACGGGAGAGAACATCCTCGCCTTGCCACCGAAACCGGACAACGGCTGGCTGGAGAAGTCATACTGCACATTGTAGTCCCGAAGAAAAAGCCGTGCCGTTCCCTGAGAAGCAAACCAGAGAGCAACGCTGTCGATAATTCCTCCCTCAATCCCCTCGAACCGCACGAAAACCGTGTCTCCGGCCTGCAAGTTCATGTTGGGCGAATATTGCGTGCCGCCGTCGTCATGAGCCAATTCGAACACCGATGAGGTCCTTGTAACACCGGAACTGCCGTAGCCGTACCCGGCACTTCCTGTCGTGCTGACATTCTGCACAACAATCAGAAACTCCGACTTCTGTGATCCCGAGAATGTGACATCAATCGGGACACCGGGTAGCATATCGGTTGCCGTCATTCCGGCATCATTGATTTGAATTCCTTTGACCGATAGAGAACCCAAAGTCTGGTTGATCGTCGTTTGGAGCGTCTCTGCAGCCAGAAACCGTAAGTAGTCTGCCGCGAGAGGCATGAGACCGTTTCGATTTCCGCTCAGTGCAGATCGAAACGGTCT
>Ga0209342_10005961_pt1 | contig 12431 bp, 10 predicted proteins | sample RifCSP16_2_FD_184023 | JGI IMG/M metagenome (GOLD analysis project Ga0209342, IMG submission 184023) | Soil microbial communities from Rifle, Colorado - Rifle CSP2_sed 16_2 (SPAdes) (version 2) | ecosystem: Environmental > Terrestrial > Deep subsurface > Rock core/Sediment | place: Rifle... | reverse complement strand
CATGAAGTCTATGCTGATGTATGGATTGACCTATTGATGCGTGATCATATTCCGAATGTGTCCCGATGGATTATTGATGACCTTCGCTATCTGAATGAAGCGGAAGCATTGGTGGATTATCCTTCATTCCTGATTCGCCTCAATGGGCGGGGTTTCGATGATAATCATGAATCAGAGCATGGGCTTGATGAGTTCAAGGCATGGGACTGGATTCATGATAACTCTGGGGGGATGCAGGAATTAGAGGAATTGGCGAACCAAATCGCGAATACGTTGAAAGGAGAGAAATCAATAACCCCTGCCTGAAGGCGGGGGTTATTGACATTACATCTATTTGTCGAGGAAATTGAAAGAAAAATGGGATTGAATTAAAAGGAGAACGAGAAATGCAAGAGTGTAAGCCTGCTACAATTGAGAAGAATTGCGGATTAAAAAACATTTCGGATTGCGGAATTGAAGAACCTCTCTTCCAATCCGAAATCCGCAATCCCAAATCCGCAATTAGGATTCTTACTTGGTATTGGAAGGGTTTTCCTGATGAGAACGATTTGAATGAGGTACTGGAAGATTTTGGGCTTGAAGCATTAGAAGTTGATTCTGAGGACAATGAGTATTGTTTTTTTGCAATTGGTAAGCGTCCCATATCAAAACAGGCCGCAAAGAGGGCATTACAAGACTGGGAAATTGATAAATATGGCGAGGATACCGAAGAAGATTAAATATGTACTAGCCTTGGGAATTTCGGATTTCGGATTTCGGACCTTGGGGAATTGCGGAATGAGAAGAATTGCGGATTTCGGATTTCGGAATTGAAGAATCCGCAATGTTTTTTAATCCGCAATTCCCCAAGGTCCGAAATCGAGACGGGAGGACTATGAACTGTGCTGTAATAACAAAGGCGGGGCATTGCCCAAATGAAGCCGTCCAGCATGAAGCCTGCTCCGAACATCTTTCATGGCGAGTCGGCAACTCAGGGCAACTCGGCTTCAATTTGATTGTCAGAAATGAGGAGAAGGTACTCGCGAAGTGCCTTCAATCTATCAGAGCCATTGCCGATGAAATTGTGGTGACGGATACGGGGAGCGATGACGACACGATAGAAGTTGCATTGAAGTATGCAGATAAGGTATTATTTCATCAGTGGAAGGATGATTTCAGTGAGGCGCGGAATTTTTCAATCGGCTTTTCAAGGACAAAATGGATTGGGTGGATTGATGGCGACGAATGGCTACTGCCAACATCGGTGCAACCATTGCTCGATCTTATCCATAATGACGGCGGGTTCTATGCGATATTTTGTGCATTACTTTCAGAGCTCCCAGACAATCGCGTGTCCAAACATTATCTCCCGAAATTCTTTAGGGGCGGGACGGCGCGTTTTGAAGCCATTGTCCATAATCAGTTGATTCACCGTTCGCCCGTCATCCAGACTGACATCTCCTTTTGGCATGTGGGGTATAATCTACCTGATGAGGTTATGGCAAAGAAGCGGCTTCGCACCATTACGCTCCTGAGAAAACAATTAGAGGAAAACCCTAAAGACGCATTCGCTATGATGAACCTTGCACGCACCATCATGACCGAGGGGGAGTATGAGGAATCAGAACGGATGGCACGGGAGGGGATGGCATTGACGTCAGGGAAAGACCCGTGCAAGCAGATGTTCCTCTATAACATCGCCATGTGTTGCGCGAATCTAGATCGCCTTGACGATGCGATTGAAGCCTGTTGGCAGTGTCTGGCAATCAACCCCGAGAATGTGGATATGCTTTTTATTCTCGGCTGGACGCATACCCGCAAGGGTCAATATGAGCGGGCATTGCTTTATTTTCAGCAGTACCTGGAGGCGAGGAAACGGCAGGAGAAAAACGGATTCAACTTACTCATTTTAGACTTTTGGGATGCGACCTCTTTGGTGTATAATTATCTGTCGCTTTGCTATAAGAGCCTCAATCTTCTCAATGAGGCACTGGGGATGCAACGGAAGGCAATCACCCAACAGCCCTATAATGCGGTCTATTGGAAAAGCATGGCGATGTTGAGCGAACTGAATCACAATCGGTTAGGCGTCCAGCAAAGCCTGTTCGGTGCAGTGGATTTCGGGGTTGCTGATGCCGAAATCTTTGAAAACCTTTCACTTCTACAGAATAGGATGGCATGATGAGATTACCAGAAGGACCCGGATGGTCGCCAGACGGCGGCAAATTCTGGGTAAAAGGCGATCTTTTATATTGGCATGATGGTACAATATGGGATATGCGTGATGGCTGTATAATCCGCTCGATGCACTACGATCACGATGAGGATTATTCTGCATGGAGTGATGAAAAGCGGGCTGCTGTTCTTGCTGAAAACAGAGCGGAATATGCAAAAATAAAAGCAGAGGACGATTGTTATAACGCCGAGCGTACCCGTCTAAGAGAAAGCGCAAGGGCAAAACTCACCCCAGAAGAAATCGAAGCATGTAATCTGGAGGACGATGATGACTATTGATTTCTTGATCCCACGGTTAACGGAAAAACTAGAATGGCAAGGACTTATTGACTCAATTCCATCACGAGTCAGTCTCAAGTGTCCGTATTGTTCGCTAATTTATTGGATTCTTCCGGGACCCTATATTCTTATTGGACATCCGCAGGATTGGGATGGTAGGTATGTATCAAGAGAACATCAGTTAGAGGCAACTAAACATCTGAACGGCTGTATGGAGCATCAATAACCCCCGTATAAATACGGGGCTTGTATAAGGCGTGCCAACGTCTGAAGCAAGTTAAACTATTGACTAGACAGTTTTCTTTACGTTAGCGGTTCGTGGCATTGATCAATCAAAGCACATCCCATAATCTTCAGGATTGGGTTGATGAGGCACGGCGTCGGATAGCGAATGGGCGAATATAGGGGTTTTATTCGCACATTCGCCATCTTCTCGCAGATTCGCAGATTCGCTCCATTCTAGCGGAGGACTTAAATGGCGTTTACACTCGAAGAAGCCGTTGTTAGTCTAAAATCGACAGGGCTTGATAAATTGGTCACCGATCTGCGTCAACCCAAAACGCAACTCGATCGGATAGCTCAGTCTGCTCAAAAAGCGGAGTCTGCTATTGGTGGCGTCGGCAAAAAGAAAGTTGGCGACATTGGCGCGAATGCCCTGGTCGGCGATCTCAATAAAGTAACACGTAAATTCGCTGATATTGAGCAGGGAATAAGCGGGCTAGGGATTGGTGGGACCTCCTCGCTGGGAAGATTAGCGTCGGGGCTTTCTGCTGTCACGGGGAGCGCCGGACTACTTGCCGTTGCCATTGGCGCGGCGGGTGCCGCCGCTACCGTTGCTTTTGGGGTTGTGGCTACCCAAGCCGCCGCTCGCCTTCAAACCAACATGGCGAACGTCGCCACCATCTCCAAAGACGTTGCGCAAAACTTCGAGAAAGTCACTCGCCAAGTCAGCGATCTCGCCGTTGCTGCGAATACCAAATCAAATCTTCTCTCCGTTGGGCTTTACCAAACCATCTCCTCGGGTATTACGGATACTGCCGATGCGATGATATTCTTAGAGGCATCCGCCAATGCCGCCAAAGCGGGCTTGACCTCTGTGGAGATTGCGGTCGATGGACTTTCCTCTGTCACCAATGCCTTCGGGCTTCAGGCGAGCCAGGTCACTGAAATCTCCGATAAGTTTTTCAAGGCAGTCGAACTTGGCAAATTTTCTTTTGGGGAATTGGCTTCCTCAATTGGTATGGTTGCGCCATTGGCTTCATCGCTCGGTGTATCTATTGATGATTTGCTTGCCTCTGGCGCGGCGTTGACACTGACAGGGCTTTCTCTCTCGGAATCGTTTACGGGCGTCCGGGGCATCCTTACTGAGTTGTTAAAACCGACCGATGAGGCAAAAGCGAAAGCGGCGGAACTGGGGATTCAATTTGATTCGGCCGCTCTCCGAACCAAAGGACTGGTTGGGTTTTTATCCGACCTAAAAAATACTACAGGCCTTAACGTCGACGCAATGGGCATATTGTTTGGACGGATTGAGGGCTTAAATGCCGCCCTTGCCTTGACGGGGAACCAAGCGGATACCGCCTCTAAGTTTTTGGGGGAAATTAAAAACTCCGCTGGCGCAACTAACAACGCCCTTGAAATCATCAAGAAAACCCTTGATGATAACGTCGCACTCATGAAAAATGAGTGGAATCGGCTGCTAGAAAAAGCGGGACTTGAATTATTGCCAGCAGTCACGGCTGGGGTCAAGGCATGGGGGAGGGCTTTGCATGTTGTCAATGAACTCCTCAAAGAGAACATAGAACTTCGGAAGATTCCTGTTCCCGCGCTACCTGCTGGGCCTGTACAGGCGCAACCTATCTTACCACCCGCCCCTTTGGGTGAAACGGTGGGCGAAAGACGGAGACGATTTGCACAACCCCCCATTACTTTTGGGAAAGAACCACCAATCAAGTCAGGGGCACTTCCAAGAGGATTTGTTCCTGGCGTAGGCGAAATGCCCCCTGAATTTGGTCTGCGTTTTTCCCCCCAAGCCGAGATATTACGAGCTGAGCGCCCAATCCCTACTCGCCGTCCTCCTATTGTTCCGCCCTTCATGAGGGGCTTGACAATAGAACCTCCTGAAGGGATATTCAAGACCCAGACGCTCGATCAGCAGGTTGAGAACTCGATAGAACAGTTTAAGGATTGGCAAGCCGCCGCCGAAAATGCTTACGCCTCAGCAGGGGTATCGCTTCAGACCTTCTTGGTTCTCTTGGAACGACAGGGCGTCGCGGTGGTGGATGGTTTGCCACTGATTCCCCAACAAACGGAGGCATGGAAGAAGGCATTCGGGATTATCACGCCGTTACAGATTAAGAATGTTGAGAATATCCGAAAGCAAGGGAACAGTATCACCGCCTTGATTGGGATTTTAGGTAAGGGATCGGTCAACATCGGAAATGCGTTCAAGGTCACAGGGGATGCGATTACTAAAACCATTAATGACGGTATCAAAGACATCCAGAAGCAGAATGCGGTGTTTCTGGGATTCACGGCAGAGATCGAGGATAGAGGAATCCAAGCGCAAGCAAGTCTCTTAGAGGCAGAAGGAAAGTCATTAGAAGCGCGGCTTCTGCTCTTAGACCACGAATTGGCGCGGAAGAAGGAAGCGATTGACAAAGATGTAAAGAACCATGCGGCTGCCGATAGGCTCAAAACGGAGTTGACGAAAGCGGGCACACAAGAGCGGATTGCAATCATTCGAGGAGAACTCAAAGGGCTCATGCCTCCAACCCCACCAGGAGAAAAGCCACTTGATTTAAGTAATTTGTCTCCGAAAGAGTTAGAGACAGCAGCCAAAACTCTACGGGATATACAAGGACTCCGAGAAGCCCCTGTTGATTTTCGTGGGATGCCATTCACTCCAACTGGGCAAGAAGCCCAAGAGGAACCCACAGAACAGTTGACGGGGATGGCTGCCATCATGAATGAGGTCAAAGAAGCTGGCACAGGAATCGGGCGGTCATTTCGGGCAATTGACAACGCGATTCAGGGGGGGAAGGCAGGCGGGGCCGTGGGGGCAATCACAGCCTTTGGGATTTCGCTCTTGATGGAGACTGAAGGATTCAAGCAGATTATGGAGATGGTCAGTAAATTGTTCGGCTCATTGGTAAAAATCCTTGAACCAATCATGAAAGCCCTTGCCAATACGCTCGGCCCAGTCTTTGATTTATTGGGTGCCATCCTTGAACCATTGGCACCCTTATTTGAGTTATTAGGACAGGCGATTGAATTGCTCCTCACGCCTATCCAGCTTTTGGCAAACGCAATTAGGGGACTTATTGGATGGATTGGTGACTTTTTAGGACTTGGGGGTGAAGCCTTTGGCGCGGATCTGCCTATTGATGAACGAAAGGCGGCCGAGGCAGAATTAGCAAGGCGAGGCCAAGAGTTTAGGCGATTACGCGATGCAGGTCAACTTCCTGCTGATATTGCCGCATTACCTCCTGCCATGCAATTAGCCGCTTTCGTGAAGCGGGGTGGACCCATTCGGGTCGATATCAATCCCGCAGGGAAACAACCCGTCGCATTGGGTGGTATCAAGGCAGGAGAAGCTGCGCAAGCCGAGAAGCCCAAAGAAGCACCAACGCAAGGGATTCAAATCTCCCAGATTACAGGGCCCACGCGGGATATTCTGGTGGCGGCATTGTCTCCACTCAAGCAGTTAGACACAACCTTCCCCGCTATGCTGGATGAATTGAAGTTGATACGGGGTATTTTATCAGGCAAAGACGGAGAAGGCAAACCGATAGTTGATGTGAACGCGGCACCCGCAAGGAAAGCGCCAGTCATTCAATTGCCAGAAGGGGTGAAGCCGGGATTTGATATGTTCCCTATGCAACCCGCCCTTAACATGCCCCAGGCACAACCTGGGGAATTTCGGAATGCAGATTTCGGATTGCGGAATTTAATCCGAAATCCGCAATTCGATATGTTCCCTATGCAGCCCGCCCTTAACATGCCGCAGGCACAACCTGGGGAATTTCGGAATGCAGATTTCGGATTGCGGAATTTAATCCGAAATCCGCAATCCGAAATTCTTCAAGGTCCGCTCATTCAAATCCCACGATTTGCGAGGCAGCCAGAGGTCAACATGCCGGACTTTGCGCGGTTTCAAGGTATGGAACATCAGGACGTCAACCCTGATGCTGGCTTTGTCTCAGCAAATGGAGATTCAATTTCAATCATGGGCGGTATCACGATTCAGGTGCAACAGGTCACGGATATTTCCATTGAGGAGATTGATAGGCAACTTCAACGTGAATTGACATCCCACCGAAGGGCTGTCGGCAATCGAGGAAGGGTGACGCGAATCGCATGAACAAGATTATCATCAAAGGCAAGGAACCAGAACTGTTATCGTTTGAGGTATTCTGTCCTCAATGCGGACATCAACTCAAGGGTGATATACCGTCCGCTATTCATTCTTTCTGTTTAGGGTGTCTTGAGTGTGGATATGAGCAAAAGGTTGATAAGGATTGGCTAAAGCAGTGGCAAGCCAAAAAGTAAAGGCCTGCCCAGAGGTACGAAGGGTGCTTATTATGGGTCTTAATTTTCATGACGATAGCTTCATAACATGGCAAGAAGATGATACTCCCGTTCGGGTAAGTAGAGAGAATCAGTTTTTTTTCAGTGGACATAATTATACTTTATCTGATGAGGCAATACGTAAGGGACTCTGTTTTTTGCGTGTTTCTCAATTTATTTATGATACAAAGCCCCCCTTTTTTATGATGACGCGGGAACTTCATGATAGGATTCGATCGATTATTCTCGACAGAGACAACGGCAGAATCATTAGGATAAATGGTACAGAAATCCTAATTTTTGAGGACTATGAAGAAAAGTCGGAGATTTATGGCAATATGGAGGCGGATTCAATTCGAGCGTCTAAGACTCCTGTATCTGTTCTTTATGATGGAATGCGTCAAAATTCAAGGGCGGCAATAAACGAATTATTGGATAGAGGATTGCCACTAAGGTAAAATATGAATGCAAAAGTAGAAATTGAAAAGTATGTTACGAAGTATGGAGAATCTCATCGGCAGCTAGTCCTTGATTCTCTGACATGGCTTGAAAGCGTGGAGCCAACGTGGGAGCTAGATATTCCGATAGACCGAGATGATTTTATCATAGATTTACTCAATAGAATGGTGAAAAATGGACGCAAAACTAATGAAGATTCAAATCTCACCAGCAAAGTATGGCAATGATGGCGAGTTAGCAAAGTATGAATCGGCGCAACTCACCTTTGATGTCCCGCTAGATTCTGGTGGGCAACGGGCAGACATTATCTGCCTGCTGGATATGCTCAAAGGGGATGTACGGTTGACCATCGAAAAGACACAGTACACATTTGCCAAAGACCTGATGCCTATTTTTAATCCAGATGAATTAGAGGATGCGCGATTGAATGCCGAAAAGACACAGTACACAGTGGGTAAAACGGGTATTTATGATCCAGGGGATGAGCTAGAGGAATTGGCAGCACAAGGCAAGATTCAATTAGGAGGACTTAGATGAATCTCAGGGAAATAGATCCACAACTAATACACACAACGGCATTTCGGCTTGTCCAATCTTTACAAGATGCGAATTTATTGACGCCTGAGATTGAGCAAGTTATTGATGAAATGCCAAAAGATTATCATATTTTTTTGATTCCAGTTCAGATAAACGCAGAGAATCTCAAGGATTACCAATATCATCATTTGTTTTCACAACGTTGGGCAAGAAGCATCCCAGAATCTGATAAAAAGGGGCGTTATCATATCAATGAGGATTCTTTCGAGGGGATTATGAATCAGGGTAAGAAAATCCTTTCTGAAATCCTAAATATTGCTCCATCTCCCGTCAATATGCCCATTACGATTGAAATGGGCGAAGGCGTAGCAACCATGACGATAACCGTGTTTTTATAGGTGATTCTAATGCCTCATACATGGCGCGTGGAAGGTTCAGGCTTCTCCTATACCTTCCCAGATAACTTCGATCTCCGTTCGTATGACCGCTCTCAAGCGATTGATGGACGTCCTGTCCATCGTGGGGACGGAGTGCGCTCGCCAGGCGGGTATAACCGAAGGGGTGTTACGACGCACCTCTTGACAGGGATTATCCAAAAGGATAGCGTTGCCAATACATTAGCGGAGTTGGATAAGCTCATGGCAGCCGTCTCTGCTCCAGGAGCTGAAGTCTCTCTTGTCAATGTGGACGCAGACCGACGCATCAAGGTCAAACTGGAGCGGAGTGAGATTCCGCGTGACCCAGCACGGATGGCTTTAGTTAATCTGTTCTTCCAAACAACGGATATTCCCTATTGGGAAGATCGGATATTGACGGTTACGAAAGGCTCAAGCCAGCACTACTTTGATTTGCCGATAGGGAACACCTATTCCAAGCCTGTCATGACAATCGAAGGTCCGTTAGCAAGGCCGACGCTGGTAAAGTCCAACTGGTCGCTCTCCGTTCAAATGGATCACATGGAGGGGGAGGGGATTAGCAATCGGGCAGGGAAGCAAATCTGGGATAAATTTGCTGGCGTTTCTTCAAACGTGCTAACTTCTGTCGATCTTTCTTTCGTGACGGGCAAGTTCGGGAATGGGATAAAGACTTCCTCACGGTTCACGTTCACCAGTATGGTTGATGGGGGTGCGCCGCTGTCCGTCGTCGCAGATCGAATCAATCGCAATCAGGGAAGTATCTACATCTGGGTAAAAGTTTCTTTTGCCAGCACGGATGCCACAACGCGGGTATTATTCTGTGATGGCGGTTCATCAAATGAGCTCAAGGTACAGTGGAATGGGGGGTCAACCCGCTTTGAGATAAGCGATGGAACCAATACGGCATTCCGCAATCCGGGTGCATTCGCCGTGAATGATGTTTTTCACATTGTAGCAAGCTGGGATTCGCGTCCAGGAGCGAATCTTGATGGGGCAAGCAGTAAACTGGCGATCTGGGTCAACGGGACGGCGGGGACGGGTATTACGAGCTACTTAACGGGAACGCCCGGCACCACGCTTTATCTGACAACCGACTCCGCTCTAACAAAGAAGTTTGACGCTGCCTACATTGACGACTTCGGCATACTCGACATCCCGTTGTCAACGGCGGAAATTGCCAGCCTCTATAACAGCGGAACGGGGAATCCTCTCCCCGATGTCATTACACAAATTCCGCTTGTCTACTTCCCGATGAACAATAGCGGGGCGGTTTCGGAAACGGCGTTGGGGAGCAACCGAGACCTAACGCTCCCCGTTACAGCGATAGCGGCATCGGCTGTTACAACGCGAGGAAGTGGTACGCAATTTGTGGATAACCAGCCCATCCTGATTTGGGATAAGGTGAGCGGGTTCTTTGTCTATGGATTCATCAACGGTGTGCCGACAGCAACTTCGGTGCCTGTCGATGATGGAGCGGGTGGGAACATCGCACGGTTGACGGAGTTAGGCATCTATGCAACCCTTGACGGAACTAACTATTTCGATGGTGGCAATGTCCTAGACGTGACGACAGGGCATATCGCAATCGGGGCTTGGATAAAGACCTCAAGTGGTGCGCAACAGACGATTGTTTGTAAAGGGAATGGGGTTGGCTCGGCGGGTTATGTTTTGTACATCGATACGGCTGGAAAAGTCAACTTCTCGATCAGCAATGGGACAACGACTCAAACGCTCACTGGAGGCACCTCGGTCAACGATGGAAATTGGCACCATGTTTATGTTGCGAATCCCAGAGGCTCGACTATCGGACAGGAGCTCTGTGTCGATGGATACCGAGATTGGACACCCAGTGGTACTCACACGGTAACACTGACGAATGCCCAGAACTTTCGGATTGGTGCGGAATCTGATGGAGGCAATCCCTTCATCGGTTCTATCCGAGATGTCCATTTCTGGGGGTTAGCCGCTAATACTTTCATCTCATCAGGCCCCCCCGCGCGACGCGCCGCATTGGTTCTAACTGTTACCTCTTTACAGGCACATATTTATGCAACAACCCGCGTCGAGGATGGGTGGTGGAAGCTGACCGATGCCACCGCCGGGGCATTAGGGACAGATTCCGCAGCGAGTCCCAATAATTTGACGCCAACCAATTCTCCCGTCCGAACCGTTGGGGAGATTGTGATTAGCAATAATCTGGTGGTCGACCCCGACTGCGATCTCCCACAAGCGGCGGGGTGGTCTCAATTCAATAGCTGGGACCCGAATCCAACTGCGAATGTATTGCGAACAGCGACTCAATCTATCTATAAAAACACGAAAGCCCGTTTTATTCAATCAGGTACAGCAGGAGTTGGATTATCGCGTCGTTTCTTTGTGGAGCGGAATACGTTTGTGAGATTGGGATTTCGCGCAACAACAAAAAGTGAAGGCTCAGGCTTTCAGGTTGCTATTGTAGACTTAGCCAATTCCTCATCCTTTAGCCCGCGCCTCATCCCCAATGATTCGGTTTGGAATCAATATGAGATGATAGTTCCCGTCCATAATACCGCTGGTTCTCTGACTCATGAATTAGAGTGTCGCTTCTCTGGGAATGCGAGGACGTATGCCGATGTCTTTTGGTGTTACCCTTCTGTGATGACTGAGGGGCAGGGAAAAGAGAAAACAAATTGGGCAAAGGTCAAATCCCCTGCCACCCTTCAACTGGATACCGGCGTCTACTATCAGGATTCAAGCGGTTTACGATTGGCAACGACTGGAACACTGGATGGTTTGGCTCACCCCATTACGACATTAGGAACGATATGGTATGAAGCATCTGGCTTTGTCCGAACCGTTGCGGGGACAGCACAACTTCGCCTCTCTATTGCCAGCCTCACGAATACAGATGGTGCAACAACCCTGACCTTCCTATCAACCGCAACGGGTAGCGAATTGGGTTCATTCACCCGCAAGCAACTCTATTTCCGAACAGGGACCGATTTGACGGGGCATTGGAAGATGGTTGCGCTCTCCAGCCAAAACTTCACGGTTGATGAAATGGCAGTCACGAAACGGGTGCCGATTAGCCCAGACCTCTCTCAGATTGTGTCAATCCAAACGGAATTTCCCGTAGTCCGTCCATCGGAGCGTGGAGTGGGACGTAACTTCGCTGGAGGCGGGGTATCATTTCCAAGCCTCATTCAACGGGGGAGTCCCTTCGGCTTCATTGTGAGGTTGAGGGCAAACAATAGCTGGGCCAACCAATCGACGCGGGTACTGTTTGACTTTAATAAGGGAACATCTCTGGCAACCAAGACGCATTATCAACTCTCACTCGCAACGAACCGATGGGTTTTTGGGAATAACGCGGGGACGGTCGGGGGTGCGGTGACGGCTTATGCTCTCAATAAAGACTTACAGATAGCCGGCTATGTAGACGTATCCTCATCTACCATCAAAGCGCGTTTATTTGAAAACGACTACCAGATTGGTGCGATTGCAACCTTCGCCACGCTCTCGGTCTCAACCTTGAACCGTGTTAACTTTGGGCTCAATCGGTCGGGCGTCAATCCTGCTTATGTCATTATGCAAGAGGCACATTTCTTCCAACAGGGGCTCTTGGATTCTTTCTACATGGGCGAGGGTGGGGTTCGACGGAAGCTATCTCCTGAGCATCAGTTGGTTTCTTATGCCTCAACCCTTGCGACGTTAGACTATCTTGTGCTGGATAGTGAGACAGAACGAATCGATCATTGGTCTATTCCATCTTCCCAAAGCCCAACCCTGATTAACGGTGCTAATCGCCATAATGCCGTGTTCCTTGAGCTCGGCGGCAACTATGCGCATTCCCTGAGCAATAAGGAAACGGTATTTAGCAAGAGGCCCATGACAGCAACCTTCAACTATCGGAAACAGAGATATTAAGGAATTGCGGATTTCGGATTTCGGACGTCTCGATTGCGGATTGCGGACCTT
>Ga0209342_10005960_pt1 | contig 12433 bp, 10 predicted proteins | sample RifCSP16_2_FD_184023 | JGI IMG/M metagenome (GOLD analysis project Ga0209342, IMG submission 184023) | Soil microbial communities from Rifle, Colorado - Rifle CSP2_sed 16_2 (SPAdes) (version 2) | ecosystem: Environmental > Terrestrial > Deep subsurface > Rock core/Sediment | place: Rifle... | reverse complement strand
TGCCAGGGTCTTGATGAACTTGCCCACGCCAACCCCTGGATTGGCCTGATTGTCATATTCCGTTTGGATCCAATCCGAGGGGCGGGCCACGCCTGCTATGCGCACTTCATCAATGAAGCCATCGAAGGAGTTGGCGACTCCACTCAACAGGTCATTCCCAATGCTGGTGTCGGAGCCGGTGATCCCATTGTAGAAGCCCGCCGCAGGTCCTCCATGCAATTGAGCGTTGTGGTACAGGCGACGATCCGTCCCGTCGAATGTCCCCACCCCGTAATTCCAGGTCGTGCCGCCCGTCACCAGTGAGTCTGTCAGATCGTCTACGTTTCCCCCCTTGCCTCCTTGCCAATCCCAGCCGAAGATGAACGTTGTGCCATTCGCCCACAAACCCACCCAATCCTGATCAAGCTCTCGCCCCTTCGTCACCACACCAGCCCAGGTCGTGGCCGTGTCCACATTGAACCAGGCGCTGATGGTGAAGGGGGCGTTGTTCCCCAGGTCGCCATCGGCAAGGCTCACATAGGTCGTCGTCGATGGACCGAGGAGTTCGTCCGCTCCGTCAATCTGTCCTACCGCGTCTTGGGTGATGCTCCCACTTGGCGTTCCGACATAGGCGTTTCTCGAATCGGCATGGTCCCCGCTGGTCTCATCCAGGTGCCAGACCTCAAGGAAGCCGTTCGACCACACGTCGGCGACGTTCTGCTGATCGATTGAATTGGCGTTGCCGTAATACAGATAGAGATCGGTGTCCAGGCTTGAGGAAAGGCTGGGGACCTTGACCCAGGCGACCAACTCACCGGTTCCGCTATCGAATCTCTCGATCTCGTGGCTCAGCTTGGTGGTCCCGTCGGACAAGGTGAACAAGAGATCGTTGCCGTCGCTCCGAGCCTTGGCGAGGTCGGCGTCGGTGAGGCTGATCACCACCGGGAAGTCGGATTGGTCTGCCGCCACCAGGCCGGCGTCAAGCGTGATCTTCTTGCGATAGTCGAAATCGGCGCTGTACCAATCAGCCGGGAGCAAGGGCAGCTGGCTGAAGTACATGTTCAGCGTGTAGTCTCCGGCGGCGATGGTGGCGTCGTCACCACCGGTGGGATAGGTCAGGTCTGTATACCAGTAAGCGGTTTGGCTCGGCGTATCGAAAGTGAGTGTCGAGTCGGTTGAGCCTTCGGTCGTGTTCATCGCCTTTCCCGCCGGGTTTATACCGCTCGTATCGGTGTTGTGGAAGTAGAAAGTGTCCGGCGCGGCGGAAACCGTGGCTATGTTGTTAGAGAGGATGGCCAGCAGAGCGATGCCGGTCAGAAGGCCTGAGGCAAGTCTGAACCCCAGGCTGGATCGCCCGCTGAAGTTGCGGATAGGGGCGGGGACGATGCTGGCCACACGGCTGGCAAGCTGGCTTTGTGGCCGCTTCTTTTTGGGGCGCAGGCGGCGCATCCTCTTGCCGAGCCCCAGCCTATCTACAACCTCGGTGATCACGCCTGTCTTCTGGGTTCGGTGCCAGCTCCCTTCCTCCGGCTCTAACAGCCCCTTGATGGCGGCGTAGGCCTGGTACGGCACCAGCAAATAGCTCAGCAGGATGAATGACAGCAGGCCGGTCCAGTTCCTGCGCACGCCGCGCTCCAGGAAAAGCCCGGTCAGGTTCATCAGAAGCAATGAGAAAAGATTGGCGAAGACCAGAGCCCAGCCCAGGGTCTCCGTCCAGAACGGCAGATGGTGACGCAGCACGATCTCGGAGACGAACCAGGAACCCGTCCCCAAGATGAAGAAGGCCGACTGCAGGTAGTAAGGCGCGTAGTATAGGAATTCCAGTTTTTCTCGCAGGGTCAAGTTTTCGGAACGCAGCAGCGGCAAGAAGAATTTCTTCACGTTGAACGTGTGACCTTCGGCCCAGCGCATGCGCTGCCTGGTCAGTTGCTTGAACCCCGCCACACACTCGGCCGGCGCCTGAATGAACGGCGTGTACAACACCTTGTAGCCGTTCAGATATAGGCGCAGCGTCAGCTCCCAGTCCTCAGTGATCGACGTCCCCCAGCCGTGCTCGCGCAGCACGTCCGCTCGGATCATGAACACCGAGCCCGAGATCATCTTCAACGCACCCAGCAGCTCCTGGCTCGACCGCTCCACCACGTACGAGCCAGCGAACTCCGAGCGGATGCCCATTGTGATCCAGTTCTCAGAGGCGTTCAGAACGTGCCATTGGTAGCCTTGCACCACGGCCACTTGATCGTCGATAAGCCGCAGTTCCTCGACCTCATGGCCGGCCGTGCCGCCATCCGCCTTGGTCTCCTGCCCATTTCCGTTGCCATTCCCGTTTGTCCCGTAGAAGTAAGCCAGAAACTGGTGCAGGATGTCCGGCGGCGGCACGAAGTCGGCGTCGAAGACCACCACGAACTCGGCCCGAGGGTCAGTCCGCTCAAGCGCGCCCTTCAAGGCACCACCCTTGAAGCCTCTCCTATCCGGCCGGTGGGAGACCTTCACGCGGGGGTGGGCGCCCCAGCGCTGCCGCAGGATCTCCCGCGTCTCGTCCGTCGAGTCGTCGGCGACGATCACCTCGTAATTGTCGTAGTCAAGCGAGGTGCAGGCCGTGAGCAACCGATCAATGACCTCTTTCTCGTTGTAGATGGGAAGGTGAATCGAGATGAAGGGCTGCCGATGAAGCCGTCCAATCCCGTTGCCGCCGTTCCCCCCGCCGAGCGCGCTCAGCCCCCGGCCGGCCCCTTTACCGTTCATCTTCCCTTTCCCATTCCCGTTGCCGTTGCGATGCCCATTCCCGTGCCCGTTGCCATTGCCGTTTCCATTGGCGCCGCGCGTCGCCAGCAAGATCAGCGCGTTGGCAGCGTAGTAGCGCAAACCGAATATGAAGAAAAAGAGCCCGAACCCCAGGGCGATCCCTGGGAGAAGAACGTTGGGGAAGGCGACTAGCGCCGCCAGGAGCACGAGCCCGGTAACAAAGAGCGCGAGCTGCCACGCAAGGCGTAGCCTGGGCTGCTCAGTTGGGAGGTCTTCCGGTTGCGCCCGGAGGCGCAGGGGCTGGAGCGGGTCCGCGATGGCATCGATCACTCGCTCCAGGTCATCGTCTTTAACGAAGTAGGCCTCGGCGCCCGCCTTGAGCGCTTCGGCGCGCCACGAGCCTTCGGCCGCCACAAAGATCACACGCCTATTCGGCTGGCGCTTCTTGATCTGGCGCGTGGCATCCACGCCGGACATCACCGGCATGTTCTGATCCATCAGGATGACGTCCGGGTTCAGCCGCTCCGCCAGCTCGACCGCTTCCTGGCCGTTGACCGCCTCGCCGACCACATGGATCTTCTCCATTTCGAGCAGGCCGCGCATCTCGCGCCGGAAGGTCGGGTTGTCGTCGACGACCAGAACCTTCGGCCGACCATGACGCTGCGAAAGCTTCGGGTCAGTCATCCCGAAGACGCCCCAGTTCCATTACCATTCATTGGACCTTGCTTCCCCACCTGCGAGTCCAGCCGGACTGATCAATCGTCGCCTGAGGCGAGGTTTTGCGATCCCAACATGTCAAGCCGATTTCATCCAGGCCTGCGTCCCGCGCTTCATGCCAGGTCAGATCCCATGCCACCCCGCCGTCGCCTGGAACTGACAGGAGCCTGAAGCCCATCTCCTCGCTCATCCATTGCTCCACCCACCAGCCTTGGAGACTCCCCTCGAGCCATCGGCGGACCATCTCTAAGTGACGGTCGCCCGCGGGAGAGAGGCCAGCTGCCCCCTTGTTTTTCGCTGAGGATAGAGTCGCGAGGCTCGGCGACCGCTCTGCAGCGCGCTCGCTCGATTGAGATCCCTCTCGATCATCCAGCTTTCCCATCACCGGTCACCTTGAGCCGGGCGACAAAAAAAGGGCCACCAGGCTGCGGGAGACTGCGGGCTGGCGCCCCTAGGAATTCCATTCCACTCTCTTCGTTTATACTGCGTAAGGGCCCGGAAGTCATCCACAGGAGGGCTGGGCTCGAGTAGTTGAAAAGGCCGATCCTGGGATCGGCCTTTGGTCTTAGATCGGGTTGGATGCTCGGTCTTAGGTCCTACGACCCTTGTCGTAGGCTACATTTCCACCAGCCCTTCACGAATGGCGTACAGCATCGCCTGAGCGCGGCCATCCACCTGAAGCTTGCTGAAGATCTTGCCCAGATGCGTCTTCACCGTCTTCTGGGAGATGACGAGCTCACGGGCGATCTCCCCGTTGCTCATCCCCCGGCCGATGGCGCGCAGGACTTCCATCTCCCTTGGAGTGAGCAATTCGTGTATAGGTTGGGTTGCCTTCCCGCGATGAGCGAGCTCATCAAGCAGCTTCCGCAGGAGAGAGGGGGTTACGAGCGATTCGCCGTTGACCACTCGGGTGATCGCCTCTTTCAGCTCTTCGGCAGTGGAATCTTTCAAGAGGAAACCGCAGGCGCCGGCTTCGACCGCCTTCAGCAGAATCTGGTCTTCACCGAAACCGGTCAACACCAAGACGGGGACATTTGGGGCGACCTGCCTGAGTCGGCGAGTGGCCTCGACCCCATCCATCCCTTCCATGCGGATGTCCATCAAGACCAGATCGGGTTTGAGTTCCTGAGTCAGGGAAACAGCTTCAGCGCCGTCAACCCCCTCCCCCACGACGGACATGTCGTCGTCCATCTCAAGCATCAAGCGCAAGGCCTGGCGGACGACGGCATGGTCATCGGCGATGACGAGCCTGATTGGTTTGGATCTTCCACCAACACCGGACATCACCCTCATTCCGTATGACGCAGGTGCGCGATCACCTCTCGCAGCGACTTGAGGGTTTGCCTAGCCTGGGTCTTGATGCGTTGAAAGTCGGTCTTCGCCGCTACGGGATCGGTTTCCAGCTTCCGCTGATACGTTTCTAGTTGAAGAAGTAGGGCCGACAGCTCCTGCACAACTCCGTCGTGGAGTTCATTCGCTAGCTTGTCGGGGTCGAGCTGTGTCACTGGTAGGCCTCCTGGCATCCAACCGATGCCGGCTCCCCCCGACTGTAGCATGTGCAGGCCACTCGTCGATACCCAATGCCGGGACACTACTTTCAGGGTTGGCCTACACTCAAGAAAAGTGTGCCTATGCGAAACATTGAGAGGTTTGGCGAGGATAGTACTATTCGGCCCACGATTGTGCAACCTGGGCCATAGGTTCCGCTGCCTGATCATTCCGGCAGCTTCCGACGTGAGGGGGCGAATCCCCCTCTCCGATCGTGTGAACAGCCTCGGCACGAGTGCTCCTGTATGAACAGTATAGCGAGTCGGGCCCAGGCGGAGCGCCTTCAGGAACCTGACAGATCCTTGGCCACCTGAAGCGGGACGGGGTGCTTAAGGAGGGAATCTTGCGCCACGCGTGAGCCAGCCGAAAGGTCGCTGGCGAGGAGGGAGGCCTTGATGCCTTGAAGCTTTCCCGCTGCCGAACAATGCGGGGTATCTCAAACGAAAAGCCCCAACTGAGGCTTTCGGAAGGGGCCGGTTGCCGGTGCCCCCACGGGGATTCGAACCCCGGTTTTGGCCTTGAGAGGGCCACGTCCTGGGCCACTAGAGATGGGGGCCAGCGGCGTGATTGTATCATGCCTACCCACAAAGACCCGGTCGGCGCACGCGGTGGAGTGCATTCCAAGGAAGTTGGCAAAGGAAAGGAGGCAATCACGCTGCCTGCCCAAGCCGCCCTTGAAGAACATAAGGACAGGCAGGCCAGGGAGCGGAGCGAAGCGCAGTCGAAGCGCGATTGCCTTACCGGGGACGCTCCTTCGACTGCGCTCGGCCTCGCCTCGCTCCGCTCAGGATGCTTAACTAGCCAACGAATTCGGAATGCACCCAGACGCAGCGCGGAATGCGCATCACAGGCGTCGGGTTCACTCAGTTTGCCATTGCCGTTTTCCGCGACCCATCAGGAGAAGGACCAACGGACTGGACGAGTGCTGATCATACCCTTCAAGGATCGATACTGCTTTCCTCTCTCCTGCCGCGTGCAGCCACACCATCCAGCCGTAGTCCAAGGATGGCGCCGCCTACGGGCCGGCAACCGCGACTCCCGTAGCACTCTCCTGCCCTGCCGCTGCACGCATCAACGTCTGAAGCTCGAGGAAACGCGAACTCTGAAGTAAGGCGATCATCGTTCCGGCACAACAGCTACCGCGGCCAGCTCAACGACCAGGCGAGCATCCGTTGCCAGGCGTGAAACCTCAACCGTCGTGCTCGTCGCCCGATGTTCGCCCATGTACTCGGCCATGACCTTGTTGATGGCGTCCTGATTCGTGTCAATATCTCGGATAAACCTGAAAAGCTGAACGATGTCTTCCAGGTTCCCTCCGGCAGCCTGGAGAACTCTCCGCAGGTTCTCCATAGCCATCCGGGTCTGCTCCCCGGCATGCAGGGGAATATCTTCAAAATCGGCCTTGATGTGAGGATGATGATGATAGATGGGCGCGGCTGTGACGCCGGCGACGTAGACCGTATGGCCAGATCGCACCTTTATGGCCGGCGTGTACGGCATGTTGTAAGCGGGATCGTTCTCTTCCGTGTGGATCAGTTCAAGGTGATCGCTCATCTTGCCCTCCGGGGCTAGATGAACCTAGGGAACGTGGGCCACGGCAATCAAGGGGGCCCGGGCATCGATAGATGATGCCCCAAAGTAGTGGCGCTAGGCATCAGGATGTCTTGACGGCGCGGAGCAGGATGCCACGACCCTAGGTCATCCACTCACCAAGGACCACTTCCCATCCCCGAGCAACATCAGCGCAAGAAGCGCCACAATCAGTAGGAAGTTGACATCCCATCCTTTCCCATGAGGCGTACTGCGGAACGGCTCACGGTGCTTCCAGATGGCGACCCAGGTCGCCACCAGCATGACGACAATCTGAAACGGTGCCACGTAGAGCGAGAAGACCCCCAGTGTGATAGCCACTCCACCCACGATCTGAACAACGCCCGCCAGGCCAACGGAGCCTGGCGGCAGGCCGTAATCTTCCCGCCAGATCCTGTTGAGATCATCCCATGCCTGGAATTTGTGCAGGCCGTGAGCGAAGATGATAATGCCGACCGCGATGCGGAGGATCAGAATGGCCAGATCGTTCATCGAGTATGAGCTCCTGAGCTGGACGCAGTAGGTGCGCTGTTGTCCGACAAGGAGGTGCCTGCCGACGTTGGGCTTCCAGGCCGGCATCCGCCCCACCAGCAGGCCCATCCGAAAGCCAGGTACCTGCCGGGGATACAGCTTGGCGTGCCCGGCCGCGGATTGCTCCAACAGCCGGGCCAACAGGGTCGTTGGGGAAGCACCCGCGGCGTGATAGTTGGCCTTGCAGTCTCGCCCGCACAACCTGTTTTCGGTGATCTGCCGTTCTAGAAGTTCACGGCATCGCGGCCCTTGAGGCCGAGCATCTCGCGCGCTTCGTCTGGCGAGGCAATCTCCCGCTCGAACTCATCGGCGAGCCGCTTGACCTTCTCGACCAGTTCGACGTTGGTGCCCAGGACTTTCCGGCGAACGAAAATGTTGTCTTCTAGTCCAACGCGTACATGCCCGCCCAACATGATTGCCATCGCGGCCATATGGAACTCTTGCGGATAACCCACACCGATGACCGACCACCGATAGTTTTCCGGGCCAAGCAGACGGTCGGCCGTCTGCTTCATCGTGATCAGGTCATCGGGAGTCGCAGCCAGACCGCCCAGGACACCAAGCACAAACTGAATCCAGTAGGGAGGCTTGATCAGACCATCGTTTATCAGGAATTTCAGATTATAGAGGTGGCCCACGTCATAGGCCTCAAACTCAGGTTTGACGTTGTTCTCTTCCATTGTCTTGGCGAAAACCTGCATGTCACCAAAGGTGTTTCGGAAGATGAAGTCTTTGGTGCCTTCAACGTATTCTTGTTCCCAGTCGTGCTGCCAATCCTGCGGCTTGTAGCGACGCGCGACCGGGTGCATGGAGAAATTCATCGATCCGAGGTTGAAGGTAGCCAATTCGGGTCGGCAGGAGGCGGCTCCCCTCAATCGCTCTTGAGGCGTCATCCCCATGCCACCGCCGGTCGTGATACAGACGACCGCGTCACAACCCTCTTTGATGAGGGCCGCGATTTCTCCCACGATTTCGGGGTCCGAAGAAGGCTGTCCATTTTCGGGATTGCGCGCATGGATGTGGATCGATGCGGATCCTGCCGCGGCGCAAGCGATTCCATCGTTGGCGATGTCCTCGATCGTGTAGGGCAAGTGTGGCGTCTGTGTGGGGACCGTGATCGCACCGGTCAGAGCTGAGGTGATTATGAGTTTGTCCATATTCGGTCGTTCCTCTGGAGCCAACGTCCGCCGCGATCCGACAATCTGACGACACACCCCCTTCGCCCACTCTTATCGTGACCGCGCTGTCATCTAGAGAAATATCACACCGACATTTCTGCTATCCCCCAAGCTCACGCGCAGCTCCTTCTTCATGTATCCGGCGTACTCCACCAGCAGGCTGTACTCGCGGTCCGTCTCGAGACCATCGATCTTGAAATCACCGTAGTTGTTGGTCTTGGCCGTGCTGATGACCTGCCCCGAGTCATTGGCTAAAGTGACCTTTGCGCCCTCGGCGCACTCGTCGGTGTCCTCCAGCGCCACACTGCCAGCAACGAAGCCCTTCTCGTATCGGAACAGGTTACGGTAGTACACGCGGGGCAGCAGCCCATATTCCGGATGTACAACTTCCAACCCCTGCGACTCGCTGAGGCGCTGCATTTCGTCATCTTCCTCGTGCAGGAATTTCAGCGCGCCCGTTGGGCAAGCCTGAACGCATCTCGGCTGCTCCCATCCCTCATCCAGAAGATGGGCACAGAACGTGCATTTCTGAGCCACATCCGACTCATCGTTCCACCAGATCACACCGTAAGGGCACGAGTCGACGATGGCCTTCTGCCCTTTGGCCTTCACTGGATCGATAATGACGATTCCGTCTTCCCGTTTGTAGACAGCGTCGTCTTTCGCGGCTTTTATGCAATCGGCATCGTCACACTGCATACACGGAGTCGGCAGGTAGGCCACGTCAAGCAGTGGAAACTGACCTCGTTCCTTTCGCATAATGTCTATCCACCTGTGACCATGCAGGGGCTGAGACGCGGAGTATGGGACCCAATCGTTTCCAACGAACTCATCCTTACATGCCAGGAAACAGTTGTTACAGTCGTGGCATTTTGCCACGTCGATGATCATGTTCCATTTATTCATGCCTCACCTCCTTCGTACCTCTCTATCTCTACGAGACACGAGTTAGGTGCCATGCCGCTCGAATTCTTGGTGATGAAACGACTTGGGGTCAAGATGTTGATGCATCCCGCTCGATCTGCAGACTCCCCTGGCTTGCCTAGCGGATCATATTCGGCACAAGACTCATAGGAGTGCACCGTGCCGGGAGAGAGACGCTCGGTCACTTGCGCGGCGCATATGACTGCGCCCCGCTCATTGAAGACTCTGACCAAGTCGGCTTCCTGGATGCCCCTTTTGTCTGCGTCCTTCGAGTTTATCCGTATGACCCAGTAGTAGTAGCCGTCTTCTTTCAGGACCCGATGGTCCTTGATCTCGTTTAGCCAGCTTCCTTTGGCATCGCCCATGGTATGAAAACTGAATCGCGGGTGCGGGGACACTAACTGCAAGGGGTACCTGCCATAAAGCTCCGTAGTGTGGTGGCCCTCCCAGGAAGGGATGTATTTGGGGATGATCGGTCGCTCTTCATCCGCCGGATCGAACTTCTTGAGACTCGACGATTCGAACTCCAACAGCCCTGAGGTCGTCTGAAGTCCCTTGCCGAATTCTTCCTGAGATTCGGGGTGGGGTCCCCAGTCCGGTGTATCGCGTTTTCTGTCTTCGGTGAACCATCGCAGAGCAGGCGTAGACTTGTAGTCCTCCGGCATTGGAACGACAAAGTAGCCCTTCTCGAAGAAATCTTCCCAGGAGATATGATGTGGGAGATCGCTGGCCTCAAACATGCGTTTGACCCAATCGAGTTCCGTCAGACCCCCTTCGGTGTAGAGCTCGTGAAACCCCAGCTTGCCCGCCAAAAGAGCGAAGATGTCGTAGTCTGATTTCGACTCTCCCAAAGGTTCGATGCATTTCTTCTGCAAGCTTATGACCCTGTGGTTAACCTGGCAAGTGGAATCGGGGATATAACCGAGGCAACCGGCGAATTCGCTGATGTCCCATCTTTCAAAATTGGTGCAAGCCGGTAAGATGATGTCGGCGAACTTCGCTTCGCCTTCGAACCAGATTGACTGGTTAACCACAAAGGGGAGCCTGTCGGTCTGGTAAGCCTTGACATAGCGGTTGGTCTCATTCATAGTGCCGATGAACGAGCCGCCATATCGGTAGTACATCTGGATCTCCGGGTAACCGTCAGCGGGATACTTGTACTGATGGAGCTGGGCTTCGATGGACTGTCCGCAGAAGCCCTTGCCTCTCCACTCATACTTTCCGTCGAGGATGCATTCCGGGATCCTTAGCCTGGGGACATGTTGGCCCATGGGACTATTGATGCTGGAACGAGTCGGCTTGAACTTCAAGCGGTAGACAAAGCGATACGCGGCCGCGGAATTGTCAATATCCCCGGATATGCCACCTTCGGCATAGCCCGGAAAGAGAAATTCCGAGTTATGCGGCGCGCCCTGCGTCGTTCCCCAGATGTTGATGCCTGGTTTTCCCAGACCCTGCATGGCCTGAAGGCAGATCATCAGACGGGCCCACTCTCCTCCGGTTGCAGCCCTGCAGGCACCCCCCCAGCCGCCCAAACCACCCGCAGCCAGCATGGTCTTCTTGCTGCCCCACTCTCTGGCCAGGGCTCTAATCTCTCGCGCTGGAATGGTGCTTTCCTTTTCCGCCCACTCAGGCGTCTTGGGAACCCCGTCTTCCTTGCCCAGGATGTAGTCTTTCCATTTGTCAAAACCAACTGTCCGCGTCTTGATGTACTCCTTGTCGTAGAGATCTTCTGTGATCCAGACGTAGGCGATGGCACATGCCAGAGCGTTGTCCGTTCCCAGCCTTGGTGCAAACCACTTGTCAGACAGGAGACCCGCCGTGTGATTGAAGAATGGGTCAATGAAGATCATCTTGACCCCCAGATCCTTGAGCCACTGACGACGACAGGTGCTTTCGAATGCCGAGTAGATTCCGCTTGTTGTCTCGGGGTCACTTGACCAAAACACGATCATTTCCGTGTTCTTGAGGGCATCCTCCAACAGGTCATACTGCTCCGGAATGCCCAGCCTATGGCTGAATCCCCACATGTGCATGCCTCCCCAGTGCCAGCCCTCCCAACTATCGGGATTGTGCTCTGCGGAGGTATAGCCGGTCAGATTCATGAACCTCAAGAAGGCGCTGTGGCGGTAGCCCACGTGACCCCATAGATGGTGAGAGCCTGGGGTGGCCATCATCGCCGCCGGGCCATATTCGCGTTTTATTCGCTTGATCTCGCTGGTGACGATTTCCGCCGCCTCATCCCAGCTGATCTGCTCGTATCCCGATTCCCCCCTTTTCGTGCAGTTCCGTTTTCCGCCCGGATCGAAATCTACCCGTTTGAGGGGGTGCAGCAGTCGCGTCGGCGAATAGATCATCGAACGCCAGGCCAGCGAGTAGAGAGAGTGGTTTTCCGAGGTGGGGAGAACTCCCTGCCTCTCGCTTTAATGACCCAGGATGGAGCGTCCAGGTCGTCAAACTCCATCGGCGTGATCCGAATGACCTTGCCATCCTGTACGTATACGAATACCGGGCCGCCCGTCGTCCCATTGGTCAGCTTCTGAATGGTTCCCATAATCATTCCTCCCTCAAGAAAAAGGAAAGGTCATGAGCTAAGACGCACGCTTGCTGCCTTGCGGAGATCGCGAGCCAAGCCCATGATGCCTTGTGGGGCCACCAGCATGATGACAACCAGTATGAGACCCTGTATGAGTGAACTGATGCCCACGTATCTTGCCATTTGAAACCTCAGTGCCACAACGATGACCGTTCCTGCAAGTGGTCCCCACTCCAGGCCCTTGCCTCCGATGACCGTAGCCAGAAGCACGATCATTAGCCAATTGATATCGAATGCGTTGTTCGGCTCTATGTATCCCTGGTTCATATAGAAGATTGCCCCGGCTGCGCCCGTTACGCAAGCGGCAATAATGAAGGAAGACAACTTCAATCTGAAGACGTTTATCCCTGAGCTTGCCGCACTGACGTCATTGTCACGAATAGCCGCCAGCCCCAGGCCGAACTTTGAACGCAGAATACTCAGCACGAGGATTACGGACACAAGGCCGATACCAAGCGCCAGCCAATATGTGGCCTCAGGAGGTATGGCGCGTACTCCCTTTACCATATAGCCCGCCCCCCCACCCTCGAGATCCCCACCCACCGGCTTCCAACGAAGAAATACCAGTCGCAGAATCGCTGGGACGACCAGGGTCCCAATGGCGAAATACACACCACGCATCCTG
>Ga0209342_10005959_pt1 | contig 12433 bp, 11 predicted proteins | sample RifCSP16_2_FD_184023 | JGI IMG/M metagenome (GOLD analysis project Ga0209342, IMG submission 184023) | Soil microbial communities from Rifle, Colorado - Rifle CSP2_sed 16_2 (SPAdes) (version 2) | ecosystem: Environmental > Terrestrial > Deep subsurface > Rock core/Sediment | place: Rifle... | reverse complement strand
GGTTCGCGAAGGAAAGTACTCGAGGGATTTTGAGGCAGTGTTCGATCAACAGAACCATGTGGCCCGCGCCGAACAGAAGGAATATCCAATTCCTCCCTATGTCCATGATATTGTCTCGGCATTCTATTTTGCGCGAACGTTGGACTATTCGACGTTTCGTCCTGGGCAGAAACACCAGCTTTTCAATTTCTACAAAGACACCACCTATCCTCTTGCGATCAAGTTTCTCGGATATCAGCGCCTCGATGTGGATGCAGGAAAGTTCGACTGTGTGGTGATTGAACCTCTCATCAGAGAAGGAGGCCTGTTCAAGTCGGAAGGCAGAATTATTATCTGGCTGAGTAACGATGAGAGGAGGATTCCAATCAAAGTGAGCACGAAAGTCGCGATTGGATCGATTGACACGGAGTTGAGGGAATATGAGGGTGTAAACGGGGAAATCAAAGCGAAAGTGAAGTGACGACTATGGCACGATTCAAACAAATCGATCTCTCCGGGATCAAGACCATATCCATCGCGACGCGAAAAAGCAAGGTCACGCCGCGGGATTTTGCCCGCGTCATCAGAGACCCGGCAGCTGCACGACTTCAGGAGTTTGTCGATTCCCTGCCGAAAATTCTGGTGGGAAACGAACTGCGTCAACTCGTTGCGGATATTGTGAGTGCCCGAAAAAAGAAAAAGCCGGTCATCGTAATGATGGGAGCACACGTGGTAAAAGTGGGACTGTCGCCGGTTATCATCGACCTGCTGGAACAGGGGATTGTTACGCATCTCGCAATGAACAGCGCCGCCGCAATTCACGACGTGGAAACGGCAATGTGGGGGCATACATCGGAAGATGTGGCCGCGAATCTGATGGATGGGCGATTCGGGATGTCGCGGGAAACAGGGGAATTCATCAACAAATGCCTGACGAAAGCCCTCCTGGAATCATCCGTGGGGTACGGTGAAGCATTGGGCAAAAAGCTCATCGCACTCAGTGCCCGCAATCAGAAGTTGAGCCTGCTCGCTGCCTGCTACAGACTGCGGGTGCCGGTGACCGTCCATGCCGCCATCGGAACAGACATCGTCCATCAGCAACCGACGATGGATGGAGCCGCAACGGGCGAGTTGAGCTTCAGGGACTTTAAGATTCTCGCTGACTCCGTGAAAGATTTGAAAAACGGCGGGGTGGTTCTCAATGTAGGTTCGGCAGTGATTCTCCCTGAAGTGTTCCTGAAAGCCCTGACGGTTGCCCGGAATCTCGGCTATAAGGCGAAGGGATTTTCGACGGCGAACTTCGACATGATCCGGCAGTACCGCCCCAGCGTCAATGTCGTTGAACGTCCCACCCAGGGCTCCGGAAAAGGCTACAGCTTCACCGGCCATCACGAAATCATGATTCCGCTATTGGCGGCCATGGTGAAGCTCGCCTTACGGCAGAGGCGATTGAAACGATGAGCGGTACAGAAACAACTCCCCAGATTCCTCCCTCTGAGCTGTCATTCGTCGAACGAAACCGATGGAATCCGGCAGTGTTCGCGCTGGCGTGTCTTGCCATTATTTTTGTTCTTTATCAGGTCGTGGCCGGATCGATCACCTTTCTCCTCATGGGAACGGCACAGGTGACGCGAGAAAACGTCACCACCGTGCGTCTTCTGACCATGGTCGGGCAGCTGCTCTTCATTCTCATTCCGACCATTGTTCTTGCCCGATTGCTCACGCGAAGAGCCGTCGAGGTCTTTCCGTGGCGGATACCGACTCTGCCCGAGACAGTGTTTGCCCTCGCCGGCCTCCTGTTTCTTCAACAGTTGTTCCAAATCTATTTGTTCTTTCAGGACATGATCCCGCTTCCTGATGAACTCCAGAAGATTGTGATCCAATTCAGACAAATGATCGAAGAGATGTTCAAAACGCTTGTCACGGCAGAAAGTGTTCCCGAATTGCTCGTCGTTATCGCCGTCGTTGCTTTTGTTCCCGGCATCGTGGAAGAGTTGTTTTTCCGCGGCCTTATTCAGGGGTCGTTCGCAAAAGGAATGAAGCCGGTCCGCGCAGCCATCGTCGCCGGAGTCGTGTTCGGCTTGTATCACTTCAATCCCTTTGCGGTCGTTCCACTCATCGGTCTTGGCTGCTACTTTGGATTCCTGCGCGCCCGGTCTAACAGTATCGTCATTGCCATGACGGCGCATTTTGTTAATAATGCCTTGGCTGTGCTCGCGGTCTATTTCGGCATGAACGACGAGATGATCGTGGGGGCACAACAAGAAGGGGACCATGAAATCGGCATTGTTTTGATCCAGTTCATCCTCTACGGCCTTTTGTTTGTTTCTGCATTCCTTGCCTATCTTCGTTCAACGCGCCGGGAGGAGGAGATAGAATCATGATTCACTGTCGCCACTGCCGGACGGAGGTTGCTGAGAGTGATGTGCTGTGTTCCTCCTGTGGTGCAATCGTGTTGCACTCGGAGGAGGAGGAGATCGCATGCGAGAATCACACAGGAGAGAAGGCAATAGCGTGCTGCGTGGTGTGTGGGAAGCCCGTTTGCGGCGATTGTGCCACCTCCCGCGAAAATGCCTTCCTGTGCGACATCCCTGAACATCATCAGGTCGCAGGGATGTGGGCCTTGGCCATGCTGGCGGAGAGTCCGTTCGAGGCCGATATGGTCAGGGCCAACCTTGTCCATGCGGGGATTCAAACGCGCGTCGCTGATCCGAGAGACTTTGCGGGTACACTGAATTTCAGGCCGCACCTCCGTGTTCGTGTCCTCGTCGAACGGTCATCGCTGGAGTCAGCCCGCGAACTTCTTCGTTCATTTCAATTGATGGGTCCCGAATCGTGACTGGAGGATCTGTGTCCGGACGCTTTGAAAACCTTGTCACACGAGTGATCGTTGCCGCAATTGCAATCCCGGTTATTGTCTGGGCCGCGCTCGCGGGATCGTATTGGTTTTTCGTCCTTGTGGGTCTGCTCTCATCGCTCTCCTTGTATGAGTTTTACCGGCTGATGCAGAAAAAGGGGGTGCACCCTCTCATCGGCCTCGGTTTGCTCGTCGGCCTGCTTGTGAATATCACATTCATCTATGAGCGGCTTCAGATCGATGTCTATCAATTTTTCCTCACCTATGGCTATTCGCTCAGGATGTTTTCACAGCTCCAGCTCCTTCTCGTGATTGAAATCGTCTTTGTTCTGATGACGCTTCTGGTCGAACTCTTTCGAACGAAGGGTTCCGCGTCGCTGAACATTGCAACAACCGTTGCCGGCGTCATGATCATCTCGCTGTGTTTTGGACTTCTGATCCGATTGCGTGAGCTTTTTCCCTTTGGATTTCCCGTGCATCAATTCATGGGTTCGTCGTTTGCAAACGATGACCAGCTCCGGCAGATCGATGTCTGGGGAGGATTCACCGTACTCTCTCTCTTCGTGTCGATTTGGATATGCGACACAGCTGCTTACTTTGCCGGAAGCGTGTGGGGGAAACACAAACTCTTCCCGCGGGTAAGTCCGGGAAAATCCTGGGAAGGTGCGGTGGCCGGGCTCGCGGGTGCGATCCTGACCATGATCCTTGCCCAGAAGTTCTTTCTTGGCTACCTCTCCTTGACTCACGCCGTCGTTCTCGGAACTTTCATCGGCGTCTTTGGTCAATTGGGAGACCTGGTCGAGTCACGATTTAAGCGCGACGCGGAAGTCAAAGACTCATCGGCGCTGATCCCGGGTCATGGCGGAGTCTATGACCGGTTCGACAGCTTGGTATTTGTAACCCCGATTGTGTATCTTTACATCGATTTTGTTGTGTTATCGTAACGGAGGAAATCTGGGAAAAAGTCCCAAAATCAGCGTCATTACACTTGGGTGCTCAAAGAATATCGTCGACAGCGAACAACTGCTCGGACAGCTGAAGGTGAGCAGCGTTGACATTGTGGACAACGTGGAAGACGCCGAAATTGCCGTCATCAACACGTGCGGATTCATCGACGCGGCAAAACAGGAATCCATCGATGCCATCATCGAGGCGGTCGAGCGCAAGAAGGGGGGCAAGCTTCGGAAAGTGGTTGTGATGGGGTGTCTCTCGGAACGGTACCTGCAGGAACTGAAGGCCGATATCCCGGAAGTGGATGCCTATTTCGGTTCCCATGAGCTTCAGAACGTAGTTGCGGAGCTGGGCGTTGATTACCGCCGTGAATTGCTGGGGGAACGATTGCTCACGACGCCGCGTCATTTTGCCTATCTGAAGATTTCTGAAGGCTGTGACCGGCCGTGTTCTTTTTGCGCCATTCCGCTCATGCGCGGCACCCACAAGACGAAGCCTCTTGAGAGCGTCGTGGAGGAGGCCGGATTCCTCGCGGACAAGGGTGTGAAGGAACTCATCCTGATCGGACAGGATACGACATACTATGGCCTCGATCTCTACGGACAAAGACGCCTCGCCGGCCTGGTCGAGGCTTTGGGGCAGATCAAGGGACTGGAATGGATCCGGCTCATGTACGCCTATCCTTCCGGGTTTCCGGTCGAAGTGCTGAACGTCATGAAAGACACACCGTCGGTGTGTAGGTACATCGATCTTCCGCTCCAGCATGCTTCTGACCGTGTGCTCAAATCGATGCGCCGCGGCATTACCTATGCCGGTACCCAGGCGCTGCTGGAGACCATCCGGAAGACCATCCCGGCGATGGCCATTCGAACAACGTTTATTGTCGGATATCCTGAGGAGACAGAGGAGGACTTTCGGTTTCTTTGTGACTTTGTGAGAGAAACGAGATTCCACCGGGTCGGTGTCTTTCCGTATTCAAGCGAAGATGGAACCGCAGCGAAGTATCTGGGCGATCCCATACCGGAGCAAGTGAAGCAGGAGCGGATTGGAATTCTCATGGAGCTTCAGCGGCAGATTTCGCAGGAACGGAACGAAGACCTGGTTGGCAGTCAGGTGCGGGTGCTGATTGACAGGAAAGAAGGATCGTACGTCGTCGGGAGGACCGAATGGGATGCTCCGGAAATCGACCAGGAAGTTTATGTCCAGGACGACGGTTCGCTGGAGATTGGCAACTTTTCCACGGTGGAGATTGTTGATGCTCTTGAGTATGATCTGTATGCAAAAGCTGAATCAACGGTTCCGCAATGACGAGGGGAGGGTGGTCCTTATGAAGAATGTGAAGAGGAACGCATTTGCGGCGATGGCCGCGGGAATACTGGTCGGACTGATGGCGCCTGTGAATGCGCAGGAAACGCGTCGTCCCGACTCGGACTTTGCTCCTGTGTTCTTTTTTGACGCAATCAGTTACGCGGCGGACCACAAGGACAAATCGCGAATCGATTTCTATGTCCAGGTTCCGTATGAGGAACTCCGGTTCGTCAAAGAGGGTGAGGGGTTTATTGCCCGGTACGCTGTGACCCTCACGATCGAAAACGCCGAGAAAAAATTTCTCCAGGACCGTTCATGGAGCGTCGATGTCCGCGTTCCGGAGTTTTCACAGACAATCTCCCGCAAGCTGTACAGCCTCGCATATCAATCCCTCGAAGTCTCCCCGGGCAATTATCAGATCTCCCTTGTGGTGAAGGATGAGCATTCCAGAATCGGCGGAAAACTCACCAGAGCCATGTTGATCAGCGACTACAACAAGGAATCCCTGACGCTCAGCGATATCATGATTGTCTCCCGGTTGACAACAACTGCCGAGGGAAAAAGCCGGATTGTCCCGAACATTTCCGGAAACGTGGGGACGGAAGGCGATGGGTTCTTTCTGTACTTCGAGGTGTACGATACAACGGCATCCGGCGCGGTGACTCTGACGTCGAAGATCTATGACCAGGCAAAGGAATTGCTCCGGGAATCCTCACGCGAAGAAAGGCTGTCAACGGCAAGAACGCAGGCATTCATGAAAGTTGATAGTTTGACGCTGCCCGTGGGAACCTTCCTGGTGACGGTCGAGGCGGTTAAAGTGGGGGGGGAGACCGGCCCGCTTGCCTCGACATCTCGTCCGTTCACCGTTCGCTGGTCCGATATTCCGATGTCGATAACGGACTTGAGCAAAGCCGTTGAGCAACTCCGGTACGTAGCCCAGCCGTCTGAATATGATTTCATGCGCGATGCGACAACGGATGCGGAAAGAAAAACCCGATTTCTGGATTTTTGGAACAAGCGCGATCCCGATCCGTCGACACCCCGGAACGAGCTGATGGAGGAGTACTACCAGCGTGTGGAGTACGCCACAAAGAACTTCGGACACTTCATCGAGGGCTGGAAGACCGACATGGGAATGGTCTATATCCGTTTTGGCCCGCCCGACAATGTTGAACGCCATCCCTTTGATGCCGGCAACAAACCCTTCGAAGTGTGGTACTACTACCAGTTCGAGCGCCAGTTCATTTTTGTCGATGACAGCGGTTTCGGGGATTACAGACTTCGGTACCCGACGACCGACCTTTGGGGACGCATTCGCTAATCGTATGGAAGCACGTGATGTCAAAGCCAGGAGCGGCCACCGGTCACCTGGCTTTTTTCTTTTGGCGCTGATTATGGTTGCTCTTTGTCAGGCATCGGCGCAACCGGGGATCAGAATACGTTCACTGGCATTTGAGGGTGTTACAGCTCTCTCCGTCAACGAGCTTCGCGAGAACTTTTTGACGAAAGAAGGGCAAGGGCTGTCACGAAGCCTCCTCAACTCCGATGTTCGCAACCTCATCGCCCGGTACAACGCCGAGGGGTATGTCTTCTGCTCGGCTGAACCGGTTGTGAAATACGATGATGACAGCTCTTCAGCCGCTGTTACCCTCTTCGTGAAGGAAGGGAATCCGGTGGTAATAGGGTCAGTGGAAGTGATCGCGAACCCTCCGATGGTTGTATCCCCCGAAGATGGTCCGGCGGGATTGAACCGGGGGGATGTGTTTCACCCCGGAATGGTCGAGCAGGGAATCGAGAGGATGCTGAGAGGTTTGGAAAAACGCGGCTATCCGTTTGCCCGGGCAACCGTCGACCGAATTGAATTTGTATCGGGAACTGCTGTCGATTCGGCGGCGATCGTGTTTTCGATTGACCCTGGGCCCAGGACGTTGGTGACGGAATTTCAGGTAGAGGGTAATACCACAACGGACAGATCGGTGATCGTACGGGAGGCGCGTCTGGCGGAGAATCAGCCTTTTTCCGACGAGACAGCAAAGTTGGTAAAACGCCGGCTCGATCGGCTCCGCCTTTTTTCCTCTGTTTCCCTTCCGGAGTTGTTTATTACCGAGCAGCAAAGAGGAGGAATTCTCTTAAGGGTGAAAGAGGGAAATCCCAATCGTTTTGATGGTGTGCTTGGGTATGTCCCATCCACAGGAAAGCAGAAGGGATTTGTGACCGGTCTCGTCGACGTGGAATTCAGAAACCTGTTTGGAACGGCGCGATCGTTTTCTGCACGATGGATTCGCGAGAATCAAACAACACAGGATCTGATGGTGAGGTATCGGGAACCATGGGTTGCTTCCATACCTCTGGATGCCCAGCTGGGTTTCAGCCAGCGTAAGCAGGATTCGACATACCTTCGCCGGTCATACGAAATCGAGGCAACATACTCAATTCTGGATGATTTTTCCGTCGGGTTTTCCTTCCACCAATCATCCGTTTTTCCGTCGGAACGAATCAACAACCCGGTTGCGGGGAGCGAGACCTCGATCCTTGGCGGATCGGTTTGGTATGACAACCGTGATAATCCCATGAATCCAACCGAAGGCGTTTCCTATCGGAGTTCTTATGAAGCTGGGAACAAGTCGTTTTCGAACGGCGGAAGCGCGCGCCTTACGCGGGTGACATTCGATCTCGAGTACCACTTCTCCCCTGTGGTTCGCCAGGTTCTGGCACTTGCTCTCCACGGGAGGGACGTTGCATCGAACATCCTGGAACAAAGCGATCTCATTCAAATTGGGGGCACCTCGACGCTCAGAGGATATCGGGAATCGCAGTTCCTTTGCGCACGTGTTGCATGGATGAACATTGAATATCGATTCCTCTCCGGCCAAAGGTCCCAGCTTTTTGGATTTCTTGACGGAGCATACCTCGCCCTTCAGGATCGCCCGTCGGCTGGATTGATTGGTTCCGAGCAGTCAAAGCTTGGATACGGTTTCGGGGCCCGAATTGACTCGGGCTTTGGTGTTATTGGATTCAGCATTGGATTGGGTGAGGGAGATACGTTTCGCACTGCAAAACTCCATCTGCGGTTGATCAATGAATTCTAGCAGACTGGCAGCCTCCCTGCAACTTGTCCGGCCGTTCAACGTGCTTGTCATGATGCTCGTGATTGCCGCCGCGGTGGTCCTCGCATCGGAGGAACAACCCGATGCGTTCATCGTCGTGATTGCTGCTCTTGTCGGAGGTTGCATCGGAGGCGCGGCAAACACGATCAACGACTATTACGATATTGAAATCGACCGGATCAACAAACCTCGACGTCCCCTGGCGAGGGGAGCCCTCTCTCCGGAGTGGGCATTCCTCCAGTGGTTGTTTCTCTCACTCGTTGGAATTTCGCTGAATCTTTTTCTACCTTCACTCGCGTTCTGGATTGCCACGGGCGCTGTCGCGGTGCTGTTTCTCTATAGCTCGCGCCTGAAGAAAACCCTGCTGTGGGGAAATCTCGCCGTGGCCCTCATGACGGCTCTGGCGTTCGTCTATGGAGCAGTCGTTGCCGGTCATCCCGCACAGGCGTTCGTGCCGGCCCTCTTTGCATTTCTTATCAACCTTGGCCGGGAGGTCGTCAAGGACGTCGAGGATCTCCCGGGTGATCTGGGCGGAAAAGCACGAACGTTCCCCGCACGGTACGGAGTGAGAAGATCCCTCGCGTTGGCAACCGCTATCCTTGTTGTGCTGATGGTCGTAACATTCGTGGTGTATAGACAGGGGATGTACGGAAGACTCTATTCCATTCTCGTCGCAGTCGTAGACGTCGCCGTTCTCTATTCTATTGTTACCATGTGGAGGGACTCAAGTCCTCGTAACCTTGGGAAGGTCAGCCTTGTGCTCAAGGCGAGCATGGTTATCGGCCTTGCAGCATTGTACCTGGGATCTGAATGAATCTGCCGATTCTTGAAGTTGAACGGTTTTTCTGGGAACGGGGAATGGTGCATGTCGTTGGAGTCGACGAGGCTGGTCGGGGACCCCTTGCCGGGCCGGTCGTTGCCGCTGCGGTCGTTTTCCCCGTTGAACAGTGGATCGAAGATGTGGACGACTCAAAAAAACTGACAGAGGCCAGACGGGAAGAGCTTTTTGACGAGATTTACGGAAAGGCCATTGGAGTGGCAGTGAGCGTGGTGGATCACCGGACAATCGACCGGATCAATATTCTTCAGGCATCCATCCTCGCAATGAAACAGGCCGTGGAAACCATATCCGTGAAACCGGATATCGTTCTGGCAGACGGTAATTCCTTCAGACATGAATCCCTGCGGTTTGAGAATATTATTGACGGCGATGCAAAATGTTTCTCTATTGCTGCAGCGTCGATTGTCGCCAAGGTGACGAGGGATCGGCTGATGGTTCAGTACGACGGACAATATCCTCTCTATGGATTCGCTAAACATAAGGGTTACGCGACAAAAGAGCACCTGGAAGCAATTAAGACCTATGGAATGTGTGATATTCATCGGCGCAGTTTCAAACCCGCGATCTTCATCGAACCTGAACCGGACCTTTTCCAGGATCATTCCTAGTTTCTGCTGTCTCCTTCTGGGTGCACAATTGGTCTTCTGCCAGCCGGTCATTCGTTTGAACCAGCTTGGCTTCAGGCCGGACGACCGAAAGACCGCGGTTCTCCTCTCGGAATCAACGATCCCGGACATCGAATTCTCCGTTGTCAACGCTGTGACCGGCGTTGTTGAATTTCAGACAAACGCGGCGATGCTCCACTCGACGTACGGCTCGTTTCATCATTGCCGGTTGCTCGATTTCACGCGTTTGCACACGGAGGGGAGGTTTGTGGTGGAAATGGCGGGCGCGCGATCCGATACATTTTCGGTGCACAAGGACATCTACAGAAACGTCCTTTCGTACCCTCTCCAGTACCTTCTCGAGCAACGATGCGGATTCAATCCGGTCTTCAACCGGCCATGCCACCAGCAGGACGGCATTGTTGTTGACGGACCTGACAACGGAAAAACAATCGACGTTGTGGGCGGTTATCACGATGCGTCCGACTATCTGCGGTTTCTCATAACCACGAGCTATGTTGCCGGGAACCTTCTGGTGACATTCAAGGAATTTCCCGAACTCTGGAATGATGAGCTCGATTCGAAAGGGGGGAAAAATCCCAACGGTGTCCCCGATATTCTCGACGAAGCCCGATGGGGAATTGAGTGGATGCTGAAACTCAATCCTGCGGATGGAGTGCTCTATCATCAGGTGGCGGACGATCGCGACCATTCGTTTTGGGATCTTCCGTTTCGTGACGATACGGACTACGGATGGGGAAAAGGAGGGGCGAGGCCGGTGTATTTGGCTACCGGTGCTCCCCAGGGAATTTTCGAACACAAGAACTCGTCGACCGGAATTGCCAATATCGCGGGCCGGACCGCGGCCGTTTTTGCACTCGCAGCAAGTATTTGGAGCGAGAGGCTCGGAAATGACGATTTTGCTGGAATTCTCGGCAGAAAGTCGCTGGAACTGTACAATGTGGCCAAACGATCCTCCGGAGCTTCGGAATCTGTCCCCTGTAAGGCTCCCTATCGTTACCATGAGAAAACATTCTTTGACGATCTTGAATGGGCTGCTGCGGAACTCTATCGTTTGACCAAAGACCGGAACTATCTCGAGGAGGCTCTCGCATTTTCCAGGCTTGCGGCCGACACTTCATGGATGGACAAAGACACAACTCTTCATTATGAGTACTTCCCCTACATCAATCTTGGCCATTATGAGCTCTCCGAATTTGCGGACGATTCCACGAAAGAGAGGCTGGCTTCGTACTATCGGAGCGGGCTTCGCGCCGTGAGAAAGCGGGGGCTCGCAAATCCGTTCGGCTACGGCGTTCCCTTCATTTGGTGTTCGAACAACCTTGCCGTGGCTTGCGTGACTCAGGCTCTTCTTTACAGGAAGATGACGGGGTCGAGTGAGTTTGATGATGTCCTCTATTCCGCACGAGATTGGTTGTTGGGAAGAAATCCCTGGGGAAGGAGCTTTGTCATAGGTCTACCCGAAAGCGGAAAATACCCAACCGACCCTCATTCAGTAGTGGGAAAGGAGCTGGGAATGCGGCTCACAGGAGCTTTGGTCGATGGTCCCGTGTACGGATCGATTTTTTCAACCTTGAGAGGGCTGCGGCTCCGGGAATCCGATGAACTGAAACGTTTTCAGAGCTCTTTCGTCGTCTATCATGACGATGTGGGCGACTATTCAACCAACGAACCAACGTTGGATGGTACAGAGTCGCTGCTTTTCGTCCTTGCATGGTTTGCGGGCCATTGATCATGAACAGGGGGAGAACCAATCAATCGAGGGGTCGCGCAGGTGAACTCCTGGCGGCTGAGTATCTTCTCCATAAGGGACTCACAATTCTTGTTCGGAATTACCGCTACGATCAGGGTGAAATCGACCTTATCTGCGAAGATGGTGAAGAGCTTGTCTTTGTGGAAGTGAAAACCAGAACCTCAAAGGTGTTCGGCGACCCGGAAGAGGCCGTGACGGAATCAAAGCAGGAACAACTGCGAAAAGTCGCAGAAGGATATTGCCAGGAATTTTGTCTTGACGATAAGTTCTATCGTTTCGATATTGTAACAGTCATGATTGAAGGAGAGAAAAGCACCGTTCACCATTTGCCTGATGCTTTCTGAGCGCAATGAGTATCTTCGGCAGACATACCGGGCTGTACACTGATTTCTATGAATTCACCATGGCGCAGGGATTCTTCCTCTCCGGGAAAAAAGACATGTCCGCAGGATTCGACTATTTCTTCCGCGAGAATCCCTTCCACGGCGGGTACGTTGTGTTCGCAGGACTCGATGACCTCTTGCAGGGACTGGATCATTTTTCTTTTGATGATGAAGACCTGCGATTTTTGAAAAATGTCGGATTGAATCAGGAGTTTCTATCGTTTCTGAAGGGTTTTCGATTCAGAGGGAGAATCTTTGCGGCGAAGGAAGGGGAAATTGTCTTTCCTCTGGAACCCGTCGTGAGGGTGGAGGGAAATATTATCGAAACGCAGTTGATTGAAACGCTCCTTCTGAATCTCCTGAACTTTGAGTCCCTCATTGCCACCAAAGCATCGCGGATCAGATCCATTGCAGGCGATCGGAGAATCGTCGATTTTGGACTTCGCCGCGCTCAGGGTCTTGGAGGAATTCAGGCGACAAAAGCGTCGATGATCGGCGGTTTCGATGCAACCTCTCATGTGTATGCAGCATTTCGATACTCTCTGGAAGTGTCCGGCACTCAGGCCCACTCGTGGGTTCAGAGCTTCGATGATGAACTTTCCGCCTTTCGAAAATTTGCCGAAACGTT
>Ga0209342_10005958_pt1 | contig 12434 bp, 16 predicted proteins | sample RifCSP16_2_FD_184023 | JGI IMG/M metagenome (GOLD analysis project Ga0209342, IMG submission 184023) | Soil microbial communities from Rifle, Colorado - Rifle CSP2_sed 16_2 (SPAdes) (version 2) | ecosystem: Environmental > Terrestrial > Deep subsurface > Rock core/Sediment | place: Rifle... | reverse complement strand
TCGGTCGCGGCGATTCAGAAAACAAATGCGCTTCGCTACGACGACCCGCGCGTGGTGCATGTGATTGATAATAGCCGTCACGATGCGTACGGCATGGCGGCCGAAATAGCCAACGACGGTCCCTGCAGTAGTGCGAAAGCGACTCGGTCGGGTCAAGGATGAGCGCGGCGAGCACGACGGAACGCTGTTCAGCTACGATGGCAGGGCGACTCGGCAACACCCGCGTCTCGCAGGTAACGCAGGAACGTTCGGCACGTCGCGTCGATCGACATCTGGAGGTCTCGCCGGTGTTGCCGTGGATCAATGGACCCTCTTCGAACGAGAGCGTCTCCAGAAGATAGCACTCCGGTTCCTTCCGGCGTGCGGTGTCATCGTGGAAGTCACGGACCAGCTCCCCGCCAAGCAACAGTAGGCTGTCGACATGCCTCTTGGCAGCACGCGCTGAGATGCCCGTTCCTCCAGGTGCTCGATGAACGTCGCATGAGTGGAAGGGAACCTTGCCCCGCGATGACGTTGTCCTCGACGCCCTTCAGCTACTCGGCCAGTCATCGAGATGACGGAGCGCTTGGCTGGCGACCGACCCCTGATTCCTTGGATGCCATTCGTTGGCAGTGCTCTCCGGTAGTCAGGGCGCTTGCGTACCGCGAGCAAGCCACTTCTTCTTGAGTTCGATTCCGACCTCCCGCATCCTGGGCCAGCGCGCCTCGACGTGTGAAAAGTCCGGGTACCGTTGCTGGTACCGTGCCCAGAGGTATCGGAGGAGCTTGGACCTTCCTCGCTGCGGCATCATCTCCAGGTCCCCACTCGCCAGGCCCACCCGGACACCACCGACTTCTCTCGTGGGACCGTGCGGGCCCTCGCCGAAGTGGATGATCACCTCGCGGCGGTCATCTTCAGGCTCGATGAAGTAGAGGTCGAAGACTCCGTAGCATCCCCTCGGTCCGTGGAGGTTGTCCTCTCGCAGGACCTCGAACGCTTCTTCCCAGGCGAGGGGCTGCCCCGGTTCCCAGTACGGCACTTCGGACCTGCGTTGCCCGACTCGCCTTTCTTGCTTGCCCTCGCTCCGACAACCACCGTTGAGCAAGGGCGTCGAGAAAGCGCCCATCGATTGCGGCGTCGAGGCATTCCAGCACCGGAGCTTCGGCCGGATCGGCGATGCCGCCCTCAGCGAAGTACATGTACCCGCAATCGACTCCGACGCGCAGGTCAAGCGTGGGCTCGCCTGTCGGCGCGGCTTCTCCCGACTCCTCGATGCGCGCCGGCCGAGCTTCGACTCCGACCTCTCGCTCGTCGCCACAGTCAGCGTGATACAGGCGACAGACGAGCGCTCGTCCCTTGGCGTCCACCACGAAGGTGGGGTCACGCGAGAGCAGGACGGCCGGATCGATACGGGCGCTCATCGGCCCTACGATATCCGAGGCTCAGATGCAGAGGGAACCGACAAGCACGCCCGGATGTGGAACGGTACGGCAGGTGGCGAACCGATGGCTGCCTCAGAGCTAGCAGGTCGGGCACCCAGACGCGAGGCCGTGGCATGGCTCAGGTCGCAGAAGCGGTGTTCTCTCACGGCGTTCTCAAGCCCATCGGCGAGCGTGTCCTGGCCGCGGAGCGGGATCTCCCGCCAGCCCACGAGGCCGGCCGAGTACCGCGGGCGCTTGGACGGGTCGTCCTTGCTGCGCACCTTGCCGATGTAGAGAGGGGGTTTCTGAGGATGGCGTCCTTGTCCCGGCGCCGGCCGCCGGCCGACCCCCTGCTGCCGGGACAGCCTTGAGGCCGCGCGCCTCAAGAGACGCGCGAGAGATGCCTTACGAGCGCGCCCGAATGGCGCGGTGGACCCGAGCCAGCGCCTTCTTCGTGCCCGCGTTGTCTCCGTCCGCGAGGTCGGCGACGACCGCGGTGATCGGGACCTTGCTTCCGCGGAAGCCCAGGACGTCATCGAACACGGCCCTGTCCTTCCGGATGCGATGGACGCCTGCGAGGAAGCTCTCGCCGCGCTCGCGCTCGGCGGCACTTCGTACGTTGACCACAACCAGTTGGGCGTGCTCGATGCCTTCGTAGCCGTCGGCAATCGCCCAATGCTCGGTGGGTTCCGGCGCTGGCGCCTTTCGCGCCAGAGCGATCCCCGCGAGCATCTTGTCGCGGGTCTCCTCGATCAGTCTGGGGTTCTTCCGCACGAAGTCGGCCATCGGGCCTCCGATCAGCTGGCCGAAAAGCTCGGCGACGCCGTCAGGCTCCCGAAGCAGGCGCTCCATCGCGTCAGCCTTCACGCGCTCCTCCTTGGCCCGATCCCGCTGGCGCCGAACCAGGAGCGACTCTCCCGCGGGCAGCGGAGCAGCGACGAACGAAACGAGGTCAACGAACCCGAGCGGCTTGTCGCCCTCGAGAAGGGCCGCCTTCGAGTAGTCTTCCATGAGCCGCGTGACGAAGAACGCGTCTGAACCGATGTCACCCTCTGGGAAGGTGAACAAGGCGGCGCCGGTTGCCCCTGCTTCGCGATACCGTCGGAGCTCGGGATGAGCCTTGGGCGCCGTCTCGCGCGACGCGCGCAGAGAATCGTCACGGATGCAGCGCGCCGCCAGGATCCACTCGCCGGCACTGTCAAGCACGCGCTCGATGAACGTCGTCTTGCCGGCCCCCTTCGGTCCGGCAACCTGGATGAGCGCGCGCTCTCTCACAGCCCGAGCTCCGCGGGCCGCGTCCGTTCGTGCTTCTTGAGCACGCTTTTTCTACGCTTCATTCCCATCGTCGCCTGAGGCGGCGCCTCTTCCCGCGCCGCCAGGTCCAGCGCAGGCATGACGAAGGCGCTACAGGGAACCGCGTTCTTTCACTCGGCGGATCGCTTCGTCCAGCAAGTGCCTGCGAATGTGCAACGAGGAGCGGACCGGAGTGTCTTGCAGAAGCTCGACGACCTGGTCTGCCGTACGGCGCGCCTTCCGGAGTGAACGGAGGATCACGCCGATCGTTCCGTGTACACGAAGGCCCAGGCCCTCGGCTGCGAGCCGTGCGGCGGCATCGTCGGTGAGCAGCAGGCATCCTTCCTCGCGGCGGGCGACACTGATCGCCGACACCTCGCCGAGTCCCAAGGCGAGTCCGCGCGCGAGCGCATCGAGGTCGGGCCCCGCTTCTGGTGTTGGAACACGGGACAGCCGGACATCGGCGGCTTGGAGCGCGCCCGGCTGGTGCTGCAACACCTCGCTCCACACGGATTCGGGGACGATGACCTCGGAGAAGTCGCCGAGAAGGTCCGTGGCCGTCAACTCATGCAGGTGGATCAGAGGGCCGGCGTCGCATACGACCCGCGGGTCCGCGCTACTCGTCCCCACGCAGGCCCCATTCGATGTCCTCGCGAACGAAGCGCTCCATCAACTCGGGTCGATGTGCATCCAGCAGCCGCCGCACCGCTTCGAGCATAAGGTCGTTGAGGTCCTGGAACCAGCCCGCACGGACGAGGGCTTCCATTTCGCCGTGGAGGCGATCCGGGATGTCGGTCTTGATCGTCACCGTGCGTGCGTCGGACATCCTTCAGCCCTTACAGGTCAACGATACCACCGTTCTCGGACGTCGTTCACCAACGCCGGCGCCACTTGTCGCGGTAGCTCGGGGGTGCCGGAATCGGGTCGTCGGGCTCCTCGGTACGCTCCGCGACGAACGTGCTCGAGTCGCCGTCCTTGATGCGGAAGACGCCATCGAGACGGCCATCCCTGCGCAGCGTCACGCGACCGGAGCCCGACATCTGGTCGTACTCCCATGCCCCCTTCCAGGTGAACGACACGCCCTTCTTGGTGGGTTTGCAGCTCACATAGGCGAGAAGGCAGTGCATTCGCAGCCGGTCGGCATCGCCGGTCAGCGAGATCAGGGCAGGGCCCAGGATGTCGAGGTCGTCATCCGCCCACTGTGACGTCTCGGTGATTCGCCACCAACCGCGATACTCGGAGGGGATCTCGTTCATCGTGCCGTCCTCATCTGTCTCGGCTCGATCGCCTCGGCGCAACCCGGGGTGTCCGTCGTGTCGGTACTCCATCATTGCTGCTGGCAAAACGGAACATTCCACCACGTGCCGGCGAACGGCACCGCCTTGCTCATTCCAGCAGCATCTCCTTGATGCGCTCGACGATGAGGACGTCCTCCGCTCCGCGAACCGGGTTCTCGTCGAACACCGCGGCCTTTCGCATGAACTCGAACTCCTCGTCGGTCGCCACGTGCCCCATGGCCCCGATGCGCCGGACGTTTTCCAGGTACTCGCGGATCTCGTGCGGCTCGAAGATTGCCTTCACCTCCGCCACGAAGTTCGGGAGCTCGGCCGCGAATTCCGGGCGCTTGTCGGAGGCGCGGACGAAGTTCACGAGCTTCTCGCCGATCAGGTAGCCCATCGCTTTCGCGGTCCCGAACTCCTCTTTGATCCCGCGGGCGCCCTTGCACTGCTCGATCCAGATCATGTGGAATTCGATCGTCATCACCGCCTCCGGGACACCAAGCGTCCGATCATGTCGCGCCACTCGGGAACGAAGCGCTCGACGAACTTCGGCGGGAACGCGAGCCCCCTCCTTGGTGGTGTCTCGCCGAGGAGATCCCCTGTCGACCACGGCCGGACGGCATCGCCCGCCGCCTCGGCCGGGAAATCCGGAGCCCACTCCGCCAACTCGCCCTTCTTACCGTGTTCGGCGCGGTAGAGCCCCAGGACCACACCCTTGCAGATCTCCAGCGCCTCCGGCTCCAGCCCCAGCTCGATTTGGCGGTTCATGTCCTCGACGAAAGGCGCGACGGCCTCCTCGATGATCTCCCACGCCGCCTCGGTTGGCTCGACGTAGCCCCATTCGTGCCTTCCTGCGCGGCCGTTGAGATCCTCGATGTCGAACGAGCCCATCGCCTCCTCGACCTCGTCCGCGACGGCTTCGAAGTGGACCTCTCGCAGCAGCGAACGAGCGATCTCCTCCGCTTCGGCGCGGAGATCCGGGTGAGCCTCGAGGAGGCGCCGAAGAACATCCTGAGCCTCCTCGGCTTTGAGCCGATCCAGGACCGTGCCCTTTCGCCGTGCCTTTGACTTGCGCACGATCACCTCGGGTAGACGTTCAGACGTTCCATGCTTTGACGAGCCGCCACGTCTTGCGCGGGCGACTGACGATGCCGGAGATCGTCCATCCCGGCTTGCACCGCGCGCTGATTTCCTCGGGAAGGTCGATCGGGCGATCTTGCGGCTGCCGAGCTTGCCGCGAGTTCGTCTGAACTCGTCACCGGGTACCCTCGACGTCGCCGCAGGCGTGTCGGCCTCCGGCTCCCTCGCCCTGGCGGCCTTCGCCCCGCCGGCAGTGGAGCCTACCACGGCCGGCAGTTTGTACTCCACGCCGGCGCAGCGTGCTCCGTGTTGAACGGCCGGTTCGTCGTTCTCGGCGCTGCCAGCCAGGGGCTCGCTGGCTGTTGACCGGCTCTTGCGCGCTCTCTACCTCGAATCGGCCGCGCGCGGAAGCTCGCCCCAGTGTTGGGCGAAATCAATGGCGAGCGGAAGGCGAAGGCGGGCCGCTAACTGGAAGGTGATGGTGGTTGGGAAATGGGGAGGTTGGCTCAGATTCCGTCTGCCTTGCGGCAACGGGCGTCGGCAGAGCACCGGCTGCGGAAGTCCCGTACAAGGAACGCGTTGCCGGCGATCCCGAGCTGTTAACCAGCGGGGCGATTCGGGTCAGAACGAGCGGGCGCGTCTGAGATACCCTGGGCCGTGCCCCCGGTCGTCCGCTGCGCGATCTACACGCGGGAGTCGTCCGCCAGCTCGCCATCCGAGCTCTCGTCCTGCGAGGTCCAGCGGGATACCTGCCTCTCCTACATCCGGGCTCATGCCCACTCGATGGATGTGTGGCGCTGGACGAGCGGTTCGACGACAGGGGCTTCAGTGCGGCGAGCGTCGACCGCCCGGCGCTGCAGCGCCTCCTGAAGCGAGCCGACGAGCGCCAGGTCGACTGCGTTGTCATCCACCGCCTGGATCGACTGACGCGACGTCTGTGGGACTGGGTTACGCTCCTCGGCGAGCTCGCTCGGCGCGATGTGACCCTCGGTGCGGCCGCCGCATGACGACCTCGTCTTCGGCGGCCCTGCCCGCGACCGAGCGGAAGGCGAAGAAGGCGCCGCAGAGGGCGCGCCACTACAGGTGCCGCCGTCCCCCTTGTCCGGGCTCTCAAGTGCCGGCCGCCCGCGTCGAGAACGAGGTCCTCCGCTGGCTCGCTCATCCGCCGAGTCGGCTTCGGCATCAGGCGGCGTCTGTGGCGGCAACCTTCTGGCGGATCTGGCCCGTCCTCACGCCGGATCTGCGATCACAGGCTCTTCGTGAGATCGTCTCGAAGATCGAGTGGAATGGTCGGCGCTGCAAGATCATTCTCGAGACGCCGGAGTTCTCAGGCACCACGCGAATCGGGGGGAAGAAGACGACTAACGTGCGCGTCGTCGGCGCGGGCGCGATACCGTCTTGCCGGGGCGCTTGCCTGACGCCTCGGCGTTCAGATCGACCACGCGTCCGTCCTTCATGACGTAGAACGGCGTGCCTGTCCTGATCGAAAGCTCCCGCGCGGCCACCGCGGCGCGGCGCAGCGCCGGCAGGGCAGCCGCAAGGTCCGGGTCGAGAGGCGCCAGCGACTTCCGATTCATTCCACTCCCTCCGAGGAAACCCGCACGGGGCGATCCCCCGAGTTGTCGTAGAGCGCCCAGCAGTCGACCAGCGGCTTATAGACGCTCTCGAAGTTGCGCCACCCAACGGCGAAGCGCCGAAGGACGACCTCTGCGGGCACGTCGTGGCCGCCCTGGAGCACTCGTGTCGCGACGCGCGCCAGCGAAAGGTCGGGGCTGGAGAGGCGCAGGTAGACGAGCTTGACGTTGTAGCCCGCGCGACGCCAGCGTGGGATCGATCGGGCGTACACGAGGCCGCTCAGTGTGGTCTCGAATGCGAAGCTGCGGCCTGCCCGAACGTGCGCCTTGATCTCGTCGAGCATGAGGCGTCCGGCTCGGAGCGCCGAGGCGTTGGGCGCAAAGGGCGACAGGCCACTCGCGATGAGGTCGGCGTTGACGAAGATCGGGCAGTTGACTTCGCCGAGTAAGAACTCGCGGGCGAACGTCGTCTTGCCGGCCCCGTTTGGCCCAGCGATGATGACGATCCGCTTCGCGCTACTCAGACAATGCTCCCATCACGCCTCATTGTGGTGCGTGATCGCGGGAGGCGCAAGACCGATTGCCGGCGGTGAGTCCAGTCACGACCGTCAACCAAGATGGCGGCGTTGCGAGTCCCGCTTGGACCTCGCGCCCGCGGATTCTCTGGTTAACAGGTTTCTGGAGTCGTCAACCAACGCCTCTCGCGCTGTTAACCAGCTCTGCGGGGCTCTCTACCCGCCGGACACTATTTCAAAACGCCGAGAGCGTTTCGGGCGCGGCGCGCGCCCGTACCCGCGTTCTCTGTTTCGCGGCCAGTGTAGACGCCCACGCGCACACGTCGCCCCAAGTCGCGACGACGCCGCAGTTAGCGGGACGCTCGGCGAGCCAGCGAACGAGGCTCGCGCTGTCAACCAGGAGGTGGGGGAACTTGATCGAACGGGAGGTTGGCTCCTCAGGTAGGATTCGAACCTACAACCCTCCGGTTAACAGCCGGATGCTCTACCCTTGAGCTACTGAGGACCAGGGCGGGCGGCGCACGACCAAAGGGGGATTATAGGAACCGGTCTCCGGGGTGTCAAACCTCGAAGAAGCGCGAACCTCCGCGGCCCTCGCCCGGAGAGAGGGCCGGACGAGCCACGCCGGCGCGCGCCCGCCTACCCGGTCTTGGTGAGCTCGGAGAGGACCAGCTTGGCCACGCCCTTCAAGGTCTCGAACACCCCGATGCCCTTGGAGGCCACCGCCTCGAAGACCGGCTCGGTCTTCTTGACCAGCATCCTCCTGATGTCCTCCACCGGAGCTACGTTAGGCAGATCGCGCTTGTTGAGCTGCAAGACGTAGGGGATGGTGAGCAGGTCGTAGCCCTGGGCCCTCAAGTTGATCTGCAGGTTCTCCACCGATTCCAGGTTGGCGTCCATGCGTTCGTTCTGGCTGTCGGCCACGAAGATGACCCCGTCCACGCCCTTCAGGATCAGCTTGCGGCTGGCGTCGTAGAACACCTGGCCGGGCACCGTGTAGAGGTGGAAGCGGGTCTTGAAGCCGCGCACCGTGCCTAACTCGAGGGGCAGGAAGTCGAAGAACAGGGTGCGGTCGGTCTCGGTGGCCAGGGAGATCAGCTTGCCCTTGGCCGCGGGGTTGGTCTTGTCGTAGATGTACTGGAGGTTGGTGGTCTTTCCGCACAGACCGGGGCCGTAGTAGACGATCTTGCAGTTGATTTCGCGGGACGCGTAGTTGATGAAGGTCATGACCCCGGGACGCTACTCGCTGAAGAGGCTGTCGATGTCCTCGTCGGTGATCTCCGCGAAGGGGCTCTCGAAGGCCCCTCCCGCCGCGGCCTTCTCCTTTTCCACCTTGGCCACGATACGAGCGAAGACGTCGTTGAGTTCCTGGGATGCCTTCTTGACCCTGAGGCGGACCAGGCCGAGGGAACTGCGCTCGTCGAAGATCACGACCAGGATGACCCGCTGGGCCACGATCGAGATGTGGATGTTGTCCTTCTCGCCCTCGTGAAAGAGGATCGAGAACTCCTTCTCGCCGATCAGGCGGGCCAGCCCGTCGGTGGCCGCCACGTTGCCGGCGGTCAAGGAGGCGAGGGAGGTTGTGTCGAGGTTCTCGATGTCGCCGTGGGCCGCGATCTGCTGGCCGTTCTTGTCCACGAGGAAGACGACCTTGGCGTTGGCGTCGATGCGGAGCTTGGAGATCACCTGTTTGATCTGGTTGAACTCCTCCTCGTACATGACGATGTCGGGCGCCGCCATCTAGCGATCCTCCTGTCTCGTGGTCATTCGAAGCGGGCCTTCCCGCGCGCGGGTCCGCAAGAGGGCCTATTTATAGCCCGCCCCGCAACCCTTTGCAAGGTCGAAGGATCTGGCGCAAGGAGTGGAACAGCCACTTGGCGCTCGGGTCGCCACGCGGCCCGCCGGCCCTCGATGACCGCGCCACTCAGGCGCCGCGCCGTAGCTGAGTGCTGATCGCTGACCGCTTCTTTTCGAGGTCAATACTCCCGCCGCCCCTCCATGGCCTTGGCCATGGTGACCTCGTCGGCCCAATCGAGGTCGGAGCCCACCGGCACCCCCATGGCGATGCGGGTGACCTTGACCCCGAGCGGCTTCAGGATGCGCGACAGGTACACGGCGGTGGCTTCGCCCTCCACGGTCGGGCTGGTGGCCAGGATCACCTCCTGGATGCCGCCCTGACGGATGCGTTCGAGCAGTCCCTGGATTCGCAGCTCGTCGGGACCGATCCCCGAGAGCGGTGAGAGAGCGCCGTGAAGCACGTGGTAGCGGCCCTTGAAGTCACGGGTTCGCTCGACGGCCAGCAGGCTATGCGGTTCCTCGACCACGCACACGATGCCGCCGGCGCGGTTGGGGTCGGAACAGGTGGCGCAGACCTCCTGGTCGGTGAAGGCGTTGCAGACGGTGCAGGTGCGCACGCTGTCGATCAACTCGCCCACCGCCTGGGACAGCCGCGCGGCCCCTTCCCGCGAGCCCTTCAAGATGTGAAAGGCGATGCGCTGGGCTGACTTGGGGCCGATGCCGGGCAGCCGCTTGAGCTCGTCGATGAGGCGGGCGAGAGGGGCAGGGTAGTCCACCTCGGAAGTTTAGACCGAGGTCGGTCGCGAACACGACTGAGCCTTGCGGGCTCTAGAAGAGCCCGGGGATCTTCATCCCGCCGGCCAGACCGCCCAGCTTCTCCTGGATCGCCTCGTCGACCTTGCGGGCGGCCTCGTTGACAGCAGCCAGGATCAGGTCCTGGAGCATCTCCACGTCTTCCTTGCTCACCACCTCGGGGTCGATGGCGAGCGCCTTGACGTTCTTGGAGCCGTCCATCACGACCTTGACCATGCCGCCGCCGGCGGTGGCCTCGATCTCGAGAGCAGCGATCTCCTTTTGGACGCGCTCCTGCATCTGCTGGACCTGCTTCATCAGCTTCTGGGGATTCCCGAACGGGTTCACAAGCGCCTTCCTTTCCGGTTTCGGTCACCGCTGCGAGCACGCCTCACGATTCGACCTCACGCACGCCCACAACCTTGCCGCCGAAGAGATCGAGTGCCTCCTGGACGGCGGGCTCCTTGCTCGCCTCCTCCGCCAGACGACGCTTCTTCTCCTGGGCCGGTGAAGCCGCCGGGGCTTCCTGACCGGCGGGGCCGGCCGCCACCTTCACCTTGAACGGGCGCCCCCCGGCCTTGCGCGCCAGCTCGCGGTAGTCGTCCAGGTGCATCTCGGCGAACACCTTCCAGTCGGCGGCCACCTCCAGGAAGAGGGTGTCGCCTTCCAGGCGGGCCGACGCGGTGCGAATCGAGGGGGCCAGGGAAGGACGCGCCTGGGCCGCCATGGCGGCGAGGAGACCGTCGGTGGTCGTGGGGTCCAGGTCGGACGGGCCGGGTGCCGAACCGGGGCCGGAGACCGGTTCGGTGGGCTTGGCGGCCGCCGGCCGGGTTGCCGCAGGCGCAGCGGGCGAGGGCTGGGAGCGCACCGGCAGCGGCGGGCTCGAGGCTGCTCGCGGCGTCCCCGCGGCCAGCCCCTCCACCCGGGCCACCAGCTCCGCCATCGGCAGAAGCCGCCGCAGCTGCGCCATCTTCAGGAGCGCCAGCTCCAGGGTCACCCGTGGATCCTGCGCCCAACGCAAATCGCCTTCCGCCTTGGTGAGGACCTCGAACATGCGGAGCAGGTCTTCCTCGCTGAGCGCCGCCGCCAGCGGTCGCATGCGTTCCCGCTCCTCGGGCACGATAGGTGCCAGGAGCGGGCTGCCTTGGGGAGCCAGCTTCACCAGCAGGATCTCGCGCAGGTGCAGCAGCAGCTCGCGGGCGAAGTTGCGGTAGTCGGCGCCGTAGTCGGAAAGGCGCTCCACCAGCTCCAGCAGGCCCAGGCTGTCACATTCGGCGATGCCGCGGGAGGCGGCCAGCAGCAGCTCGCGGTCGATCAGGCCCAGCAGGGCGCCGATGTCCTCGTCCTTGATCTCCGAACCGCTGAACGCGAGCACCTGATCGAAGAGCGAGAGCGCGTCGCGCACGCTGCCTTCGGCGGCACGGGCGAAGCGGGCCAGGGCCTCGTCGCTCACCTTGATGCCCTCGCCGTCGGCCACCTTGCGCAGGTGAGCCACCAGCTCCCGGGCCGGGATCATGCGGAAGTCATACTGCTGGCAGCGGGAGAGGATGGTGTCCGGGAGCTTGTGGTACTCGGTGGTGGCGAAGATAAACTTCACCCGCGGCGGCGGTTCCTCCAGGGTCTTGAGCAGCGCGTTGAAGGCCCCGGTGGAGAGCATGTGGACCTCGTCGATGATCCAGATCTTGAAGCGGTCCCGGGCCGGGTTGTAGCGGGCGCTCTCCCTGAGTTCCCGCACCTGCTCCACCCCGTTGTGAGTGGCGCCGTCGATCTCCTGGACATCGAGCGAGTGGCCTTCGGCGATCTCGCGGCAGGAGGAGCACTCCCCGCAGGGATCGGGGGTGGGCTGGTCGCTCTTCGAGCAGTTCAGGGCTTTGGCCAGGATGCGGGCGGAGGTGGTCTTGCCGACCCCGCGGGCGCCCGAGAGCAGGAAGGCGTGGCCGATGCGTCCGGAAGCCAGCGCGTTCTTCAGGGTGCGAACCAGCGTGGGCTGGCCCACCACCTCGTCGAAGTTCTTGGGCCGCCACTTGAGGGCGAGCACGCGATAGGACATCGTGTCTGGGAACCCTTCGAAGCGGGCCGGCCGAAGCGTGAGCCCCGGAGGACCTGCGGCACACTCCAGGGGCGCCTAACCGTTGCTCCCTTCCGGGCCTGGCGGGGTTCGGCGTCTGGCGTTGCGCAGGGCCGGGACTCACCTTCGGCCGGCCCGATCTCGTAGGTTAGCGCAAAAGACCGGGGACCGGTAGCGCCGGAGGGCAGTTGAAGTAGAATTGAGGGTCGCCGCGGAGAGGTACGCAAGCGGCTGAAGCGGGCAGTCTCGAAAACTGCTATACCGGTAACGGTATCGTGGGTTCGAATCCCACCCTCTCCGCCAGACGAGTGCAGGCCACCGCGCAGCGCAGCGGGATTCACTCCCGCGCAGCGGCGGGGGGGTCTGGGGGGTGCGACGGAAGCACGTTCCCAAGCCCAAGCCGCGCGGCGCAGCGGGATTCACTCCCGCGCAGCCGCGGGGGGGTCTGGGGGGTGCGACGGAAGCACCCCCCAGCTCAATAACGGAGAGATGCGAGAGCCCGGCTGATTCGGCGTGACTGGAAATCACGTGTACCGGAAACGGTACCGGGGGTTCGAATCCCCCTCTCTCCGCCATTCCCCTGACCCCTCAAGCCGTGGGGGCTATGCGACGGAAGCACCCCCCAGCTCAATAAC
>Ga0209342_10005957_pt1 | contig 12434 bp, 11 predicted proteins | sample RifCSP16_2_FD_184023 | JGI IMG/M metagenome (GOLD analysis project Ga0209342, IMG submission 184023) | Soil microbial communities from Rifle, Colorado - Rifle CSP2_sed 16_2 (SPAdes) (version 2) | ecosystem: Environmental > Terrestrial > Deep subsurface > Rock core/Sediment | place: Rifle... | reverse complement strand
CACGCGCGCAGCGCCATACGGCCGGCCGTATGGCGCTGCGCGCGTGCTGAAGCGGGCGGACTTCGAGGCGGTGTTCGCGCAGGAGCGGGGCGGCTGGCGGCTCCTCGTCCACATCGACCAGCTGCAGGACGCGGACGTGATCTACCGCCAGCTCGATCGTCAGCGGCAGCCGTTCGGCGCGCCGCGCAAGATGTCGGCCGCGATCCTGGTCGCCAACTTCGTCCCGGAGGCGGCGGCGTACTAGATGACGTCCTCGAGCGCCATCGCCGCGCGCGTGCGCGCCGGCGACGTCCGGGCCGCCGCCCGGCTGATGCGCGACCTCGACGACCGCCTCCCCGGGGCGGAGGCGACGCTGCGCGAGCTCCTTCCCCACACCGGCCGCGCCGTCGTGATCGGGCTCACCGGCCCGCCGGGCGGGGGCAAGTCGTCGCTCGTCGACCGACTCATCGCGCACCACCGGCGCGCCGGCCAGACGGTGGGAGTGTTGGCGGTCGACCCGACGAGCCCGTTCACCGGCGGGGCGATCCTGGGGGACCGGATCCGGATGCAGGACCACGCCCTCGACGACGGCGTGTTCATCCGCTCGCTCGCGACGCGGGGGCACCTGGGCGGCCTCTCGCGCTCGGCCGCTGCGCTGGTCGCGGTGATGGATGCGATGGGGCGGAACGTGATCCTGGTCGAGACGGTGGGCGTGGGGCAGGACGAAGTCGAGGTCGCCTCGCTGGTGCGCACCGTGGTCGTCGTGGCGGTGCCGGGGCTGGGCGACGACGTTCAGGCCATCAAGGCCGGCGTGCTCGAGATCGCGGACGTGTTCGCGGTGAACAAGGCGGATAGGGAGGGGTCGGACCGGGTCGTCCGCGATCTCCAGCTCATGCTGGAGCTGCGGCGGACGGTACGAAGCGGAGCGGTCACCGCCCGGCCCTCCCAGCGCGAGTGGACCCCGCCGATCGTGCAAACCGTGGCGGTGAAGGACCAGGGCACGGTCGAGCTGGCAGGCGCCATCGAGCGGCACGGGGCCCACCTGGCGGCGAGCGGCGAAGGACGGCTGCGCGAGGTGCAGCGGGCGCGAGCGGGGTTCGTGGCGATCCTGAGGGAGCGGATGCTGGCCGGGGCGATCGCGAGGCTCGAGGAAGAGCTCGGCCGCCTCGACGCGGTGGCTGCCCGGATCGCTGCGCGCGAGGTGGACCCCTACCAGCTCGCGGACGAGCTCGCGGCGCGGCTGAGGGGCTGAGGGGCGGAGGAGCGATGGGCGACCAGGAAGCGTTCGGCGAGATCCCGGGAGCGGGCGCGAAGCGTGATCCGGTAGGTGTGCTCGAGGCGCGCCTCGGCGTCCCGCTCGCGGATCGCGGGACGGCGCTCGCCGCCTTGACGCACAAGTCCTACGTCAACGAGCACCGCGAGGGGGGGCTCGAGGACAACGAACGGCTCGAGTTCCTGGGCGACGCGGTCATCGACCTGGCGGTCTCGCACCGGCTGATGCAGCGGTTCCCCGAGGCGCGCGAGGGAGAGCTGTCCAAGATGCGCGCCGCCGTGGTCGACGAACGGGGGCTGTGCGAGATGGCGCGCGCCCTGGACCTCGGGGCGCTGCTCAGGCTGGGGCGCGGCGAGGAGCTCACCGGCGGGCGAGAGAAAGCGTCGCTCCTCGCCGACGCGATGGAGGCCATCGTGGCGGCGGTGTTCCTGGGAGCCGGCCTCCCGCCCGTGCTGCGCATCGTGGATCGGTTTCTCGGCGAAGCCTTCCTGCGCGCCTCCGCCGGCACGCTCGACCGGGACTTCAAGACCCAGCTCCAGGAGCTCGCCCAGAGCCGCCTGCGCGCCACGCCGCGCTACCGCGTGGTCGCCGAGCGCGGGCCCGATCACGCCAAGACCTTCGAGGTGGAGACGGACCTCCGCGGCGACGTGCTCGGCCGCGGTGCCGGCCGATCGAAGAAGGACGCCGAGCAGGCCGCGGCGAAGCTCGCGCTCGACCACCTCGCCCGCCGCTTCGGCGACGGGGATGGCCAGCCCCCCGGCGGTCCCGGACAGTGCGGCTCGAGCGCTCCGGCGGCCGAGGGGCCCACCCTGGAGCGCATGGCCCCCGCCCTGCCCCCGACCGCAGGCGCCGAGCCGGTCGCCGGTGGCGAGGCCGCCAATCCCCCGGAGGAGGGCGCCGCTCCTGCCCCCGGCGCGCCGCCCGCGATCGCGGAGATGGCAGACGGCGCGCCAGCCCCCGACGCGTCCGCCGCCGGGGAGCCAAAGCGCCCACGGTCGAAGCGGGCGCGCAAGGGGGCGCCGGTCAAGACCACCCGCACTGCCCGGGCGAAGAAGACCCCCGCCCGGCCAGCCCGCAAGGGGGCGCGGACCAAGCGCTGACCTGGTACGGATGCTGGCCGGGCGCCCTCTTTCCATTTGCCGCGTCCGGGGCGTGCGACTAGCATCCCGCCGCATGATGAGCCCGACCCTCCTCTCGATTGCACTTGCGGTGTGCCTGGCCGCTCCGCCGGCGCGCGCGGAGGCACCCGCGAAGGCGGGAGCCGCCAAGGACCTGTACGCCGTGTTCGAGACCTCGCGCGGAAAGATCGGGGTGAAGCTCCTGCCGGGCGAGGCGCCGAGGACGGTGGAGAACTTCGTGGGGCTCGCCACCGGGAAGAAGGAGCACAAGGAGCCGCTCACAGGGAAGGCGGGGAGGGGCGCTTACTTCGACGGGACGCTGTTCCACCGCGTGATCCCGGGCTTCATGATCCAGGGCGGCGATCCAGCGACGCGCGGTGCGCCGTTCGGCGCGACCCAGAACGGCGGGGTTTCGTTCGGCGTGTCCGGGCCCGGCTACAAGTTCGAGGACGAGCTGCCGAAGCCCGGCACGAGCCTGTTCGACAAGCCGTGCGTGCTCGCCATGGCGAACGCCGGCCCCGACACCAACGGCTCGCAGTTCTTCCTCACCGAGGGAGCCGGCGCCCAGGTCCCTCAGCTCGAGCCTCGCGCTTGCGGGTCCAGGTCCGGCGTCTGCGGGTACACCCGGTTCGGCCAGGGCGTCTGCGGCTGCGAGCTGGTCGGCCAGATCGCGCGCGCGGGCAACTCGCAGACGCGGCTCGTGAAGGTCATGATCACGAGCACGCCACCCACCTGCAAGTAGAGGCGTTTTCACCGGCCGCGGGCCGGGGAGAGGAACAGACCATGGCGGAGCCCATCTACGCGACCTTTCAGACGTCCCTCGGGGACATGGTTGTGAAGCTCCTTCCGGAGAAGGCGCCCAAGACGGTCGCGAACTTCGTCGAGCTCGCCGAGGGGACGAGGGAGTGGAAGGACCCCCGGAGCGGCAAGGCCGTCAAGCAGCCGCTCTACGACGGCTCGGTGTTCCACCGCGTCATCAAGGACTTCATGATCCAGGGGGGCGATCCGCTGGGCACCGGCACCGGCGGCCCCGGCTATCGGTTCGAGGACGAGATCGGCCCGGACAACCTGTTCAACAGACCGGGTCTGCTCGCGATGGCCAACGCGGGTCCCAACACCAACGGCTCCCAGTTCTTCATCACCGAGGTGCCGACGCCGCACCTCAACCGCGGCCACACCATCTTCGGCGAGGTGGTGAAGGGGCAGGAGCTGGTGACCAAGATCGCCCTGGCCGGCAACGCCAAGGTGAAGCTCGAGAAGGTGGTCATCCGCCGCGGCGAGCAGCCCTGACGACCAAGCAGCCCCGAGGAACCAAGGCGCCCGCCCGCGCCGTCCATCCCCGATCCCCGGGGGTGACAACTGCGGCGGCGCGATCATCTCCATGTCCAAGAACGAGACGTCTCTCCGCGCCGGCTTCGTCGCCATCGTCGGCAGGCCCAACGTGGGCAAGTCGACCCTGCTCAACCGGATCCTGGGCGAGCACGTGGCGATCGTGTCGCCCCGGCCCCAGACCACCCGCACCCGCATCCTGGGCGTTCACAACGTCGAAGGCGCCCAGCTCGCCTTCTTCGACACTCCCGGCTTGCACCGAGCCAAGGGCGCCCTGAACCGGCGCATGGTGGAGACCGCCCTGGGCACGCTCGGCGAGGTGGACACCGTCTTGATGCTGGTCGAGGCGGGCACCGGACCAGCGGGACGGGTGGAGATCGGCGAGGCGACCCGGTGGGCCGCGGGGCAGGTGAAGCGCTCGCGCAAGCCGGCCATCCTGGGCGTGAACAAGATGGACCGCGCGCCCCGCCCGACGCTCCTCCCGGTGATCGACGCCTACAAGGACCTGCACGCCTGGGCGGAGATCGTCCCGTTCTCGGCCCTCACGGGGGAGAACGTCGAACGGCTGGTGGAGGCGCTGGTGGCGCACCTGCCCGTCTCGGAGGCGCCGCTCTTTCCGCCCGACGTGCTCACCGACCAGGCCGAGCGGCAGCTCGCCGCCGAGTACGTCCGCGAGCAGGTGATGCTCCAGACGCGGCAGGAGATCCCCTACGCCGTGGCGGTGGAGGTGGAGGCCTTCGACGAGTCGGAGCGGCGGGAGCGAGGCGGGTTGGTCCGGATCGCAGCGGTGATCTGCGTCGAGCGGGAGTCGCAGAAGCCCATCCTCATCGGCAAGGGCGGAGCGATGCTGAAGGCCATCGGTACCCACGCCCGCCAGAACCTCGAGCGGCTCCTCGGCTGTAAGATCTTCCTTGCGCTCACCGTGAAGGTGATGGACCGCTGGAGTGAGCGGGACGCCACCCTGAAGAGGCTCGGCCTGTGACGACTGCCCCCATCCCGCGCCCGGTCCTCGCCCTGGTCGGTCGGCCGAACGTGGGCAAGTCCACGCTCTTCAACCGGCTGGCCGGGCGGCGCGCCGCGATCGTCGAGGACGTGCCTGGCGTCACCCGGGACCGGAACTACGCCGATCTCGAGTGGGACGGCCGTCCGCTCTCGGTGGTCGACACGGGCGGCTTCGAGCCCGAGTCTCGCGACCGGCTCGTCGCCCAGGTCCGGCAGCAGGCGCAGCTTGCGGTGGACGAGGCCGCGGCGGTGGTGCTGGTGGTGGACGGCCGCGAGGGGCTGAGCAGCGTCGACCGGTCCGTCGCGGACCTCCTTCGGCGCGCCGGCAAGCCGCTGTTCGTGGCCGTGAACAAGGTGGACAGCGCCCGGACCGAGGAGGACATCCCGCTCGCCGAGTTCTACACGCTCGGGTTCGGCGACGTCTTCGCGGTCTCGGCCGAGCACGGCCGCGGCGTGTCCGAGATGGTGGACGCGATCGTCGAGCGGCTCGCCCTCCCCGAGGCGCCGCGGCCGCCCGAGGAGGCAGACGAGCCCGAGGAGGTGGAAGAGGCGGACCGGCCCCGCGGCGACATCCGGCTCGCCATCGTCGGCCGGCCCAACGTGGGAAAGAGCACCTTCGTGAACGCGCTCCTCGGCGAGGAGCGCTTCGTGGTCTCGGACATTCCGGGGACCACCCGCGACTCGATCGATTCGGTCTTGGAGCACCGGGGCAAGCGGTTCGTCGTGACCGACACCGCCGGCATCCGCCGCAAGCGATCGATCGCGCAGAAGGTCGAGGCCTACTCGGTGGTCCGGGCGATGAAGGCGATCGACCAGGCGGAGGTGGTGGCCTGCCTGCTCGACGCCGCCGAGGCCGGGGTGGAGCAGGACGCGCGGCTGCTCGGGTTGGTCGTCGAGAAGGGGAAGGCGCTCGTCGTCGTCGTGAACAAGTGGGACCTGGCCGAGCGGGAGGGCGCGACCCAGGACTGGTACAAGAAGGAGCTCATCAAGCGGCTGCCGTTCGTCTCGTTCGCTCCCTTCGCCTTCGTGTCGGCCAAGGAGCGGCGGGGGGTGCATCGGGTGCTCGACCGGGCGGCGAAGCTGGTGGAGCAGTACCGCGCGCGGTTCCCGACCCCGCAGCTGAACGAGCTGCTCGTGGCCATCCAGGAGGAGCACCCCGCGCCGCTCGCCAGGGGCCGCCCGGTGAAGCTCTTCTACGTGGCGCAGGTGGCCTACGCGCCGCCCACCTTCGTGGTCCAGTGCAGCCGGCCCGAGGCGATCGGCGACCCGTACCGGCGCTTCGTGGAGAACCGGTTCCGGAAGGCGTTCGGCCTCGAGGTGCCGCTGCGGCTCGTCTTCAAGGAGCGCAGCCGCAAGCGCCGGCCCCCACCGAAGGTGAGCAGGCGCGGGTGAGAGAAGCTGGGGGCGCTCGTTCGCGGGTGGACTCGCGGCGAGCCCCGCGGCCTTTCCCTTGACGCGCCTGGGGCACCCGCCTAGATTGGCCCGGTTTTTCTCCAGGATTCACCGCGCTTACGCCGGCAGGAAGGTGCCATGTCGAAGCCCACGGTCATGGACCGAAAGGACCTGAAGCAGCCGGACAAGTTCCAGGAGGCCGCCGTCCAGGCGGCGAGCTGGATGGCCTCCCGCAAGAAGCACGTGGTTCTGGCGGGCGCCGTCGCCGTCGGTGTGCTCGCGATCGTCGTGGTCTTCGCGGCGGTGCAGGCGCAGCGCGCCGAGACGGCCGGAAGCGCGCTCGGCTCCCTCCTCGGTGCCGCAGGTGGCGACATCTCCTCGGTGCCGCTCCCGGGGATGACGGGGCCGGTCTACCCGAACGAGGAGGCGAAGCAGCGGGCGGTGATCTCGAAGGCGGACGAGCTCCTCGCCGGGTACGGCCAGACGCGCGCCGCCGAGCTGGCCGCGCTCGTGAAGGGTGACGCGCACTACCAGCTCCGCGAGTGGGACCAGGCGGGACAGGCCTATGACCGGTACCTGAAGGAGACGCCGAAGGAAGATCCGCTGCGCTTCGGCGCGCTGGAGGGGCTCGCCCTCGTGGCCGAGGCGAAGGGCGATCTCGGGGGCGCCGCGCAGGGATACGAGCGGATGGCTTCGGAGGCCCCGCGCTTCGCCGACCGAGCCGACCTGGAGCGCGCACGCGTCCTGGAAGCCGCTGGAAAGACCGCAGAGGCGAGGGCGATCCTGGCGGCCTTCTCCGATCGGCACAAGGAGTCGCTCCTCGCTCCGCAGGCCGCCCAGCAGCTCGGGCGGCTCGGAGCCCGGTAGATGACACCGCTGGCGCTCGTGCTCGCGCTCGCCGCTGGGGCGCCGGAGGGGCTCCACTCACGGCTCCCGCCCCCGCCCGTCGCGCTCTACCGGGTCGCCTGGCGCCGGCCGCTGGTCGAGCCGGGCGCGCTCGAGACCGCGCCGCTGGAGCTGGGCGGAACGGCGGCGGACCCGGCCACCGGGATCGCGTTCTGCGGGACCCGGGACGGCTGGTTTCACGCGGTCCGTCCGGACGGGACCGTCGCATGGGAGTTCAAGGCGGACGGACCGTTCACGGCGCCGCCCGCGATCGACGGCGACACGGTCTATGCAGGGTCGGCGGACGGCCGGCTCTACGCGTTCGCGGTGGCGACCGGCAAGGAGCGCTGGCGGTACGACGGCCAGGAGGAGATGGGCACGCGCCCGCTGATCGCGGGCGGGACCGTGTTCGTCATGAGCCTGCAGAACACCCTGTTCGCGATCGACGCCCGGACCGGCGCGTGGAAGTGGCACCACCGGCGCAAGGGGAGGGAGGGCTTCAGCATCCGCGGGGCCGCAGGCGCGGTGGCGCGGGGCGGGACGGTCTACGCCGCGTACTCGGACGGGTTCATTGCCGCGCTCGGGGCCGCCAATGGGCAGGTCCGGTGGGAGCGCCAGGTGGCGCCGGCGGGCGACTACCTCGACGTCGATGGGCTGCAGGTCGAGGGGAGCCGGCTCTACGCGGCCGCCTACTCCGGAGCGGTGCTGGCGCTCGACGCCGAGAATGGCGCCCCCGTCTGGGCGTTCCGAGCCCCGACGGCCTCCCGCGTCGCGCTCGGCGACGGGCTCGTGGTGGCGGTGACCGCCAGCGAGGTGTACGGGCTGTCCTCCTCGACCGGCCAGGTGGTCTGGAGCTCCCCGCTCGGCGGAGCGCCCGGCGCCGACCCCGTCTTCGCCGGCCGCTGGCTGGTCGTGCCAGCGGTGCAGGGCGGGCTCCGTTTCCTGGAGGCCGCGACCGGCAGGACGCTCCGAGTACTCGATCCGGGGAGCGGCGTCGCCGGCGCCCCGGGACTGAACGGTGGCCGGATCTACGTCCTGTCCAACGTCGGCGACCTCTTCGCGATCGACCTCTCGTGACGCCGATCCGGGTCGTCGCGGCGGTCGTCCGCCAGGGTGACTCCATCCTGATCACCCGCCGGCCCGATCGGCCCGATGGTCCTGGCCAGTGGGAGTTCCCGGGAGGGAAGGTCGACTCGGGCGAGGTCGAGCGCGAGGCGCTCCGGCGCGAGATCGCGGAGGAGCTGGGCTGCCCCATCGAGGTGGAAGCGCTGCTCCTCCGCCACGAGCACAGGTATCCCGAGCTGGAGGTCGAGCTGGCCTTCTACGCCGCCCGGCTCCCCGCGGGCAGCGTGCCGGCCGCGATCGGGGTCGCCGAGGTCCGCTGGGCGCGGGTCGGGACGCTTGCGTCCTTCGACTTCCTCGAGGCGGACCGGGCGGTACTGGACGAGATCGAGCGGATGACCGAGCCCACAGCCTCCTGATGGCCTCTCACAGCGGCGACCAGTTGATGTGATCCTGCAGCGTCACTGCCGCCGCTGTGAGCTAATGTCCGGCGCCTGCCGGCGCCTCTAGCGGGGGGAGAACTCTCCCCCCGCGCCCGCCCATCGCGAGCGTCAGTTCAAGTGGCAGGCGCGATCACACCGGTCAGCGCCGGCTGCGGCGCCGCTTGGTCGCGGGCTTGGGCTTCGGCTGGGGCTTCGGCGGCTCGCCGGCGACGAGGAGCGGGAAGCTCCCCGGGAGGAAGGCCTTCCCGGCGCTGTCATGCAGCTCCCGGGTGACCGCGCCGTCGATGCGGAGGGTGTAGCGGCGCGCCGGGACGAGCGGCGCGGCCGGGTTCAGCGTGAGCCGGGTGGTCGCCCCGACCTCCTGGGTGCCCGTCGCGGCTACCAGGGCGTCCGAGCGGTCGATGAGGGCCAGGCGGGCGTCGGCGCAGGGCGCGGCGAGATCGACCCTGAAGCCGGCGGAGGGGTCGACCACGCTCTCGGTGTCGTGCGCGAGCGTCACGGTCCCACCGCCCGGCTCGAGCGCGACAGCCTCGCGGAGGATGCCGGTGACGGGTGTCGGCGTCGCGGTGGTGGGAGCCGCCGGCCCCGGAGCGGGCGGCGCACCGGGGTCGGACACGGGGTCGGACACGGGCGAGGTCGCAGGGGAGGGCGCGGGGAGCCGGGCCGGCGGCGCCGCCGGGGGATGATCCTCCGCGCCGGCGGCGCCTGGCGGGGCTGGACTCGCGCCGCCGGCGTCCGACGCCGCGGGGCTGCGCTGGCACGCGGCGAGGACGGTGAGCAGAAGAAGGAGCCCGTGGCGGAGGCGCATCGGCTCACCGTAGCACGGGCCGCGCCTGGCGGCGCCGCCGGAGGTGACCGGCGGCGCCGCCACGGATCACCAGGCGGGCGCGGGCGTGGTCGAGCCCGTGCACGCAGGGACGCGGGCCTCGAGCCGGGCGCGCTTCCAGAGCGCGGGCTGCGCGAACCGCGTGAGGCGCGCCCAGTCGAACTGCCTGAGGAGACCGTCGAGGTCCAGATCGTTGCCGGCGAGGTCCACCCCGATCTCCGCCCCATCCGACGGCGCGGCGATGCCGATCGTGGACCAGGGGATGGCCATTTCGACGGAGTAGCTCCCCGGGATCCCCGCCACCCGGACCGTCGCGCTCGAGGTCCAGCTCCGGTCCCACTTGCCCGCGTTTCCACGCTCGTCCGTGAGATCGCCGTTCGCGTTCACCAGGAGGTGCCGGTCGTCAAGATCGGGCGCGGAGCTCCGGGTCGAGCGCGGATCGAGCATGAGCTCGACGCCGTCGCCGTTCCAGACCTCGCCGTCGCGCCCGCCCTGGTTGACGCGGAGCGCGCCGTCCCGGACCTTGAACGCCACGTACAGGTTGGTCGCGTCGTGCAGGAGGCGGGCCGTCACGCCGTTGTCGGAGCCCGCCAGGGCGGCGGCCGCGTCGAGCCCCACTGCGGGGGCGCGCGCGAACTCGGAGAGAGCGCCGTCGACCGTCACTGGCCCGCCCGCGCGCTGCACGACGTAGAGGTCGCCCGCGAGCGCCGCGGTGAGGGAGAGGGTGCCCCAGCGATTCGGCTGGGCGAACCGCGACAGGCGCGCCCAGTCGAACGGCTTCGGCGACGCGCCCGCCTGGTCGACGTCGTCCACCGCCACGTCGAGCCCGATCGAAAGCCCCGCGCATGGCGCGACCCCGAGCCCCGCCCATGGCACCTTCAGCTCGACGGTGTAGCCCGAGGCCGAGCGGGTCACCGCGGCGACCGCGCCCGAGCTCCAGCTTCGGTCCCACTTGCCCGCGCTCCCGCGCTCGTCCGTGAGATCGCCGTTCGCGTTCACGAGGAGATGGAAGTGGTTCGCCCCGAGCGCGGTCGCCTTGTCGTTCGCGACGTCGAGGAGCAGCTCGACCGCGTCGCCGTTCCAGACCTCGCCGTCGCGGCCGCCCTGGTTCACCACGATGGCCGCGTCCCCCACCACCCAGCTCGCGTAGAGGGCGTCGTCGTCGTAGGCCAGCCGGACGTCGGCCGTCCCGTCGGAGCCCGCGGCGGCGCCGGAGAGCGAGATGGGCTGCGCCTGGAACTCAACCGGGTCGCCGTTCACTGCGACCCCCGGAGTGTACGGCGCGCCGAAGGAGCGCACCGGCCCGCCATTGCGGAGCTCCACGATGCGCTGGGCGATCCGGGTCCGTGCGGCCATGAGCGCGTCCGGGCTGACCTCGGTCTGGTAGGCGGTGGGGAAGAGCGTCCGCGCCTCGCGCTCGGCCATGTCCCGGTCGCCCAGGTCCGAGAGGAGCTTCAGGTACTCGTAGTCCTCCATGCCCTCGCGGATCATCTTCAGCCGGATTGACGCGACGGGGACGTGCGTGGTCCCGCCGATCCGGGCGGGGGTGCCGGGGTAGAACAGGGTGCCGTCGCCGTTGCCGGAGAAGTCCCACTGATTGGACCAGGCGTCGTGGGTGTACGCCATGGTGGTCTCGAAGTAGAGCTCGCCCGAGACCCGGTAGAGGAAGTCGAGCCACTGCATGGCCCGGTTCCGGACCGCGCTCGCGTCGATCATGTAGCTCGGCCAGCCGGTGAAGTAGCTGCTCGTGCCGCCGCAGCCGTGGCTCATGCAGCTCTGGTACACCCAGAGCTCCTTGCGCGGCCCGCTCGCCAGGAAGGCGTCGTAGCTCGACCGCTGCGACCCGGCGAAGCGGTTTCCCGGGCGGTCGTGGAGGTGGTTGATCACCGGCACGAGGATCTCGAGGTCGCGCTGGACCTGGATCCCGTACTGCGCCTCCGCGTCCCTGATCTCGGGGAGGTTGGTGGTGAGGAGGGTGCGGAACGCCGGGTTCGCCGCCTTGGCCGCCCGGAGGCGCGTGGGGATGTCGGTCCAGCGGCAGGTGGCGGGTGGCTCGTCGCAGGTGTACTGGAACAGCCGCTCGGCCCAGCCCTGCGCGGCGGCGTGGTCGTACCAGGCCTTCAGGTCGCCGGTGCTGGCGAGGGGGCCCACGAACTGGACGTTGCTCAGGGCCGCGCCCGGGGTCTGGGTCGGTGCGGTGCCGGAGACGTACGGTCCGTAGAAGGCGTCGAAGTGGGCGATGGAGCGCTCGCCGTCGTCGTGCGGCGTCAAGGACACCCGGTGATCGAGCGCCAGCTGGTCGTACTTCGCCCGGAGAGCGGGGAAGGTCGCGCCGGCGGTGGAGATCCCGTGGCCGCTGGGGATGGTCCCGTAGGAGACGCCGAAGGCGCTCTTCAGCGAGGGCTTCACCGGGAGCGCGAAGTCATGGACCGTGAGCGCCACCGGCACGACCGCGGACCCCTCCGCGAACCGGATCGTGATCGACCCCGTGTACGCGCCGGGCGCGGCGTTCTCCGGCACCCTGATCTCGCCCCAGATGGCGCGGGTCTCGCCGCCGGAGACGTTGAAGCCGACGAACGCCTTCCGCCGCTCGCCGTAGATCTCGTCCACGTCGGGGAGGAGCGCGTCGGGGAGGGATTCACCCGCAGGCACGATGGCGTCGGGCGCGGACTGGTTGGCGATCCGGATGAGCTCCTCGCGGTAGAGCCTGACCGGACCGATCGAAGAGGAGCCGTTGCTGAGCTCGGTCGCGGTGGCGGTCACGCCGGTCGCCGGTCCGGTGACGAGGATCTGGAACGGTTCGAACTCGTTCCGCGCGGCGGCGATGTCGACGCTCCGCGCGGCGAGCGGGGCCTGACTGCGGCGGACCTTGAAGGTCGCGCCGGCGACCGAGACGGTCGCCGCCTTCACTGGGAGCGCAGAAGCCACCCAAAGGAGGAGGAAGCAAGGTAGGGCAAGACGCATCGGAGGGACTCCAGACGAGGGGGAGTCCCTTCTTTACACCCCTACGGGTTCAGCAAGGAAGCCGGACGTACCATGAATACGGTACGAAATCGGTGAGGAGGTCAGCCGATGTGGGCTTGGACCGGGAATCACCCAACCGCGCGCGGCGCCGGGTGCGGCTC
>Ga0209342_10005956_pt1 | contig 12435 bp, 9 predicted proteins | sample RifCSP16_2_FD_184023 | JGI IMG/M metagenome (GOLD analysis project Ga0209342, IMG submission 184023) | Soil microbial communities from Rifle, Colorado - Rifle CSP2_sed 16_2 (SPAdes) (version 2) | ecosystem: Environmental > Terrestrial > Deep subsurface > Rock core/Sediment | place: Rifle... | reverse complement strand
TCCAGCAATCGCCAGGGCGAAGGCAAAGGCGAAAGCTGCTGGTCGCTATCTGGAGGTGGTTGCGGTCGTATGTGGTACCGACGAAGACCCACAGGGCTTGGATGCACAGATCAAGCAGCTAAATGATGTCGGGGTAGTGGTGCTGACCAGCAACGAATCGTCTGTACGCTATGTCGGCCAGCTAGTGCGGGCACTCGAGCCCGAATTGAGCCAAACTGGCGCTGCGCCATCAGAATTGGTGGATTTGTCCGTATTAAAACAGCCTATGGTAGCTATTAATGTTGGCTTAGAGTCTTTCAAGCAGAGTCTGCTAGACCAGCATGCCCAGGTTATCCAGGTAGATTGGCGCCCGCCGGCGAGTGGGGACGAAAAAATCATCGCCATCCTGGAGCGGATGAGAAGCAGGTAGTTTAGAAGTAGTATAGAAAAGGAAGGTGTCTGTTGAAGGAATTTATTGCTGCGTGTGTACAAATTGCCATCAAGCCGAACGACGTGGGTGCAAATATAGACAAAGCCATCGGCTGGCTTAAAAAGGCAGTCGCTGATTACCAGGCTGAGCTCGTTGTATTTCCAGAGACGGTGACCACCGGCTATGAGACCGGCCTCACCCCAGAAGAATTGTGGGATCTGGTTGATGAGGCTCCGGGATGTATAACCAGCGCTGTCCAGGCGACCGCCAAAGAAATGGGGGTCTATGTGGTGTGGCCATCCTACCGGCGGGGGGCCAAGCGGGGGGTGGTATATAATTCAGCCATCCTGATCGGGCCAGAGGGGGAGATTGTGGGCATATATGACAAGACTCACCCTGCCCCGTGGGAGCGTCGCGATGGCGGTGGTTGGGTAGAGGTGGGCAACCGCGCAGACGTATTCGAGACCAGGTTGGGCGCTATCGGTATGATCATCTGCTACGATGGCGACTTTCCAGAGCTATCACGACTGCTGGCAGTTAAAGGCGCTGAGGTTATTATCAGGGCTTCAGCCCTGCAGCGAAGCTACGACATTTGGTATCTCACCAACGCCGCTCGAGCATATGATAACCATGTTTATGTCGTCGCCACCAATTTGGTTGGTCCGGATGCAAGAGGCAATTATGGCTTTGGACACAGTATGATTGTCAATCCGATTGCCTGGCGGTTAGCCCAGGCGCGAGGCACAGAGGAGATTATCGCTGCCCGGCTAGACCCCGATCCTCTTCGTTACATTACATGGGGAAGCAAAAGCCTGCAAACATTCGATCACTTGGAAGACCGTAATCTGAAGCTATACGAGGAGATCCTCAAAGAAGCCCGTTCCCGATTCGAACCAGGGAAGCGCTTCCCTCGAGAGTAGTTTTGTACAACCCGGCGAGCTGGTGTGCATCCCGATAACATTTGAAAGGGAGATTAGCGAATAAACAATGGATATAGAAAAAGCCAATGCTGAGACTGCTCAACGAATGATAGAGGCTCGCCCGGTTGTAGTAGGGATGGGTAAGGCTATCGACGTGATCCCTGGGATGCGCGAAAACCTGTTATTGCATGCCGGTCCTCCCATAACCTGGAAGCGCGCCTCCGGCCCGATGCGCGGTGCGATCACCGGGGCTCTGATCTTGGAGGGCAAAGCCAGGAATGAGGCAGAAGCGCAAGCCCTGGTCGAATCGGGGAAAATCGAGCTGGAGCCTTGTCACCATCACCAGGCCGTCGGCCCAATGGCGGGCGTCATCTGCCCATCGATGTCGGTCTACATCCTTGAAAACAAGACCCATGGCAACTATTCCTATTCCAACCTGAACGAGGGTTACGGCAAGGTATTGCGCTACGGAGCTTATAGTGAAGATGTGTTGGATCGCATACATTGGATAGAAGATGTCATGGCCCCTGTGCTGGGCAAGGCGATTGAGCTCAGTGGTGGGATTGACATACGCGCCCTTTTAGCTGAGGCGCTGCACATGGGCGACGAAGGACATAACCGCAACAAAGCCGGGTCAGTGTTGTTTATAAAATCCCTGGCGCCTCATATCGTCAAGTCTGCTAGTGATGCCGATGTAGCCGCGCAGATACTCCAGTTCATGGGGGATAACGCTCTGACAGTTCTCAACCCGGTGATGGCAGCTTGCAAAGCCATGGTCGACGCCGCCCACAGCATTGAAGGGAGCACCATTGTCAGCGTCATGGCCCGAAATGGCACCGATTTTGGCATTCGTGTGAGCGGGCTGGGAGATCGGTGGTTCACTGCTCCGGTCGCTATTCCCCAGGGTCTCTATTTCCCCGGCTTTACGGCTGAGGATTCCAGCGGTGATATCGGCGATAGTACAATCACGGAAACGGCTGGAATCGGCGGCTTTGCCATGGCCAGCGCTCCAGCTATCGTCACTTTTGTTAGCGGCACTCCGAAGGACGCCGTGAACGCTACCCTAGAGATGTACGAGATTTGCTTCACGGATCACAAGTACTTTACTATCCCCCAATTAGACTTCCGCGGTACTCCTACTGGAATTGATATCCGCAAGGTGGTGGAAACGGGAATAACCCCCCGCGTCAATACAGGGATCGCTCACAAGAATGCTGGTGTAGGTCAAATTGGGGCTGGATTAGTCCGCCCCCCTATGGAAATGTTTGTGCAGGCATTGGTGGCATTTGCTGAGCGTTACGGTTACTGAACTTGAGTTGACGAGTTCATATCGCCACGCCGGGTAGATCGTCAGCGCTTTGCGCCCCTCATTTGCGGATTGATCGTCTTGATAAGCGTTCTGTGTGTAACCCATCTCAAACTCGATTGCGTCAACAGCAGGAGCGCTACGACGAAGCGTCACAGCATCGGTTTTATGAATGAAAGCGAGGAAAACAATGGATCGCACTCAGTTTATCAAAATGATGGATGAGGCAAAACTTTATGATTTAACCCAAGGCTGCAGCATCTTTACCCCGCCTTGGCCTGGTGAAAAATCGCTCGAAGTCCACTTCTTCAAGCGTGTCACTGGCGCTTACGGTGGTGGACCCGGCGCTAACGGTCAGATACTGAACTGGAGCAATACTGTGGGCACCCACCTGGTTGGAGAAACGGCGTTCCATTCAGGGGGCAAAGCCATTGCCGACATTCCGCTGAAAGAGCTGTGCGGGGAGGGTGTCGTGGTGGACATCTCGGACGCGGTATCTGACTACAGCTTGTACACTCCTGAGATGATCCTGGAAAGGGCAACGGTCAAGAAAGGTGATATCTTGATCATCAACACTGGCTACCACCGCTATTCCTGGGATTGGCCCGATGTCTACAACCCGGAGGCTCAGGGCAGCGTGGAGTCGAAAGAGTTTGGCTTCCTCGTCAGGCATCCCGGACCTTCCCCTGATTTCTTCAATTGGGCGCTGGATATGGATCTCAAACTCATCGGTGTCGACTGTGGCTGTGCTGAACATCCCATGAACACCAATATACGCTACATGCACCCCAACGAGTTCAAGAAGGCGGAAGCGAAGCTGGTAGCCGAGTATGGCAAAACCTGGGACGAGATGTTCCCGCAGGACGAATACTACCGGATGACCCACATCATTATGCCTAAAGCCCATCTTCTGATTGCGGAATCTATCGCGGGCGAAATCGACGAGATGAACAATCAACGGGCCTGGATTATGATATACCCCATTCCTTTCATGGAGGTCGAAACCGCGTGGGCACGCGCCTGCGCATTGCAGCCACCGGATGGCATGCGCGCAGAGGAATTTTTTCAAATCATGGACTCGGCGGAAATGCTCGATCTCACCATACCGTTCAGTGTGCAGACACCCCAGTGGGCCAACTACGTCCCGCTGACGGTCACCTACACAAAGCGAGTCGGCGGACAGTATTTCGGTATGGGAAGGAATGGTTCCATATGCAATTCCAGTATCCACCTGGCAACGCACATGGACGGCGAAAAACACTTCTGGCCTGCCGGAAGGACCATCGGCGAAGTTCCCTTGCAAGATTGGGTTGGCCCTGGCGTGATTGCCGATATTTCACCCCTCGTCAGCGATTCCAGCGTGTATACCCCCAAGATGATCGAAAGCGTCGTCGAGGTGCGTGAAGGCGATATCCTGATCCTCAAGACCGGTTGGCATAAATATGGCTGGAAGAGCCCTGATTCGGATGAATTCCGTTACATGATCAAACATCCCGGTCCTTCTCCGGATTTCTCGCAATGGGTTGTCGACAAGAAGATTAAGTGGTTGGGCATCGATGCGGTCAGCCAGGATCACCCCATGAACACCATCCAGCGCATCTGGCACCCCAAGACTTTCGAAGAAGCCAATCGCAAGCTGATCCGTGACTTTGGCAAAGACTGGGATGAGATGTTCCCGCTGGATAAATATTACCAGGATACACATCTAAACCTCTTCCCCAAGGGGATCGTCCACGCCGAGAATCTGGGCAAGGACATTGCCATGGCTGAGAGCGGTCGCTACTATATAGGCTGCTACTTGCAGAAAGCCATGCAAGCCGAATCCATGTGGGGTCGATTTATTGCCTGGAAAGAGAGGTAGAAATATATGAAACCAGCTCCCTTCGAATATTTTTCACCGACCACAGTTGATGAGGCCTTGGCTCACCTGGCTGAATATGGCTATGAGGCGAAAGTGCTCGCAGGCGGGCAGAGCTTGATCCCAATGATGAACTTCCGCCTGGCTCGGCCTTCGGTAATTATTGATATCAATAAAATCAAAGACCTATTCTTTATTCGTAAAAATCAGGTTCAAGGCGGATTACACATCGGCGCCATGGCGCGCCACGGCCTGGTGGAGCGCGATCCGCTGGTAGCCGAACTCGCACCCTTAATTTTTGAAGCCATGCCCCATATCGCCACAATCCAGGTCCGCACTCGGGGAACATTTGGGGGGAGTATCGCCCACGCCGACCCGTCGGCAGAATTGGCTGCCGTGAGTGTCGCTCTCGATGGGAGCTTCTTGCTGCGCAACCAACGCGGTGAACGTTGGGTCCCCGCGCAGGATTTTTTCGTGGGTCTGTTTACCTCCGTGCTCGAAGCGGACGAATTGTTAATCGAAGCGAAATTTCCACCATTATCTGGTCGCACTGGGTGCGCCCTGCTGGAGGTAGCTCGTCGAACCCATGATTTCGCCCTGGTTGGGGTTGCAGCCGTGGTAACCCTGAACGAGGACGGTCGCTGCCAACGGGCGCGTTTAGTGTTTTTTAGTGTCGGCGATGGGCCAGTGGCTGCTCGTCAGGCTGTCCAAATGCTGGAAAACGAGGATTTGACTCCAGAATCAATGCGCGCAGCCGCTGAGACCGCAGCCAGGCTGGATATCGATCCTGGTAGCGATATTCACGCTTCGGCAGAATATCGCCGGCATCTGGCCAGGTCGCTCTCCTACCGAGCGCTGGAAAAAGCTTACAATCGTGCCCGAGGAGATGGAAGATGATAACCAGGAAAAGGAAGAATCCGGGAAATTTCTTCGACATCCCATTTATTGGTAGGTCAACATGAGCCAAACAATTGACATTACACTCACTGTCAATCATACCCGATATCAACGCAGTGTCGAGCCGCGCATGCTACTGAGCGACTTTTTACGTCATGAGCTTGGTCTGACCGGCACTCATATCGGCTGCGAGCATGGTGTCTGTGGGGCGTGCACGGTTCTTTTTGATGGGCAGCCGATTCGTTCTTGCCTCATGTTAGCCGTTCAAGCCGATGGGCATGAGGTCCTCTCCATCGAGGGCTTGGGAACTATAGACAATCTGCACCTCCTTCAGGAAAGCTTCAGAGAAGCCCACGGTCTGCAATGCGGCTTCTGCACGTCTGGTTTTATCCTCACATTGATTCCCTTCCTGGAAAAAAATCCTGATCCCGATGAACGGGAAATACGCTATGCCATCTCTGGAAATATCTGCCGCTGCACTGGCTATCAACACATAGTAGACGCAGTGAAACTGGCAGCCCAAAAAATGTCAGTCATTAAAGACCACACATGAAACATTGCTTTGATTGTCTCCTTACAATGGATTTTCATACCTACAGGAGTAATTATTGACGATGAAATATATAGGCAAGCGAGTTCAACGCAATGAAGACCCCCGTTTGCTGACCGGGCAAGCCTTATTTGTAGACGATGTGGATCTCCCCGGAATGTTACATGCTGCCTTTCTACGCAGTGACTACGCTCATGCGCGCCTGAAGAGCGTTGATATGTCCGCTGCTCGCCAACGACCTGGAGTTGTGGCCGTTTACACGGCTGAAGATATGGGGAAGGATTGGAAACCGGGTCCCCCTTTGGTATCGCCGCCCCCGACGGTTGAAGATGTCCTATTTCATTCTCGCACCCAGGTGCCTCTCGTAAAAGACAAGGTCAGGTTTGCCGGCGAGCCCATCGCGGTGGTCATCGCCGATAGCCGCTACATTGCTGAGGATGCCTTAGAAGACATCATCGTCGACCTCGAGCCTTTGGAGGCTGTGTGGGATCTGGAAAAAGCATTACAGCCAGGAAGTGTGCTCGTGCATGATGACCTCGAATCGAATCTGGCTGCCCATTTGGTTCAAGTTAAAGGCGATTATGCCAGGATTCGAGCAGAGGCTGACCTGATCATCAAGAGGCGTTTTGTCATCGACCGAGGCGCCGCGGCAGCGATGGAAAATCGGGGGATCGTCGCTGATTGGGATGCGAAAAGCCAACGCCTGACGGTATGGGACACAACGCAGGCCCCAATCCCGATTCGCAACGGTCTGGCCTTAAGGCTTGGTTTATCCGAACATCAAGTAAGGGTAATCGCGCCGTTCGTCGGCGGCGGTTTTGGCCCGAAAATCATGATGTTTTACCCGGAAGAGATGCTTATCCCCTGGATAGCGCTCAAATTGGGCAGGCCGATCAAGTGGATCGAAGACCGGAGAGAGAATTTTTATGCTACCACCCAGGAACGGCAGCAGATTCACGAAGCCGAGATGGCTCTAACCCGGGATGGGCGCATACTGGGCATCCGCGATGACTTCCTCCATGACACTGGAGCGTACGATCCCTATGGCTTGACCATCCCAATAAACACCCAATGCCACGCGATGGGCGCATACGATATCGCCAACTTTTACTCTGAGTTTAAAGTTGTATTCACCAATAAAATCATCGCCACGCCGGTGCGCGGGGCTGGTCGACCACAGGGCATCTATATTGTAGAGCGATTATTGGATCTGGCCGCTAAAGAGCTGGGGTTGGATCCGCTCGATATTCGCAGGCGGAATTTTATTCCCCCTGATAAGTTTCCTTATGAACACGTGATCATTGACCAGGCTTTCGCCCCGCTCATCTTCGACAGCGGCAATTACCAGTCCGCCCTGGAGAAAGCCGCGACACTGATCGGCTACGATCAATTTGTACAAGAGGAACAACCCCGTCTTCGCCTCGAGGGGCGGCACGTTGGTATTGGCATAGTATCCTTTGTGGAAACAACAGGTGTTGGCCCCTACGAGGGGGCGAGAATCACGGTCGAGGCCGATGGGAAAGTAAGCGTGGCAACAGGTGTTGGCACACAAGGGCAAGGTCACTTCACTTCTTTTGCACAAATTGTCGCTGAACAGTTAGGCGTAGATCTTGAGGATGTTCATCTGGTTACCGGCGATACCGCTGAATTTCATTGGGGGACCGGTACTTTCGCCAGCCGCGGGGCCGTGGTAGCGGGGAATGCCATCCATGCCTCTGCATTGGCTGTCCGCGAAAAGATACTGAAATTGGCCAGTAAAACCTTGGGGGCACCTGAAGAAGAGCTTGAGCTTGAAGGCGGTCTGGTACGGGTAGCTGATATCCCTTATTTATCCATCAGTTTAGGTGAACTGGCATCCTTGGCGAATCCCCTTCGTGGCGCAGTCGAACCTGGCACAGAACCAGGCCTGGAAGCCACGGCTTACTTTGGCCCGAAATATGGTGGCACGGCCTTTGGCACCCATGCCATGATACTCGAGGTAGATGCGGAAACAATGATGGTGGAGATCAAGCGTTATGTTGTCGTCGAAGATTGCGGAACCGTAATTAATCCGTTGATCCTGGAGGGACAGATTCACGGTGGCGTAGCCATGGGGATCGGTAATGCTTACTATGAAAAGCTGGTATACGATGAAAACGCCCAGCTTCTCAACGCCTCCCTGATGGACTATATCATCCCCACCGCTACCGAGGTCCCTCGAATGGTAGTAGGTCATCAGGAAACCCCTTCACCGCTGAACCCACTGGGCACCAAAGGTGCAGGCGAGGCTGGGACGATCCCTGTTCCGGCTCTTTTTGCGCAGGCATTGGAGAACGCACTGCCTGAATACAATTTAGAGATACTCGAAACACCCCTCAGCCCCAATCGACTTTTTGAGTTGCTGCACGAAAAGGAGAAATCCAGTTGAAAATCGAAGGCCAATATCTCTTCCATGGCCCTCAGGGTGCAGCTTGGCAGATCGTCCGGGATCCAGAAGTGCTGGCTACTGCCTTGCCCGGCACAAAGAGCTTGGATAAGGTCGGTGAAAACGAATATCAAGGCGAGATGAACGTCAGGATCGGACCCGTCGTGGGGCTCTTCTCAGGGCGATTGATTGTCTCAAAAGAAGTCCCACCCCAGAGCTGCACCCTGACCGTAGAAGGTAGGGGTGGTCCGGGGTTCATCAATGGAGCCGGTAATATTATCCTGAGCGACCAGGGCGATGGCACAACTTTGCTGAAGTATGATGGAGAGGTGCAAATTGGAGGCAAGTTAGCCAGCGTGGGTCAACGGCTGCTGGACACAGCCAGCAAGAGCATGATTCGCCAGGGGCTGGAAGCCATCGACATAGCCCTCCAGGCGCGCGCGGCGGCCAGTTCCGAGGGAAAGGAGGTCGATTACGCGCCCCCCTCGGAGAGCAAGTTTATGACAACCGTTGTAAAAGATATGGCGGGGGATCTGCTTACATCTTCACGACTGGCTGGGATCGTCATCGCCGTATTGATTGTCTTAGCTATCTTCGTTGTTATCTGGATCAGCACAGGCTTTGGAAACTGATCAATTGCAGCACCAGGCGCTTTCAGTGAGCAAAGCGAAACCCATCGAATGTCGATGGTCGAACATCCAACTGCCATTCAGGCAGAAGTCATGTTAAACTAATTTCGGCGGTTTGCCATGGACAAGGAGGTGGAATAAATAGAACGATATAAAAAATAGACGTGGCTATGAATGCACTATCGTCAATCAACTTTCTATTGAGGCAGAAAAGGAGAAGGACGCAATGGGCAAAAAATTTGGCTTCTGGTTGGCGACGCTGATGGTGGCAAGCCTGCTTTTTACGGCCTGCCAACCCCAGGTGGTCGAAAGGACGGTCGTGACAACCGTCGAGGTCCCGCTAGTTGAAACCGTCGAGGTGACGCGAGAGGTCGAGGTCGTCACCACCGTCGAGGTAGAGAAGGAGGTAGAAGTAAAGGAAAGCGCCACTCTGGCAGTCTTGCACTTCAGCATCATTGAAGGGACAACCTGGTCCGGAGCCCAAGACCGCGCTGGAATGCGGATCGCCGAGAAATATCCAAATGTGCAGTATATCAACCGGGAGGAGATCACACCTGATCTCGTAGTTCCCTACGCCGAAGAGATGATCGCTCAGGGAGCCAATATCGTCGTGGGAAACGCGGAGCACATCGGGTTGCCTCTGTTGGATATCGCTGATAAGTACCCGGATGTCTATTTTATGTCGGTCATCGCCAGCGACCTGTCCACCAAGCCGAACTTAATAAGATATTTCCCCCGGCAGTATCAGGCGCTATACCTGGAAGGGCTCATCGCCGGGGCTTTGACCCAAACGGGCAACATCGGGATCGTATCGGCATTCCCCAATATCCAGGTCATCCGGCGGACGGCCGGCTTTTACCTGGGTGTAATGGATGCAGCCGCGTTGCTGAACAAAGACATCACGGTCTATGTAAAGTACGTCGGTGGCTGGTTTATGCCCACGGAAGAACGCGATATAGCCAGCACCCTGGTAGACCAATATAACGTCGACGTTCTGACTCAGCAGACTGATTCCGGGTCTCCCCTGGATGTGGCCACAGAAAAGGGGATCTGGTACGTGGGCAAGGATATGGATATCGTGGGTGAATACGGCTGGTCGAGCACCGACACCGTAGCTGTTTCCTTCGATACGCGTTGGGAAGTCCTCTTTGAGAAGGTCGTCCAGAGCTATTTAGCCGGGGATAAAAATCCAGAAACAATCCTGTACCTGGGCATGGCTGACAAAATGACCCTGGCCGACGGCACAGAGGAATATGCAGTCGACCTCATGAACGGCGGCAAGGTGGGCGTTGAGGCCATCAGTCCAAAGGCGCTCCCGTTGATTCCAGAAGAGATCCTCCAGCTCGTCGAGCAAAGAAGAAGCCAGATGATCGCCGGGGTGTGGGATCCATTCTTCGAGCATGAGTTTGTCAGCAATGGGACTGGCCTGGAGTTGCCGGGTTTGCCGATCCCGCCTGCGGGAACCGTGGTCAAGGCGGCCGGCGTGAATCCGACTGATGAGTGGCTGCTATCACAGTTCAACTTTGACCTTGAAGGCCTGCAGATCCTGGATTGACCCGGGCTTCAGCAGCCTGCCTCGATTGGGTTGAGGTCTGATGGCCCACCTATCCAAGAGACATGAGGCTCCCATAATTGAGGGGTTTCCCCAACAATGAGGGAGCCTCATACCTGCTAATATTTCTTAATCCACAAAGCTATTCTTTAGGAGAGAGGCGGGTGCGAAAATGGTTCTGGCAGGGATAAAGCGCGGAGAGACGGTCTTATCAGCGCGCGGGATCTCCAAGAGATTTCCAGGGGTCGTCGCCAATGACCAGATAAATTTCGATATCAAGGCTGGCGAGGTTCATGCCATCCTCGGGGAGAACGGTGCAGGGAAGACCACCCTGATGAACATCCTGTTTGGGCTTTTACAACCCGAAGAAGGCGATATCTATGTCCGTGGTGAGAAAGTCAAATTCAGATCACCTTTGGACGCCATCAACTTGGGTATAGGGATGGTTCACCAACACCGCAAACTGGTCTCCGCGCACACGGCGATCGAAAATATCATCCTTGGGCACCCGAAGGCCGGAACAATCCTGAACATGAAGAGGGCGGAGGAGGAGGTCCAGGAACTCTGCGATCGTTATGGTTTCAAGGTGGATCTAAGAGCAAAAGTCTGGCAGCTTTCAGAAGGGGAGAAGCAGGTGGTGGAGATCCTGAAGGCCCTCTACCGCGGGGCAGAGGTGCTCATCCTGGACGAACCTACTTCCGCGCTGACACCTATTGAAACGGAGAAACTCCTGGCAAGCATCGAAGCTATGGCCAGAGATGAACTGGCTATCGTCCCATTCATCACCCACAAACTGCCCGTCGTGCTGGCGATAAGTCACCGGGTGACAGTTCTAAGACGTGGGAAAGTCGTGACCTGTATGGAAACCTCACGTACAACCGAGAAAAGCCTGGCCATTCAAATGGTAGGCAGAGAAGTCATGTTCAGGATTGAGAGGATGATGGTAGAGAAAGGCAAACCCATCCTCCAGGTCGAAAACCTGACCGCCTTCAATGACAAAGGTCTTCAAGCTTTAAAAGGCGTTTCTTTTTCCATCTGTGAAGGTGAGATCTTCGGTATAGCTGGGATCTCCGGCAACGGTCAACAAGAATTAGTCGAGGTGCTCGCCGGACTTCGACATGCGCAGGAGGGTAAAGTGATTCTCGATGGGAAAGACATCACGCATGCCTCCAGCCTGGACAGGTGGCAACTGGGGATTGGGTACATCCCCTCTGACCGCGTCGATGTAGGCACGATCGGTGATTTCTCTCTCGTAGAAAATGTCGCCATGAACTATTACTTTGATGATAATTTCTCCCGGAGAGGGATAGTAGATTACGGTAACTTACGCAAGCTGACGGAAGAAATCATCTCAGAGTACGGTGTGGCGACCCCGGGACCCAATATAAAGGCCAAAAATCTCTCCGGAGGCAATCTCCAAAAACTCATTTTGGCGCGCGTTCTCTCGCGCAAACCTCGACTTGTGATCGCGGATCTGCCCTCTCAAGGGCTCGATATAGGGGCGACGGAGTTCGTGCAGAACAAGCTGGTTGAGGCGAAGAAGGGAAAAGCTGGCGTCTTGCTCATCTCCGAGGACCTGGACGAGATTCTATCGTTGAGCGACTGGGTAGCGGCGATTTACGAGGGACAGTTTATGGGTATCCTCCCAGGTAAGGAAGCCATGAAGGAGAGTGTGGGTGCGATGATGGCTGGTTTGCCTATCCAGGAGCATGAGCTATGAGGATTGGCAAATACGCATTGAAGCTCGAGAAGAGGGCGACGTTATCTGGTTGGGAGGCAGCGCTCATATCGATCCTGGCAATCTTCTTCGCTCTGCTGCTTTTCAGCCTGCTGTTTATCCAGGCCAGGATCAACCCTCTAATTGCTTATCAAAAAATCTTTTCCTATGCTTTTGTGAACCCCTTTGGCTT
>Ga0209342_10005955_pt1 | contig 12435 bp, 7 predicted proteins | sample RifCSP16_2_FD_184023 | JGI IMG/M metagenome (GOLD analysis project Ga0209342, IMG submission 184023) | Soil microbial communities from Rifle, Colorado - Rifle CSP2_sed 16_2 (SPAdes) (version 2) | ecosystem: Environmental > Terrestrial > Deep subsurface > Rock core/Sediment | place: Rifle... | reverse complement strand
CAACCTGATGGGCGACGGGATTGACGATCCCGCCCAACTCGACCTGTTCATCGAGCCGAGGGAACCCTTCATCGAGGACACGATCTTCGAAACCGGGACGCTGTATCGCCTGGTGCAGTTGTTCTCGTTCGAGGCCGGGCAGGGCGCAGAAGGCAACGACGTTATGCTGGGCGGCGGCGGCAGGGACAGTCTCCATGGCGGCCCGGGGACCGACATCGCCAACGGCAACGCGGACGAGGATCACCTCTTCGGCGGCGACGGGGACGACGTGATGTGGGGCGGCCCCGACCACGATCACCTCTACGGCGGACGCGGGAACGACTATCTCGACGTCAAGCCGCGCCCGGCCACGAGCACCGACCCGGCTGACCCGGCAGACTGGTTCATCTACGGCATGCCGGACAACTTCCAGGATATTGACTACATCTACGGCGGCTGGGACCAGGACGCGATGCAGGCCAACCTGGGCGGCCCCGGCCCGCAGGAGGGCGACCGGCTGATGGACTGGGCCGGCGGCTACAATGCCTACTACGTGTGCCCGGCGGCCTACGGCGAGTTCTACATCACGCGCGACCTCAGCCCGAACATGATCCTGTTCCTGCAGCGGCTGGCCGAGGGCGACGGCGCGCTGAACCCGATTACTAACCCTTCGGGCTTCAACGAACTGGCAATGGTCTTCCCACAGGATGTCGCGCAGAACTCGCACCTGCCGCATCCCGATCACCCGGCGCATTTCACCTGCGATCCGGCGGCGACCACGACCGCGCAAGAGTTGACCGCGCCGACGGAAGCGCCGACGGCGACAGAAACCCCACCGCCAACGGCGACGCCGGCCACAGCAGAAACTCCAATCCCTGCGGCGACCGAGACGCCGATAGAGGCGGCGACGGCCACGGCGGTCGCTTCTGAAACGCCGACCCCGGAGGCCACCCCGACGCCTGCGGGCCCATAGGGTGAGGTATAGCCATTGGGGTGTACACAAAAAGATGAGGGGTAACGCCTGAGATAAACACGGCCTCCTGAGAGATATTTCTCAGGAGGCCGTAGTTTTATTCAGACCTGTCGGGTCTTTATGAACTTCAAGAAATTGTTGCGCAACCTCTCGCCCTCACTCTATTCCCGAACGTCCCGCTCCCACCCTCGCGCGTGGCCGTGATTCAAAACCTGGAATCAATCATCTTACACGCGCCTGATAGTTTGATTCATCTCAAACACGATTTCGCCATCTAACGAATTCCTAACTATGGCGGACGGTATCTGCATCCGATTTTGGGCGATATAACAAACAAATATGAATATTTAGAGCGGAAAAGGAGCATCTCACCATGAAATGGCCACCCATTTTCCATAACATTTTCCGTCAGCTCGCCGCAATGCTGGTACCCATGGCCCTGCTCGCGCTTGCGTTGGGTATCGCTGCTATACCCCTGGCGTTCGCCGAGACGATTGTTGTCGGCTGCAATGTAACCGAACTCATCAACGCGATCAACACGGCTAACACCACTCCGGAGGCCGACACCCTTGAACTGACTGTGAACTGCACCTACACCCTGACCGTCGTGGCAAGCGATGATGGCTCCACCGGCCCGAATGGTCTGCCCATTATCACCACTGGCATCAACATCGCCGGTAAGGGCGCGACCATTACTCGCGACAGCAGTGCGCCGTCTTTTCGCATCTTTCAAGTTGGTGATGGCGGCAGCCTCGCGCTTGATGATGTAACTATCAGCGGCGGCGACAGCGGCGTCGGCGGCGTCTTCTTCCACTCAGGCTCCGGCGGGGGCGTCTTCGTTGGGAGTCTCGCCGGCGGCATCGGGTTTCTCAGCGTCAACAACAGCATTTTCTCCAATAATCACGCGGGCGGCAGCGGCGGCGCGATTTTCAACGACTTTGACTCGAGTGCCCACGTTACGGAGAGCACCTTCTCCGGCAACACCGCGGGTAACAGGGGCGGCGCCATCTTCGTCACAGAGGGCGGCTTTCTCAACGTCACGGACAGCACCTTCTCCGGCAACAGCGCGGAGGCTGGAGGTGCCATCCAGAACCTTAACGGTAACGCCACCGTGATGGGCAGCACCTTCTCCGACAACAGCGCGAATAGCCTCGGGGGCGGGATCTACAATACCATCGGCGGCCTCACCGTCAACAACAGCACTTTCTCCAATAACCACGCGGGCGGCAGCGGCGGCGCAATCTTCAATGACCAAGACCTCGACGTTGCCAACAGTACCTTCTCCGGTAACGGTGCCGGGAGCGGCGGTGGTGCCATCGACAATAGTGGCACGCTCTCCATCATGGATAGCGCCTTCTCTGGCAACGATTCGGGCTCGGAACCTGGCGGCGGCGGCATCAATAACGGCGGCACGCTCATCGTCAGCAACAGCACCTTCTCCGGTAACAACGCGCTAGACCAAGGCGGCGCCATCCACAACAGCGGCACCGGCACGCTCACCGTCATGGGCAGCACCTTCTCCGGGAACCATGCGAGTGACGACGGCGGCGGCGCCATCGACAATATTGGCACGCTCGTCATCACGGGCAGCACATTCTCTGGCAACGACCACAACGTCTCGGGCGGTGCCATCCGCAACGGTGGCACGCTCGACATCACCAACAGTACCTTCTCTGGCAACAGTGCTGACGAAGGCGGCGGCATCATCAATGGCGGCACAGCAGACGTGACTAACAGCACTTTCTCCGGCAACAGCGCATTCTCCGGTGGCGGCGGCATCCTTAACTCCAGCGGCACAACCACCCTCCGCAACACCATCGTCGCCAATAGCCCCCTAGGCGGGAATTGCGCGGGGACGATCACCGACGGCGGCAACAACCTGCAATTCCCTGACGCAACCTGTGGCGGCAGTATTCTGACGGCGGACCCCCTGCTCGGCGCGCTGGCGGATAACGGCGGCCCGACTCTTACTCACGCCCTCCTACCCGGCAGCCCGGCGATTGACGTGGCCAACCCCGCCTTCTGCCCGGCCACCGACCAGCGCGGCGTGACGCGCCCACAAGGCGCAGCGTGCGATATTGGCGCGTTTGAAGTGGAAGTTGTACCACCCACCGATACGCCGACGCCAACGGCGACGCCAACGGATACGCTAACGCCAACCGATACGCCGACACCAACACCGACTCCCACGGACACCCCGACACCAACCGACACGCCGACGGAGACGCCAACGAGCACGCCCACAGAGACGCCAACCCCGACTGAAACACCAACAGAGACGCCCACGCCAACCCCGACGGAGACACCTACCAGCACGCCGACGGAGACGCCGACAGAGACGCCCACCCCAACTGAAATACCAACGAGTACACCCACGCCAACCCCGACGGAGATACCCACCAGTATTGAAAGTCTCATCGGGGAAGTGGAAAAGTTGGTGAATACGGAGGTCTTGAACAAGGGGCAGGGGAATGCGTTGATTGTGAAGCTCGAAGCTGCGCTCAGGGCGCTTAATAGGGGTGACGTGGCGGCAGCCATCAATCAACTGCAGGCCTTTGTCAATCAGGTGAATGCCTACATCCAGGCAGGTATCCTTTCACTGGAGCAGGGACAACCATTGATTGACACAGCAAATTCCTTCATTTCCAACATTACGCCCGGAGGGTGACATCCGATGACAGCGTGGAGGTCGAATGCACTGTCTTTAGCTGTTTGGTAAGCTGGTCAAGACCCTCGTCGTCAAGCAGATTGAACGCGAGGCAGAGTTGATCCCGTCCAACCTGTAAACACGACCTCCTGAGAGATACCTCTCAGGAGGTCGTGGCTTTACCGTCTGGCAAACACGTTGCGCTTTTAGCGCCGCGTGTCGTTGATGCGTTTCACCTGCCGTTCGGCCACGGCCTGTGCCTGCTCGCGAAACGCGGCAGGTTCGGCCTCCGTCGCGGAAGCGGGCGCAGTGACGATGAGGTTCACCACGGCGTTGCTCACCAGAATCCGGTAACGGTATTCGAGCAGGCGGGTCGGGCCGATGGCGTAGCGCGCCCGAAAGGCGACGACTTCATCCGCCCCGGCTACACTGGCGGCGTGAGGCTGAACGTCCACCTCGCCGGTGGCCCCCGACGCTTCTCTTAAGTCTTTGGCAATCGAGGCTGGATCCATGCCTTGCGCGGCGAACTGCGCGCGGCCCGCCGCCGGGTCGGCGAAGATGCTCAGGTTGGCGATGACGCCCAGCATTTCGGCGGGCGGGTTCTCCTGCGCCAGCAGCTCCGGGCGCAGGTAGATCGCGCTGTACGCGTTCCCGCCGGGGCGCTCCTCCCCGGCCAACTTGAACCCGCCCGGCAGGTCCGCGAGTTGGATGATCAGGTTCTCCGCCTGGCCCGTGACAGGGGGCAAGGTAGGAGTCGGGGGCGCGGGCGTTGGGCGTGGTTGTTCCGTGGGGCGTATGCCGCACGCCCCCAGCACGGCGGCGAGAACGGCGAGAATAACATCATTCCGCGCGAAGCGAAGCGATCTCCGCATCGGAGGGGATCGCCTCGTCGCCCTGGCGACTCCTGTTCGACATTTGCTCATAGTGAATGCGAGTTTATCACAGAAAACTGTGCGGCTTCATCGGGTTGAGCGGCGCAGATGGACACGGGTGCTCACACACAATGCTCCAGGCCCGCGAAGACGCAGGCATCCGCGAGGACGCGGACGCAGAGCAAAGAGAGATGTGAATAACCGCCAGAGGGGCGCGGATAGCCGAAGGCGCAAGTTCGGGTTAAACTACGGCGAGCGTGGATTTGCTCGCGCTGGCCGAGATCGCGACGAGCAATCTCGCGCAGGAAGATTTGGGGATCGAGATTCAACACTGGCGGGGGCGGGAGATCGCCGTTGAGGCCGACCCGCCGCAGGCCGTCGCCATCGGCGGCGACGTGATCGGCCCGACGCCGATCACGTCCCGCGTTATCCCCGGCGCGGTCCGCATCGTCGTGCCGGACCACGAAGCGCGAGGCGCAAGCCCGGAGCATCCACCATCCCCCTGGCTTGCCTCCCCGCCGAACGTGGGCTAATATCTCGCCCTCAAACTTGTATGAACTCAATCGCCGAGCGCCTTGCCTCCAGCCTCAAAATCCGCCCCGGCGAGGGGCGGAAGGCCGCGCTGTTGATCGGGCTGCTGCTCTCCGTTTCGGTCGGCGGCAGCATCGGCGGCACGGGCATGGATGCGCTCTTCTATTCGCGCTTCAGGATCGAGCCGTATTACTACATCCTCCTGGGCCTCGTCACGTTCGTCAACTTGATGGCGGTGACCTCCCTGCTCAACCGCGTCTCGCGCGAGCGGCTGTACGTCGTCCTGCCCTTCGCGTTGGCCCTCGTCCTGCTCGGCGAGTGGGCGCTGGTGATCCTGAAGGCGTACTGGTTCTATCCGGTGATGTGGCTCAGCAAGGAAGTCCTGAATTCGCTCGCCGGGTTGTTCAGCTGGGGGCTGGCCGCCGCCGTTTGTGACACGCGCCAGGCTAAGCGCCTCTTCCCGCTGTTCACCGCCGGCTCCATCTTCGGCACGCTCCTCGGCTCGTTTGGCACGCCGCTCCTCGTCAACTGGCTGCATTCCGAAAATCTTCTGCTCGTCTGGGGGATGGGCTTTTTCCTGACGTTCGTGTTGTGCAGCCTGCTCGCGCGCCCGCGCGCCCGCGCGCAGCCGGGAGCCTCGGCCTCGGCGGCCCACCCCGCGCGGGCGCGCGACGCCGGCCGGCGGCGGGCGGCCCAGCGCGCCAGCGTGTTCCACGAAATGCAGCAGGGTTACCAGTTCGTGCGCGGCTCGCCGCTCATGCGCTGGGTCTCCTTCACGGCCATGCTCTTCTCGGTGCTGTGGTTCGCCCTCCTCCTGCCCTTCACCCGCGCCGCTACGGAACAATACCCCGCTGCAGACGCGCTGGCGAGTTTCTTCGCCACCTTCCAGGGGGCCTACACCATCCTGGCGCTGCTCGCCTCGCTCCTCGTCGCCAACCGCCTGTTCGCCCGCTTCGGCCTGGTGAGCATGCTGTTGGTGTATCCCGCCATCTACTTCTCCGGGTTCGCCGTCCTTCTCGTCTACGCCTCTTTCCCGGCGCTCGTCGTCTTTCGCTTCGTCCAGCTGATCTGGAGCCAGGGCATCGCGGATACGGTCTGGCAGGCGGTCTTCAACGTCGTCCCGGCGGGCCGGCGCGACCAGACGTGGGCGTTTGTCAACGGCGTGCCGGGGCAGGCGGGCATTGTGATCGCCGGCCTCCTCCTCATCGTCGGCGAACAGACGCTGGCGCCGCAGCAGTTGTACATCGTCGGCCTCGGTGCGGCCGCGCTGACCCTCTTCACGGTGTGGCGCGCGAAACGGGCTTACGGCGGCGCGCTGACGGACGCCCTGCGCGCAGGGCAGCCCCAGGTGTTCTTCAGCGAAGAGGAACCGTTCGGCGGGTTCCAGCAGGACGCCGCCGCCCTCGCGGCGGTGGTGAGCGGCGTGTCGAACCCGGACCCGGCGGCGCGCCACGTGGCCGTGGAGATTCTCGGCCACATCCCCGCGCCCCAGGCGGTGGACGCGCTGATCAATGCGTTGGCCGATCCCTCGGCCCAGGTGCGTGCGGCTTCCCTCCGCGCGCTGGCGCGGGCCGGGGTCGCGCGGGCCTTGCTGGAGATCGCGGCCTGTCTCAAAGACCCGGAGGCGGAGGTCCGCCTGAGCGCGGTCAGCGCGCTGCAAGGCCTCGCCGCCTCCGCGCGCGGCCTCGTCGCGCACGTCCAACCCTTGCTCGCCGATCCTGACCCGGCCCTCCGCGCCCGCGTGGCCGTCACGCTCCTCCGCGCCGATGGGCGCCTGACCCTGGAGGAAACACATCGCGCCGCGCTGGAAGCCCTCAAGACAATGGCGGCCGCGCCGCAGGTTGAAGCGCGCGCCAACGCCTTGGAGGCTTTGGCCGAGTGCGGCGCGATCCGCGAGATGGAGACGCTCGTGGCCGCCGGCCTGCGGGATGCGTCGCCCGCCGTACGGCGGGCGGCTGTCAGCGCGTTGGCGGCGTGCGGCCTCGAAACCGGGCGGGCGCTGGACCTGTTGATCGGCATGTTGGGGGATGAAGACCGCTCCGTGAGCGAGGCTGCGGCCAGGGCCATCGGCGCAATGGGCGCGCCCGCGCTCGACCGGACGACCGCCGCCCTCGCGGACCCCCGGCTGGAAACTGGCGCGCTCCTCGCACTGGAGCGCCTGCCGGCCTCCCGCGCCGCCCTGACCATCCGCGATTATGCGGCCCGGCAGGTTGCGCAGGCGCTGCATTACTTTGATCTTTCGCGCGGCGTCGAAGCGCGCGCGGACGCGGAGCGCAATGACCGCCTGCGGCTGCTGTTCGACTCACTGCGCGCCCGGACTCAATATCACGCCGTCAACGCCCTGCGGGCGGTCGGCCTGCTCGGCGACCGTGGTTCGATTGCGCTCGCCGTCGAAAATCTGCAAAGCCGCCACCCCAACCAGCGCGCCAACGCGCTGGAGACGCTGGAGGCCATCGGCGACGCCCAGGTGGTCAAACCGCTCCTGCGCGTTTGGGAAACTGCCGAGTCTGCCCCTGCGACGGCGCACGGGACTGTGGAGGATACGCTGCGGCAGGCGCTCAATGACGCAGATAATTGGCTGCGGGCCTGTGCGGCGCTGGCGGTCAGCGACTCGGCTGACTCGCCGGTTCGCGCTGACTGCGCCCAACTGGCCGAGTCCGACGCCGACGCCGTGGTGCGAGAGACCGCCGCCTTAGCACTCAAAGGAAGGACGATTATGGAAACGCTCGCCACTTTGCCGCTCATGGAGCGCATTTTGCTGTTGCGCCGCGTGCCGTTGTTTGCCGGCCTGCCCCCCGCCGACCTCAAGCAGGTCGCGGCGATCACCCGCGAGGCGTTTTTCGCGGACGGCGAGTGGATTGCGGCCCAGGGCGACCCCGGGGATGAGATGTACGTCATCGTCTCCGGCGAGGTGCGCGTGCTGGTGGGCGAGGAGGCGCCAGTCGAAATCGCGCGGCGCCAACCGGGCGACATCGTGGGCGAGATGGCGATCATCAGCCAGGAGCCGCGCATCGCCTCGCTGGTGGCCGCGGGCGAGGTGCGCGTCCTGTGCGTCGAGCGGAAGCAGTTCGAGGCCCTCCTGCGCGAGCGCCCGGAGACCAGCCTGGCCGTCATGCGCGTCCTGTGCGCCCGCCTCAAAGAGAAAGCGGCGAGATGAACACGCTGTTGGCCCTTCGGTTCGGCGCCGCGCTGGGGTTGGGGATCTTGCTGGGCCTGGAGCGCCAGCGCACCCATGGCGCCGACGTCGCCTTCGCGGGCGTCCGCACCTTTGCGCTCATCACTTTGCTGGGCGCGACCACGGCTTATCTGCAAAGTCAGCTCGACCTGCCCTGGCTGACGGCGGTGATCTTCCTCGCGCTGGCGACGCTCGTCATCGTGTCCTACGCCGTCACGGCCGGGCAGGGCAGCATCGGCATCACCACCGAGGTCACCGCGCTGCTGGCGTTTTTGATCGGGGGATTGTGCGTGTGGGCTCAGGTGGAGCTGGCGGCGGCGGTGACGGTCGCCAGCATCCTGCTGTTGTCGCTCCGGGAATGGCTGCACCGCCTCGCCAGCCGCATCGAGGCCGCCGACGTCGAGGCGACGCTCAAGTTCGCCATCATCACGATTATCATCCTGCCCCTCCTGCCTAACCAGAATTTCGGCCCTCCGCGGCTGGACGTGATCAACCCTTACAAAATCTGGCTGATGGTGGTGCTGATCTCAGGCCTGAATTTTGCCAGTTATATTCTGGTGAAGGTGATGGGCAGCGAGCACGGCCTGGGGCTGACGGGCGTGCTGGGCGGGCTGGTGTCAAGCACGGCGGTGACGCTTGGGTTCTCCCAGCGCAGCAAGCAGGATGCGGCGCTGGCCCCGTCCCTGGCCTTGGGCATTCTGCTCGCGTGGACGGTCATGTTCTTTCGCGTCGTGGTCGAGGTGGCCGTGGTGAACGCGACGTTGGCGGCGCGTTTGCTGCTGGGATTGGGCCTCATGGGCGGCGTGAGCCTGGGCGTCAGCGCCTTTCTCTGGTGGCGGGGGCGTTCGCACGAAACGGCCCGGGTCGCCTCCGGCCACAACCCGTTCGAGTTGGACGAGGCGATCAAGTTTGGCCTGCTGTTCGGCGTGATCATCTTCGCGGCGAAGGCGGCGGAGGTTTTCCTGGGCGAGGCCGGTTTGTACCTGGCCGGGGCGCTGGCTGGCCTCACCGACGTGGACGCGATTTCGCTCTCGATGGCGAACCTGGCCGCCGCGGACCCGGAGAATACAGGGATCGCCGCGCGCACCGTGATCATCGCCGTGCTGTCGAACACGCTGGTCAAGAGCGGCATAGTCGTCTCGCTGGCCGCGCCCTCGCTGCGCCGGGTGATGCTGCCCCTGGCCGGACTGGTGCTGGCAACGGGTGTGGCGGCAGCGGTCATCGTCGGGTGATCTCTGGTTGTCAAAGAGGACCTCTTGCGAAGGCCAATTATCTTGTTGCTCCTCCCTCTGTGGTTGTTGGGGCTGATCCTTTTCTCCAGCGGAGCGAATGTCCGGGCGGATTTGCCGGGTTTTACCCCAACGGCCTATGTGTACTTGCCCGCGGTGATAAAACAGCCCAGCCCGACGCCCACTGACACACCGACCCCCACCGAAACGCCCACCCCGACCGCTACGCCGACCTCCACCCCTACTTCCACGCCCACGGCGACGAGCGTGCCAACCGTCGTCGGGCACGTCCTCACCGGGCAATTGGCTTTATGCGAGTCGCGCACGACCTACGGCGTCAATGAGAATATCTGCTTTATTGAGACGATCACGAACCCCACCGAGGGCGTCGTCCATTACGGCATTTTGGGCGTGAGCATCGTCGGCGAGGGGGTGAGCGATTTTCACACGAGCTGGAGCGGCGACCTCTCCATCGCGCCTAAGTGCACCGGCCCGGTGGATACCTGCGGCGGCGCGTGGCAGGATAACTTGAGCATCGGCGCCCCCGGCACGTACACGCTCACGCTGGCCGTCTGCTATTCACCCGAGGATGTTTGCCCCGGTCCCGGCGCGGACTGGCAGAATTTCCCGCCGGGCGTTACGGTGACGATCGTCAACTGATGCTGTAAAGAAACCCGGTTTCTGGTGAGAAACCGGATTTCTTCCTCAGCCTCAAACGTCGTAGTATAGATAAAACTCGTACGGATGCGGGCGCAGGCGCATGGGGTCAATCTCCTTCGTCCGCTTCATCTCGACCCACGTCGAAAGCACATCTTCGGTGAACACGCCGCCGGCCAACAGGAAGTGGCGATCGGCTTCGAGCGCGGCCAGCGCCTCAGGCAGTGAACCGGGTACCTGCTTCACCGGACCATGCCCATTGGGGCCGTGAGCCTCGAACAAGTCGTAGTCCGCCGGCTCGCCGGGATCCATCTTGTTCTGGATGCCGTCAATGCCCGCCATGAGCATGGCCGCGAAAGCCAGGTAAGGGTTGCACGACGGGTCGGGGCAGCGGAACTCGATGCGCTTGGCCTTCGGGCTGTCGCTGTACATCGGGATGCGCACCGCCGCCGAGCGGTTGCGGCGCGAGTACACCAGGTTCACCGGGGCCTCGAAACCCGGGACCAGCCGATGGTACGAGTTGACGGTCGGGGCCACCAGCGCCATGAGGGCCGGGGCGTGCTTCAGCAATCCGCCGATGTAATACTTCGCCAGTTGGCTCAAGCCGGCGTAGCCACTCTTGTCGGCGACGAGCGGCGCACCGTCCTTCCACAAGGATTGGTGCACGTGCATGCCGGAGCCGTTGTCGCCCCACAGCGGTTTGGGCATGAAGGTCGCGGTCTTGCCGTGCGCCAGCGCGACGTTCTTGATGATGTACTTGTACATCATCAGGTGGTCGGCCATGTTCACCAGCGTGTCGAAGCGCATGTCAATCTCGCACTGCCCGGCGGTGGCGACCTCGTGGTGATGCACCTCGACCGGGATGCCCGCTTCCCCCAGCTTCAGCACTATCTCTGAGCGCAGGTCTTGCAGCGTATCGGCGGGGGAGACGGGGAAGTAGCCTTCCTTCCAGCGCGGACGATGCCCGAGATTCGGTCCTCCATTCGCCCCGCTGTTCCAGATGCCCTCGCGCGAGTCAATCTCGTACAGCGCGCTGTACTGCGTCTGGTCGTAGCGGACGTGGTCGAAGACGAAGAACTCGGCCTCCGGCCCCCAATACGATATGTCCGCGATGCCGGTTTTTCTGAGATAGGCTTCCGCTTTCTGCGCGATGTAGCGCGGATCGCGCGTGTAGGGCTGGCGCGTGAGCGGGTCGTAAACGTCGCAGGTCAGGCTGAGCGTCGGCACGCTGCAGGCCGGGTCCACGACGGCGGTCGCCGGATCGGGCATGAGGATCATGTCGCTCTCGTGGATCGCCTGAAAGCCGCGGATGCTCGAGCCGTCGAAGCCGATGCCCTCGGCGAACAGGTCTTCGGTCAGCTCGTCCAGCGCGGCGCTGAAGTGCTGCCACGTCCCCGGCAGGTCCACGAACTTGAAGTCCACGATCTTCAGGCCCTGTTCGCGGGCGAAGGCGATCACTTCCTTCGGCGTGGCGAAAGTTTGAGTGGCTTCTTTAGTGGTCATTGCTCCTTAACTCCTTGGATAAAAAAATAAGCCCCCGACCTGTCAGCATGATGGCAGAAGGTCGGGGGCGTCTCGGCCCGGATGAATATCTGGTTGTTCAACCTACGCGCCTGAGTGTAGCACAGTTTTCTGGGGATTGTCAACCCACCTTCTGCTTGTGACTATAGACACTTGGGGTTTTTTTCTATCTCTGCTATCATCCCTCCCGCGAAGATCCGCTATGAGCAATTGGCGCACGGGCCTTTCCGCTTTTCGTTCCTACCTGCGCTGGCTGGTTCCTGGGATAGGCATCAAGCGCTGGATCGGGCTGTTGCTGCTGGGCGGGACGCTCATTGGCCTGGGACTGATTAACCTGCTGCTCGACCTGGATCGCGCGGGCGTTGCGCCGCCGGTTCTTGAGGTTCTGACCCTCCGCTTTATCCCGCGCCTGGGCCGGGCGGCGCTGCTCGGCCTGCTGGGGCTGGCGGCGATGCTCGTGGCGGTAACCCGGATCATTCGCGTCCTCCTGGCGCCGTTCGTCCGCCCCGGCCAGAGCGTGGCCGACGCGGTGAGCGAGCACCAGCGGCGGGGCCGGGGGCCGAAGATCGTGGCGATCGGCGGCGGCACGGGGCTCTCGGTCTTGTTGCGCGGCCTCAAGCACCACACCTCCAGCCTCACGGCGATCGTGACGGTGGCCGACGACGGCGGCTCGTCAGGACGCCTGCGGCGCTCCTTGGGCGTTTTGCCTCCGGGCGACTTCCGCAATTGCATCGCCGCCCTCGCAGACGACGAGGCCCTCACCACGCAGTTGTTTCAGTATCGCTTTGGCCGGGACCAGGATTTGGGCGGCCACTCGTTCGGCAACCTGTTCACCACCGCGATGGCCGAGG
>Ga0209342_10005954_pt1 | contig 12436 bp, 10 predicted proteins | sample RifCSP16_2_FD_184023 | JGI IMG/M metagenome (GOLD analysis project Ga0209342, IMG submission 184023) | Soil microbial communities from Rifle, Colorado - Rifle CSP2_sed 16_2 (SPAdes) (version 2) | ecosystem: Environmental > Terrestrial > Deep subsurface > Rock core/Sediment | place: Rifle... | reverse complement strand
GGGCGTGGAGGAAGATATTCACCAACTTGTCAGAGAGGAGCGGCTCGACGGCCGGGAGGTGTATGTCGTCGAGAGCCGTCCGAGGGAGGCCAGGGGGACGGAGTTCAGCCGGAAGCTCTCTTGGATCGACAAGACAACCATTCTGCCGTTGAAGGAGGAGTACTACGACACGCGGGGCGATCTATACAAGGTGTTCTCCGCCGATGAGCTTAAGGAGATCCAGGGCTTTTGGACCATCACCAGGCGGACGATGAAGAACGTTCAAACCGGCCACCGGACCGAGGCGACCTTTCAGGAGGTCCGGTATAACCTGAAACTCTCAGACACACTCTTTACGGAGCGGTACCTGCGGGCCCCCCCTGCCGAAGTCAGGTGAGCGGAGGGTGGAGCTTGAGGCGCGTCGCCCTCTTGAAGCTCTGGACGCCGATCCTCCTCGGCGGCTTCGTCGTGCCCTCTCATGTCCAGGGCTTCTCGCTTCATGGATTCGTGGAAGTGGCCGGTGGGCTGAGAGTGGTCGAAGACTCGACACAACCGAAAGACCTTGTCCTGGGAGAGGGACGGGTGCAACTGGAGGTCTCCCAGGAGTGGAAGGCGGGACCCAGGCTGTTCCTGAAAACCGACTTTCTCGGCGATGTAGCGGACGAGGCGGTAACAGTGGATCTCCGGGAAGGGTACGTCGATTACTCCCCTTTGCCCAACCTCGACCTGAGAGTCGGTCGGCAGATCATCACCTGGGGGACGGGTGATTTCCTCTTCATCAACGACGTCTTCCCGAAGGATTACATTTCCTTCTTCATCGGTCGCCAGCCCCAGTACCTGAAGCTCGCATCGGATGCATTGAAGGCCAGCCTATTTGTCGGCGCCGTGTCCGTCGATCTCGTGGCGATCCCGTTCTTTACGGCTGATACGGTCCTGACGGGGGAGCGACTGTCCTTCTACGACGGGCTCACCAACCAGATTGTCGGAAAGGATGCATCCATTGTTCTCACGAAGCCGGCCAGAACCCCGGCGAACACGGAGTGGGCGCTGCGGCTTCTTCGCCAGTTCGGCAGCTACGAGGTGGCGCTGTATGGGTTCAAAGGGTTCTTTCACTCGCCCCTTGGCGTGAGGGATTCGCCGAGGCGGGAGCTTTTCTACCCCGAGCTGGCGGTCTACGGCGGGAGCGTCCGTGGCCCCGTCCTGGAAGGGATCGCGTACCTCGAGCTCGGGTATTACGACTCGCTGGAGGACCGGGCTGGGGGGAATCCATTCGTGGAGAATTCGTCCATGAAGTACCTCGTTGGGTACGAGCGCCAAGCCTGGAGCGATTTCACCCTGGGCCTTCAGTATTTCGTCGAGCAGATGCTCCACTTCGACCGCTTCACAACCTCCCAGCCTCCCGGCGCGCCTTCCCGCGATGAATTTCGCCACCTGCTCACCCTGCGGCTCACCCAGCTCCTGCGCTACCAGACCGTTGAGCTGTCGCTCTTCGTCTTCTTCAGCCCTTCAGATCAGGACTATTATCTCCGGCCGACGGTCGCCTACAAGATCACCGACCAACTGACCGGTGTTCTTGGCGCGAACCTCTTCGGCGGAGCGAAGCAAAGCACGGCATTCGGCCAGTTGGAGGCGAACGATAACGTGTACCTGCGTCTCACGTATGGTTTTTGAGGCAGGAGGAGGCAGACCATGGCAGGGAAGACCATTCTCATCCTCGGCGGCGGGGTCGGCGGCCTCGTCGCCGCCAACGAGCTACGCAGGAGGCTGGACAGGGAGCATCGGATCGTGCTGGTGGACAAGGCGGCGAAGCACGCTTTCGCCCCGTCCTTTCTGTGGCTCATGCTGGGGTGGCGGCAGCCCTGGCAGCTCTGCCGGGACCTGAATATCCTGAAACGCAAAGGGATCGAGGTTGTGCAGGCCGAGGTGACGCGGATCGATGTTGCCGGCAGAGGCGTGAGGACAGCCGCAGGGGAGATCTCATACGACCACGTAGTCATCGCCCTTGGCGCCGAGCTGGCGCCCCAGATGATCCCGGGTTTCTCGGAGGGGGCCCATAGCGTTTACGATCTGAAGTCGGCGGAGCGGTTCAGGGATGCGCTGGCCGGCTTCCGGGGCGGGACCGTGGCGGTCGTTATCTCAAGCCTCCCCTTCAAGTGCCCCGCCGCCCCGTACGAGGCCGCCCTCCTGATGGAGTACGCCTTCAGGCGGAGGGGGCTCCGACAGCAGGTCGATCTGCACGTCTTCACGCCGGAAGCCCTGCCCATGCCCGTGGCCGGGCCTGCCGTCGGCGCCGCGCTGAAGGAGATGATCGAGGCGCGGGGGATCACCTTCGTCCCTAAGGTCAAGCTGGCCTCAGTCAACCCAGAGACAAAGGAACTAGCCTTCGAGGATGGGCGCACGGCGCGCTATGACCTGCTGTGTGGAGTTCCGCCCCACAGAAGCCCTGCCGTGGTGGCTGAGGCGGGGCTGACGGATGCGACGGGCTGGATCCCTGTGAACGGGAAGACCCTGGAGACCCGGCACGAGAGAGTGTACGCGTTAGGCGACGTAACGGCCATCAAACTACCGGGGGGCCTCATGCTGCCCAAGGCGGGGGTCTTCGCCCATCATCAGGCTGAAGTCGTGGTCCGCAATATCGGCAACGAGATCCTGGGGAGGGGGCCGAAAGCGGCGTTCGACGGAAGTGGCTACTGAATCCTTGAGGTCGGCCACGGGATGGCCGCGTATGGCGGGGGCAACTTCTACGCTGAGCCACAGCCGATGATTACGCTTCGGAAACCCAGCAGGGCATGGCATTGGGGCAAGGTGCTGTTTGAAAAGTGGTGGTTGTGGCGTTGGTTCTAGGTCGAGGGGAGTGCGGGCAGTGACGGCGAAAGAGATCAAGCTTGGCCTCCGAGAGAACCTCGGGCAGTTCTCCCTCCTTGTCCTGATCAACGCCTTCGTCGGCGCCATGGTGGGACTTGAGCGGACCGTGGTCCCGCTCATTGGCGAGCAGGAGTTCGGACTGACCTCAAAGACCGCCATCGTGTCGTTCATCGTGAGCTTCGGGGTCGTCAAGGCGCTCTGCAACCTCTTCGCCGCTCGCATCTCCGAAACGTGGGGCCGCAAGCGCGTGTTGGTTCTGGGCTGGCTAATCGGCCTCCCGGTCCCGTTCATCATTATCTGGGCCGATCGTTGGTTTTGGTTCGACGTGGCGAACGTCCTGCTCGGGGCCAATCAAGCCCTCGCCTGGTCGATGACGGTGATCATGAAGGTGGACCTGGTCGGCCCGAAGCGGCGCGGCTTTGCCCTGGGTCTGAATGAGTTCGCCGGCTACCTCTCCGTCGGCATCATGGCGTGGGTCACGGGCTACATTGGGGCGGTCTACGGACTGCGCCCGTACCCATTCTACCTGGGGATCGGGATCGCCGTGGCCGGCCTCGCCACATCGATCCTGTTTATCCGGGACACACTTGAATATGCGCATTACGAAGCTCGACGCATCGTCGCACAATCCATGGTGAGGCTGCGTGCCAGCGAGTCACGGCGAGGCGCAGAGGAAGGTGAGGCGGGCGCACCTGATCGACCTCCATCGCTGTGGGAGATCTTCCGTCTGACAACCTGGAAGGAGCGGGCCTTATCGGCCTGCAGCCAAGCGGGTCTTGTGAACAACCTGAACGACGGGATGTCGTGGGGAATCTATCCGCTATTCTTTGCGTCCTACGGGCTAGGGGTGGCATCCATTGGCGTCATCAAGGCGGTCTATCCGGCCTCGTGGGGAATTTTGCAGCTCATCACTGGTCCCCTCAGCGACCGTCTCGGGCGGAAGTGGTTGATCGCAGGAGGGATGGCGGTGCAGGCGGTCGGCATCTGGCTCACTGTCCTGCTGCCCACCTACGGCTGGTGGATCATCGGAGCCCTTTTGCAGGGGCTCGGCACCGCCATGGTCTACCCGGTCCTGCTTGCGGCTATCGGCGACGTGACGAATCCCGTCTGGCGTGCTAGCTCCATGGGAGTCTATCGCTTCTGGCGAGACCTTGGCTATGCCGTCGGGGCGCTCCTCGCCGGGGTCATCGCCGATCTCGTGGGCATGGCTATGGCGATCCACGTGATCGCGGCATTGACCCTCCTCTCGGGCATCGTGGTCGCGCTCCGCAGAGACCCATCGCCCGACCCCCTGAGTGTAGTCCTCAGGCTCTGCATCGCCAGATGGAACCCAGGTGTGCTCGTTGGCTGTTTCAGTTTCGGCTTGACGCTCGGGCCGGCTGCAAAGTAGCCTGGGGTCACAACGGAGTCCCCGATCGTACCGGGTCGAGGAGGCGGCACGGTAGGGCCAGTAGTTCCTGACGCCTATCCCACGTCAGACCTTAGGTCAGAAGACCGCAAAGGAAGGAGGTGATGCGACATGGCCAAGACATCAGGTTCGAAGGCGAAGAAGACAGCGCCTAAGAAGTCGGCATCAGCAAAGAAGTCGTCGTCCTCTTGTGGGCCGATGAAATCGCCCCGCTGTAACTAATCAATCAAGCGTTTCGGTCGGGTGGGCCCTCATAGGTCTACCCGACCGCTTTATCTGACCGGATAGGGATCCCGATCAACCTCACCACGTTTCAATCGGGTTGGTACTTCCTACTCATTGCCCCTCCAGCGAGGACCTTTTCGGGGTTTTGTAGACTCCGCGTTCAACGAGCCGACCTTCACTTGAGACTTGACCTCTGTGCCCGCCAGTCGTATACTTGTCTTGCATGTATTACAAATGAGGTAAGCAATGCCGGTGTCTATCTCACTACGACTTCCTGAAGCCATTGCGAAGGCTCTCGACGAGCTGGCGAGCGCCACCGAGCGGTCGAGGACCTACCTTATTCGGAAGGCGCTGGAAGCCTACATGGCCGAGTACGCTGACTACCAGGTGGCCTTGGACCGATTGAGGGACAAGGACGACCCTGTGATCTCCGCGGCTGAGTTACGGAAGCGCCTTGGCCGCAAGAATTGAGTATAAGGCATCCGTCGCGAGGGATCTGCGGAAGCTAGGCCAAGGGGTAGCGGTGCGAGTTCTGCGGACAGTCGAGCGGATGCTGGCCTCGGAGGGCCACAAGGGGGAAGCCCTCTCCGGAGAATTCGCAGGACTGTACAAACTCCGCGTAGGGAACTCTCGCGTCATTTACGCCCGAACGGAGGAAGGATTCCTCGTGCTCCGGATCGGCCACCGCGAAGAAGCCTACGGCAAAGGACGAGCTGAGCTTGGTTAACGATCCGTTCCAGGTTCCCCCTCACGGATCGAGCCTCTCAGGATGGAATCACTCTATGTCTTCGAAGCGCTTTCGTCAATTTGATCCGAACCAACGGTGTTGCACTGTTTTGCATAGGGGCAAAGTGAGTGAGTATCGCCCAAATCATTGAAGCGATTCGGGAAAATAGAGTTCGAATTACAGATCATGCAGACGAGGAAGCCGAGGCTGACGGGCTCACGTTTGACGAAATCTACCTCTCCGTTCTTCACGGTGAAATCATCGAGGACTATCCGGGGGACAAGCCATACCCAAGCTATCTGATATACGGTCAAACGTTCGGCGGAGATCCCGTGCATAGTGTTTGGGCATACAATAAGAGAAATCGATGGGCTGTCCTGATCACGGTGTATCGGCCTGATCCGGATCGATGGATCAATTGGCGAGAGAGGAAAAAGCAACCATGATGCCATTTGAGAGATGCCCGGTGTGCGGTGGCGAACTGGTCGAGAAAGAAGTGGAAAAGCTCCTGCGAGGAGGGCTTCATACTGCCGTCCTGAGGGTACAGGCTGAGGTCTGCCTTCATTGCGGAGAGCGCCTGTACTCACAGGAAACGGTCAGGCGCTTTGAAGAGATCAGGGCCAAACTGGAGCGGCAAGAGACGACAGGCTTTGAACCCCTGGGACAATCGTTCCAAGTGGCTTGACCCGTCACAGGGTCCGCACCGCCGTTAGGTGCTTACGTCCGTCACCTCGATCACAATCGGCTCGCCACGGCTTCGGGCTGTGCCTGTGCCCTCGACGTTCGGCGGTGCAGTCTATTGCAGTTCCGTCCACGGGCCTTGCGCCTGCGGACTTCGAACTCTCTCAACGGCATTGCGCGACTTGCTTCCTGCCTGCTTTTGAGTTTTTCATTCTCCTTGGGCGTTCGTCGGCGTCACGGACATTGCTTTGGGTTGGCGAAGCTGAGCCACCACGCTCCCTCACCGTCGCTCCCGCGCTCGGGGTCTCCGAGTTGGGTTGTGGTGTCTCTCTGCTGGCCTCGATTCATTTTAGGCTTGATGCTTCGGCCGACGGCGTAGTAGCCTCGGGCCACTTCGACGACATCCCTTCTGTTGCAGCGATGGGACAGGACGGTGAGGACCGGTGGGAACGAGCAAACGGACGATCCCAGCACCTCCGACTGGGCGAGCTGGTGGTGACAGCCCTTTGGGGCAGCTTGAGCCCTGAAGGGCTGTCTTGCTTTCTGAGGCCTGTAGCCGGCTTCCCCTATCCCGCCATGAAAAATTTCCCAGCATACCGAAGGTAAACCAAGATGATCGTCTTTCACGCCGGATTCGGAGAAGGGCAACTCTGGTTGTGGGGTGAAACGCCTGCGGGGGTGGTGACGAGGTCAGAGACACCACGCAGACGGAAGCCGGCGGCTTCACGCTCAATATCAACTTCAGCAGAACGACTGCCCTATGACGCGGGCGGCGACGCATTGTTGGCAGTGTTGGGTGAGGTCGCGCCTGGCTTGATGAGGAATCAGAGCCAGACGGAAGTGATGACGGCCTGGTTGCCAACGGTGAATGGACACGCGCTTGCCTCTAGCCCGTTGGTCGCTGAGCCGCCATCGTCGAGCGCTAAAGCCGGCCTCGCGCCCTGGGCGATGACGGCAAGCCCGTTAACGATGGCGGAGGCGATTGACCTGCTATGCGCGTGCGTGGGGCGTGAGACATTGGGGCCGGGTGTCATCATTGGCCGCGACCTGGGCTTCTGGGTGACGGCGATGCGCTTCGGTGGCACGCTGGTGGCACGCCAGCAGTGTTTGCCCAGCGTGGAGGCGATGGAAGAGATGTATCGCGCGCGCTGGAAACCAGTCATTGTCGGGGCCGATGCCCAACGATTGGCGCGGCTCGCTCAAGCCATGCCTCATGCTTGCCGCGCGCTCACGCAAGCGGACGCGGTTGCGCCGCCTGACACGCCTGCGCTCACCCTGCTCAACTCTTTTCTCGACGGGGCGGTTGATTACCTCATGCGCTCCGGCATTGCGATGGCTGATTCATCCGGTCTGCCTGCGGTCTCCGGGCCACCATCGAAGAGGATGAAGACCTCAGCCTTCGAGAGCGTTCACGATGAATGGCTCCACGCGCTGCGCACGATGGATGGAGATCTGAATGGCGCCGCGTCAGAGCTGGCCTTGCTGGCTAAGCAAGTGCGCGAGTGGCGGCGCCCAATTTCTGTCTCTGCGGCAACCCCGTTCCGCCTTTGCTTCCGCCTCGAAGAACCCAGTGACTCCGACACGGCGACACGGCGACCATCGCCCCATCGCCCTGTCGCCGCATCTCACGCAGACTGGCACGTTCGCTACTTGCTGCAAGCGGCTGATGATCCCAGTCTGCTCATTCCGGTCGCCGATGCCTGGAACGCGACGCGGCGCGCGGCAGTGGCGCTCAAACGCGGCGCGTTCAATCCGCGCGTGTATCTGCTGTCGGCGCTCGGCCAGGCAGCCAGTTTGAGCCCGCGTATTGAGCAGAGCCTGAAGGCGGCCACGCCCAGCGGCTACGATCTTGACGCCACCGGCGCACACGAATTCCTCACCGAGAAATCCTGGCTGTTGGAGCAAGCAGGCTTCGGCGTCTTTCTACCGGCGTGGTGGACCCGCAAAGGCACGAAGCTGCGCTTGAGCATCCGGGCCACCAACGTCACAAGCCCGCAGATGCAAGGCGGCAGCGGATTGTCGCTTGGTCAGGTTGTTCAGTTCAATTGGGAAGTCGCGCTCGGCGATCAGACACTCACACTCAAAGAATTGGAGGCGCTCGCCAAGCTCAAAGCTCCGCTGGTCAAAGTGCGCGGCCAGTGGGTGCAGCTTAAGGCTGATGAGATTCACACGGCGCTCGATTTCTGGAAGAGGAAAGGGGCGGGGCGGGCAACGGTACGAGAAGTGGCGCAGATGGCGCTGGGCAAGGCCAACACGCCGGGCGGCATCGCCTTCGAGGGGGTCACGGCTTCAGGCTGGATTGGCGATTTCCTCGCACAGTTGGAAGGACGCAGCGCGTTTGCAGAGATGGTGGTGCCGGAACAATTTCACGGCACGTTGCGGCCTTATCAGGTGCGCGGTTATTCGTGGCTGGGTTTCTTGCGACAGTGGGGGTTGGGCGCGTGTCTGGCGGATGATATGGGACTCGGCAAAACCATTCAGGCGCTGGCGCTGATCGAGCGTGAATGGCACGCCAACGGGCGGCGTCCTGTGTTGCTCGTCTGCCCGACCTCGGTGATCGGCAACTGGCAAAAGGAGGCTGCGCGCTTCACGCCTGACTTACCGGTGCTGGCGCATCACGGCGTCACCCGCGCGAAGGGCGCGGCGTTCAAGGAAGAAGCTGCCAGGCATGCCATCGTCATTTCCAGTTATTCGCTTTTGCAACGCGATTGTGAGATTCTCAAAGAGGTGGACTGGTCGGGTGTGATTGTGGATGAAGCGCAGAACATCAAGAATCCGAACACCAAGCAGGCGCGGGCTGCGCGCTCACTCCCCGCTGATTACCGCGTTGCGCTCACGGGCACGCCGGTCGAAAACAACGTCGGCGATCTGTGGGCGATCATGGAATTTCTCAATCCAGGCCTCCTCGGCACGCAGGCCGAATTCAAACGCACCTTCTTTGTGCCGATTCAGGCTCAGCGCGATGCTGATGCAGCTCAGCGGTTGAAACGACTGACGGGCCCCTTCATCCTGCGCCGCCTCAAGACCGACAAGAAGATCATCGCTGATCTGCCGGAGAAGATGGAGATGAAGGTCTTCTGTACACTGACCAAAGAGCAGGGGTCACTCTACGCGGCGGTTGTCGAGGATGCCAGGAAGTCGCTCGATGACACTACCGGCATTCAGCGCAAGGGCGTCGTGCTGGCGACGCTCTCAAAGCTCAAACAGGTCTGCAATCATCCAGCGCAGTTTCTCGGCGACAATTCGGCGATTCCCGGACGTTCGGGCAAGCTGGCGCGTTTGATCGAAATGCTCGAAGAAGTCCTGGCCGCAGGTGATCGCGCGCTCGTCTTCTCGCAGTTCGCTGAAATGGGCGGAATCATTCAGCGCCACGCGCAAGAGACCTTCGGGCGCGAAGTGCTCTTCCTGCACGGCGCGGTGCCCAGGAAGCAGCGCGACCGCATGGTCGAAAGATTTCAGGTGGCCGAGGGCGATGGCCCGCGGATCTTTGTGCTCTCGCTCAAAGCGGGTGGCACAGGACTAAATTTGACCGCAGCTAATCACGTCTTCCATTTTGATCGCTGGTGGAATCCGGCGGTTGAAAATCAAGCGACCGACCGCGCCTTCCGCATCGGCCAGTTGCGCAATGTGCAAGTCCACAAATTCCTCTGCGCAGGCACGCTTGAAGAGAAGATTGACGAGATGATCGAACGCAAGCAGGAGATTGCGGCAGCCATCGTGGGTGCGGGCGAAGCCTGGTTGACGGAACTTTCGACGGCGCAACTCAAAGAACTCTTCGCATTGCGGCAAGACGCCGTGGGCGAGTAGGATCATCAACTCATGATCGGGAGCATCGCAATACCTCATGGGCCTGCGGCGCGCCCGCTTCGACAGAGCTCAGCGCAGGCCCATGGGCATGAAAGTCCATTGTCTCTCTCTGTCATTCTGAGCACATTCGCGGAGTCCACACTGAGCGAGCCGAATGTGCTCAGTGTAGACTGTGCGAAGAATCCCGAAGACCCTTCGCTCGGCTCAGGGTGACACGACGCGTAACACGGGACTTTCGAAGCAATGACACTGCCAATCAACAGGAGAATAGACCATGCGAAGAGGGGGCAGACGTAGCAGGTATAATTATTGGGGAGATTACTACGAGTACCGGCCCACGATTAAAGCCAAAGGCGGAATCAAAGCGCAGTCCAAGCGCGGCGGGTTCGGTGAAAGCTGGTGGGCCAAGCGCTGGATTGCGACGCTCGAGAGCTTCAACATTGGGGCGCGGCTCGGTCGCGGGCGCTCTTACGCGCGCAGCGGACAGGTGCTCTCGATTGACATCTGCGAAGGCGCGATTAAAGCTAAGGTGCAGGGATCATTTCCCAAACCCTACGACATTTCCATCAAAGTCAAAGTGTTGGCAGATACTGATTGGAAGAAGCTGGCCCAGGCGCTTTCAACCCAGGCGATCTTCGCCGCCAAGCTGCTCGCGGGCGAGATGCCGCGGGAAATCGAACAATCCTTCAAAGACGCGGGGCTTTCGCTCTTCCCTGAAAAGCTTGGCGATTTGCAGACGAACTGCTCCTGCCCAGACTGGTCAAATCCGTGCAAGCACATCGCTGCAGTCTACTACCTGCTCGGTGAAGAGTTCGACCGAGACCCGTTTGTGATCTTCAAGCTGCGCGGCATCAGCCGCGAAAAGTTCATCAAGCTGCTGGCCGCGGCGGGTGAGACACAGAAACGGAGAGTCGCGGAGGCGGAGAGAACACGTGGGGCTGCTCCGAGCGTCGCGGTACCGCCTCAACCTTTGGCGGCGGACGCAGCGAGTTTTTGGGGTGGCAGCACTCTGCCTGATGATTTCTTCGGCGAGGTCAGCCCGCCGCCGGTGTCGGCCGCATTGCCGAAACGGCTGGGCAATTTTCCCTTCTGGCGCGGCACGGAACGCTTCCTCGACGCGGTCGAGTCCGTTTATGTGCAAGCTTCACCGCGCGGACTGGATGCTTTCCTCGGTGAAGCCAAACCCGGCGCTCAATCCCCAGCCCGGGCCAACCGACAGCGCCCTGCTTCGAGAAGACCCGGAATCACGAGAACACGCCAGCGCGGCTGAGTGATTCGCATGAGCGATGCTTTTGATTGCGAATGGCAAGAGGCGGAAGTTGAGGTATAACCAGCTGAGCCACCGCACTCCTTGGCCGTCGCTCCCGCGCTCGGGGCCTCCGAGTGGCGTCCCGGTGAGAGGAGAGCCGAGTTCTGGTTAGCGACCATGAACAGTCCAGGTCAATCATTGGGAAGGGGGGATCGAAGATGTTGAAAGAGTTCAAGGCGTTCGCCATGCGCGGAAACGTCCTCGATATGGCCATCGGGATCATTATCGGCGTGGCCTTTGGCAAGATCGTCACCTCCTTCGTCAACGACGTCGTGATGCCGCCGATTGGGCTCTTGCTTGGCAAGGTCGATTTCTCCAACCTGTTCATCGATCTATCGGGCAAGTCCTACGCCACCCTGGCAGAAGCAAAAGCCGCTGGTGCAGCCACCGTCAAGTACGGCGTATTTCTCAACACGGTGGTGGACTTCATCATTGTGGCGTTTGTGATCTTCATGCTTGTCCGGCAGATCAATCGGATGAAACGTCAGCCGGAGGTGGCGCCGCCCCCTCCGACAACCAAGGAATGCGCATATTGCCTGTCCAGCATAGCTATCAAAGCCACCCGCTGTCCCCACTGTACCTCTGAGCTGAAGGCAGCATGAGATGCGCGGTGCTTGCGAGGTCCGGCTGGCGGGTTCAGGTCCTAGGGTGTTTTCAGGAAGGGCGGGGGGTGCCCACGAACGTGAGGAAGGCCTTACAGATGGGGGAGCGTGATCGATGTCGATGGGTGATCAGGTAGAAATCCCTGGTCAGTTTCAGGCCCGTGACATGGACGACGGCCAGTTCGCGGCACATAATGTCCCCCTGGACCGCCAGCTTGGAGACGATGGCCACACCCCCCCCAGCCTTGACCGCCTGGCGGATCGCTTCGTTGTTGCCCATCTCCGCGACGACCTTGAACGCGGTCATTGGAAGCTTGTGGCGTTCGAGCGCCTGCTCCAGAATCTTGCGTGTTCCTGAGCCGCGCTCCCGAAAGAAAAATGGCTGGCTGGGCAGGTCCTTCGCCTTCACGCTCCCGCGACCTGCCCAGGGATGCTTGGGTGGAACGACCAACACCATCTCGTCTTCGGCGAATTTCTGGTACTCGATTCTGGCATCGTCGAATTTCGCGCCAACGGCGCCGACCTCGTACGTGCCGTCGATCACCGCATCCACGATCTCCTTCGAGTAGGAGACCTTCAGGACGATGGAGATGTCAGGGTACAGCGCCTTGAGCCGGCCGATCAACGGTGGCAGCACGTAGCCTCCGGGGATGCTGCTGGCGCCGATCGTCAGATCCCCCCTCAGGCCTCCCTTAAATTCATCGAGGGCCTGCTGTGCCTCCTGGCGAACGGCCAGGATCCGCCTGGCATAGCGATACAGGAGTTCGCCGGCCTTCGTCGGGGTCGCCCTGTGTCCGAGACGATCGAGTAACCTGACCCCAACCTCGTCTTCG
>Ga0209342_10005951_pt1 | contig 12437 bp, 12 predicted proteins | sample RifCSP16_2_FD_184023 | JGI IMG/M metagenome (GOLD analysis project Ga0209342, IMG submission 184023) | Soil microbial communities from Rifle, Colorado - Rifle CSP2_sed 16_2 (SPAdes) (version 2) | ecosystem: Environmental > Terrestrial > Deep subsurface > Rock core/Sediment | place: Rifle... | reverse complement strand
TTCCTGGTAGAGTTCTTGTAACCCACCAAAAACCTCTGTACGTTAAACAGATTCACAGGGAAATAGAGGCTCTTCGCATAAAAAATGTGAAGGTTGTGGAAGACGGCAAAACCTATGAAATATAAACCCAGAATACAGAATTCAGAATACAGGACGCAGAAGAGTTATTGTTTTACTCGTCACTCGTTACTCGTCACGGATCACTTTTAATATGGCGTGGTTTAAGAAAACAAAAGATCTGAGGGCCGACAAGAAGGTAAAAATACCTGAAGGGTTATGGGTCAAGTGCGAGAGCTGCAAGGAGATCATATATAAGAAAGAGATAGACAGGAATCTCCAGGTCTGTCCAAAATGCAATTACCACTTCAGAATAAGCGCACGGGAACGTTTGAAACTCCTCGTTGATGAAGGAAGTTTCACGGAATTCGATAATAATCTGTTATCAGGCGACCCTCTCAATTTCAAAGACACTATGTCGTATAAAGACAGAATGAAAGAAAACCAGAAAAAGTTTTGGACCGGATAGTCAGCGGCAAAATGGAAAAGTATTATCAGGAAGCGGTTCTTTTAGAACAGCCTTTTATCAAAGATCAAGAGAGGATCGTGCAGGACCTAGTAACCCAGGCTATTGCCAAGTTGGGGGAGAACATAGTGGTTCGCAGGTTTGTTCGTTTCCGAGTAGGAGAGTAAATAAATTATGGATTTGCCCAGCTCCCCGGCACCTAAGTATAAGCGGGTCCTGCTCAAAGTTTCTGGAGAGATTCTGATGGGCAGCCGCAGTCTGGGTATTGATCCGGACCTTTTGGAGCGGATAAGTCAGCAAGTAAAGCTGGTGCACGATCTGGGGGTTGAGATAGCAGTGGTGGTGGGAGGAGGTAACATATTCAGAGGACTGCCAGCTGCCCAAGGGGGAATGGAGAGAGCCTCGGCAGACTATATGGGGATGTTGGCCACGGTCATTAACGCTTTGGCTCTGCAGGACTGTCTGGAAAAGATGGGGGTCTTCACCAGGGTAATGACCGCTCTACATATGGAGCAGGTGGCAGAACCCTTCATCAGAAGGAGGGCCATTCGCCATATGGAAAAGGGAAGGGTCATAATTCTGGCAGCTGGAACTGGCAACCCCTACTTTACCACCGACACGGCCGCCGCATTAAGGGCTATTGAACTGGAGGCGGACGTTTTGTTAAAAGGAACCAAGGTGGATGGAGTTTATGAATTGGATCCCCGGCTGGAGCCCAACGCAAAAAAATTTGACAGCCTCACTTATTTGGAAATTCTAAGCAAAGAGCTAAAAATTATGGACGCCACCGCCGTATCTTTATGTATGGACAACCGGCTTCCCATCTTGGTTTTCAATCTGATGGAGGACGAAAACTTAGAGAAAATCATCCTGGGTGAGAAAATAGGGACCTTGGTTAGAGGTTGAAGATATGCTGAATAAAATCTACGCTGAGCTGGAAGAGAAGATGAAAAAATCGGTAGAGTCGTTGCGCCGGGAGCTATCCGGCATTCGCACCGGAAAAGCTACTACAAACCTCTTGGACGGAATCAAAGTGGAATACTATGGTAACCAGACCGCTCTGAATCAGGTGGCCAGCATATCTGTACCAGAACACAGACTGATTGTCATTCAGCCTTGGGAGAAAAAGATGATAGAGGAAATCAGCAAGGTCATCCTGAAATCTAATCTGGGGTTAAATCCGGTGAATGACGGAAATATAATTCGGCTGGCCATACCACCTCTGACTGAAGAGAGAAGAAAGGACTTGGTCAAGCTGGTCAAAAAGTTTGGGGAGGAGTCCAAAGTAGCCCTTCGCAATGTGCGCCGGGAAGCCAACGAGCAGCTTCTTAAGGCCGAGAAAGATAAACAAATATCAGAAGATGACCGCCGCAAATCCCAGGAGACGGTGCAAAAAATTACGGACAAGTTCATCCAGGAAGTGGACAAGGTCTTAGAGGCCAAAGAAGCAGAAGTGCTTGAGGTCTAGCTTTTATTGGGCAGTCCGGATTACGGGAATCACGAGAGGAGGGGTCAGAAACCTCCGGGTTGTCAATATCTTCCCCTCTGACTGAGGGGATTTTTAATGGAAGGCAGGTCATGGGAAATATTGGTGAACAGCTGGCAGAGGAAATATTAAGACGGGGTAACCTGCCGAAGCACATAGCTGTCATAATGGACGGCAATGGCAGATGGGCCCAGAAAAGAGGGTTGCCCCGAACTTCCGGTCACAGAGCCGGAGTGAAGGCGGTTAAAAGGGTAGTCCAGGCAGCTAGTCGGGTTAAGCTTGAGTTCTTAACCCTCTATACCTTCTCATCTGAAAACTGGAAACGGCCTAAAGGGGAGGTCAGTGCCATAATGAAGTTGCTGTATGACACCACCAAGAGAGAAATGCAAGACCTGGTCAAAAATAACGTCCGGCTTATTGCTACTGGGAAAATTGAACAACTTTCTCCTCGGCGCAGACATATCTTGGAAAAGGCCATCCGAGCGACTCGTGAAAACACCGGTCTGACGTTGAATTTGGCCTTAAATTATTCCGGCCGCACTGAAATCATTGAAGCGGTCAGGGCCCTCTCTCGCTTAGTCAAGGAGGACGGATTGCAGGCAAGTCAGATCGACGAGAAACTTTTCTCTCAATATCTATATACCAAGTCGATGCCTGACCCGGATTTGTTGATTAGAACTTCAGGTGAGATGCGGCTCAGCAATTTTCTCCTTTGGCAGACCTCATATACCGAGCTGTATGTCACGGAGGTCCTTTGGCCGGACTTCACAGAAGAAAACTTCTATCAGGCTATCTGGGAGTACCAGGGAAGAGAAAGACGGTTCGGCAGGCTTTAGGTCTGACTGGTTTTGGCTATCATAGATAAGAAGAATCTGGCTATAAGAGTAGCTGTTGCCGCAGTAGCAATTCCCCTGCTGCTTTTCTTGGCTAAGGCAGGCAACCTCCCCTTCGTGGGCTTGGTTGGTTTAGCAGCATTCCTGGGAATGCTAGAGTTTTCTAAGATTGCCTCCGGCAATCAAACCAAAATACATCGGGTCTCCCTGGGAGTTGTCTTGGTAGTTACTTTAGTCTTGGCTTACTACCAAATCTGGTCTGCCTTGCCATTTGTGTTCTTAGTGACATTTTTTGCGCTGACAACTGTTCTGCTCAAACTACCGGTTGAGGAGGCTGTTAAAAGATTGGCTTTTTCACTCTTGGCTGTTGCCTACCTTTCCCTATTTGTCTTTTGGATTCTCATCCGGGAGCTGCCCAGATTTTCTTCTGGCGACTATGCTTCCGGAGGCTTTTGGATGATTTCCTTATTTCTGATAGTCTGGAGTTGTGATACTGCCGCCTATTTTGGAGGAAAGTGGCTGGGGAAACACCAGCTCGCTCCATCTCTGAGTCCTAGTAAAACCCGGGAAGGTAGCGTATTTGGCATACTGGGGGCACTGGTAGCAGCCGGGTTGATCCATTTTATCATCATCAATTCTCTAAGGCTATTCGAGTTATTAATTGTGGCTTTACTGGTTGGTACTATTGGACAGCTGGGAGACCTGTTTGAATCACTCTTGAAACGCTCCGCCCAGCTGAAAGATACTTCTACTATTATTCCGGGACACGGAGGAGTCTTAGACAGGTTTGACAGCCTGCTTTTCGTATCTCCCTGGGTCTATCTGTATCTAAGGTGGTTAGTGTACAGAAACTGAAGCTTAAGGTGACTATAGATGCACCCGGAGATTTCAGAGGACTGTTGTGGAGATAATTTAGAGAGAATACTTGTATGTTTCAGGAAGCCATATTATCCGTTTAAGTTTGCCAGGGGGAAACGTATTCAAGATAAGAGAGGTTAGTTTTATCGTGTCGCTAGCTGCTGTGGTTCAATTGACAGCCGGACTTCTGTGAATTATTTTCGTCAGATATGAGCCAGTCTCAGCTTTCTTTACCGCAAAAATTGGAGCTTTTGCCCAATCAACCCGGGGTCTATATTTTTAGGGACTTCGCCGGAAAGATCATCTATGTCGGTAAGGCTCGCTCTCTTAAGAACAGAGTAAAGAGCTATTTTCAAAGTTCCAAGCCGTTAGATCCCAAATCCCAGATTATGGTCAAAAAAATCGCCGACCTGGAAACAACGGTTACTTCCTCAGAGATGGAGGCCCTTATACTGGAAGCAAACCTGATTAAAGAGCATAAGCCCCGTTACAACGTCAATCTGAAGGATGATAAGAGATACCCCTATCTGAAAGTGACCGTCAACGAGCCCTACCCCAGAGTCCTGGTGGTCCGGAGGGTAAAAAAGGATAAAGCCAAATATTTCGGACCCTACACCAATGTCTCAGGTATGCGCCAGACCCTGCGGATCTTGAGGCGTATCTTCCCGGTCCGCAACTGTAATCTGGTTATCCCTTCAGGCCAAGAATATAAAGTCTGCCTGGAGTATTATATCAAAAGATGCCTGGGCCCCTGCCAGGCTAAATGCTCATATGAAGAGTACCGCCAAATGATAGATAATGTCTGTCTATTTTTGGCTGGCAAGTCAACTCAGGTAATTGATGAGCTCAAATCCCAGATGGAAGAATACGCTGGCCAGGAGGACTTTGAAGCTGCTGCCCGGCTGCGAGACCAGCTGAAAGCCCTAGAATCAGTGGTGCAGAAGCAGAAGGTTGTGGATGAGGAAAAAGTGGACCGGGATATCATTTCCCTGGCCCGGCAAAAAAAAGATGTCTGCTGCGTGGTTCTTCAGATTAGAGAGGGGATTTTAATCGGCCGGCAGAACTTTTATCTGACTTGTAACTTCAATGATCCTGACTCAGAGGTTTTGGCTTCTTTTCTCAAGCAGTTTTATCTGAATTCCCCGCTTGTCCCAGATGAAATTGTCCTCCCTTGCGAAATCCAGGATACCGAGACTATTCTTTCTTGGCTTGAGCAGAGAAAAGACGGCCGGGTGCAATTATTGATCCCCCAGCGTGGAAAGAGGGCCGAACTTCTGGAGATGGCTATTCAGAATGCCAGACTTCTATTGAATGAGCTGATGCTGCAAAAACTTGACCACAGTCAAAAGGTCCCCAAGACCGTAGAGGCACTGCAGAGGGATTTGTATTTATCCAAGCCCCCCAGAAAAATTGTAGCCTTTGATGTATCGAATCTGGGGGCTTCTGATACGGTCGGGTCAGCGGTCTTTTTCCAGGACGGCCAGCCCAGGAAATCAGGCTATCGCAAATTCAAGGTCAGAACCGTGGAGGGGCAGGATGATTTTGCTATGATGCAGGAGATTGTGCTGCGATATTTTACGAATATAAAAAAGGAGAAGCAGAGCTCTCCGGATCTGGTTATAATTGATGGAGGCAGAGGACAGCTCTCTTGCGCCTTGGAAGCCCTTTCCAGATTGAAGTTCCAGGATCAGGATGTGATAGCGTTAGCTAAAAGACTAGATGAAGTATATCTCCCTGGAATAGCTGAGCCGATAATGCTTCCCAGGACCTCGGCTTCGCTCAGGCTTTTGCAGCGCATCCGGGATGAGGCCCATCGCTTTGCCGTTACCTACCACAGAACTAAAAGAAGCCAAAGATTGTTTTCCTCTGAGCTGGATGCAATCTCCGGAATCGGCCAGACTAGAAAAAGGAATCTTTTGACTAGATTCGGCTCCCTGGAGAGAATAAAGTCTGCTAGTTTGCAGGAAATCATAGAATCAAAAGGAATCCCTGAAAAAGTGGCGCTGAAAGTCTACCAACACTTTCACCCAGAAAGGCAATCTATCTGAGAGAGCTGAAATTATACTACAGTCAATTTGACAGCCAAGTCGGAAGAATCTACTTGGCCAAGACCCAGTTAGGTCTGAGATTTATTGCTCTTAACAGAAGGGAGTGGTTTAATATACTGACTCGATTGAGGAAAGAGGCTAATCTCGAGCTGAAAGAGAGCCAAGAACAATTTCTGGGAATTAGGCGTCAGCTGGAAGCCTACTTTTCTGGCGAGAATCGAGGATTCAAAATAAGTTTTGACTTAGACGGAGCCACATCTTTTCAGAAGAAGGTCTGGAGCGCTATGAGCCAGATTCCGTACGGGCAGACCCGGTCCTATCAATGGTTAGCCAAGAAAGTAAAGATAAAAAGTCCTCGGGCCGTGGGCCAGGCCTGTGCTAGTAACCCTCTGCCAATCGTCATTCCGTGTCACCGAGTGATTTCATCGGATGGCACCCTAGGGGGATACGGAGGAGGTCTACCTAAGAAGATTAAGCTCCTGAAGTTAGAAGGGGCTCTTTCCCAATGATTTTAGAGACACTGGCGGTCGGTCCATTTCAGTCCAATTGTTACATAGTCGGTGATAGTAACACAAAGCAATCTTTAGTGATTGACCCGGGTGCCGAATTTGAAAGGATTTGGGATAAGATAGTTAAGTTGAATCTAAATGTAGAAAAAATCGTCCTGACCCATGCGCATGGAGACCACATTGGAGCAGTAAGAGAGCTAGTTGAGAAAACCAAGCCCCAGCTTCTGCTCCATCAGGATGATTATCCTTTACTGATCAACCCAAAACAGAATCTGTCAGATGTCTACGGATTTCCGATTTCGGTCCAGACTGCCGCCCGGTTCCTGAAGGAAAATGACCAAGTTGTCTGCGGTGATATTGCGTTAAGAGTTATCCATACGCCCGGCCACACCCCTGGCGGAATCTGCCTTATAGGGGAGAAGATTTTATTTAGCGGGGATACTCTGTTCCACGGCTCCATTGGCCGGACTGACTTCAACTACTCCTCTTTGGAAAAACTGCTGGAGGCCATCGAGCATAAGATTCTGAATTTAGAGGACGATACCAAGATATATCCCGGTCACGGGCCAGCTTCTACCTTAGGCTGGGAGCGGAATAATAACCCCTTTTTGCGGAAAAGTTTTCTGTCGCAATACCGGGCTTAGTATTGGAGTCGGTCGGTCCTATGAGAAAGATAAATATCGAATCAAGTCAAGCTGTATCAATCGATAAATTGCCTAAAATTGGCCCGGAGTTTTTCAATCGCCCGACTCTTTTGGTTGCTCAAGAGTTACTGGGTACAGTTCTGGTGAGACAAATAGATGAGAGTATTTTGACTGGAAGAATAGTAGAGACGGAAGCGTATTTCGGCGAAGATGATCCAGCTTCACACGCCCATGGTGGTCCTACTCCCAGGAATAGGATTATGTATGGACCTGCAGGGTTCGCATATATTTATTTTATTTACGGCAACCATCATTGTCTGAATTTTGTTACCGAGGCGGAAGGGTTCCCGGCGGCAGTCTTGATTCGGGCGCTCCACCCCTTGGCCGGAGTTAAAATAATGCGGAGGAACCGGGGCCAGGCTAATCTGGCTGACTTGACCAATGGACCTGGCAAGCTCTGTCTAGCGTTAGAGATCGATAAGAGTCTAAACGGCATTAGTCTTTATTCGGACGAACTTCATCTTGTGAGAGGAGATTATCACTGGTTTGAAATCTCAAATGGACCTCGGGTCGGGGTGTCCCAGGGGAAAAATCGCAGATGGAGATTTTTCTTGAAAGATGATCCGTATGTTTCAAATCCTATAAGGAGTAAATAGATGAAACCACGCCGTAATACAAAGCCGGCTATTAAAGGAACCAAAAGTGAGTATCTTCATCCCAGCGTTTTTGAAAATGTGCTGGCTCAATTTAACCAAGCGGCTGGCAGGCTCAATTTGGACCCTGGATTGGCTGAGTTTCTCAGGCAGCCCCGCAAGATTGTCAGTGTTAACCTGCCGGTCCTGATGGATGACGGCGGGCTGAGGCTATTTGAGGGTTACCGGGTGCAGCATTCCATAATCCTGGGTCCTTCTAAGGGGGGAATTCGCTACCACCCGGATGTAACCTTAGATGAAATCAAGGCCTTGGCCGCCTGGATGACCTGGAAGTGCGCGGTAGTCGGGATTCCTTTTGGCGGGGCTAAAGGAGGTGTGGTCTGCGATCCTTCTAAATTATCTTTAGGGGAGCTGGAGCGCCTGACCCGACGATACACGGCTGATTTGATCGATCTATTCGGTCCGGATAGCGACGTTCCAGCGCCGGACGTCAACACCGATCAGCAGGTGATGGCCTGGATTATGGATACCTACAGTATGCACTCCCGACACACGGTCAGAGCAGTGGTAACCGGCAAACCTATTGCCCTAGGTGGATCTTTAGGCCGTAGAGAAGCCACTGGCAGAGGAGTGGTCATCACCACCAAGCTTGCGGCCAAGCATTTAGGAATGAATTTGAAAAAGTCCAATGTTGTAATTCAGGGTTTTGGTAATGTGGGTTCAATTGCGGCAGAGCTTTTCTGTAAAGAGGGTTCACAGATTCTGGCGGTCAGCGACGTCAATGGCGGGACTTACAACCCCCAGGGCCTGGATCTGTCAGAGCTTTTGCAGCACTTCGAGCGAAAGAAAACCGTAGCGGGATTTCCGAAGGCCAAGCCGATTTCTAATCCAGATCTCCTGGAATTGGAATGCGACATACTGGTGCCGGCTGCTCTGGAGAATCAAATTACCTCTGTCAATGCCGGCCGCATCAAAGCTGCCATAATAGCAGAGGGGGCCAATGGGCCAACCACTCCGGAGGCAGACAAAATTCTTGAAAAGAAGGGAGTCCTGGTCATACCGGATATTCTCTGTAATGCCGGGGGAGTGGTGGTATCATACTTTGAGTGGGTTCAGGACCGGGCCGGATATTTCTGGCCGGAAGTAGAAGTAAACAGTCGCCTGGAGGAGATTTTAACCCGCTCATTTGACGAGGTTTTGGAGATGTCTCTAAAACATGAAGTTTCTCTTCGGGTAGCAGCTTTTATGTTAGCAATTAAAAGGGTGGCAGACGCAGCCAAAGTTAGGGGTATATACGCCTGAGGATAGAGCCCTCGCATAACTAATCGCCCGGACTGATTGCAAGGTTTTCAACCCAATTGTCCTTCTGTTGAAATGGGAGTCAAGAGTAGAAACCGCAGCAGCAAGGGACTGGTTTTAGCTGTCTCGATCATTATCTGTTCAATCACACTGGCCTGCGGTGGTGTCAGAAAACATTCTGCGGAATCTCCAGAAATAATTTTGCACAAATTTTTTATCCATTCTATTCCAAGTAGTTACACTTCTAAGTTAAAGTTATGGATTAATCTCAAGACTGGGGAGCGAGGTAAAACCGAACTTTTCGTTTATCGCCGTGCTTCAGGAGAGTACAGTTTTTTTATCAAGGATTTCTGGGGTAAGGACTTGATGGCGGCTAGTATCAAAAACGATTCGATCTTAGTACTCTACCCCCAGGAGAACCAATTCATCTTTGAGTCAATTGACCACTTCAGCAAAAGCGACCACTGGAGGTGGGAGGCTACGCCAATCTTGCTTTTGAACCTGATAGATGGCAGCTTGTTTAATGACTTGGGCGAGGTCCATTTTGTCGGACGAGTAAATGGGAATCCTCTCTATCAAGCCAGATCTAAGGAACTGATGCTCAGGTTCACTCTGTCGCCCAGCGAGGCTACTCTTGAATCCTTCACCCTGTTCAATGCTGAAGAAGAGCCTCTAGCCGAGGTCAAATGGGATAAGGTGAGGAATTACAAAGGGCTAAAGCGACCTCGCCGGTTGGAAATAAGATTTGCTAATTCTGGCGACAAAATTAAGATAGGAGTCCTGGAGGAACATTTCGGTTTGAATTTGCCGGATCACTATTTTCAAATTCCCCTTCCCCCCTCTGTTGAGAGAATCTTCCTGGACTAAGAAGAATTATTTTGACACAGCGCTTTGAAAGCTGTTATCATATAGTGGTAGTTATGCAATCCGGGCCAAAAGCGTACCGTGAAGGAAAAGTGGCATCCACCGGCCGGAGTCGATTGAAAAAAGACGGCCTCAGTTTATTGAAGTCATATGAACACTTCCAAGAATCAGGTGTCCTCGGATACTGCACAGTCTTTGGAACAACATTAGGCTAACAGATGAAACTATACCTCAGGCTTCTAAAATACCTGCGGCCACATTTAAGAACCTTGATTCCGGCGCTTATCTTTATGTTTTTATTTGCCGGCTTAAGCGGTTTGAGCCTCACCATGATCATCCCCCTGGCCAACATTGTCTTGACCCCCCAGGCGGATGACAATCCCGGGAAGGTCAGTCCAGACCAGCTCCCAGAGCAGGATAACTGGATGGTCTTTTTGCCTAGTTTTGCCAGGCCAGAGGTGGAGAAATTGTTACTGGGTGGCGACAAACTTAAAAACCTCAGAAACCTGTGCCTATTCATACTGGTGGTTTTCTTCCTCAAAAACCTATTCGAGTACCTAGAGCGCTATTTATCCAGTCGGGTAGAGCAGGCCACTATGCTGGATATCCGCGACCAGCTCTATGAACATTACCAGTCTCTCCCTTTAGAGTATTTCCAGGGTAGAAGAAGCGGTATGTTAATCTCACGAATCACAAATGACGTGGGGTTGGTAAAGGGTGCCATCTCGAATGCCTTCGTGGAGCTTTTCCGGCAGTCGGTTTTGATAGTGGTGTATCTATTCCTGGTCTTCTGGGCCAGCTGGAAGCTGGCTTTGGTGGCGTTACTCCTTCTGCCGGGTGGTCTGTTGCTGATAGCTAAACTGGGCCGAAAACTCAAAAGAAAAAGCAGTTTAACTCAGGAAAAAATGGCCAATATGACTTCAATTTTACAGGAATCTATCTACGGAGTCCGGGTGGTGAAAGCCTTTGCCATGGAAAAATTTGAGTTGGATAAATTCAAGCAGCAGTCCCGAGATTATTTCAAGTCCACCCTCAGAATGATGCGGCTGGGGTATATAAGTCCTACTTTGACCGAGACCTTTGCAGTATTAGCCGGGGTCTCGATTCTATGGTTCGGGGGAAAGGAGATCCTGGCCGGCTCGGGCATTTCAGCCGGCAAGTTTATGTTATTTCTGGTCTCCATGTTTTCTCTGATGCAGCCGGTCAAAAGACTCTCCCGGCTCAACCTGGATATCCAGCAGGGATTGGCCGCGGCCCAAAGAATCTTTGAGATACTGGACACCAAACCAAAGATCAGAGAATCTACCAGCCCAGTTAAGATGTCCAGTCCCACGAGAGAAATCCACTTTGATAATGTAAGTTTCAGGTATGACGGTAAGAAAACTGTCTTGGAAAACATCAATCTGACCGTCAAAGTCGGTGAGATAGTAGCCATAGTGGGACCTTCTGGGGCGGGCAAGTCCACCTTAATGGATCTTTTGGCTCGTTTCTATGACCCCTGGGCCGGCCAGATAGCATTTGACGAAGTTGACATCCGCAACCTGGAGCTGGCTAACCTGCGCGGGATGTTGGGGATTGTCACGCAGGAGACCCTGCTGTTTAACGACACGATCTGGAACAATATCGCCTACGGTCATAATGGCGCCTCAGCCGAGGCTGTCAGTGGAGCAGCCCAGGCCGCCAATGCGCACGATTTCATAACGGCTATGCCACAAGGTTATCAGACCGTCATAGGGGACCGGGGTGTCAAGATTTCTGGGGGGGAGAGACAGCGTCTGGCCATTGCCCGAGCTCTGTTCAAAAATCCGGCGATTTTGATTTTTGACGAAGCCACTTCGGCTCTGGACAGCCAGTCCGAAGTGCTGGTCCAGGAGGCCATGAATAGACTCATGAAAAAAAGGACCTGCTTTGTCATTGCCCACCGCCTATCAACGGTCCAGAATGCGGACAAGATAGTGGTTTTAGACAAAGGCCGAGTGGTGCAAATTGGCAAACATCAGGAGCTATTGGCCTCGGCCGGACTTTACCGGAAACTGCACCAGCTTCAGTTTAAGTTGTGATGGAACCCCTTTATCCCTCACGCATTCTGGTCATCCAGTTCCGCCGCATCGGAGACGTACTGCTCTCCACTCCTGTAATAAAGGCCCTCAAGCATCACCGTCCTAGCACCCATTTAGCTTTTTTGACCGAGCTGGAATCAAGATCTTTGATGGAGACCAATCCCTATCTGGACCAGCTCTTGGTCTGGGACAAGCGCAAATATAATGAGCCTGGTTACCTGCTAAGAAATCTGAAAGAGCTAAGGAAACAGAAATTTGATACCGTGATTGATTTACAGGGCTCTCCCCGGACAGCCCTGACAGCTTTCCTTTCCGGCGCTGTCAGAAGAGTGGGCTTTGATTATCGCTGGAGAAAGCTATTTTACAGCCAGAAAGTAAAACGTGATAACCGACCCAAATACAGCTCGGCCTTCAAGCTGGATATACTCAAACCCTTTAGTATTACTGCAAGTGACCTACAGCCGGAGCTCTATCTTACTAATCAAGCTAGAGCCTGGCAGGAAAGATACTTTGCCAAGTACAAGCTGAATGACCAGCAACTCAAGATTGCAGTCTCTCCTTTATCCCGCAGGTTTTACAAGAGATGGCCGCTGGAGAAATTTGGTCAGCTCTGTGGCTGGCTCCAGGATAGGTTTGCTGTCAGGATAATTCTAATCTGGG
>Ga0209342_10005950_pt1 | contig 12438 bp, 19 predicted proteins | sample RifCSP16_2_FD_184023 | JGI IMG/M metagenome (GOLD analysis project Ga0209342, IMG submission 184023) | Soil microbial communities from Rifle, Colorado - Rifle CSP2_sed 16_2 (SPAdes) (version 2) | ecosystem: Environmental > Terrestrial > Deep subsurface > Rock core/Sediment | place: Rifle... | reverse complement strand
TGCTCTATCGGATTACCGCCGATCCGAAGTGAATCATGGCAGCCTAACAAGGCATGGAGCCGACGCGCCAGAGCGCGCGGCTCATGCCAGTCGTTAGGCTGCGGGACAGATGTTTGATCTAATCCAATGAAGGACTTCAGTCTTGACCAGCTTCTGCGATATGGCTTTGCCGGAGCCGTTGCGCTGATCACATTTCGAGTCACGACGGTCGACGAGTCGAGATTGTTCGATCTGACCGCTACAGACATTACTATCGCGACGGTTCTCGCCGCGCTTCTGGGGAGTGCGATCTACGCATTTCATCGGGCCGTGCTTTACCCTCCGATTCTTCGGTTCCAGCACTGGTCTCTGTGCGTCGACAAGCGCCTGAAAGCGCCTTCGTTGAGGCCGTGGCGTCTATGGTCGGTGAGTGACATCGAGACTAAACTCAGCTTCGCGCGGTGGTGGCGGAAGCAGAGGGTTCCAGGAGTACAGGCCGGCTTGGACAGATGGGGCGACCAGGTCCACTTCTTGTACTCATCCGGTTGGGCAATCGTTGCCGCTCTGACGGTTCGGTCGCTCACCGTAAAGTCCGGCTGGCTCGCGACAGGTTACGTATGGCCTGCCGCGCTGGCCATCTTCTGCGCAGCGTTCGTGCACGACCTACGTCTGTTGACTATGGATTTCGAGATGTACTCGCGTGGTCGGACCGATCACGGCACATTCGAGTGAACGAGAAGTGCAGCCTAACATCGCATTCACCCGGCGACGCTTGGCGAGTTGTGAAGCGCCGCGGGTGATGCGTGTCGTTATGCCGCCCATGGCAATCCGGTGAACGATGACAATGCCTCGCATGGAGGAGCTATCGCCAGACAGACTGCTTCAATAGGGCGGACGGCAGGAAGAAATGCCCTCGGGAAGAGTGGCTGGGAATTCAACGCTGCGAAAAATGAGGCCGGTGAGAACGAACGGTGACGCCACGCGGTGTCACAGAGAGGAGACACGATGAGAAGGAATCTGTGTTTCGCATGTTGCGGTCTGATCTTGGGGATAGCCGTCACCCAAATGGATTTTCTCGAAGAAGCATCAGTTAGTGCCCAGAACGCATCAGAAGGGGCAAAGAAGTGTGATTACACCTATCTTCGTGATGGTAGTCAACCGAATATCGGCACCGATGGCGAGATCAAGTACAACACCTCATGGAAGGCAGTTGTCGAAAGCGGATGGACACTGAAGGCCATCGGTGGCAACGCCGGCAGCATTTACGTATTCGAAAAGTGCCGATAGGTTCTTGAAGTCCTGCGGCGTCTTGCGCCAGCGAGTCGATGATTTATGGGTCAATTCGACGATCTGCGCGCGAGGGTGGGTCGCTTGGTCGAGGCCATCGCCGAGCGCCATCTTCACGTGCAGGCTACTCTCGGTGCGTCTCCGGCGGGCGGCATAACAAACGAATGGAGCCGACGCGCCAGTCGTCTCATGCCATCATGTCGCTGAGGCGCGCAGCTCATTCGCAACGTTGGACGCTGCTGGCGCACTGGCGCACGTCGGGCGTATAAGACGACTTAATCAAGACGACTGGAGGTCTGATGTGACTCCACTGCTAATCGCCGCAGCAATCGCCTGGCAGCTCGCCGGGCTTGGTGTCGACCGCCCGCCCGAGCATGCGGCGCGGACGTTGGTGGCCGCTGAAGGGGCGGTGAGCTGGCAGTACGAGACAGGTGGATGAATCTTCTCTCCGCCCACGGTCGTGGGCGACCTGCTCTTCGTGGGGTCCTGCAACGGCATGCTGCATGGCGTGGACCGGCGTACGGGCGAGGGCCGCTGGACGTACAACGCTGCCCTTGATGGCGGCAAGCCGGAGTTCCACGGACGACCTCTCATCACCGGGGAACTCATTGTCGTGGGTAGCGATGATCGACGCCCGGAGGGAGTCGGGCATGTCTATGCATTCGAGCGTTCCACCCTACGACTGGTGTGGAAGTATCGAGCAGGAGCCGGCGTGGCGTCCGACGTCGTGCAGCTTCGCGAGACTGCCTACGTCGTCACGCTCAGCGACGAGGTCGTGGCCCTCGATTTGCGCACCGGGGCCGTGCAGTGGAAACTCGCCAGTGGCGCATCCAACGACCGTTGTCTTCCAAACTCGACGCCGGCCATCGTCGGTGAGCGGTTGATCTTCGGCAGCCTTGACGGCACGATGTATGGCCTCGACGCCAAGTCTGGGGCGGTCCTGTGGCGACGAGTGCTTCCCGCAAGAGTCTCGACATCGGTGGCCATCGTGGGTGACAACGTATTCGCGGGTGACGCCGACGGTCGGATTTACAGGCTCGGTGTAGCCCATGGAACCATTGAGGCACAACTGCGAGTCAATGGCAGCCCGAGTTTCAAGCTCGTACGAGCTGGCGAATCGCTGCTGGTGTTCGTGCACGAGTCTGGCGTGATGACTCTGCAGTCGGTGCCCTTGGCACTCGACGCGGTGCGCTGGATGCAAGGCGCACCACGCCCAGGCTGGAGCTCGTTCGCCTGGCCATACGTCTGGAAGGACTGGGTTATCGTGGGAAGAGAGACTGGGGAGTTCGTGGCCCTTCGGCTGGCCGACGGCCAGGCGGCGTGGCAAGGCAAAGTCACGGGGACCGTCTCCGGAATCGGAGGAGATGAGACATCCCTGTACCTCGGCACGACCCGAGGCACGCTAATTGGATACGCGTTGCCCGCAATGATGCGGTGAACGCGGGAACCGCGTCGGTTCTCGAACGCCGGACAGGCAGCGTCCAACAAAGCGCTGCACCCGACGGTCGCCGGCGCGATTGTGAGCGACCGCAGGTGAGCGCGATCGTTAGCCGGACGGGGATGCGAGCAACATTATCACGGATAATCGGGCCGGCAATCCGTAGCTTGTCCAGAGAGCTGGTTCACGGCAGCAAGCCCGTATTTGTAGAACTGCGGCCGGTTCCGGGAGCGGCGGTCAAAGATTGCTTCCGCGTCGTCGCGGACAAGGTCGTGCTAGACGGCGGCGAAATCGTGTGTGGTTGGCGATTCTGGGAGATGCCGGCCGTTTTCGTGGAGGCCGAGTTCCACGCCGTCTGGCGTCGCCCGGAAGGCGATCTGCTCGACATAACGCCGCTTCCGAACGAAATCGGATCATATGAGCGCGTCCTCTTCGTACCAGATCCAGCGAGGGTCTACGAAGGTCGGCAGGTTAACAACGTCAGGCGGGCCTTGACTCAGGATCCTTCCGTTCACGAGTTCTTTCGGGCATGCGATGATTTCTTCGAGTTGATGAACCGTGGCACCCGAGCAATCCAGCATGGCGCAATCACATTGGCCGGTGCCGAACGAGATGAGTGGATTAACATCGAGTCTCGAAAGACGAGCGCCCTGAGAGAGGTTTTGACGCGGTTGCCTCAACCGAGTCGCAACGATCCGTGCCCGTGTGGCAGTGTACACGACCATCAAGGACCACAAGACGTTCCGGACGCTAAGTGAGGGCTGGTCGATGGAGCGCGTTACACAACTTATCGACAAGGATGCCGAGCAAGTCCGTCCGTACGTCGGCGAGTACACCTGGGCTGTGTTCACTTCGTATCAGGCGGTGATGTTGAGAATCGTCTTCTTGTTGAACCTGGGCAGAGATGACGCCGCCAAGCTCGAGTGGCACAAAGATGGAGGAACGCGACAGCTAATCCAGGCAGTGCTGACAGCTGGCGAGCTAGCTAGCAGGGATGTGGCGCTCTGTGAGCAAACGCGCGTGAAACTTCTTCGTCGCGCGCGTGGTCGATCATCATCGTTCCGGAGGACGGCGGCGATCCGCGCGAGTACTCGCTGCCGCGCGGCGTGCACGTGAACGTCCAGGAAGGCGACCGCGTCCCCGCGGCGGAGCCCCTGCGCTCGAAGCGGAGCGGGGCGAAGGGGCCCCGCGAGCGGAGAGCGCTTGGCCGGGGTGCAACGGGACTCCGCCATGAACAATGGACGGCCCGAGCAACTTGCACGACATCCGGGGTCCCCGCCGCGCACGCCTGCGCGGTGGGGTGGCGTCCTGTCGGTCCTCGGCGAGAAGGCGCTGCACGCGTATCTCGTCAACGAGATCCAGGAGGTCTACCGGCTGCAGGGCGTCAACATCAACGACAAGCACATCGAGGTCATCGTCCGGCAGATGATGCGGTGGGTGAAGATCGAGGACGTGGGCGACACCGAGTTCCTGCGCACGGAGCGGAGCGGGGCGAAGGGGCCCCGCGAGCGAAGTGGGCTTGGCGGGGTGCAGGGGACCCGACCACCAAGGTTAGAGGAGCAGGTGGACCGCTTCCGGTTGCGCAAGAGCGGAGCGGGGCAAAGGGGCCCCGCGAGCGAATGCGCTAGGCGGGGTGCAGGGGCCCCCGCCGATCAAGAGATCGAAGAGAACGAGCGCGTGATCCAGGCGGGCGGACGCCCGGCGACGGGCCGGCCGCTGCTGCTCGGGATCACGCAGGCGTCGCTCTCCCGACTCGTTCATCTCCGCGGCGTCATTCCGGGAAACGACGCGCGTGCTCACCGAGGCGTCGATTTCAGGCAAGGTGGATCAACTACGCGGTGCGACGGGCGGGACGCGAGCGGAATGGAGCCAGCGGCGTAGCGCTGGCGGAATGAAGCGAGCTTGGCGGGGTGCAGGGGACCCCGCCATCCAACAAAGATGGGCCGGCTGATCCCGGCGGGCACGGGCTTCGACTACTACCGGCACGTGCACATCCCGGCGGACGAGCCGCCGCCGCCGCCGCCGACGCCGGAGGAACTGGAATTGGAGCGCGAGATGGAATATTTTGTGGAGCCCGAAGAAGCCTTCACTCGCGATGAAATTGAGTAGACCGAGATTGGCAAGACCTGGATCCCGGTAGCGCCCGGCTTCAGCCGGGCTACTTCGTCGAACCCGAAGAGGCGTTCACGAGGGACGAGATCGAGTAATCAGCCTGCCTCGCCGGAGCTTCAGCGAAGGCAGCTCGCAGCTCGCGGCTCGCAGCTCGACATTTCCGAGACAGGGCCGGCCTCGCGCCGGCCCTTGTTTTGTACAGTGGCTTGCCTGCCTCGCCGCAGCGCGTAGCGCGAAGGCGGGTCGGAAGATCATCGCCCCTTTGATTCTGGTGGCCCGTTTCATCTGACGGGTTTGACGCGGGTCAGTGATAAGTGCACGATAAGTGCATGGCTGTCAAGACCATCCCAATCGACCTGGAAGCGTACGAGGCGCTGGCGGAAACGGCCCGGCCGGTCGTTTTCCGTTAGCCGCACTGAACGACACACATGGGAGCATATGCTGCCCTGATCGTCGGCCTGATCGCGACACAGGTTCGGGCTCCTTCTGTGCGTGCCGGAGTAATGGTCGCGTCCGCAGAGAGCAGGGTTGTAGCGCTGGAAGGCCCATTGCTGGCTCTGGGCACGCGCCTGACGGTTGTCGGAACCGATCACCCTCAATGGGTATGGCGAGCTACGATCGCAAAGCATCTGGCCGACTCGGACGTGATGGCAAAGCACGACGTGCCCGGCCCGTTCTACGAAATCGCGGCAGAGCCTAGCTCAAAGCCGCTACCCAACTTCGCAGTCGTCATCATTGGTCGGCCGAACCTCAAACGCGTCGGCGATGCGATCACGCTTCGTTTGGGCAACCCGGCAATCAGCGTCAGCGTTCGAAGTTGCGCCTCGTCTGAAGGGCTGCACCTCACATTGTGGGCCGGAACGCCGCTGAAAAGTCCCAGGCTGTGGCACATGTACTACTACCTGGGCTACGACGTGGAACCGACATGCAAGCTCGCCGATTACAGCGGGGTGCAACCGGCGGCTGCACCCGGCGGCCGCCCGACGACGAGGCGAGCGGCCGCGGGTGCTCACGCTTGTTGCGAACCGCACGCTGGTCGTCGAGGAGATTCAGTGCAGAAGCCCGATTTCTCCGGCGAATGGACCTTGAACGTTGGAGCGTCTGCACTCAGTGCAGTTGTCGCGCCTGTCGTTCAAGGCGGGTTTGTACTCATCGAGCATCGCGAGCCGACGATTGCGGTGCGTCTCAGCATCACCATGGATGGCAAGCCGCGCCAGAGGACGTGATCAAGCTCCGGTCAGGCAAGTGGGGGTACGTCAGCCCATCCGGCGCAGTCGCGATCGCGCCGCGGTTCGAGGAGGCGGGATTCTTTTACGACGGCCGTGCCGCCGTTCGGGTCAATGGCGCCTGGGGTCCCGGCGGTGGCGTGGTCAACGCGATGTGACCCGGCGGGCAGGGCGATGAGGGCGAAGGGCTATCTACTTTCGGTGCCCGAGCGATTGGTCCGATCCGTATTGGGCCTCGGCGCTGGGGTGGCGCGGGAGGTGGGAGAAGTGGCCCTTCCGGACGGCATTCGTCACAGCCAGTTGTATCAGAACCTCGTGGACGCGACGCTCCGGTACCTCATCGAGCAGGTTGGCGGCGTGGAGGGCGTTTACAGCACCGAGACCACGCTACCCGATGACTTTCTCGCCAGGCGGACGGCCGGAAACGTAGTCGAGCTGCTCGGCGTCGTCGCGTTTCGCGCGTCGCCGGTGTGGATCCTCGCGGCCCTTGCCGACCTCTGCGGGCTGGGTCGGCAGCTGATTCCGGAGATGGCCGACGAACTGAAAGCGCAGGGCCTCCTCGAAAAGGAGACCCGGTTCACCGGTGTCGATCAGATGCTGGACGGCCTGGAACGAACCTCGTCCCGGTTGGCCGCGGCGATCAACACGCCACCGCTCGACGTGGCGGGCCTCCGCAGGGAGTGGGAGGCCGTTCGCGAACAAGCCCGGGGCCTGCAGACCGCGAATCTTCCCTCCCAGGAGGTGATTGCCCGAATGTGGGCGGAGCTGAAGGCAGAATCCGCGCGGCAGGACAGGTCGATTTTCCAGACGTCGTCGCTGATGGCCGTCTCGGCAGCGCGGAGGTTTCCCGATAGCGTGCGTTGGTTCTCCGCGTCCGCACGGGCCGGCGCGACGCGCACGGGCCAGGTCTTCGCTGGCGCGTTGCTCGAACACTACAGCCAGACGCTGAACGAGATACGGCAGGTCGGCTATGTGGCCTATGCCGGCCGGCAACTGCGCCCCTATCTCCGCGCCTGCATCGATCAGTTCTCGCCGACGCGGCGTACCCTCACTCAGCGGCTTGTCGAGAAGGTTCAGTCGATCAGGCCGGGCGAGGCACGACTGGCTTCCATGCGCGGTCTGACAGCGCGGTGGGGCCGGCGGCGGCAATAACGACGGCGCGCGCGGTCGCTGAGCGGCCGCGGGTGAGCGCGAATCGTCGGACAGCACGATTCACATTCATGGGACTCGACGGCGTTGATCATGCAACCTCTTCGGGACGTCATCGCATACTACGAACGACTTGCCGAGGAGTCGCGTCTTGACTCGGGGCCGTCGCGCCTGGAATTCGAGCGCACAAAGGAAATCCTGGCGCGCGTCCTCCCCAAGCCGCCGGCCAGGCTGCTCGACGTCGGCGGGGCGGCGGGTGTGTATTCGGCGTGGTTGGCAGAACGAGGGTACGAGACCCACCTTGTCGACGTCTCGCCTCGACTCGTCGAACGAGCGCGCCACCTCAACGCGAGGCTGGAGAAGCCCATCGCGTCCCTGTCGGTCGCGGACGCTCGGCGTCTGCCGCAGGCCGATAGCTTCGCGGCCGCGGTCCTCCTCATGGGCCCGCTCTACCATCTTCCATCTGCGGCCGACCGCCAAACGGCCTTGACTGAAGCGCTTCGCGTCCTCGAAGCATCCGGTCTCCTGGTCGTGGCCGCGATTTCCCGGTACGCGTCCGCCCTGGATGGTCTCGCGCGCCAGCTGACCGTCGATCCCGCCTTCGTCCGAATGCGGGATCGGGATCTGCGTGACGGTCAGCATCGAAACGACACCGTGCGTCCGGACTACTTCACGACGTCGTATTTCCATCAACCTGAGGACCTTCGCATGGAGCTCGAGACGGCCGGGTGTCAGGACGTTCGTCTGCTCGGCGTTGAAGGGCCTGGTTGGATCGTCTCAGACTTCGAAGGCCGGTGGGCAGACGGCATGTCGCGGTCCGACATCCTGGACGTTGCACGAGCCTTGGAGTCAGAACCGTCGATTATTGGCGCGAGCGCGCATCTTCTCGCGATCGGTCGGAAGCCTGGGGGCGAAGCGGTCTAACTTAACTAACATCGGCGGAGGGAGGAGACAATGCATTTTCCACGCTACATCATCCTGCTGATGGGCGTCCTCGCAGCGTCGTTGCACACCGCCGGAGCACAGGTGCCGGACGAGGCCGCCATTCGCGCGAGAGTCCAGGAGTACGTGGCGGCCTTCAACAGGGGCGACGCCAGCGCGGCGGCATCAATATACGCGGTGGATGGAACCCACACGTACGCGCTCGGCTTCACCCATCGCGGGCGCGCTGCGATCGAGCAGGGCTTGTCCGAGCTCCTTGCAGGGCCGTGGAAAGGCGCTCGGCTTGCCATCACCACGGACGCGATCCGGTTTCTCACCCGAGCGATAGCGGTTGAAGAGGAATCGTTCGTGGTGAGTGGACTCAGGAGCGATACCGGTGCCGAGCTTCCGCCTGTCAAGGGTTTGTGCGTGGATATCCTGCAGAAACAAGGGGGCCTCTGGTTCGCCGCGGCCGTCCAGTGCATGGTGCCACCACCTACGGCGGGACCGCCGGTAAAGTGAAAGGCGTGCCGGACGACAGTCATCCTGGCTTCGTCCACCGCACCCATGGCGGCGGAGCGGTCGATGCCGAGGCTGGGCGTTGTTGGGTGCGCGGCGCGACGGTGTACCCGGGCGCGCAATCGCCGTAGCCACGGTTGCGGGTACGCTCATGATGGTGGGAGTCGTTTTGGGTGCGAAGTGGCTCGGCAGCCTGAGCCGGGTCGCGTGACACGACATGTTCTCCTCGGCGTCGCGGTGACGGCGACCGCGGTCACGGCCGCAATATTGCCGCCGATACCGCAGCCGTCCACCTACCACCTGTTTGCCGATCGGCGCTCCTTGCTGGGCATCTCAAACGGTCTCGACGTCCTGTCCAATGTGCCGTTCGCTGTCGTGGGTCTGGCAGGCCTTGCGGTGACGTGGTTCAGAAGGCGCAACGACACGGCACCGTTTTCGGACCCGTGGGAACGATGGCCGTACACCGTCCTCTTTGCCGGTGTGCTCCTGACGAGCGTGGGGTCCGCTTACTACCATCTCGCCCCGGACAATGCGCGGCTCGTCTGGGATCGATTGCCGATGTCACTTGGCTTCATGGGACTGTTGACGGCCCTGCTCGCCGAGCGCGTCAGTCTCACGGTGAGCCGACGGCTGTTCGCTCCACTCCTGGCACTGGGCGCCTTCAGCGTCGTGTACTGGTATTGGAGCGAGCTTCAGAATGCCGGCGACCTGCGCCTGTATTTTCTCGTGCAGTTCGGTTCCTTGCTCCTGGTCGTGCTGATGATCGTTTTGTACCCAGCGCGGTATTCTGGGACGGGATACCTCGTTGCCGGTCTTGCGGCGTATGCGGCAGCGAAGGGCTTCGAGCTGGCGGATCGGGAGATCTTCACGCTCGGGCAGATGGTCAGCGGTCACACGCTCAAGCACCTCGCAGCCGCAGGAGGAGCCGCCTGTCTCGTCGGGATGCTGCGTGCGCGTGCGCGTCCGGTCGGTGCACCCGGGTTCAGAAGCGGTTGCGCGACGTGATCGGCAGGCTGGAGCAGCCCGTCGGGACGGACCTGGATCGGGACGGGCGCGTGGGCTGGATCCCGGGGAGGGCGGCTATACTGTTCCGCCACGGCACTGTGGACCGGATGAGTCTCGATACCGGCGGGGAAGATCTCTCATGGGTGTCTTGTAGTTGAGCCGCTTGCGTGGACGAGTGTTCAACGCGGCAGTGAGGTGTTCGATGGACGTTGTCGAAATTGGGAGGAGCTACGCGGTCGGGTGGGGCACCCTGGCGCTCATCAACGCCGGCCTGGCGCAGGCAAAGGGCCGCAGCCGGCTGCTGTGGTTCCTGGGCTCTCTGCTTCTCGGCCCGATTGCCACCTTCCTCATCGTCGTCACCGACAACCCGAAACCGCCAGCCTCCGGCCGCGCTGGCTGAGGAGCCGCCTGACCCCGGCCGGACCCATGGCAACGGAAAGGAGGTGTATGCAAAGCCAAGAGTGGGTTCTCCGAACCGGCGCGGCGGCGCGACTTCTCCCAGGACATGGCCCGCGCTTCGCGGCGATTGCGTGGTGCGCCTTGATGAGCGCCTGCGGTCCGACGACGCCGTCAAGGTGAGATCACGCCACGGTTGAAGCCGAACGTCGCGCACGACACAAGGCGATCATGCAGTCAATAGTCGCACTTTCGCTCTGGACGGTCGCGGCGATGGCAGCGGCGGGGAGCGCCGAACAGCGCCCGATCGACACGGAGCGTTCGACGCTGACGGTCCTGGTGCACAAGGCCGGACTGTTCTCCGCGTTTGCGGACAATCACGTCATTCGAGCGCCGATTGCCGGCGGATCGATCTCCGCAGAGAGCCCGGCCGCTGTCGAACTCAGTGTGCGAACGGCGGCTCTCACCGTGCTCGATCCCGGTCTGTCGGCGGGCAAGCGGGCCGAAGTGCAGGCTCGGATGCTCGGTCCAGAAGTCTTGGACAGCAGGAAATACCCCGACATCACGTTTGCGTCGACGTCGATTGAATCAGCGGGGGCCGATCGATGGACCGTGCGAGGCCGCCTGACGATTCACGGCGAGACGCAACCGGCGACGTTCTCGGTCGAGCGGCGAGATGGCCGGTATCGTGGAACGGTGGTTTTGAGGCAGCGGGACTTCGGGATCCGGCCGATCAGCATCATGGGCGGCACGGTGAAGGTGAAGGACGAACTGGCCGTCGAGTTCGACATCGCCGCTCGGAAGTGATCCGCCGGTGCGGTCTCGGCGGCCGGTCCTTGACGTTCGACACGGCGTGCGGAGCCCGGATTTGAATCTCGCGCTTACGAGCGATTTTCCATCGACAGCCAATCAAGCGGTCGTCGACCGCATGAGAAGCACGAATCCGCGGCCGCGGGTCGCCTGGATCCCGCCGTTCACCGGCGTGGGCCACGAGCGCTTTCCGGCCGCCCGGGAGCTGTTTCAATCGTACGGCTTCCGCGATGTCGAGCATTGCGACATCGACGAGGAACCGAACGAAGCGCAGTTGGCTCGGCTCGACCGGTACGACATCATCTACTTGACCGGAGGCGACCCAATTGGATTCCGGCGCAATATCCAGCGACTGGGATTGCCCGCGCGATTGCGGCAGTGCGCAGCCGCCGGGCGTTTGATCGTCGGCGCGAGCGGTGGCTCCATGCAGCTCACGGCGAATGTGTCGCTGTTCCGGCTGCTGACCGCGACGCTCGATGAGGTGGTCGCGACTCGTGTCGAGTACGAGGCCCTCGGCTTCGTCGATTACGAGCTTCTGCCACACCTGAACCGGCTCGAGCCGTCGTTTCTCGAGACGGTTCGGCGCTATTCCGAGCGAGTGGCTCATGACGTCATCGCGCTTGCCGATGGTGCCGCAGTGCTGCACGCCGGAGACGGAAACTTCCGATGCTTCGGACGGGCGGCGAGGTTCCGCAACGGCGTTCGGGCTTCGAGTGAGGGGGCGGCATGACACGGCGACGTGTAAGCGCTTCCGGGCGGTGCGCCGTAATACTCACCGAGCCACGCCGCTAACTCGAACAGCGGCCCAGCCGTGCTGCGTCTGGATCCCATGGGCCGTTATGTCCTCAAAGAAGCCCGAATTCGCGAATAGCGTCAGAACCGCCGGCACGTCCGAGACGGGGCGTGACCGCCGGGTGCTCGCCGTGCCGCGCGCCTGGTTGGGCGCCCTGACTCTCCTCCTCGTCGTTCCATGGGTGGCCGTCATCGCGTTCTATTTCGCGGGTGCGCCTCGGCGGGTGGTGGTTGAACCAGTCACCCCGCCCCCACCGGCGCATTCGGCGGCGCCGGGACCATGGGGCCTCCTGACCGTCGCACCCATTGTGGTATCTCCGCCGCTCGAGTACGTCGGCGCGGATTGGGGCGGATGGCGCCAGGGTCCCGCCGAGTGGTACTTTCCGGGTGCTTCCCCCGAGACGCTCGAGGCGTTCCTGCTGACGGCCGGAATGTCTCGCGAGCAGGTCGCACCCATACTGTCGAGCTCGCGTGTCGATCCCGGTTCCGGCGGCCTGGTCGTGACACCAGATCCGGACCTGGTGCGCGGCCTGACTCCTGAGCTGCGCGCGCACCTGTACCTGCAGCTCGCGAAGACCACTCGGAATTACGACCAGGCGAACGCGTTTCGGTTCTTTGGCGCGACGACCGACGAGTGGCTGCGGGGCAGCCTCATGTCGCCGGACTCGCGGCGTCTCATCGAGCCGTTGATCTACCGCGACGGTGCGTTCCTGCGCTTTTCCGACGTCGAGCTCCTTCGATCGCAGATCCACGACCCGGCCGAGCTGCGGCGTATCGCCAAGACGCTGCTGCGGGAATCGACGA
>Ga0209342_10005947_pt1 | contig 12441 bp, 11 predicted proteins | sample RifCSP16_2_FD_184023 | JGI IMG/M metagenome (GOLD analysis project Ga0209342, IMG submission 184023) | Soil microbial communities from Rifle, Colorado - Rifle CSP2_sed 16_2 (SPAdes) (version 2) | ecosystem: Environmental > Terrestrial > Deep subsurface > Rock core/Sediment | place: Rifle... | reverse complement strand
TTTCCGATTAATTTTCTTTCGATCTTCAGGGGGCGGGCTATACTTCATTATTTCAAAGCTAAAACCGGTTTCCTCTGCTAAATTCGGAGAAGTTATTTTTACTGATATTTTTTCACCATTCGTAAAACTGATGCGAGAAGGGGTCATGATGACAACTCAAGGAGGGATAATTAGTCATTACGCTTCATTGGTCGATGTTGCCAGGAATGAAGGAAATCGAGATGCATACAAGAAATCATTACTTGCTTTCTTGGCAGTCCTTGAAGAAATCAACAAACAACCTTCAAAAGTCTTCGATACAAAAACTACTTCAATTGACAAGGTGCTCGTATACGAGCGGCTTTCTAGGTTAGAGAGAGAAGCAGGGAATTCAAAAGCAGCAGATGATTATATGAATTTGGCAGTTCAAACTTGTGGTAAATCAGGCTTGAAAGATTGCTCCAACGAGAAAATCACAACCATTTCGAAGAAGATGGAAGAGAAGAGCATGTTTTCACCTAAATCCAAGGAAGGCAGTACCAAGCAGTAACCGGCGCCTGAATGTATCAGCTAAAATCCCGCGTCACATGAGGCGCGAAATCGTCAGACCCCGATTTGCCTTTTCTTCACGTTGCCCTGGATGAGCTTCACCCATTTCGTAACTTCCCTTTCGGGTTGCTGGATGGTCAGCCCCGCGTCCACGCGAGATTATTGACATCTCTCGCCTAAAGTTACATACGGATAAGAAGTACGCTGGACTCTTGGGAGAACGGGCAGCAAAAGAATTTTGAATCGAGGAGGGGAATCAACGATGCGACAACTAAAGGTGCTTTTACTTATCATTGCCGCGGCGGCGCTGCAAAGTTGCGTCGTGGCAGATCGAGATCGGGATCGGATCGCCGCTTGCGGCGGCGCGCACCGGCTTCAAGTCGTGGATTTAGATGTTTCGCCCGACCCGCTATCCGAAGGGCAAAGAATTAGTCGCTGGTTCGTGCGGCTGCGCGCCGACGGATCGGGAGAGTGCCGAACGACGATTCGCGTTCGCGATGAATCCGGGGATGTGGTCGCGCAGGATAGAGTCTGGCGCTTGCGACCGGGCGTCAACGAGATCGAGCTCACGCCTCTGGAACGCTACCGGTTTTCGGGCAGCGAGCGTTGCTTCCAGGTCATCGCGGACATCGCGGGGACCGCTCGCCGGGTGGATGCGGCGCGGCGCTTTTGCGCGCGCCAGATCGCGGGCCGGCGCTGGAGCATGCGGTAGAACCGGTGGCGCCTCTGGGTTTCCCGTGAAGGCGTATTCACCACGAAGGACACGAAGAGCACGAAGGAAAGAAGATTTAACCGCAAAGAGCGCAAAGAACGCAAAGAATTTAGGTTTCAGATTTGTGGACCAACCGCCCCCTGTGGTTACCCGTATCACTGCTTCGGAGGGCACGAAGTTTTGATTCACAATTGTCCGAACCCTTCGTGTCCTTCGTGATCTTCGTGGTGAACGAAATTAAGGTGATGGTGCCAGGTTATCCACACGGAAGCCTGAAGAGCCGAGAAAAGCGGGGGCGGCGTGCCGCCCCTTCGTTATCCCTTGCCTTTAAATAGCTCGCCGCGCCGGATCGTCCACTGCGCGGCGATTCGTTGATTAACGCTCCACTCCCCACCGACGGAATCGCGCAGCGTTGTCGGCTCGTCGATTATTTTGAGCACCGCGATGTCGGCCTCGCGCCCGACTTCGAGGCTACCGATGCGGTCGTGCCAACCGATCACGCGGGCCGGGTTGATCGTGCAGCGAGCGATGATCTCTTCTATTTTCAAACCCAAAGGCAGGAACTTGGTGAGCGTCGTCGGCAAATCCCCGACAATGCCGAAGCCCGGTTGTTTCATGCGGCCGTGAAGATCGGAGCTGATGATATCGGGGAGCAGGCCGTCGCCCATGGCGCGGCGCACGAGGTCGAAGTCGAAGTGGCCGCTGGCGTGGCCGACGTCGAAAATCACGCCGCGCTCCTTAGCCTTGCGCACCTCGGCGAGCAGTTTTCCCGACTGGTCGACGATCGAAGGTTTTTGCGGCGTGTAGCAGTGGGTGATGATATCGCCCGGGCGCAGCGTGGCGGCGATCTCGCTCATGGAGATGCCGGTATTACCCACATGAACCATCACCGGCGATCTCGAAGCGTCACCGGCGCGAATCGCCAGACGCAATGCTTCCCGTCCGTTTTCCCCCACGCCCTTTTTATGCAGGCGAACTTTGATGCCGACGCCGACGTTTGGCGATTCACCGACCGTGGCCGCGGCAGCGTTCGGATCGGCAAAGCGCAGGTCTTCCAGCTCTCCCGGTTCGTTCAAAACTCCATGCTGCGCGAGGGCGACGAAGCCGAGCATGCGCGTCGTCGATGTCTCGTTGACCAGTTTTCTAAAGCCGAGAAAATTGACCGGTCCGGCGGAGCCGGCGTCCATCGTGGTAGTGACGCCAGTGGCGAGGCAAAGCGGGTCGAGGTTGCAACCATAGGGGTTGACTCCCCAGTAGCTGTGCACGTGAAAGTCGATCAGGCCGGGCGTGACGTAACAGCCGCTCACGTCGAGGATTTTTTTTGCATTAGCGACGGGCAGGCCGCTTTCAACGGCGGCGACGCGGCCGTGGGCAACGCCGACGTCGAGTTTGCGGTTTACGTTTATGGCAGGATTAATCACGGTGCCGCCGGTTAAGAGCAAGTCGTACGTATCGCTCATTTTATTTTCTCTTCGTCACTTCGCAATTTTTATCCACCGGTTCGAGCCCGATGCATTCCTTCCAATCCTCCCCCTCAATGGAGGAGGCCTGTCCTGAGCGAAATCGAAGGGACAAAAGTGGGGGTGATTTGCGCTTGATCGACGCACCCCTATCCAGCCTTCCCCCGTCGAGGGGGAAGGCTCAAACTTGACCCGGGCCGACCTCCGAGTATTTACGCAGACGCACACGACTCACGTTCCTAATCCAACCGGTAAAGCGCGCGAGGATTATCGTCGAGCATCTTCTCCACGACTCGTTGGCTTACTTTTCCCTCGCGTTGGAACTTGCGCAGCGCTTCGATCTCGGACGCGTTATCGGAATGGCCGTAGTCGGTGCCGATGAGCAGGTTGTCCTCGCTGAAGGATTGCAGGATGTAGGCGATGTCGTCGTCGTTCTGGCAGGTGACGAACACGCGGTTGTCCTTGAGCAGGTCTCGGTCGAGGGCCTTTCCCCGGCGCGCGTAGCGGCGCGCCAGGTCGCGCATCGCATAGGGCAGCCACTGGGCGCCGACTTCGATGATACCGATTTTCAGTTTGGGAAAGTGCTTGGGGATGCCGAAATAGACGAGCGAGTGAAACGCGCCGACGACGGCGAGCTTGAACTTGGCGAAGCCCGGATCGTCGAGGAAAAGCTCATAGGCGGTCTGGCTGCCGTTGGCCGAGTGCACGCAGATCGGCAAGTCAAGCCGGCTCGCTTCTTCGTAGAGCGGGAAAAAATAAGGATCGCTCAAGATGCGGTCCGCCTCCAGGCCGCGCATCACCACGCCGCAGGCGCCATGCTCTTTGGCGAACTTCAACTCTTCGTTCACCTTGTCCATGCTTAAAAGTGGCGGCGCCATCACCCAGCGAAAGCGGTCCAAGTGATTTTTAATGACTTCGGCGATCCATCGATTGTAGCTCCGGCAGATCGCGAGATCGGCCTCCGGCCGGCGCGACAGCGGAAAAATAAATATGGTCGGGTAGATCACCTGCAGATCGATGCCCAAGGCGTCCATGTGCCGGATGCGCAGCGCGAGATCGGTCATTTCCCGGGACGCTTGCAGCACGTCTCTGCCGACGTTAGTCCAGGGAAAAAGCTTGCCGTCGATGAGCAAGCAATCGCCGCTCGGGTCGCCGGGCCGGGTCTGCACCAGCTGCGGTTTGAAGCGCCGCTCGGATTCCAGCATGAAATCCCAGGTCGCTTCGTTTTCAATCACATGAGCATCAGCATCGATCACCGCCATTCTTCATTCCTCCGCAGATCGAGGAACGGTTCCAACCGTTCCATCCGTTCCAAACGTTCCATGTGTTTCAATCGGGCACGCGCGAGGTCCGCGATGCCGACGATTTTATCCTTCACGCGGCGGTTCCTCCACCAGCTTGCCGTTTTCGTGCGCGACGCACTTGCCGCTTTTTTCCATCGGCAGCTCGGCGGCGAGCACGAACGCCTGGCCCAAAACCTCCGGACCGGGCATCCGCTTGAGCGCTTCTTCGGGGGCGGTTTCGGTGGCGATGGGCACGCGCGGCGAAAAGGTCACGACGCAGATATTCGATTCCCTTACTTCCTCGGCGACGTAGCGCGTAAATGTACGGATGGCGTCCTTGGTGACCATGTAGGTGCAGGCCCCGGCAGGTGTAAGACCGCCGCCGCCGTAGAGATTGATGATGTGGCCCGATTTCCTTTTCTCCATGTGCGGGATCGCGTGTTTGGTGCCGAGAAAGGTTCCGTAAAGATTCGTGTGGACCACACGGCTCCAGAATTCCATCTGCATGTCCGCGATGCGCGGCCAGCGGGGGATATTCCACGCGAAGTGCGGCACGATGGCGGCGTTGTTGATCACCACGTCGATTCGGCCGAAGCGGCCAATCGTCTGGTCGATCATCCTTTTCACGCTGTCCTCGTCGCGTACGTCGACGTGGACGCCTAAGGTTTCCGTGAGCTTGCCGATCTCAGCTGCGCTGCGCTGCATTTTGTCCCGGTCGAAATCGGCGATGACGACTTTCGCTTTTTTCTCCGCAAAAGTTCTTGCAGCATGCTTGCCGATGCCTTGGCCGCTGCCGGTAATGACGACGACTTTTCCTTCGAGCATGTTCTTTCCTCCCGGTAAACCGACCGTCGGTTGTTAACCAGCGCATAACGCAAAGCAGCGGCCAAATCAACGACGTCGGCCTACAGCGCGGCTAAGCCGCAACCAAGAAACAGTTTTCACCACGAAGGCACGAAGGTCACGAAGGAAGATTGTTCGCGCAAAGGCGCAAAGCACGCCAAGCTAAAACAGTTACAAATTCGAAACTCGAAATTCGAAATAATTCCAAATGATCGAAAATCGGAAAGCTCCAAACAAAACCGTTTCGGATTTCGTACTTGGAATTTATCTCTTTAGGTTTGTTTCGGATTTCGATATTCGGATTTCGGATTTTGATTCGGGATCGGGTGGCATCTTGGCGCGATAAAGCGAATCAGAGTCTTTGGCTCGGAAAATTTGCGCAAGTCTCGAAAATTTCAACTGTAGTAATACACGCTTTTTCCCAGACTGCGCTGGGAAAAAGAGGTTCGCCTTGTCGGCGAACGGCTGGTTTTGGTAGTCTCGGCACATGATAACTTCTGACGACTTGTCGACCTATTTGGCGGATAGACTTTGCGGGACCTACGACTGCGCGGATCGCATTTCGTTGCGCGGCTACTTTCCGCTGGGTCAAACCAGCGGCGGGCTTTTGACCTGGTGGAACCAGCTCTTTCCCAACACGGAGCTGAGCGAGCCACGACTGCGCAAGCTGGCGGGGGACGTTGCCCGGCGCATACATGCCTATGCCCGCAAACATAAAATTGTGCTGCGCTACTTTGCCATTGGCGACAAAACCAAGCACGCCCAAGCGGTAAAACTTCGCCCCGTCGATCCGCACTTCCGAGGCGTGTTTGCCATTTTCGTGGCCAGAGCGCCAGCCCTGGTCTGGCAAGCCAAAAACAATCGTGACGGCAAAGTGGTGCTGCGCCGGCCCAAGAGCTGGCCGCTGGTCTATCACTACCATTTTCACATTGTCGACCCAGAGTGGGGACACCTCACCATCAAGATGAGCGGCCATCCGCCCTTTGGCTTGCAAATTTCCCTCAATGGGCATGAATGGGTGGAGCGTCAGGCCCAAAAACAAGCCATCTCCTGGGTTAAGGAGGGCAACTGTTTTGTGGGCGGTTCCGACCTGGCCGGCATCAATCGGCTGGCGCAAGAGTTGGACGGCGCCCGGGGCCTGGCGCTTCTGGGGCAAGTGGTGGATCGCTGGGTGTATTCGGCCTGCCTGTGTTTTGCGCTGAACTTCGAGCAACAAAAGCGATCGGGCTTTCGCTACGCCTATTCTTGCTACCAACTGGAATACAGCCGCAATCTTTTGTTCAAGAGCGGGCGGCAAATGGATGAAGTCTATCAAGGGCTGATCGACCGCACGCGCCGGCTGTTGGACGTGCCCCGGCTCAAAACCATCTTCGGTCGCAAACAGCGTCCCAGCAAAACGAAAGCGAGGGAGGGGCGGTTGGAGAAAATCATTGAGCGGTTGGGGTATGACTTGACGGTGTTCAAGGTACACTTCGGCAAGCTCACCCTTAAAATGTATGACAAAGGGGAGCGCGTGCTGCGGGTGGAGATCATCGTCCACAACATCGAGGAGTTGCGTTGTGGCAAGCGGCTGGAGAAACTGCCCGGCATGTTGGAACGGCTGCAAGCGATGGTGGTAGCCTTTTTGGAGGTGGTGCAGGCAGCACACTTGAGCTTTGTCGACGGCCAGCAATTAGATGCTTTGGCCGCGCCGAGTGTGCGGGGTGAGAAACGCACGGCGGGCGTGGACCTGCAAAAGCCGCGGATGCGAGCGGTGGCCGAAGCGGTGATTGCGTTGGCGGCCCAACCCGAAGGTTTCACGGCCGCCAACCTAGCTGAGCGAGTGCGGGCGCAGAAAGGAGAAGCGATGGCGAGCTATGTGCCCCGCCAAGCGGCGTACGATTTGAACAAGCTGCGGGGCAAGTCGCTGGTGGAGCGAATCGACAAAACGCGGCGCTATCGGGTGCGCCGACCCGGCATCCGCACGTTGGTGGCGCTGCAAATCCTGCGCGAGCAGGTGATCAAACCCGTCTTGGCCGGAGTCTGTCGGCCCAAGCGCGGTCGTCCGCCCAAGACCATTCATCCGCTCGACGACCATTACCAAAAGCTTCAACGCGAGATGCTGGCTACACTTAGAATACTGAAAATCGCCGCTTGATCTTTGGACGCTATAACAAACATGTTGGTCGTTATTTTTGGATAGTAGTCCGAAGTAGAATGTGAAATTCGATGAATTGTCGATTAAGGTTCTCGGATGCGCGCTTGAGGTGCACCGGGAGATTGGTCCTGGATTGCTGGAATCGACTTACGAGCTGAACCGGGCGAGGGTTCCGTTTAATCTTCAAGTTGATTTGCCGGTGGAGTACAAACAGATCAAGCTCGATTGTGGATACCGAATGGATCTTTTGGTAGATGATCGATTGATCGTTGAGTTGAAGAGCGTAGATCTGCTGCTCAAGGTTCACGAGGCGCAGATTCTAACCTACATGAAACTTGCCAAGGTGAGAGTCGGGTTGTTGATTAACTTCAACAGCTAAGCCACCGCCTATGGCGGTGAGAAAAACAAAGGCTCTGCCGTGTGCGGGAGTGGATTCACCAGAAGTACGGTCGCAAGCGCAATTTCGTAGGGCTGCATTTCTGGGTTCGAGGATGTTGCGTGAGCACGGTGGGGCTGGATGAAGCGATGGTGCGCGAATACATTCGCACGCAAGAAGAGCACGAGAAAAAAGAAGAGCAAATCCAACTCGACTACTAAGATGAACACTTGGCAGGCCCATAGCCCCCTTACAAGGGGGCTTCCTCATACTACCCGCATAGCGGGTAGTACATGATTTTAACGTTGACGTGCTGAAAAAGGGGATCAAGAGATTCGTACTTTAATTCTTTAACTTCGTGTCCTTCGGGCCCTTCGTGGTGAACAAAATTCAATGGGATAACCGCGTGTGATAACGCCAACACGTGCTGCGCCAATGGAAACCTTCCACTCAGAGACACGGTGTTGCCAAGGTGGCCCACAACGAATTCCGAAAAACTTTAGGAAGGCGGAACGACGATGAGTATTCCAAACACCCCAATCGATCCCGACAAACAGCCCGCCCTCGTGCGCGTCGACATGTATCAAGAGTGGCGCAAACGCGAGGGCGCTCCGCTCGTAGGCGGCATCTATATTAAAGACATGAAGGCGGTGGAAGTAGGCCCCTGGCCGCGCAAGGGTGACGGCGTCAAGGGCGCCCTTTGTTATCTCGACGGCGACGACGAGGGCGACGAGCATATCGTCGAGCTGCCGCCGGGCGGCGCCACCGCGCCGCTGCGGCATATGTACACCGAGGCGATCTACGTCGTCTCGGGACATGGCTCCACTTCGGTGTGGCGCGACCAAGGCGCCAAGCAAACCTTCGAATGGGGACCGGGCAGTTACTTTGTCCTGCCGACCAACGCCTGGCACCAGTTCTTCAACGCCAGCCTCTCGCGCAGCGCGCGCTGGTTTTCCGTCACCGACCTCCCCGGGCTCTTGCGCCAGTGGGCCAGCGAGGATTTTATTTTCAACAACCGGTATGACTTCACCGACCGCTATCGCGGCGAGCCTGACCATTTCAGCGCCGAGGCAAAGCTCTACCGCGGCCGGGTGTGGGAGACCAACTTCATCCCCGACATCAAGAAGTTGCCGCTCTACGAGTGGAAGAGCCGTGGCGGCGGCGGCACCAACGCGTTCATGGTCATGGGCGCGGGCATGATGGAGTCCCATGTCTCCCGTTTCGAATCGGGCCACTACAAAAAAGGCCACCGGCACGGGCCCGGCGCGCACCTTTATATCACTGAGGGTGAAGGCTTCGTGCTTACGCAACGGGGCAACGAGCCGCGCATCCGCTGCGACTGGCAAGAGGGTAGCCTATATCTTTCCGGCGCCGGCGAAGGTCAGTGGCTGCATCAGCATTTCAACGTCGGCGCCACGCCGGCAACCTACCTAGTGCTCAACCAAGGCCTTTCAAGAAAATATGCGGTCAACCGCTGGCAAGCCAATCAATCCACCGTGCTGCGCGGTGGCGAAGTCAGCGGCAAAAAAGGCGGCTACCAGACCGAGTACGAAGACGAAGACCCGGAGATCCATCGCATCTTCGAAGACGAGCTGCGCAAGCGCGGCATCACATGCAGGATGAAAAAGATGGTCCCCTGGTGCACCGGCGAGGCCGGCGCCGAAACCATCAAGGCCACCTTTTTGGACGAGCACGGCATGGTTGAATAGACGGATGTGACCGTTCAAATTGTTCCAATCGTTCAAAACGTTCCAGCCCCCACCTCTTTCCTCCCCCGCGACGCGGGGGAGGACGAAGGAGGGGGATTTGAACGTAGCGAAGCGATTGAACGGTTTGAACGATTGGAACCTTAATCTGAAAGAACCCATGCACGATCTACCCCACGGCCACGATCACAACGACCATCAGTTCGATGTCGAGGAAGACCATCCGCTCTGGAAGCTGGATACGATCACGCTCACCAGCGTCGGCATCGATATCGGCACGGCGACTTCGCAGATTATCTTCTCGCGCCTGGTGCTGCGCCGGCTTGGACGGGAGCTGTCGAGCCGTTTCATAGTGACAGAACGGAAAACCCTCTATCTCTCCCCTGTCCATTTCACGCCCTACGTTGCGGGCCGCGAACGCATCGACGATCAGGCCCTCGCGCGCCTCGTCGATGGTGCCTACCGGGAGGCGGGAATCGGTCCGGCGCAGGTTGACACCGGCGCGATCATTTTAACCGGCGAAGCGGTCCGCCGGGACAATGCGCGCGCCATCGCCGATCTGTTCGCCGCCGAGCGGGGAAACTTCGTCTGCGCCAGCGCCGGCCACAACTTCGAAGCACTGCTCGCGGCCCACGGTTCCGGCGCCGTCGCCCTCTCCGCCGAGCGTGAGTGCCGAGTCCTTAACGTTGACATCGGCGGCGGCACGACCAAACTTGCCTTGGCCGAATGTGGGCGCGTTCTAAGCACCGCCGCTTTTCATGTCGGCGGGCGGTTGCTGGCAACTGACACTGACGGCATGATTACGATTCTCGAACCCGGCGGCCAAGCACTCGCGCGGCAAGCGGGACTCGAATGGCGGATCGGCGACCGCGCGACTACGGAGCAAATCGACCAATTGGCGGATTACGTGGCCAAGGCCGTTCTCGCCCTCGCTCAGCAGGAAAAGCCCGCGCCTGAATTCGAGCGGCTTTGGTTGACCCCGCCGCTCGGCAGCGCCAAGAGTTACGACGCCGTCGTCTTTTCCGGCGGCGTCGGCGAATACGTCTACGGCAAAGAGTCCAAAACCTTCGGCGATCTCGGCGCGCCACTCGGGCAAGCGCTGAAGCGTCATATCAATGACGGCGCGCTCGCCTGGCCTCTCGCGCCCGCCCGCGAATGCATCCGAGCCACAGTCATGGGCGCCGCGCAGCACACGATTCAGGTGAGCGGCAACACCATCTATCGCTCCAACGACGACCTGCTACCGCGTAAAAACCTCCAAGCGCTGCGCCCCGCCGTCGACCTGAGCGAAAACATTCATCCGCCCGCGCTCGCAGCGGCCATTGCGAGCCACTTCCAGGCCTTCGATCTAAAAGAGGGGGAGGCGGAAGTCGCGCTGGTGTTTCGCTGGGCCGGGCCGCCTGCGGCTATCCGCATCGCGGCGTTTTGCCGAGGCTTGATGGAAGGGCTGCCGCGCACTCTGAAGAGCGGGCGGCCCATCTATCTCGTCTTCGATCACGACCTCGCAGGATTGGTGGGCAACATCCTCAAAAACGATTTCGATTTAAAAAATGACATCCTCGCCATCGACGGCGTCACCCTCCACGATTTCGACTTCATCGACCTCGGCAAAGTCCTGGAGCCCTCCGGCACCGTCCCGGTCACGATAAAGTCGTTGGTGTTTCAGTTTTAGCAGAGGACCGCTGGATCATTACCCGTAACCGGCGGAAGGCGGAACCTCCAAGGCTAAGTTGCGCGACGCAAGGAGCGTCAATTTCCAGCCGTCGGTTAGGCATCGTTTCAGCCTACGTTGCGAAGTGGCTCAAGCCGAGCGATTGCTGCGGCGTTCTTACTCCGTAAGGCATGCCACAGATCCCAATCCTGCTGCAATCCGAGCCAAAAGTCTGCCGACATCCCCAAGACATGCGCCAGTCGCAGCGCTGTATCAGATGTGATACCCCGCTTACCTCGGATAATTTCATTTAAGCGGGGAAAGGAGATCCCCAGGCGCACCGCAAAGGCAGACTGGCTGATTCCGAGGGGCTTGAGAAACTCTTCGAGCAGCATCTCCCCAGGATGCGTCGGGGGCCTCTTGGAAGGTAACCGCCGCACCACAGAAAACTGTAACGATTCGCCACGTTGTGGACGCCGCTCAGTGGTAGTCCGCGATTTCAACTTGTTCCGCATATCCATTCTCCCAGTGAAAGCACACGCGATACTGCTCATTGATTCGAATACTGTGTTGGCCGACTTGATCCCCCCCGTAGCCGCTCAAGCCGGTTTCCCGGCGGAACGGCGAGGTTCAAAAGGTCGCGCACACGGTTGAGTTGGTCAAGCTTGCGCCGAGCGCTGGGCCATAGGGATTTCGGACGCGTCCTGCGTGCCGCTCGCGTATCGGCGCCATTGAATATGTCCTCAGTCCCACTGTCGGCGAAGGAACCGATCACAGGTCATAGTATAACGATCTCTGTGATAGATCGCCAATCGCCGAAGCATGCCTAACGTTATTCCGCTGACCCGTCAATTGAAAACAAAATGATTCCGTAGCAATGTCATTATCGGCTCAAACGGCGGGTTATACCGTTAGGCGATAACATTCATCCGCCCGCACTCGCAGCGGCCGGTCAATACTTAAAGGCCAGAGCCCGCCCCTTCCCTTCCCCGAATAGCGAGCGGGGCCTGTGCTCGGACTGACATCAATGTCCATTGCTAAAATCAAAAGGAGCCGGAATCCCTTTCGATGAATTTTTTGGTCCAGCCGCCGCTGTACTACGAACTTGATCTTTATAGCCAATGGGTTATATATCAAAAATGAGGGTCACTTTTTTCAAAACATCCTCAGGCCGATCGCCCGTGCTGGGATACATTCAGGGGCTTGCGACACCCGAACGGGCGCGCGTATTTGACGGGCTCGATCAAATTGAGCAACATGGTTTTAACGCGATTAGGGTGCAGTTCCGGCAGATTGAGGGCAAGCTCTGGGAGATCAAAGTCTCGTCTCAGCGAATTTTATATGTCGTCATTGAGCGGAATGAGATGGTTTTGCTGCACGCTTACAAAAAACAAGGGCAGAAGCTACCCATCAAGGAGCGAGACATCGCCGTTAAGCGAATGAAGGAGTTGTTGTCATGAAAGCCAAAAGGAATAGAGTTACGCTCAAAGAGGCGCTAAGCCGCGAACTAAAGGACCCCGAATTTAGTTTCTACTTCCAAAGAGAACAAGCCATCAGCGAAATTGCAAGATTGGTTCGTGATGCGCGACTGAAGGCAGGCTTAACACAGGCCCAACTGGCGAAGAAGGCGCAAAGCAGCCAAGTCGTTATCGCAAGACTCGAATCGGGAACGGACCAGCGGATTCCGTCGCTTGATCTTCTCGAGCGAATCGCCAGCGCGCTTAAAGCAAAACTGTTGGTTCGCT
>Ga0209342_10005945_pt1 | contig 12444 bp, 9 predicted proteins | sample RifCSP16_2_FD_184023 | JGI IMG/M metagenome (GOLD analysis project Ga0209342, IMG submission 184023) | Soil microbial communities from Rifle, Colorado - Rifle CSP2_sed 16_2 (SPAdes) (version 2) | ecosystem: Environmental > Terrestrial > Deep subsurface > Rock core/Sediment | place: Rifle... | reverse complement strand
GACAACTATCTGAGCCTGGTCTGGAAGTTCAGGGCCTATGACGAAGAGGAAAAAAATCCGGCCTCCCAACTGGAGCAGCATTCCTTCTCTCTCTACACGGGCGGCGCGCTTTCTGACCGGTTCTCCTTCTTCACGGAGATGTATTTCTCGGAGAATACCGGAAAGACGGCCGAGGGAACGGATTTCACACCTCCGGCGGTAGATGCGACAGACGGCGTAGTCCAGGAAGATGGATCACGAAAAAAGCTGGCCGAGGCGTTCCTTCAGTACAACCAGCCTATCGGTGAAGGGTTTGTGGCCGTGCGGGCCGGCGAGATCCTTCCCGAGATCATCCATGTCTTCGGCGCAGGCGCCCGCAGCGCGGAACAAAGGGCCCTCGTGCTCAATGACAAGGCAAATTCTGCCAACCCTTATAAGCCTTTCAACCGCCAGCAAGGATTTGATGTCAAGCTAAATATGGAGCCGGTGGAGATAGCCGCGGGTGTTGTGAACGGCTCGGATTACACAAACTCAATCGATTCGAACAATCATAAGGACTGGTTTGCCTCTGCGCTCCTGGCCTTTGATAAGAACGAATCGGCTTTAGGGCTGTATCATTATGATGGCAAGTACACCAAATACACCGTAGTCGGCGATGCTACAACGGCCATTGACTATGATAATAACTTCACACGCGACGGCGTGCTCTTCCGCTTCATCCGGAGCAACTGGCGCGTTGTGGGCGCTTACTTTATAGGCAAAGAGATCACCGACGCAGCCGGAACCAAGACCGACAATGAGGGGTATTACGGCCTCGTGGACTTTAACTTTTCGGACAAGTTCGGCGTTTTTGCCCGGTACGACATGCTGGATCCAAACGCCGACGTCGGTGGAAACGAAACAACTCAGTACATGTTCGGTTTGAACGGAATGTTCTATATGACCGCGAAGAGCGGCGCACGCTGGAACATCGAGTTAACCAATAAAGAGACTCCGATATCCGGAACAACTCCGGCAGCAAGGGTGAACAGAGCGCTGCTGCAGTTAACCTGGGCATTTTAGCAAAGGAACCTGTAAAGCGGAGTTATGTTATGAAGGGGACGGTTTAAACACCGTCCTCTTTTTTTCCGGTGCGGCTTCCATGATTGGCTCGCTCGTATTATATCGAGCGCGGTTCGCATGGCAAACTGCCGTGCCGGCAAAGCGACGTAATTTTGCTTGCATTTTGTGACACGTTATGCTATAGAATGATTAATAGTAAAGTATTTTTGCATCTGAGCAATAGCAGCCGCAGGTTGGTAATGCATAAATCATGAAATCAGAATTGCGGAAGGAAAAGAAACAGCGGGCAGGTCAGAGCGTGAAAGAAGGAAGGCCCGCGTGTGGGACGATCGCGTACCTTGCCGAGAGTCGAGGCTCCATGCAACGGGCCGGAATGTCCTGGCATCCAAGGTCGCCTAACGACGTAATAAACGGGATCGTGAAAAAAGACCCTGCCGATAAATAAAATCGGCAGGTTTTTTTATGCCCGGATAATCCCTAAGTTTTAAAGAAAAGGTTTTAAAGGTGAGTCGTACTCTCATGCGATGCTTATTCATAATCCAGCGGGGGTGAAGGGGATTTATGGTCCGGCCTTCATGGTCAGATGTGGCGACACTAAATGGTCCGTTTGGACCGGTAGTTATAGCAGCTTCCCTGTTCAGCCTCTTTCCCTGCCGGCGTAGTTAAACGTTTTCTCTTTCAAGAGGAATACTATTATGACCCAATTACTGACCGATAATGACGGCAATGCTGTTGGTAAAATAAATAAAGAGAAAAATACTCTTCAATTTATAAAAATTATTCCTCTGCATAAAATGTCGGGTAACCAAAACGAGCAGATAGGATACTTCTTGAATTTGCAGAAACACGTTCTTGATGAATTCCTTATGAAAACTATACCGTCATACACCGAATTCTCGTTAGCAGGGTATCGATTACTTTCCTCCTCTGCATCCATCGAACTAAAGCCCGGCATAAAGCTTCCTGAAGAACTTCAGGTGACGGCATTCGTTTCAAAGATCGGAGAGACCTCCGTCAATATTGCCTTTGTTTATAGGAACCAGCATGATAAGGTTATAGCCGCCATAGGCGTACAAACCATATTGTTTTATAATCTTGAGGGCAAAGCCGCAGCAGTACCGGAAGATGCCGTAACTGCATTATCCGTCCATCTTATGACAGCGAAGGAGCCGCCTCCATCGGAAGCTGATGCGTCCGCGATGATAACGAACGACAAAAAAGGCAGTATAGCAAAAAAGCATGCACGATCCGCGCTCAAAAGATCCGATTTGATTCCCCGGAAAAAGTCCGATAATTATACAAAAGAATTTATTACATCGCGGCGACAATGGGCGGCCGAAAAGACGAAGGCCCATCTTCATCATATCGGGGAATATTCCGTTGACCCCGAAGAACTGAAAGCCCGCGTAGAGAATATGATCGGCATTGCCCAGATTCCGCTGGGTCTTGCCGGACCCCTCAGGGTCAATGGCGAACATGCAAAGGGCCTTTTTTATGTGCCCATGGCTACCACCGAGGGGACTTTGGTTGAAACGTATCAGCGAGGAATGCTTGCGGTGACGATGGCAGGTGGGGCGAACGTCCGCGTTATCAAGGAATCGCTCAGCTTTTCCCCGATCTTCATTCTTAAGAGTATTACCGATGTCCCAAAGTTCCTGGACTGGACGGAGGAACATTTCGCTGTAATCAAGTCCGTTGCGGAGACAACGACCAAACACGGAAAACTTATCGAGATCGTCCCGTATACAATGGGCAGGAGAGTGATCCTCGATTTCCGCTATACGACCGGCGATGCCATGGGTATGAATATGATCTGCGAAGCCACTGAGAAAGCATCTAATTATATCATGGAATGTACAGATGTAGTGCATTATCATCTGGCATCGAATCTTTCTTCAGAAAAAAAAGCATCTTATTTCAACTTTATAACCGGCTACGGGAAAGAGGTTCAAGTTGAGGCTACCTTTTCACAGGATGTTGTGCTAAAATATTTAGGTTCGTCGCCAAAGGCCATATGTGAACAATGGTTCAACGGTTTTCTCGGTGGGGCGCAAGCCGGCATGATTGGTATTAATTGTCATATAGCAAATGCTATTGCAGCTATGTTCATGGCTTGTGGTCAAGATGTTGCACAGACTGTCAATGCAGGTATGGGTACAACTATATGCGAATCCGCGACGAATGGTGCCTTACACATTGCTCTTAAACTTCCGAATATTCTTGTAGGTACGGTTGGCGGCGGTGCCATGACCGGAACTGCTAAAGAATGTCTTGATATATTAGACTGCGCAGGCCCGGATAGGGCAAGGAAATTTGCCGAAATTATCGGAGCAACACTCCTGGCCGGGGAAGCCTCTATTTTAGCGGCACTCGCAAGTGGCAATTTTGCTAAGGCACATATGAGCAAAAAACACGCAAGAAAGCCGATTTCTCTGCAAGATCATACTGGAGACCGTATTGCTTAATTATTTTGTCCTCGGTTGCTACATAGCTGCTGTGAGTGCGTTGTTGTCCGGGCTTATTGTTTCTTTTGGAGACAGGAAAAAAGCCTTAAACAGAATTTATTTTTTGTTTTCCATGGCTATTTTTTTGTGGAGCGCCTCTCTGGGGTCGGCTGTTATCGCGCCTAATCCTGAAACAAGTCTTTTCCTGTTCCGGCTGGAACATGTCGGCGTGGTTTTTATTCCCACCGTTTATCTGCACATGGTTTTGATTCTGGTGGGCCTGCAACAAAAATATAAAAAAATAATATATATAATGTATGTTTCCAGCGCAGTTTTGTTTGGTCTTAATTTTACCAGATTGATTGTAAAAAGCGTGTCTCCTAAATTCTACTTTCCTTATTATAAAAATCCAGGGACAGCATATCCATTATTATTCTTCTTGTTTGCAGTTGGTGTTTTTTATGCCCTGCATCTTCTGTTCACAACGTACAGAAAATTATCAGGCTATCAGAGGAACAGGCTCAAATTATTTTTTGGCGCCTCGATCGTGGGCTATATCGGCGGCCTCCCGGCCTTCCTGCCACTTTATAACGTAAATCCGTCGCCTTTCCCAATATATTTAACGCCTGCTTTTTATTTTATTTTCGCTTATGCAATCGTCAAATATCGTTTAATAGATGTACATGAAGCTATCAGTCGCGGTGCAATGTATGTGATAACTATCCTTCTTGGAATTTTACCTACGGCTGTCATCGTATTTGTTTTGCAAAAGGTATATCCATTAACTATTCCGATCACATTAGTTTTTATCATTGCTGTCTTTTTGGCTTTAATGTTTAATAAGATACATCCTTTCTCGGAACGCTTTGTACAAAGGAGGCTATTTAAAACCCAGTTGAATTACTACCAGATCCTGCAAAAGTTCTCACAGGATATGGTTTCGGCGCTGGATCTCAAGAGCCTGCTCGAACGCTTCGATAAAACGCTGAGAGAGTCCATGCAGGTAACGTCAATCGCCATCTACCTTACCGGGCCGATGAACGGTAAGTATCCTTTGACGCATGCTTCCGATATTAGTGGAGGCGTCATCCCCATTCTTCGCAATAAGGAAAAAGAAAGTATCGATGAGGCAGTGACGATCGAAGGCATCGGTGTGGCTGCGTCTCATCACAGCAGCATGATACCCCTCTGGAAGTCAGGCGACGCGCTTGTGGCCATGGCGTACCAGGCAGAAGACGTGCTGGTGCTCGGTGAGATGGAGATGATGGCGCGGGAAAAAGATAATAGGAGACTCGAAGATGCTATTGCACAGATGAAGGAAGCGAAGGCGGAAGTGTGTCTGCCCCTCAAGCGGGACGGGAAAATGGTGGGGATAGCGCTCCTGGGCCCGAGAGAGGGTGACCGGTACTACTCTCCCGACGACCTCAGTCTTCTCCATACCCTGGCGCAGAATGCCTGTGTTGCCGTTCAGAACGCGCTCATGGTCGAGGAGATCAAGAGGTCGTATCAGATGCTCCAGCGGGTAGAGCGGCTGACGGCCATGGGCTCGCTTATCGCAGGCGTGTCACACGAGATACGGAATCCCCTTATGCCCATCAGTTTCCTCATGGAGACGATTGCCGATCCCACAGAGGACAAGAAGCTTGTCATGCGGCTGCATAAGTATTCGAAAGAATCACTGCGCCGTATTACCAACGTTCTCGATGAAATGGACGAGTTTGCCAGGCCCTATACCCCGGCGCTTCAGAAAATAAATATTAACCGGATAATGGATGATGCGCTCAGGCTTCTTGATAAGCAGCTCACGGCCCAGAAACAGGAAGTGATAACGGAGTATTCGGAACTCCCCGAGGCAATGTTCGACAGCGGGAGGCTGAAGCAGGCCCTTGCGGACATCCTGTTAAATGCCATTGAAGCGAACCCCAAGGGGGGAAAGATCCACGTTCGTACCCGGCAGATCCAGTTGAAGAAAACGAGATCACAGTCCGCCCGCACCGGGATACAGATAGAGATCGCCGATTCGGGCTGCGGTATCGCGGAGAGGGATATCGAGAAGGTCTTTGATCCCTTCTTTACGACCAAGCATAAGAGCATGATGCGCGAGGGCACGGGCCTCGGGCTCGCCCTTGCCCACCGGATCGTCGAGGAGCATCACGGTTCGATAGAGCTTCGGAGCGCGGTCGGCAAGGGCACAACGGTGTTCATCAATCTGCCGGTGGGGATCTGAAGAGAACGTGGACACAGAGAGACGCGAACGGGCTGTCAGGAAAATCAGGCGCGACTCCGGTAGACTGAAAAAGCGACCCGTTGCAGGCATCCATAGTTACCTATCCGGAAAATACGAAGCGCGGATAACTTTTATTAGATGATTCCGCAACGTACCAATTCACGCCGGACGCGCGCCTCTTAGCCATAATTTATGAAGTGAAACGCCCATGAGCCCTTTTACTGCCTGCCTAACTACCTCTTCCTGTGGGTGGGTTTCGCCCGCCGCTCAAGTTGGCCGTTGGAAGTCACGAGCCGGCAGGTCGGGTTGAGTTCCGCATTACGGCATTGCGGGATAAACTCTGCGAAACCCGACAGCTTAATCGCGACAAGATAATGCGTCAGGTCAAAAAAGCGTGGCCCGACCTGCCACGGTTTTTCTATTGACATTGTTATCGGTAATACCTACAATACGGGTAATACCAATTAGGAGGTAGGAAAATGTCGACGGTAACGAAAAAAGGTCAGGTCACGATCCCCAAGCCCGTCCGGGACCGGCTCCATATCAAGGAGGGGGACAGCCTGCATTTCGAAGTGAAAGACAATGTGCTCATTCTCAAACGAAAAGAGCGAAAGTCTCTTCTGAGCCTGGGCGGCATCGCAAAAGGAAGAAAGATCGGGACCGGGAGCGAGCGGGAATACGCCAAAAAGGCGGTTGCCAGGAAGATCGCCGGGGAAGGCCGCTGACATGGACGATCCCATTTTTGTCGATACCAACGTTTTTCTGCGGTTCTTCGTGAAGGACGTTGAAGCTCAGTATGAAAAAGCGCGGGAGTTGTTCGAAAAGGCAGAAGCCGGGAAGATAAAACTTGAAACGAGCGAGCTCGTCATTGCCGAAATCGTCTGGGTGCTCGAATCCTTTTATGGTTTTTCCAGGAAAGAGATCACGGTTGTGCTCTCCACCCTTCTTGCCTCACGGAACCTCAAGATGGCAAACCACGCGAGGATCAGCGATGCCGTAGAGCTCTACGCGGCGGGGAACATGGATTTCATTGATGCGTATAATATTGCCTACATGAAATCAAAGGAGCAAACGAGGGTCGCAACGTTCGACAGCAAGCATTACAAGAAGATTGAGGGTATACACATTGCTTGGTAGTGATACGCTGCCCCGGAAGGCTTCTTGAATCAACGCTGAATGCATGCGGTGCAGCACGAAAGCTTGTAATGCAACTGCGTGAAGGGATGACAAGAAAGTCGACGTACCTAATGTGGGTCCTAGTCATGAGGCAAGAAAATGTCTATGATGAGAAAAGGTCAGGCGATAGTATTTGTTGTCGTGGCAGGACTCGTGATGGGATGCGCCTTTGTTGGTAGAAAGGCCGATCAAGCTGACATCGAAGGGACCAAGAAGGGAGAAGCAGCAATGGCGACGATGCTTTCATCAAGAACGTTGAGCGTATCTATCGCATGTCCTCTCGGCAAAGTGTATGAATTCCTATCAAATCCTGAGAATTTTCCAAAATGGGCGAAAGGTTTGGGTAAGTCTGTAAGGAAAGACGGCGCTGATTGGATCGTTGACACGCCGCAGGGGCCAATGAAAGTTAGATTCGTTGACAAGAACGATTTCGGAGTATTGGACCATTATGTGACCACGCCTTCCGGGGTTGAAGTCTATGTCCCCCTGCGGGTCCTCTCAAACGGTCCCGGCAGTGAGGTCATCTTCACCCTGTTTCGATTGCCCGAAATGTCAGATGAGAAATATGCTGATGATATGAAATTGGTTGAGCAGGACCTGAGAACTCTGAAGGATATACTGGAAAAATGATCAATTGAATGGACGAATTTTCGCCTAATCGCCGGTTGAAGCATGAAAAGGTCCAAAACGTCGTACGGCACGTGAATTTCTATAAAGAATTGGAGATGGTCCTGCCGCAAAAAGATTTTTGGAAAAATCTTCTGTGAGTTGTCACAAAATTATCTTTCGCCCCACTCATGCAATAAAGCTTCCAATCACATTTCAAAAGGAGAACGATCATGAGTGCTCAAAGGATGGTGTTTTTCACATTTGCTGCGGTTGTTGGTGCGGGGATCTGGCTTACGGGGTTCGACAAGGCGTCGTGGGTGCTGTATGTTCCGGTAGGCTTATCGCTCTTTGCAGGGACCACCGGCATCTGCCCGTCGATGATCTTCTGGAAAAAGTGCGGGTTGAAATAATCTGGAACCGATATCCGCCACGAAGGCGCGAAGTCACGAAGAAAAGAAGGATAGTCTCAGGTTTTGATTAAACATAGAAAAGGCAGTTGAGCCACAAAATGCACACCCTGCATTCGCGCATGCGCACTCATAAGCGCTGGGCGCAGGCAGAAATCACATAAAAATTAAGTACACGCGTTTTGGAAATACCTCACCGGCTTGGTGATAACGAAAATCGTTTCAACTTCTTGTTTTATCTATGTGAATTATGTGTTTTCTGTGGCTAATTGCCGTTTATAGGTTAAACCATAATTGATTCGACTTTTTTAGTGTCTTAGTGCCTTTGTGGCAAAAATGTTCTTGGAGGTACTTCATGGGACACCTGCACGAAGTAAAAAAGGTCTATCGCGACCTCAGAAAGCAAATAGACACAACCCCCGCCGGACTGCCCGAAGGCCCTGCGGTCTATGATATCTTAAAAACGCTCTTCTCCGAAGAAGACGCTGCGCTCGCCGCGCGCCTGCCAATCGTTCCCACGGGAATAGACACCCTGGCTCGGAGGTTCAAGGAAAACAAAGACACGCTCAAACTCAAACTGGACCGCATGGCAGACAAGGGCCTGGTGTTTGACACGGAGAACCCCAGAACAGGAGAGGCGTTCTATATGCTCCCTCCGCCGGTTGCCGGGTTCTTTGAGTTTGCGATGATGCGCGTGCGAAAGGACGTCTCCCAGAAAGACCTTGCCCGTCATTTTCATGACTACATGGAAGGTGACGATGCCTTTGCAAAGGGCATTTTCGGCGGAGAGACCGTGATCGGCCGCACGCTCGTGGACGAAAGCACCATCGATGCGGGAGATATGCCCTCTGTCCTGGACTATGAACGCAGCACGGACCTGGTCAAACAATCAAAGGGCGGGAGCATCACCGTGTGTTATTGCCGCCATAAGGCCGGGCACCTGGGTACGGCTTGTGATAAACCGGTCGAGACGTGTATAAGCCTTTCTACAGCGGCAGAACATCTGATCCGGCACAATTTCGCACGCAAGGCTTCGAAAGAAGAGCTGCTCGACCTGCTCGCGAAATCGCGCGAGCTCGGGCTTGTCCAGATCTGCGACAACGTTCAGCATAAACCGTCGTTCATCTGCAATTGCTGCGGATGCTGCTGCATGATGCTCAGGGGCATCAACCGCTACGGCCTGCCGCACGCGGTCAAGACGAGCAACTTCATCGCCGCGGTCGATGGAAGCGCCTGCGCGGGGTGCGGCCGCTGCGCCCGTGCGTGCCACATAGGCGCGATCTCCCTGGTCCCTGTTCCGTTTTCTCAGAGAGGGAAGTACGCGCTTTCCGCGAAGGTGGATGAATCAATATGCCTGGGATGCGGGGTGTGCGCAGCCACGTGCAATAAAAAGGCGATGCACATGGCCACGCGACCGGAGCGCGTGATCACGCCGGTGAACACCGTGGAGAGGGTCGTGAATATGGCGCTCGAACGGGGAAAGCTCCAGCACCTCCTGTTCAGCGATCCCGGGAGCCTCACCCATCAGGTCCTCAATCGCTTCCTCGGCGTGTTCCTGAACCTGCCGCCGATAAAAAAGACCCTGCTCAGCAAACAGATCAAGTCGCGCTTTGTTCAGGCCATGATCACGGGCAAGCTGAGAAAAAGCGGCAGGTGGGTAAAGAAGATATAAGCTTGAGCGGCTATTCCCTGAAGTGTGAAGGAAAACCCCGGCTGAATTAGAATCGGGCGGCAGCTCTTTGCGTTTACGTGGTGAGGTTATCAGGCCCCCATTGCCTCCGCCAGGGCCTTGTTCGTTATCTTTCCCTGATGGGTGTTCAGGGCGCTGCGGATTTCGGCGCTTTTTTCGATAGCCGTTTCAACTCCCGTGTTTGCGATCAGCTTGATGTACGGCAGCGTGGCGTTCGTAAGCGCAAAGGTCGATGTTCTGGGATAGGCGCCGGGCATGTTCGCGACACCGTAGTGGACGATGCCGTCCACAACAAACACCGGGTCGTCGTGGGTGGTCGGTTTTGACGTCTCAACGCACCCTCCCTGGTCTACGGACACGTCGACGATGACCGAACCTTTCCTCATGGTCCCGAGCATCTGTCGCGTTATGAAAATGGGCGTCCGTCCGCCCGGCACGAGGATCGCGCCGATGATCATGTCGGCGTCCCTGATCTCTTCAGCGATCGTGTGATGCGCGAGCGGCAGGGTCTTCACTTTCTCCAGGAACATCTCATCGATCTTCCGGAGCCTTTCCGCGCCTTTGTTCATGACCATGGTCTCCATCCCGAGGCCGACAGCTACCCGGGCCGCGTTCGTGCCTACGACCCCGGCGCCGAGTATGAGTATCTTGCCGGGTCGTACGCCGCTCGCGCCCGTTGCAAGAATTCCCGAACCTCCCTTGAATTTCTGGAGGTGGTAGGCGCCCATGAGCGGCGCCATCCTGCCAGCGATCTCACTCATGGGAGAGAGCAGGGGCAGCGTGCCGTCCCTTTCGAGTGTCTCATATCCCAGGGCGGTTATTTTCTTTCGGAGAAGGAGTTCGGTAAGTTCCCTGTTCGGCGCGAGGTGGAGATAGGTGAAGATGGCGCGGCCTTCTTCGAGGAGGTTGTATTCCTGCCGGAGAGGCTCCTTGACCTTGACGATGAGTTCCGATTTTTTAAAAATGGTCTCACGGCTCAAAAGATCGGCATCGGCCTTGCGGTAGTCGTCATCGGAAATCCCGCTCCCGCTTCCGGCGCCCGTTTCCACGAGCACGGTATGGCCGTCCCTTCTGAGCTCCCGTACGCCGGACGGCGTCACACCCACGCGGAATTCCTCCGTTTTGATCTCTCTCGGAATGCCTATTATCATGACACGGTCCTTCCTTTCAAGAGCATGGTCAGAATCCAGTCTATCAGCTTGTATCAAGGAATATGATTGGTGTGATAGTATCATTTCCCGGAGTATTTTTCAATGCTGCGCACTTTGCGGAGAGGTATTGACTATTGCTCCGATTTTGGATAGTATGTGCGGTCGGAAAATCCGTCATAGTGCAGTTGCGGCGTTGCCCTTTACGGGCAACGAGAATTCGTCGGGGATAATGTCCACCGGCCACGCCGACCCCGACGCTACGAGCTATTTTGGTAACAATAGGACATTTCTATTTTGGCTTGACACAAGATGCGGCCCCGCCTTGCCTTTTCACGCAATTTGTATTATCCTTTTAATAGAGAGCATGAGGTCCGGCATCGATGCGGCCGGAACGATCTTATCGTGTTCAGTTTCAACAAGGAGAATACGTCGAGGAGGCGACAATGAAAAAAGTATTGATAGCCATAGATGACTCGAAAGACGCGTTAAAGGCGGCGGATTATGCGGGACAGTATTTTGCCGGGTCGAATGACCTGAAGATTGCCCTCGTTCACGTATTGCCGAACCTTCCCGCCATCTTCTGGGACGAAGGGCATTTCCTGAGTGAAGACGAAAAAAAGGACAGGAAAAAGGTCGTTGACAAATGGCTTGCTGACCGGAAGGCAAAAATGGAGCCGGTGTTCAAGAAGGCCATCGAAGCGCTGACGAGGGAGGGCATCACGCCGCAGCAGATCCAGACGAAGTCGATCTCCGATTCCACGGACGTGGCCGAAAGCATCCTCGAGGAGGCGAAGGACGGCGGTTACCAGACCATCATCATAGGGCGGCGCGGCCGCGCAGAGGGCAAGCACTCGATCATCGGCAATGTCGCGAACAAGATCGTGAACCAGGGAAGCGGGCTGGCAATCACGGTCGTGGAGTAAGTGCACGAACAGGGGGGCGCCTTCGGCCTGGCGGCGATCTTCCACCAGAACGCCTATACGGATTCCTGCTCTTCATAAAGTAGACGATTCAGGGGCGGCCGCCCGGCCGCCTTTCTTTCTTTATCTGGTGAATATTCCCCTCAAAAAAAATCCTCCCCGTGAATAGTACCTTGACTCTGAAGACGGTATCTGGGATATTTGTACTCAAGCATACAACAGAAGGCTGAACGGTACATGGTAATTTTCACGTCGAAGAAGAATCAGCCGGAGCGAGACCGTTCATCCACTGTTGTATCAGAGGAGGTGCTTACCATGGTATTAAAAGAAACGAACAGAACACCGGGAATGGCCGGGAAGCAGTCGTCCGGCGATCATCTCCGGCGTAGCCGTCTTCCTCATTCAGGAACAACTTTGTTCTCTCATGCGGAGGAGGCTGGAGAGCGGTTGGCCGTCTGGCAGTCGATCGCCTGCCTGTGGCTGGCGCAGGAACTGGGAGAGCATGAGCTGCAGATCATCGCCCGGATCCTGGCGCAGTCGAGCTATGACTGGTCCGAGCTCCAGCGGATCTATCTTTATGAAGTGGCGCCCGCGGTGCATACGAACCTCCGCAGCGGCGGCGGTGTCTGGGGCGCATTCGATACGCAATGGCTCAAAGGGGCCATCATGAAAAACATGCGCAATCCGCAGTATCGGCAGGACGCGCTCAGGAACCGTGAACGGATGACGGAGCTCGTCGCGCGTGACTGGGAGCGCATCAAACAGCTTGTTCACGAGCT
>Ga0209342_10005942_pt1 | contig 12449 bp, 9 predicted proteins | sample RifCSP16_2_FD_184023 | JGI IMG/M metagenome (GOLD analysis project Ga0209342, IMG submission 184023) | Soil microbial communities from Rifle, Colorado - Rifle CSP2_sed 16_2 (SPAdes) (version 2) | ecosystem: Environmental > Terrestrial > Deep subsurface > Rock core/Sediment | place: Rifle... | reverse complement strand
TGGCGCGCGGGGTGCGCCGTCACTTGCAGCTTCCACATCCCCTCGATCTCGACGACGGGCAGGAGGCCCCGCGCCACGACCTGGGGATCGCGGACGACCTCGGAGACGCGCTTCACGCCGTTCACGGGCAGACCCTCCTGCACGAAGATCGCCTCCCACTCCTCGAGGGTCTTCCTCCGGAATCGCGCCGCAAGCGTCTCCGCGACGGTCGCTCGCATCGCATCGTCCGCGAACTGATGGTCCTCCAGCTCGGGCGCCTCGAGCAGGTCGCACAGGCGCTTCCAGAATTTCGGCTCGACCGCGGCGACCGCGAGCCATCGTCGATCCTTTGTCTCGTAGAGGGCGTAGAAGGGGAACGTCCCTGTGAGGAGCATCTCCCCCGGAAGGGGCTCCTCCCCCGTCGCCAGGAATCTCGCGAGCCCGAGGACCATGAGCCCGACCGCCGTGTCGAAGATCGAGACGTCGATGAGTTCCCCGTGGCCCGTCCGATCCCGCGTGCGGAGCGCCGCCAGGATCGCGAGCGCGGCGTTGAAGCCGCTCGCCAGGTCTGCGATGGGCACGCCCGGGATCACGGGCTTCCCGTCCTCCTGGCCCGTGACGCCGAGGATCCCCGCCTTCGCCTGGAAGTTGATGTCGTGCCCCGGCAGGTCCCTGTCCGGACCGGTCTGCCCGTATCCGGAGAAGGAGCAGTAGACGAGCTTCGGGTTCATCATCGCGAGGCTGTCGTAGTCTGCGCCGAGGCGCGCCATCACGCCGGGTCGGAACTGCTCGACGACGACGTCCGTGCGGTGTACGAGTTTGTAGAGGATCTCCCGGCCTTCCGGTGTCTTCAGGTCGACCGCAACGGACCTCTTGCCCCGATTCACCATGAGGAACGGATAGCTGACGTCCCGGACGAGTGGGGGCACGGCGCGCATGTAGTCCCCGATCTCCGGGTCCTCGACCTTGATCACGTCGGCCCCGAGGTTGCACAGGAGTTGTGTCGCAAAAGGACCCGGCAGGAGTCGGGAAAAGTCGAGGACCGTGATGCCATCGAGCGGCGCGGGCACGGGTCGTGGAACCGGCGTGCGTCACTTCAACCTTCGCGCGGTGGCGAACCTTCTTATCTCACCCGTCCCATGATGTGCGCCGGGAAGCGCATGCCGGACGCCGTGATCGTCGAGGCGGTGCGGACGCCGATCGGGAAGCGCGGCGGATCCCTCAAAGATTGGCGGCCCGACGACCTCGCTGCCTTCATCCTCCGGGCCCTCGCGGACCGCACGGGCATCGAACCGAAGATCGTCGAGGACGTCGTCCTGGGATGCGTCACGGAGATCGACGAACAGGGCTTCAACATCGCCCGGCTCGCGCCGCTCATCGCCGGATTCCCCGAGACCGTGCCGGGCGTGAGCGTGAACCGGATGTGCGCCTCCGGCCTGCAGGCCTTCAACTTCGCGATGATGGAAGTCCTCACGGGCATGCACGACGTCGTGATTGCGGGCGGCGTGGAGTCCATGTCTCGCGTTCCGCTCGGATCCGACGGGGGCGCGCTGAGCCCGACCCTCCTTGAGAAGTACGAGATCGTTCCGCAGGGGATCTCCGCGGACCTCGTCGCGGACAAGTACCACGTCACGCGAGAGCAGATGGACGAGTTTTCCCTGTGGTCCCACCGCAAGGCGGTCCGCGCGATCGACGAGGGCCGCTTCAAGAGGGAGATCGTCCCCGTGCCCGTCCTCGACGAGAACGGTGCGAAGCGAATGTTCGACACGGACGAGCACCCGCGCCGCAACACGTCCCTCGAGAAGCTCGCCTCCCTGCCGCCCGCCTTCAAGCCCGACGGACGCATCACGGCGGGGAACTCGAGCGGCATCAACGACGGGGCGTGCGCGATTCTCGTCACGAATCCCGATCACGCGAAGGAGTTGGGCCTGGAACCTCGCGCCCGCTTTGTGTCGGCGGGGGTTGCGGGCACGAACCCGACGATCATGCTCGACGGCACGATCCCCGCGATCCGCAAGGCGCTCGGGAAGGCGGATCTCAAGGCGGACGACATCGACCTCTGGGAAGTGAACGAAGCGTTCGCGTCCGTGCCGATCGCCACGCGCGACACGATCGGCTTCGATGATGCGAGGATGAACGTGAACGGCGGGGCGATCGCCCTCGGCCATCCGCTCGGGATGAGCGGTGCACGCCTGATCACGACGATGCTCCACGAGATGGAACGGCAGGACCTTCGCTACGGCCTCGCATGCCTCTGCATCGGCTTCGGGATGGGCGCCGCGACGATCATCGAACGGCCCACATGAGGCCGCTTAGCGCGGATCTCGGAGGGTTTCCCAATCCTCTAGGACCGCGTGCGCGCCGTTGTACCCGGGTGCACCGCTGACGCCGCCTCCGGGATGTGCACCGGCTCCGGCGAGGTACAAACCCTTGACGGGCATCCGGTACCTTGCCCAACCCGGTACGGGGCGGAACGAGAAGAACTGGTCCGGCCCCATCTCGCCATGGGACTGATGGGCCTCCGTCAGGCCATATCGTCGTTCGAGGTCTAGAGGCGTGAGGACCTGACGCGCGAGGATCGCCTTCGGCAGGTTCGGCGCGAACTCGGAGAGGGTCTCGACTACGCGGTCACCGTAAGACTCTCGGATGTCGTCCCATGTGCCGTCGGCGAGATGATACGGACTGTACTGCACATAGATCGAGAGGGTGTGTTTCCCGGCGGGCGCGACACTCGGATCGATCGCGCTCTGCGTGACGACCTCCATCCACGGCCTCTCGGACGGTCGCCCGCGCTTCGCATCTGCGAACGCGGCCTCCGTGTACTCGAGGGACGGGCCGATGTACGTCGATCCGCGATGGTGCGGCCCCGGCGTCTGGGGCGCCGCCGACCAACGCGGGAGGTCGGAGAGCGCGCAGTTCACCTTCATCGCCGCACCGTGCATCTTGATCTTCCGCACCGCGTTGAGAAACGCGGGCGGCAGGGCCTCCGGCTCCATCAGGGTCAGGAAGGTGCGCTTCGGGTCCGCCGTCGAGATGATCGCCTTAGCCTGGAGGACCCGCCCACTCTCCAGACGGACGCCCGTCACGCGTCCTTCACGCACGTGGATCGTCTGGACGGGCGAGCGGAGGAGGATCTCCACGCCACGGGCGCGGGCCGCCTTCGCGAGGGCCTCCGGAAGCTCACCCATCCCCCCGACGACGAACCCCCATCCACCGACCTTCCCGTCGATGTTCCCCAGGAGGTTGTGCGCGAGGGTGAACGCCGTTCCAGGAGCCGACGGCCCGGCGAAATGTCCGATCACGCTTTGGTTCGCGAGGGCGGCCTTCACTTCGGCGGATTCGAAGAACTCGTCGAGGAGTTCCTCCGCGCTGTAAAAGAGGAGCCGCCGCAACAGCTCCTCCGCCTCCGGCTCTCGGAGGAGGGAGGCGAGGTCCGCGATCGGCACGGGAGGGGCGAGGAGCATCGGCTCGATGAGTTCGTACACCTGGGACCACATCGCGTCCCAATCGCGGTACGCGGCCGCGTCCCGCCTCGAGAACTTCGCGATTTCCTCGCACGTCCTGTCGAGGTCGTACCACAGGAGGATGGATCGTCCATCCGGGAACGGACAGAACGCCTGGGGGTCAAACGCCACCTGCCTCAGGCCGAACCTCGCGAGCTCGAGATCCTCGATGATCTGGGGACGCAACAAGCCGCTCACGTAGGCGGCTGCACTCACCTTGAACCCGGGGGCGATCTCGTCCGTCACGCAGGCGCCGCCGACGCGGTCCGCCCTCTCGACGACGATCACGCGGAGACCCCCCTTCGCGAGGTAGTTCGCGGCGACGAGGCCGTTGTGGCCCGCTCCGATGATCACGACGTCCGTCTCGGCCATCGGCTCTGCCGGGAGCGCCGGCTCCCTATTTCTGCATTCGGCGCTCGGTCAGCGTCGCTTCAGGCGCGGGTTGAGAACTTCTTCTAGGCCGTAGCTGAGCATCGAGAAACCGAGGACCACGAGAGTGATCGAGAGACCCGGCGGACCGAAGTACCACCACATGCCGCGCAGGAGCGCCAAGGCGCTCCACGAGTCTTCGATCATCTTTCCCCAGCTGATCGTGCCGGGCGGGCCGAGGCCGAAGAACGAGAGGAAAGCCTCTGTGAAGATCGCAACGGAGATCGTGAGGATCGCCTGGGCGAAAACGAGAGGCATCACGTTCGGGAGGATGTGGCGGAAGAGGATGTGACCGTTCCCTGCCCCGATGGCACGTGCTCGTTCGATGAAGAGTCTCTCCCGTAGAGAAAGGACTTGGGACCGGACGATCCGAGCGGTCGTGGGCCAACTCACGATCGCAATGGCCGTGATCGTCGTCGTCAAGCCGGGTCCGAGAATCACGCTCAGGACGATGGCGAAGGGGAGCCAGGGAATCACGAGGAAGAAGTCGGTGAAGCGCGCGAACATTTGGTCCAGTGCGCCCCCGTAGAATCCGCCCACGAGTCCGATCAGAGTCCCCACCACCATGGCGACCGATGCGGATACGAGGCCGATGATGAGAGAAATCCGACTCCCGTAAACCAGGATCACGAGGTTGTCGAAGCCTTGGATGTCCGTCCCAAGGAGATGGCGGTCGGACGGCTCGAGCAGAGGATCGTCCTTGTCGAATGTGGTTGGATAGGGCCCGACCAGGACGGGTCCGACGACGGCGAGGACCCCGAAGAAGGCGACGACGACCAGGCCGGCAAGAGCGATCCGGTTTCGGAGGAGACTCCGGAGGAATTTGCGGAAACGAGCCAGGTCGGTCTCGAGCTTCTCCCACACGAGGGAGGATCGCTCGCGAACGACACGCGCGTCCACGGATCAAGTCTCCCGGACCCGAGGATCGAGGACGATGTACAGGACGTCCGCGACCGCGTTCGCAATCACGACCCCCAGCGTAGCGACGAGAAAGATCCCGGACATGAGGGGAAAGTCGAGGTTCAACACGGCGTCCCACTGGAGCCGACCGAGGCCCGGGAAGCCGAAGACGATCTCGATCAGGATCGCCCCGCTCAGGACCCATCCGAAATAGAACGCTCCAACTGTGACGACCGGAAGGCGCGCATTCGGCATGGCATGATATCGAAGTTGCCCGCGGTCGGTGAGACCTTTCGCACGTGCGGTGGTCATGTAGTCTTCCGTGAGGACGTCCGTCAGGGAGTTCCGGAGGGTGAGGGTGAAGATCGCAAAATTCGAGATCACGAAGGTGACGACGGGAAGGACCAGGTGGTAGGCGCGGTCCAGGACCTGCCCCAGGGGATCCAGATTCCGGTAGTTCAACGACGTCTCCCCTTGGACAGGAAAGAGCCGTAGCTCGACGGCGAAGACGAACAGCAGGACGAGGGAAATCCAGAAGGTCGGCATTGAGTATCCGACAAGTCCGCCCATCGTGATCGCCACGTCGGTCGGCCGACCCCGGTTCCAGCCCGCCGCTCGACCCATGATCGCGCCGAACCACGCTGTGAGGGCCGTCGCAATCCCCACCATGATGACGGTGGTGATCAGGCGGGGCTTGATGACATCGAGGACAGGAATCCCGGGCCGGTACGTGATCGAGGTGCCAAAGTTCCCCTGAATCAGATTGGAAAAGTAAATCACGAACCGCTGGGCCACGGGAAGGTCGAGGCCCCATTCGTGGATGAGCTGTTGGCGCAGGCCTTGGCCCGTGACGTTCGAGGTCCCGCCCCGCGGGATGAGCACGCGCGTGGGGTCGCCCGGAAGAATCTGGAAGATGAAGAAGTTCAGGGAGGCGATGAAGAAGATCGTGATGATGACGGAGACGGCCTTCCTGAGGAGGAATCGACGGAGGTTCATGGTCCCCTCTGGTCCCTCACGTCCTCGGCGCCGGGAAGGCCGGCGTCCCCTATTTCTTTGGCGGCGGCGGCAGGCCTTCCTCCTTCCGCCTCGCACGACTCCGCATTACGACGGCGACCCCAACCAGGACGGCGATCAGGATGAGGGCGATCCCGCCGATCACCCGGGCGTCCAGTCCGGATGCAGGAATCGTGGGCGACTGGATCGTGATCGTGACGCGGGCCTCGCTTGAGACGAATTCCCCATCCGAGACGTTCGCCGCGGCGATGTACGATCCCGCTTCCACATACGTGTGGCTGAAGGTCACCGTCGTGATGGCATCCGGGGCGACGTTCGTCCGGACCACCATGTCGGTCGCCCCATCGTCAAAGTCGATCCGGAAGGTCAGTGTCCCTCCTTCCTCGTCGTGGCCGGACAGGGTGAAGTTCACCATCGTGCCGGGGAGACCCGTCGTGCGATCCGCGACGAGCGCTACCTGGTCGGGTCGGAGGTTCCCCACCGCGGCGATCTGGACCTCTCCAATCGCGGTGCGACTCGCCTGACCGTTGTCGGCCGTGAGCCGGATCGTGTACACGCCTTCGTCCGCGTAGGTGTGGACCTCGCTGACCGGCGTCGTGCCCGCATTGTAGGAACCGGTCGCGTCCGTACTGGTGTCTCCGAAGTCCAAGGTCCAGGTGCCTGCGAGCTCATCCGTGATGGTGCCCGCGATCGTCACCGGCTCGTCGGGCCTCCCGGAAGAATCGGCGACCGTGACCTCCGGTGCGGGAGCGGCGGCCGCCGGCCGGAGCTCGCGGAAGAGGGGAGGGGCGGTCCAGAAAGCGTTCAGCTGGCGGTACGGGTGGTCGGCCCAATCCCCCCATCCCGTGAACTCGGCTTCTCGGTAAGCCCATTGACCCATCGGATAGATCAGGATGATGTACACGCCGCTCTCGTAGTGGAGCTTCTGAGCCGCGCGTGCGATTTGCTGCCGCTCCACCGGATCCCGCGCCGCCAGGTGGTCGACGTACAGCTGGTTGTACGTCGCATTGTTCCAGTAATTGTCGTTCCACCCATCCAGCGTGAAGCCGGATTCGATCGAGAGGAGATAGTTCGGATCGGGGTCCCCGGACCAGTACCAGATGTACGTGTCGATCGAGTTCGAATAGTACACGGCGTCGCTGAGAGCCGATTCGAGCATGACCGAGAAGGTTCCTGGATTCCCACTTGTGTCGGTGATTTCGACTCCGATCTGTTGGAACATCGTCACGAGGTCCCGCGCGGCTGCCTGCTCCGTCGGGTACTCTTGCCGCACGCCCAGTTTGAACGAGAGGCACTTGCCCGCAGGCACCTGGCCGGGTACTCCGTTCGCGTCCACCACGATCGTACTGGCGGCTGCGCGGACGCCCGGCTTGCCCGCACACTCCGCGGTATATCCGGCCGCGTCGAGCAGGGCGTTCGCATCGTCCACGTCATAGGTCAGGTTCACGGTCGGATCGGGCTCGATCGATGGATTCGCAGGGTCATAATGCCAGGAAGGCGTGATCGGCGACATGAGGGAGGTCCCGCGGACGCCTTTCCCCAGGAAGTCCTTCTCGATGATCAGGTCCTTGTTCGTGGCCATCGCCATCGCCCGACGGACGTTCTGATCCCACCGGGCTGGATTCAGCTTGCTGTTCGCCTGGCCTTCGTTGAGCTGTTGGAACGAGAACTCGATCCAATACTGGGTGCTCAGGAGGTACTCCTGTCGTCCGACGCCGGGAGCGCCTTCGAGGGCCTCGTAGCCTCCCGGCTCGACCTGGGCCACGTCGATGTCCCCGGTTTGGAGGGACTGGACCAAGGCGACGTCGGTGAGCCCGGACCACAGCACGATCTCGTCGATGAAGGGCACGTACAGGTGGTAGTTCGGATTCTTCAGAAGCACGAGCGGCTCTTGGTTGGTCCACTGGTCCCCGATGTCCGGGTCCGCCATGAACGGCCCCGTGCCGATGGGCATCAGGTTGTTGAACGAGGTCTGGGCGGACTGCTGCGAGACGCCCTGCCACTGGCTTTGCTTGATGATGGGCACGTACAGCGCCTTTCCGGGCACGAACGGGAGGTCGAAGTACACGGTGACCTCATTGGGTCCTGTCACCTGGGCGCCGCAGTTCGTGGTCTGGCCGGCCGCGCACCGCACGATCCGGTTCACGTAGGGCTCGTAGGCCCAGAGATGGAAGAAGGTGCCTCCCGAAGGGATCTGATAGTTGATTGTGAAGGCGACGTCCTGGGGCGTAAGGTCCGTCCCGTCGTGCCACTTCACGCCCTGCCGGATTGTGTAGGTCCAGTTGAAACCGCTTTCGTCCTGCACGGCGTCCACCGCGATGTCGGGGAGCGGGTTGCCGTCCTCGTCGAGGGCGAACAAGTAGTCGTAGACGAGCCCGTAGAAGAAGTAGTCCGCGTCGTTGATGCCTCGGAACGGATTCAGACTCTCGATGTTCGCGAGGAATCCCACCGTCAGGGTCGACGGGCCTTGCGCCCTTGCGTTCATCGTGAGCGGTGCCAGGGCCGCGAGTTGCACGATCATCAGGAAGACCACCAGCGCACTCACGAGAGCCACACGATACGATCGAATCGCGATCCCCTCCTCCCACTGCGGCGGGGCTTGGACTTCGTCCCCCGCGTGCGAAAGTATGGCTCGGAGTCTTTATAACGATTCCTGAGGACCCGTTGGCATTTTGTGAGCAATCCGAGTCGCGAGACTCATGTGATTTATCGTTTTCATTGCAGAGAGCATCGTCGTTCGACGTTTGATGTCGGAACCTTTAAGGAAACCTCGGGCTTCGGACTTTCCGACACGTCGCCCGCGCGCACGTCGCGCGGGGTGTGTAGCGATGAACGATCGGGATCCCGACCATCGAAACGAGGCGCGAGATGGAGCTCTGGCTCGTCAGCGCCCTCCTCACGGTCGTGCTCTACGGCCTGGGCGAGGGGCTATCCAAAGAGCCGACGGTCCGGCTTGGATCAGCCCGGATGCTCGTCCTGTACGCCCTCGCTAGCGCCCCGATCTACGTCGCCTGGTTCTTCCTCGGCCGCGGCTGGGAGGCCCTCACGCCGACGGGGAGCGCGCTCGCCGTCGCGAGTGGCGTCTGCGGCTGCCTCGGCACCGTGTTCTGGTTCCGCGCGATGGAGTCCGGGACCGCCAGCGTCGTGAGCGGCTTCACGGCCGCATACCCCGTGATCACGGTCGCGGCCGCCGTCGTCGTGCTCGGCGCGAGCCTCGTTCCTCTGCAGCTCGTCGCGATCTCCTTCCTGGTCCTCGGCGGGGTCCTCCTGGGGATCCTCGAGCACCCGGGGTCCACCGGCGGAGGCCGCTCCTGGCTCGCCCCGATGCTCCTCGCCGTCCTGTTGTGGGGCCTCTGGGGAATCCTCGAGCGCCTGGCGATCGACGCGATCGGCTTCCCGGCGAACGCGGGGATCTACGTGCTCGTCGCGACGCCCCTCTTCCTCGCTGTCTCCTGGCGCGGGGTCCGCGACCCGCGGCCCTGGGACCGCCGCGGGATTCGCGAGGCGATCCCGTCCCTCGCCCTCTTCGCCGTCGCGGGGGTGACGATCTTCCTCGCGATCGGCCTCGGGCCCCTTGCGGTCGTCGTGCCCCTCACGACCGCCTATCCGGTCGTCGCGATCCTCGTCCGGCGGTTCTGGATGGACGAGCGGATGAGCCTCCCTCAGAAGTTCGCAGTCGGGCTCGCGATGGTGGGCGCGGCGCTCGCCAGTCTGTGACGCGAGCGGCAGCCTTTTCCCCGACGGCCGGCTCCGGGCCCGACGATGTTCCGCCCCTGGCGCAGCTTCCCCACGATGGTCGCCTCGGGCCTCGTGCTTGGTCTCCTCACGGGCGGCTTTCCACGCTATTCGCAGGAGATCTCCCAGATCGCCCTCGGGATCGCGATGACCTTCTCCCTCACGGAGATCTCCCTCCTGAGACTGTCTCCGAGGGACGAGGCGCGGGGGTTCCTCCTCGCCGCCCTCATGAGCTATGGCGTCCTGAGCGGTCTCGTCCTCCTGTTCGCGTTCCTCACGCCCGATCCCGCTCTCCATGACGGCTGGGTCCTCATGGCCGCCGTGCCCCCTGCCGTGGCCGTCATTCCGATCACCGCGTACCTGAAGGGGGACGTCCGTCGGGCCCTCGTCTCCCTCGCCCTCCTGTACCTGCTCGGCCTCCTCCTCGTGCCCCTCGTGACCCTCGCGCTCACGAATCAGCCCGCGCCCGTGTCGACCCTGATCCTCCAGACGATCCTCCTGATCGGCGTGCCGCTCCTCGCCTCCCGCCCCCTGCGTCGCTGGCGCGGAATCGGGGAGGTCCGGGGGACGGCTGTCGGCCTGGCGTTCTTCGTCCTCGTGTTCGCGATCGCCGGTTCCACGAGGGAGCCGCTCCTCGACCGACCGGAGCTCGGGATCTCCCTGTCCGTGCTCTCCTTCGTCCGCACCTTCGTCCTGGGCCTTGCGGTCTTGGCCGTCGCGCGAGCGATGCGCCTTCCGGACGATGAAGTCGTCGCGGTCGCGACGTTCGGCTCGTTCAAGAACCTCGGTCTCACGGTCGTCCTCGCGTTCGCGGTGTTCGGGGCGACGTCGACCTTGCCGTCGATCTTCTCCCTCGTGTTCGAGATCCTCTGGCTTGCGGCCCTGCCGTCCGTCTTCCGGTTCATGACCCAGCCTGGCGGGGGCAGGAAAAAATAGGGGAGCGGGCTGCCGAGGGAAGGCGCCCGCCAATCGAAGGGGTGTTCAGAGGAAGACGGAGGCCACAGTCCGCGCGAGCCGCCGGATCGCCGGGATCCGGGGGGCGGATCCCTCGGTGCACTCGTCGGATTCCGTCGACGCGCATGGGGCCTCGCGCCCATCGGCCGTGAGCCATGCGACGTTCGCGTCGCCGTATTCCGCGAGCGTGTATCGCGCGAGGTCCGTCGCGACGGTCCGAGGCGCGCGAGCCAGCGTCGGGGAGGTCCCAGGGGCTAGCACGGAGATCCCCTCCGGGCCCAGACCTCGAGCTGCGCCCGCAGGGCGCTGTCGAGGCCGAGGGGTTTCATCTCCCGGTCGACGCCGGGAAAGCCACCGTTGAACTTGCTGCGAGGTACGTTTGTCTCGTTCCAACGCATGTTTTGGTAATACAAGTCCTACCTATTAAAACCTCTGTTTGTCTTAGAGAAACGCTTATATCATGGCCCAAGTATATGCTTTCTTGAGGCGACTTCCATGCGTGCGTTTAAGGTGATCACGGACCCCGAAGCCTTCGAACTTCTCGCGGACGAGACGCGTCGGCGCATCGTGTACCTCCTCCGGGCGAACGAACGGACCGTGAGCCAGATTGCCGAGGAAGTAAAGCTAACCCCGCAGGCAATCTACCACCACATCCGGAAGATGCGGGACGCCGGGCTCGTCGAGGTCGGCCGGGAGGAGCGGGTTGACCACTTCATCGAGACGTACTACCGGGCGACCGCGGAGGTCTTCCACTTCTCCCACGGCAAGGCGACCCCGGCGGGGATGGCGGAGGCGAAGGCGAAGGCCGCGTTGGAGGCCCTCGGGAAGGTCGGCTTCCAGGTCGCTGCGAATCCGGAAACGATCGCGAAGCTCGTGGAGATCGAGCGGAAGATCGAGACGATGGGGGCGAAGGAAGAGCTCATGAACCGCGTCGCGGAGCTCGAGGACGTCGACTTCTTCACGAAGCAGGAAGCGGCGGAATTCGCGAAGCTCGTGTCGATGACGGACAAAGCCTACGACGAGTACCTGGAGTTATGGAGGGACCTGCGACGCCTCCTCAAAACGGAACTCGTCGAGACGGTCAAGGCGTAGGCCTCCCGGGCCCGCGCGAAGCTCACTGGAAATCCCGCGGGATCCCTTCGTCCCAGGTCTTCACCCGGAGCCGCGAGCCGTCCTTCCACAATTCCCGCGTATATCGGTAGTGGAAGGTTCGGGCGTCGCTCCGAAGGTCGAAGATCCCGCGCCACTCGAGCACGCCCGTCGGACGGCGGACCGTCGTCCGCATGACGCTGCTCACGCTCGCGGCCTCCGGATGGGCGTCTTCGACCTCGTAGACGATCTTCTCCTCGTGCTCCATCGCGCCCCACGAGAAATCCGTCGCGGATGTCCCGTGCCATTCGACGATGGACGCCTTCCGAGCCTCGTCCCGGGTCACGCGATGCCGCCCGGGCCAAGCGTCGCCGCGCGTGCGCACCTCCGTCACAGGGTCCCCGGGCTCGGGCGGGAGGAACCGCGGTCGACCTCGACCCCCGCGGGGTATGCGAGGGAGCACGAGCCTCGAGGCCCTCGATCCCCCCACGTGGAGACTCGAGCTCGTCGGGTGAGGGGTCGGCCAGATCATGGGCCAGAGGGCGTTCGAAACGCCGAGACGAATCCGGTGCCCTTTCGGGAACACCCACGACGTGAAGTGCATCTCGAGCCGGAAGGAGTGGACGCGTCCGGGCCGCATGGCCTCGGGTCGTGTCGCGGATGCCCGGTGCGCACCGTTGATCCCGGAGCCCGTCACGAGGGTCGAGCGGCGGTCCGGGGCGACGTCGCACAGCCGGACGAACCAATGGGCGAGGGGCGCGCGTGCGGATGCCCGGAGGACGACCTCGGGCATTCCGAGGATCTCCAGGTCTCGTTCGAGGGGCGAGGAGTCGTACACGAGGCTCT
>Ga0209342_10005939_pt1 | contig 12452 bp, 10 predicted proteins | sample RifCSP16_2_FD_184023 | JGI IMG/M metagenome (GOLD analysis project Ga0209342, IMG submission 184023) | Soil microbial communities from Rifle, Colorado - Rifle CSP2_sed 16_2 (SPAdes) (version 2) | ecosystem: Environmental > Terrestrial > Deep subsurface > Rock core/Sediment | place: Rifle... | reverse complement strand
GTCCCAACCATTGCAAATTCGGCCAGCCCTTTTCCCCCAAGAACATAGGGTGTTTGAGCTGCTGATAGCTCTCTTCAAACCAGCGCTTGTTTTGTTTGAAGCTCGAGGTCCATTCAACATTGGAGTAATAACCCACTTTTTGCTGCGCCTGCTTAGGGAGCACGTAGGAATAATGATAGAGATAGATGGGTTCAGATCCATTTTTAGGGCTCGAGATCCAGTGATTGTTACGCAAGTCCGCTCCACTAGCGTCCAACACAGTAGGTGGCCGGTGGCTCGAATAACTGTATCCCGGCCCCCAGCGGAAAACACGATGAAACAAGGTATGTTCGTGTAAATGCCACACGCCACTAATAATGCTCTCAAAACTGCCAAAAAACTCCAAATAAGGGAAGGAAATCGCTGAAATAGAGGGGTCTTCCTCTACCATTTGCAGCACTGACCGCAAATCTCGTTCTCGATAAAACTCATCGCTGTCCACCTGCCACAGCCATTCCCCGGTTAAGTGCGCGGCATAAGCCCGGGACATTTCATCTTTCTCCGGCCAGAAACCATCCTCGTAGCCAGCGTCAACCGCTGAGAGGACGCGCAGTTTTTTCTGCGGATCGCGGTGTTTTTGAAAATCGGCCAGCATTTGAAGCGTGCCATCCGTTGAATGCCCGTCCGGCGTGGCGAGGGATGCGGCCGCCCGCACCGCGCCTTCCACAACAATGATCTCGTGCGCAACAGGATATAACGCTCGCAGGTTGTACTCCAAAAATGGTTGTGCGTTCAAAGCCAGAATGCCAAAACTTACTCGTGTCATCGGGAATTTATCAGCTTTAAATAAGCATCCAATGCGGCATGGATGGAAAGTTGTTTTTGGCTATATGCTACTTTCTTCTTTTTGAGGCTGTCCTCGCGGTCGTAATCACCGAAGGTAAATAAGCGAGCATCCAATCTCATGTGCTGTAACAGCCGAAACGGGTTGAAATGCGCATTCGCTACGCCCCCCATGCTATATAACGGTGCGGAGAAAGCCACCACAGCTACTTTGCGTAGGCTCAAGCTCGCCTCCAACCCAGATTCCTTAGAGAGGCTTTAGCCCAAAAAAGCACCTTATCCAGAGCTGACCGCTCGCCCTTCTTGGCAATAAGGGAACCGGCATAGGCATGCCAAGCCTCCAGGCCCCACTTTGTATTGGCTCGGCAAGCTGCCCACCACCTCCGCTCCAAGGCACGATCGAAAGCATGCCAGGGGAAGGCTTTCGTTTCTTGATTTCCAACGCGCAGCTTCAAAAACCAGCGTTCCAAGTGCTGTAATTCGGCGCGGTTTGTTGGCATCTCCCAGCGGCTAACCTTGTTGTGTAAGGCAAGTTCGGCGCTAGTTGCCTCAATACCCAAGCGCCCTATCTCTCGTTGGCGCACCCTTTCCGCCACAGCCCTCTGTTCCGTCCCGTATTTGCTGCCTGCTTGTTCTGGATGAATGCGGTACTGAACCAGCACCGCATCCAGGTTGGCAAATCGGATCTGGGGCGCAGCGCGGGTCCACAGCTCGTAATCCTGAGCACGGGCGATGGTCGCATCATAGCGCAGTTGGTGCCGATCAAAGGTCGCCTTGCGCAGCATCACTGAGCCATGTACCAGTGAGGAATTAAAAATAAACTCACTGCGTATATCTTCGTCCAGGGTCGGGTAACGCCAGATTTGTGCCGGTTGCAGCCCCAGGGTTTGCGCCCAACTGCCGATCACGTCAACCTCCGGGTGCGCATCCAAAAAAGCCGTCTGTTTCCATAGCCGCTCTGGCAGGCTGATGTCGTCGTGGTCCATGCGGGCGATATACGTGCCTTCAGACGCCTCAATCCCTTGGTTAAGTGAACTCGAAAGCCCGAGTTGCTTGCCATTAGCGATGATGCGCACTTTTGCATTGGAAAGGCCGGAAAGCAATTTACCGCTATTGTCTGTGGAGGCATCGTCAACGATCAGGAATTCAAAATCCTGAAAGCTCTGACCCAGAATGCTTTGAACCGCCTGTTGCAAATAGGGCTCGCCATTGTGCACAGCCATCAGCACGGTAACTTTGGGCATAGGTTATGCGACCAGCTTGGTGAGCATGGCAAACTCCAATTCAACAATGCGCTCTAACGCGAAGTGTTGCTGTACATAGCCGCGCGCCCGCTGCCCCAACCGGGCCCGCAATGGCGCATTTTCTATCAGCCGTTCGATTCCCTGGCGCAAACTGTCGGTGTCGGGTTCGCACAGGATGCCGTTATCGCCATCCACAACCAGCTCGCGGATTCCCGGCACCCGCGTACCGATCACGGCTAAACCACAAGCCATGGCTTCCAGCAAAGCCTTCGGATGACCCTCGTAGAGGGATGGCAAAACGAAAATATCGCAGGAGTTTAGGAATTGGGGCAGATCTAAATTAGACATTCTTCCCAAAAACTTAACATCTGCCTTAACTGCCGCCTGAGCAGCAAGCTGCGACTTTAGCGGGCCTTCTCCGACCAGAAACAGCTCGACATTCAAGCCAGCCACTGCGTCGACCAGGGGTTCAAGGTTCTTTTCCCAAGCGAGCCGGCCTACAAATCCAATCCGGATTTTTTCATGAACGTCAGGCTGCGGCATGGGCTTAAATCGGTCCACGTCCACATAATTGGGTACGATCGAAATATTTCCGACAGGCACTGAGTACTCATCCTGGACAGCGAGCGCAATGGCCTGGGTTGTTACGCAAATCCAGTCCGCTTGAGTGAATACTTCATTCTCTAGCTTACGCGCGCGCTGTGCTTGCCTGGAATCTGCCCCATGTGTCTGTGCCTCAACCGCAGACAATAAATACCCGCAGCGCACCACAAACCTGGCTCCCGCACGCCGCGCGGCGGCCAGGGCAACCTCGGCGCCATCGATCTGGTTGCTTTTAAATACTGCCCCTTTGGGTGGGAACAACTCCAGTTTGCGTTGATACCACTCGATCGGTAAGTCCCAACGGTTATTAAGGACGTGAATTCCCGGGATGCTGTTAGCCAGAGTGGTCTCGCTCTTGTCTCCATAAGTCACGAAGCTTACTTGCGCTCCGTGCTCCATCAGTTTTTGATAGAGCGCCACTTCGCGCGCCAAGATCCCAGCCTCGTCCCAAATACGCAGGGATACGCCGCGGGTGAAGAAAAGCACTAACTCAATAGAACGTTGTGAGCTCATTCAGCGCTTGCCTGACCCTAGGGAGTAATTTCGTCCAATATGGGTCTGTAGATCTCGTGGTAATAGCGGGCGGCGATCTGCACCCAGTCGTAATCTTGGATCGTCTGAAGCCCTTGTTTCAATAATTGTTTCCTCAATTTGGGTTGGGCAATAAGCTGGGTAACGCAGGCCACTAACCCGTCCACGTCTTCACTTTCGACTACCAAGCCATTAACTCCTGAGTCGATCAAATCCGGCACCATGCCTACGCGCGTTGCCACCACGGGGATACCCGTGGCCATGGCTTCGAGCACCCCATTAGGTCCGCCTTCCTCCCTTGAAGTCATCAGGTAAATATCCAGCGCCTGGTACAGCCCGGGGATCTGCAAATAATCATCCAAAACGATATGCCGGTAGGGAACCCCGGCGCGTTCGAGCCCGGCTTTCACATACCCGCGCGCCGGCGCACTTAGTAGTACAAACACTGGGTGCGCTTTGTGCACTTTCTCGATCACCTTCAATAATACATCTGGCCCCTTGATGAGCTTAGGTTCGTTGCCCTCCTCCCTTCCAACCCCATCTTTGTGAAATGAACCGATGCAAATAGCATCTTCTGGTATCCCCAGTTCTTTTCGCCTTTCGGCCTTTTTCTCAAAGCCAGCGGGGCGAAACCATTTCAGATCAACACCCAGGGGGATGCGGACTAACTTTTGGGCAGGAATGCCCCAGGCTATCAACCGCTCCTCCATGATTTTGCTGGCGGTATGCACCTTGGCGAATTTCTTTTCGTTCGCCAAGACAGTGTTGATGGCTTCCTGGAACAGCGGGGCGTCTTTCAAGCCGTGAAAAATAGTCCCCACGTTTGCATTGCGTTCGCTCAGCTTGGTGTGCACATAGCCGGCCATTTCCCACAACGAAGCGTAATGCAAGATCTGGTTGGAAAGCCCGCTTGCAGCGTTTACCGCATGCGCCTTTAAGCCAAATTGCCTTTCAACCTCGCCCGTGATGTAAGTTCCGATCCAATCCAGGATCCAATTGACTCCCGGGGCGATGTAATAAAGTTCAGGCGAGCTTTGCTTCCCCAGGCGCTGGCGGATGCTTCTGGCGAAGGATCCGATCATCTCAACCCTGCCCGCTGCAAGAGAGGATACGTCCACGCCACCGCGCTGCGTATGGCCAGCGGCACTGCGGCGCGCCGCTCCAACTGGCCTTGAATAGCTTCGACATACTGCTTGAAGTTTCGGCGCGGATCGAAGAGATCCTGGGCTCTCTGGCGGGCCGCTTTGGAAAGGTCTCCCAGCCTCGACAACACCGATCCAAGTTGCTCTTCGAATAGTTCCACCGTTGTGGGCAGTCCGCAATCGCCGACCACCTCTCTCATCGCCCCGCTGTCTTCGTAAAGCACGGGCAATCCACAGGCCAGGGCCTCTAAAACGTGGTTAGGGCAGGCTTCATTTTTTGAAAAAGTAAGCAGCACCTGGCACGAACGTAGGGCTATGGCCAGATCCTTTCGAGTTAACAATCCAAGTTTGTAAATATTAGCCAGATCCGGGGCATCCTCGAAACTCCCGCAAAGCACAAAATCAATGTCCGGGTGCTGCTTGGCAACTGCGTATATTTGAGCTAATCCTTTGAAGGCGTTCGTGCTCCACGTTACACAAGCCACCTGCGCTTTGCGCGGGTACTTTTTCCGTTCCCCATTGGGGTTGAACACGTCCAAATCAACCGGGTTGAAGATGATAGGGCCATCCCGCTTGATCACCGGATATTTCTCGCGAGTACTGTAGCGAGCATAATTGCTTTGAAAAATGGTCAGGTCCGCGATCTTGTTAACCTTGGCCTGGCGTTCGTCGGCTTCAGCATCGCGCCCGTAATTCTGCGCTGCTCCGTCAATGCGCTGGACAATGAGTGCTCGCGGGTTGCGCCGGACTCCTCGAAGGATATCGGCGTAAGGCGTCATCCAATGATTGGTAAACAGCACCTCATATGCGCTGTCAATATCCCGCGATACTTCCCAGCCAATCCCGTGCAAGTAACTGACAAACGCGTCTAAAAAATAGAAGCCGCCCCCTTGAGGCTGGAATTTAATGGGAATACATACGCGCGTTTTCATCGGCAGATTGACTCTTTAAACCTGTTTCCTGCACACGTACATCATCATGTGCCCCATATGTCGGTCGGCCCAGCGCCAATTCATCAGAAACTTCCTTAGCCGCCAACCTATTTGGGGCAAGTTGAATAGTTGATCAAGGAGGGTTAGTTCGTCTTTGATTCCCTTGTACCCACCGTACTGATAATGGGCTACTGGGTCAAAGCCTGCTTCTTGCAAGAGGCGGTTGAATTCGTTCGCAGAATAAGCATATTGGTAAAACGGGAGCCGGGCTGTGTTCTTTCCGGTGAACAGCCCCAGCCTTAGTTTCGTTCGTCGCAACCAGTTGAGATAGGGCACCGAAATTAATGCTATGCCATCCTTTGAAAGGATGCGATACGCTTCTTCTAAAAACGGGCTGGGGCCTTGTTCCAGGTGCTCCATTACCCCTAGAGAGATGTACCCCTTGTAGCATCCGTCGGGTACGTCCAGGTTGGTCACATCCCCCACTCGGATCGGCAGTTCGGGAAACCTGCTTTTCACTTCAGCAACTGTCTTCGCTCCAAAGTCGACGCCTTCGACATCGTATCCACGCGCCCGAAGTGCGATGGCAATTTGGCCCCGACCGCACCCCGCCTCCAGAATGCGCCCCTCAATAGGCAAATGCCTGAGAAAGATCTCTTCGTAGTAATCCAAGTCGCCCTGTTGCGCGTTCTCGTACAGTTGCTTCGTGTCCTGCTTCTGCCAGACCTGATCCCAATATTCAGCGTCTGCGCTTTGTCGGTAGTATGCTAGCCGGGAGCCCACGGCCACGCGCTGGGTTTCTATAGCGGCCTCTCTGCGGCTTTTGTCTGCGCATGCAACTTTTCCAGTGAGTCGAGTATACGTGCACTGCTTGTTTCCTTAGTTACCCCCAAATACTTTTCCGCGTACGCTTTGGCTGCCTCCGGATCTAGTTTAAGGTTATCCAAATTTTTCGTTCTGAACCAATCAATCACTTCGTACGGATCAATATTGGTAATACAAGCGGGATTGTCAAATGGCCCCTCCTGCCCCAAGCGCATGATCGCCTCATAATATCGCTCCTGATGGGGATGCAAGGGGCTAGCTGGGTAATCGAGCTCCGTGCTGGGCACATAAATATTCCAAACAGGGACTCGCGCCGCAACGGCTTCGATGGCAGACATGCTCATCACGCTAATGCACAAGTCGGCAATTGAAAGCAGCTCATAGCTGGTGAACACCGGGAAATATGACTCCTCTTCCCCGGATAAATACAGATCCGCCTTCTCCTTCAAGCATTTAGCATCAAGTTGCTTGACGCGGGATTTAACAATAAGAAAGGCACCGTTGCGATCACAGAATCTGCGCAGCTCCTCAGTGATCTGGCCCAAACTGGGAATAAAAAGTCCGTCCCAGAATAATGTTTTCCACTGTCTTTGTTTCAATAAAGAGAGGAAACGCATGATCTTGCTGCATTCGCGCCACCAGAGATACCGCCAACGGGTTTCTGGGACTATCGAAGGAGCAAAAAATAAAATTACCCGTTTGCTCATGGGGATCCCCAATTTTTTACTGATTTCATTTCGATCGACTCGTATTAACTGGTCAAGCATCGGAGACCCATGAGCCTCGTACTTTCCTTCGTATTTATTATCGATTGGTTGCCGCGAAGGATTGTCGTTTAACCGGAAGTGGGTATCTACGGCAAATTGACTTAGATAATAGGTTTTATCAAAATAATCTAGGGATTCCAATGGCCACTTGGCAGTTTCATAAAAGTGAGCCAAGCTAACGATTTTCACGCTCTTATTTCTTGCTTGCTGAATTTTCTCGAGATAACTATGCAGGCTGTAGTACCCCTCATGGGTAACTAAGATATCCAGTTGAAATTTTTCTTTTATTAATCCCAGTTCGTCCAGTTGAAAGGGCGCGGCTTCCGCCCCTAACGCCAGCAAAGGGGCAAGTGTTCCTTCTGTGATACGCTGGTAGGCTTTACTATCGAGACTTTTTTCCTCGGTGAACAGTAAAGTAACCTGATGCCCTCGCTTGATACTGGCTTCGATCAGGCTACCCATCGTTTTTAAATATGTGGATCGCAACAATAAGAACCCGATTTTCATTAATGGTTTCCAAATGATCGGTAGATAATTGTGGAAATTCGTTCGGAGGTTTTGCCATCCCAAAGGTCCGGCGGCTTTCTCCGCCTAGGTTTCTCTTCCAAAGTTGCCTTAAACCCCTTCAAAATCCCGCTACGCTTATTGCCCACCAGACGATTGGTGCCCTGGGTGATCGTTACAGGTCTTTCGGTGTTTTCCCGCAGCGTCAGGCAGCTTACACCCAGCACGGTTGTCTCTTCTTGTATGCCGCCTGAGTCTGTGAGTACTATTCGTGCGTTCATTACCAGATTCAAAAAATCCAGATAACTTAGGGGCTCAGTGAATCGAATTTGACTGAGTCCCTTCCGAAACACGAGGCTCAGCTCGTCAAGTCTCCTTCTTGTGCGTGGATGGATGGGAAAGAGTACTGGCATCTGCTTGCTGATCTCTACTAATGCTCCCAGGATCTCCTCTAAGACCGTCCCGTCATCCACATTGGATTGACGGTGCAGGGTGACTAGCGCATACCTGCTCTTTTCAACTCGCAGACGTTTATACGTATCCATCTGCTTTGCTTGAGTTTTAAGGGCTAGAAGGCTATCCACCATAATGTTGCCGACTTTGTGGATGCGTTCTTGGGGCACACCTTCTTTCCGCAGGTTCCTATCCGCTTCTGGTGAGGGAGTGAATAGCAAGTCTGACAGCATGTCCGTCACAATGCGATTGTGTTCCTCAGGCATTGTGCGGTCGTAGCTGCGCAACCCGGCTTCCACGTGGGCCAGCGGTATACCCATCTTATTAGCCGCAATAGCTGCCGCCAGGGTGGAATTGACATCTCCGAACACCGTTACCATGCGTGGCCGGTGCCGTGAAAACTCAAACCCCAACGCTTGGATCATCTGCGCGATCTGGTTGACGTGCTCTCCCACGCTCACTCCTAAATAGGCATCGGGTTTGGGCAGCCCCAATTGGGTAAAAAACACCTGGGACATATTGTCGTCAAAGTGCTGCCCGGTATGCACTAGCCGGATGCCAGTTATCCCCTTTTTCTGCAGAGCACGCAACAAGGGTGCCGCCTTCATAAAGTTCGGCCGAGCGCCCACAATCAATGTTATGCCGTTTGATTTCAAGGTTCCTTCAAGTTTCTTCATCTGTTGACAATCGGCAGGGTTAGTCCGATTAGAGTTGGAAACATATTTCGCTGTACCCAACCGCGTTGTCGCTAGTGTTGCTAAAAACCACCGGAGCCTTCCATAACTGCTCCCATTCCTCAAGACCCATGCCACCGATTGGGTCGTGAGCGCTTGATTTTTGGTTGGGCGTGAACGCCAGGATGACATAAGCTCCCGGTGCAGCCACTCGTTTCCACTCAGCCACCGTCCGTTCGGGATCTTGAGCGTGGTCGATCGAGTTGGAATAGAGAACCCGGAACTTTCCGGCCCATTCAGCCGGTAACTCATCAAAGCTGCCGATCCAGATGTCGGGTCGGTTGACCTCGGGCGCGATCTCGACTCCGATCACCTTTCCGTCCCGCAAGCTCCCGTTTCCCAAACCCAAGATTCGAGCTAGCCTAGTCTTGTGCGAGCCGAGGGTCGTGGTATCCCATCGGACCACCAATTGTCGCACCCACTTGAAGTTCAATAACGGGCCAAAGAACACTGATCGAAATAGATCCACTTCGGCTCCTGACCTCACTCCCAGGCAAAGAATCGGGCCTAGCGGTTTTACTGCGCGGGTCGCATGTTGTGCGGCAAGGTGAACGCGCAGCAATTGTTTGTAACGGATCACGTCCGAGAAAAAAACTTTGCAGTATTGAGTCTTTGCCCTGGACCGCTCGATCTGTGTGGCCACATACTCCTCGCGGGTTTTATATTCATACAGCTTCATTTGTTTTCTCCTAACCGCCAGCCGCAAAAACCCAGGACGGTTTTGTTGGCTTTATTTTGCATGAGCCACCTGATTAGTATCCTCGCTAACAGCATCGGAACTAAATTGCATCAAAGCGAGCTTTCGGTATAACGGGTTGCTTTCCATCAAATTTGCATGCCTGCCTCGATCGACGATCCGCCCTTGATCCAAAACGATGATCATGTCTGCACCGACTACCGTGGAAAGTCGATGGGCGATGACGATCGCCGTGGTGGACTGTATCGCCCGGTCGACACCCAGTTGGACTTTCTGCTCCGATTCTGAATCTAGCGAACTGGTTGCCTCGTCCAGCACCAGGATGCTGGGTTTATGCACCAGAGCTCGAGCGATGGCAATGCGCTGCCGCTGCCCGCCCGAGAGCCGCACCCCGCGGTCACCCACCAGGGTATCGTACCCCTGCGGTAATTCCATAATAAACTCGTGGGCATTGGCTGTAGTAGCCGCCGCTAGAATATCTTCTCTGACGAGTTCAGGGCGGGCATACGCAATGTTCTCTGCAATAGTGGCGTTGAACAAAACGCTCTCTTGGGCAACAACGCCAAAAAGGCGCCGGTAATCGGACACTATAAATTCACATATATTTTGGTTGTCAAAAGTGATGCTTCCCGAATCGGGATCATAAAACCGCAATAGCAGATCGGTGATCGTGGATTTACCACCCCCGCTTGGCCCCACCAGGGCGGTAATTTTCCCCTTGGGGATCTCAAAGCTTAGTTCGTGAAGTACGGGAAAATTCTTATAGCTAAACGAAACGTTTTCGAAGCGTATTTGGTCGGTAAATTCACATACCGGTTTATTTCCGGACGTGACCGTGGCGCGCAGGTCAAACAATTCGCGCACCCGCACACCGGTGGCTAAGGTGGATTGAATGGAATTATAGGCTTGGGCTAAAACGGTAAGCGGCACAAGGATCGAGCGTCCGATAAATAAATACAAAAAGAATCCGGTCGTGCTTAATCGCCCGCTGAACAGCTCGTTTGCAGAAAACAACAAAATACCCACGTTCACCAGGGCGTTGATCACACCGGTGATCGGTTCATCAAGGTGTTTAAAAAAACCGAACCTCAGATTGGCACGCACAAAAGTATTTGCTAATTTGCGCAACTGATTGGTTTCGTGGTTTTCGGCGGCGAAGGTCTTGACCAATCTGGCGCTGGCTAGTTTTTCCTGCAAATAAGCCGTCACCCTTGCCCCAACATTCACTTGCTCAGACATGCGCCGGCGAATAGGCATGCGCATCGCCTGGGTCAGCCCGTAATTCAGTAACGCGGCTGCAACAACGAAGATCGTTAAGTTTATATTGGTAACTAAAAGTAGATACCCGTAATAAAGAATAAGCAAGGGAGATACAAAAAGATCGCGCAGGGTCACTTCAATGCCAGCCAAAGAATTTCTTGTATCTTGATCCAGGCGCGCAATGATCTCGCCTATTCTTTCGTTGTTGAAAAAATCGAGGGACAGGCCGAATAGATGGTCGAACAGATCCACTTGAATATCCCGCCCGGCACTGTTTCTGATTTTTAATGCCGTTAAATAGTTCGCGAATTGAAGGACGGCAAGACTAACGGCCACTGCAAGATAAGCCAGACCAAGAATGGCCACGATCTCCACGGCAGGTAAATTGTTCAAACCGAACAGCCCGAGAACAAATTGACCTATGTTATTCAGGTCTAGAGTCTGAAGGTTAAGTGCTTCGCCGCTGCCCGAGCTTTGCGTGGATCCGCCCTGGAGGGCGATATCTAATAATGGGGCGAGGATCACTGGTTGTATGGCGGTTAGCAAGGTGAACGCGCCGTAGATCACGAAAAGTAAAAGCAGCGTGCCTGTATACGGCTTTAGATACTTGATGACCATGCGCACGAAGCGCATCTGTTCAGCGCCGCTGGCTGCTTTTTGCTCGCGCTTGGACGTCAATATCGCGTTCATTTGTCGGCGCTCGCGGGTGCCTTTTGGTTGGCGGCGATTCGCTCTTCGGCCTCGCGCCAGTCGTCCATCGTATCCAGGCTTAATGCCATCTCGGGCGGAACCAGGTACGGCGCACACCGCTCCCCATAGAAGTTCCCCTTATCCATTAGCACATCTCGCCGGCAAGCGTACACGGTGCCTTCGCGGGCGTAGGCGGTTTCGGTCTGCTGTCGCCGAGTGATCTCTTTTCCCTCTGCGGCCCAAAAGGTGAGCAAACCGTCTCGAATGGCCATAGCTTTTTGAGGTGCAAATAAAGAGGGGATTTCCACCACGCTAACCGCCGAGTCGTAATTGCCGTTTTTCAGCAGCTCGACTGCCTCCCGAATGTGCTCCGCCCGGCGAAGCGGCGAAGTGGGTTGCAGCAAGACGATCAGCTCCGGCCACCAAGCTTCCCTTTCTAATTGCGCCACGGCATGCTGCAGCACGTCCAGCATGGGGCTGTCATCCGCAGCCAGCTCCGCCGGGCGCATAAACGGCACTTCCAGCCCCAACTTGCGCCCCAGGTCAGCGATCTCCGCCGAATCGGTGCTGAGGATCAGGCGGTCGATCACGCCGGAAGCATTAGCCGCTTCCAAAGCATAGGCCAGCAGCGGTTTCCCGGCTAATTCACGCAAATTTTTGTTTGGGATGCCTTTCGACCCGCTTCGAGCGGGGATAATGCCCAAAGTTTTCATGGCACCCTGCCCTGCGGCGCGTTCTGCACCGTGCGGATCTCACGCAAAAGGTCATCCGCGCCGCTCGCGGCCGGAAGTGCGCCGGTTTCAGGCTCGGCCAATCCGCACAAATAGCTGATGTGCAGGTGATCGGCCGCATATCCTTTGCGCAAGACTTTGAAGCCCGTGCTTCGGAGATACGCCTCCATAACCTCTTGCGTTAAATAATAGGGGTGGTCTATCTTGATTGTTTTCGTCACGCTCCAATTGCGCAGATAGCCCGCGCGGAAGTCAACGATATCCACGAAGAAGAGACCATTCTCCTTCAAAAAGCTGTGGATTTTTTCAAGGGCCGATGAAATATCCAATAGATGATCAATGGTTTGACATAAAAGAACAAGGTCGAATCTATTTGGATTAAAGTCGGCCATTTCAATCAGTCCAAAAAATATAGACAACCCACGCGCCTTGGCTTCTTTTAATTCCTCAGCAGAAGGATCCAATACCGTGCCTGCGTATCCAAAGCGCTCTACAAAATGCTGCGCCACCACTCCCG
>Ga0209342_10005938_pt1 | contig 12453 bp, 11 predicted proteins | sample RifCSP16_2_FD_184023 | JGI IMG/M metagenome (GOLD analysis project Ga0209342, IMG submission 184023) | Soil microbial communities from Rifle, Colorado - Rifle CSP2_sed 16_2 (SPAdes) (version 2) | ecosystem: Environmental > Terrestrial > Deep subsurface > Rock core/Sediment | place: Rifle... | reverse complement strand
CGGGGGCGGAGCCGGCGGCTGCGCCTTCGGCGCAAAGCGGGCCGCCGGCTTCGCCGTCTTTGACATCGGGGGCTGCGCCCCCGATACCCCCGGCTTCGCCACCGAACCTCGCAGCCGCCGGCGAGATGAGCTTCCCGTAGATCTCCTCGAGGAAGGCGATATCGTCGAGCGTGACGCGCCGGCCGGGGAGGTGCTTGGCGATGAGGCCGTCGAGTGTGTCGAAGTCGACGAGCCTCCCCTCGTGTATGACGAGGACCTTCTGACAGGTCATCGCCACCTCCGAAAGGATGTGCGTCGAGAGGACGACCGTGTGCTGGCCGGCGAGGGTCTTCACCAGCTCGCGGACCTCCCGGATCTGGAGGGGGTCGAGGCCGACCGTCGGCTCGTCGAGGATCAGCACCTCGGGGTCCCCTAGCAGGGCCTGCGCGAGACCCACTCGTTGGCGGTACCCCTTGGACAGGTTCCCTATGACCCGCCCCATGACGTCCTCCACGCGCGCGAGGTTAGCGACGCGCTCCACCTCGCGCTTGGCTTCCGATCGGGGAAGCCGCTTGAGGCCGGCGCAGAAGATGAGGTACGCGCGCACCGTCATGTCGACGTAAACTGGCGGAGTTTCGGGTAGATAACCGGTGCGCCGCTTGACCTCGAGCGGCTGCTCGAAGACGTCGAACCCCGCGACCTTGGCAGTGCCGGACGTGGCCGGGATGTAACCGGTCAGGATCCGCATCGTCGTTGTCTTGCCCGCGCCGTTCGGTCCCAGGAAGCCGATGATCTCCCCCCTTTGGACCGTGAATGAGAGGTCGTTGACCACCAGCCGATCGCGGTAGCGCTTGGTCAGGTTCTGCACTTCGATCATGGGAACTAGCCCCCTGGCTCGCCTCGGAAACGCCCGGTGCGACCTGCAATTCCCGTGTGTGCCCGGCACGTTGGCGCCCCTACAGCGCCGCCCAAAATAGCGGCACGCCGCACCATGTCAAGGCGACGACACCACGAGGGCTTGCTAGACTGCACCCGATTGGAGGGCTGCATGGCGCCTCTGCTCCTCGCCGCGCTCGTCCTGCTCCCGACCGCCGCCCTTGGTACCTCCACACGGGACTCGCACCGTGCCGGGATCCACATGGCGAACGGAGCGGTGCGGTTTCCTGGACCGAGTCGAGCGAAGGCTCAGGTCACCCGGAAGCGGGGGAAGGCGCGCCCGGCTGGCAGGAATCGCCGGAGGCTACCTTCTCCGAGGGCAGTAGCCGGGTTCGGCGGCGCACTGCCGTTCGACAACATGTCCCTGCTCGACGCGAAGCTAGACCTGCGGGGCGGATGCAGCCTCCGGCGCGAATGCGGCGCCGGTCTCCACGCCCGGATTTTCGGGGAACGGGAGGTCGAGGGGCTGGTCCGCGCGGCCGACGATCTCTACACCGGAGCGGTGCTCCGGGACAGGGTCGGCTTCTGGCTCTGGGCGCGCCCCTCGGCCGAGCGTCTTACGCTCTCGCCGATCGCGAGCCCAGGCGACCAGCGCTACGGCCTCTACATCACCGGCTGCTTCGAATGAACGACGTTTAGGGCTTCCAGAAGCCGCCGGTGCCCGAGTTGGGGCGGTCCTTGCGCAGGTCGTGCCCGGGGTCGAGCTTCACGAACGCGCACATCTCGTTCAGGCGGGAGTAGATGCGGTCGCCGACGCGCTGAGGCAGCGTCATGCTCTCCGCCTCGCGCTGGAACTCCGAAGACCGCGTGCGCACGACGCGCCCCGGGCTCTCGGGCACTCGGCGCTCGTCGAGGAAGTAGTTGGTCGCGAAGAGCGTGGTGAGGCCCGAGTTGAAGCGCCGGCTGATGAGCTCGTCCAGCATCGAGCGCTCCCAGTCCGTCCCTCGCTCCTTGCCCAGCTCGTCGATGGCGAGCACCGGGACCGCCAGGAGCGGCCGCAAGACCTCCATGTGGCTCCGGTTCGCGTCGAAGCCGGCCCGCATGTCGGAGAGGAGCAGCATGAACTCTACGTACCGCCCGCCGACGCCCTTCTCGAGCGCCAGGTAGCGGAGCGCGGCGCAGAGGAGGTGCGTCTTGCCCGCCCCCGGCGGACCATAGATGAGGAAGCCCTTGGTCGGCTGGTCGGGCCGGAACTTGCGCGCGAAGTCCTCCGCCACCGTCCTGGACGCGGCGTGGTCGGGTGACCACGAGCGAAAGGTCTCGAACGAGGCGAGCGCGAGCGAGGCGGGGATCCCGATGCGGTTGAAGGCGCCGATCCGCTCGTCGAGGTGGCGGCAGGAGCAGACCTGCGCCACCGCGCTCGCGCCCGAGGGGACGAGGACGTAGCCGCTCTCGCCGCACCGCGGGCAGGCCGCGTGGCAGGAGCAGCGACGGGCCCGGGCGGTGCGGCCCAGGATCTGCTCGACGACGCGCCCCGTGCCGCCGCACTCCCGACAGGCGCTGCTCTGCGAGGGGTCGGGCATGGGGGCGGCGACTCTACACCGAACCGCGCAGGCGGAGGAGCCCGGCCTCCGCCGCGGCGTCGCCCAGGTGCGCGCGGAGCGCATCCCGGTAGGCCGCGGGCCGGGTCGAGGGTGGCCGGGGCCCGGCGCGCAGCCGGCACCGCCGGCCGAGCGCCGACCGCTCAGGGTGAGAGAGGCCGCGGAGCCACCCTCGCAGGAGCGCCGCGTCCGCGGTTCCGAGGAGGGCATCCACCTCCGCGAGTGTGGGCGACTCCGGCGCCTCCGCAAGCACCTGGGCGGCCTGGCGGAGAGCCAGCGCGCACGGACCGCTCTGCGAGGCCCCGCGCGCCAGGAATGCCCTCGCCGCGTCGAGCCGGGCGCGCGCCGCCTCCCGCTCGTCGGGCGGCCCGGGCGAGTCGCCCACGCGACCGCTCCGATAGGCGCGCCACTCGTCCTCGACCGCGAGCCGGTAGGCCCGCACGGCTCGCGGCGGCGGCGACCCCGGCGGGCGGCCCTGCAGGCTCGACTCGAACCCACGCCTGAGCCCGCGGCAGACTATGGCGACGGGGAGCCCGCGCCGCTCCCAGGAACGGACCTGCTCGAGATCCAGCGGGGAGAGCATCAGGCCCGCCCCGCGCATTCCGACGAAGTACTCCGCCACGACCATCTCGTAGGAGAGCGCCCTCTCGTTGAGATCGGACACGTGGGGAGGATGCCACAGGGGGCCGACGGCTGCGCCTTCGGCGCAAACGCTCGCTTCGCGAGCAGCCGTCGGCTTCGCCGTCATTGACATCGGGGGCTCCGCCCCCGATACCCCCGATTCCTCGACCCCGTCCCGTGCCCGTGCCCTGCGTCAGCCCCTCAACGCGGCTGCAACCTCCTCCGCGCTGCCGATCCGGCGGAGAGGCTCCTTCGCCAGGAGCCGCTCCGCGAGCCGGGCCAGGCGGGGGTTGGCGGCCGGGTTGAGCGACTCCACTGGCGGTGGAACCCGCGACACGATGTCGCCCCATAGCTGGGTGGGACGCCGCGCCAGGAAGGGAGGCCGCCCGCAGACGAGCTCGAAGAGGATCACGCCCAGGCTGTAGAGGTCCGCGCGATGATCCACGGGTTCGCCGCGCGCCTGCTCCGGCGCCATGTAGCGGTAGGTCCCGACGGCGCGGCCATGCTGGGTGAGGTGCAGGCTGTCGCTCGCCAGCTTCACCAGCCCGAAGTCCATGAGGCGCACGCGCCGGCCGTCGTCCACCATGATGTTGGAGGGCTTGAGGTCACGGTGCACGAGCCCGCGCCGGTGAACGTAGGCGAGTCCGTCGCAGACCTGGCAGACGGCGTCCTCCAGCCGGCGCAGGCGAGCCGGGGCGTTGAGCCGTTCGAGCAGCGGCGCCGGAAGCGGCGCGTCGATGACGTCGGGCGGGTCGCTCGAGCGCTCGCCGCTGCCCTGTGCCGGCCTGGCGCGAGGATCCGTCTCCGCCTCCTCCATGAGGGCCGCGAAGGCGCGGATGGCATCGGGGCCGGAGGGCGGCCCCTCCTCCGCCGGAGTGAGGAGGCTCCCCGTCTCCGGCTCGTCGGACCAGACGTCGATCCCATGCACGAGCGGGGAGGGGCGGGCGTCGAGGCGGCCCGGGAGCTCCGGGAGTTCGTCCAGGCAGGGCGAGAGGTAGGAGCGCAGGTCGAGACCCTGGACCAGCTCCATCGCCAGATAGGAGTAGCCCTCGTGAACACCGGCGGCGTGGACGCGCACCACGTTGGGATGGTCGAGGCAGCGCAGCGCCTCGAACTCGCGCGCGAGGCGACGAGCCGCGATGGGATCACACGCTGGAGGCGGCCCGAGGAGCTTCAGCGCTGCGACCTCGCCCGTCTCGCGATGCCGCGCCCGGTAGACCGTGCCGATGCCGCCGCGGCCGATCACCGACAGGATCTCGTAGGGACCGATGCTCCGGGGAGGCACGAAACGAGCATACGGGGGGCTTCGCGGCGCGGCAACCACCGCGGGCGCGGCCGCGGGCATGGCTCGCCTCGGCTCCTCGGGCATGTTATGAGCCGCCGCGTGCCCGAGAGGAACCTCATCGAGAGCATGCGCGAGCAGGTGCGCTCGAGGCCGCTCCCGCGGCACGTGGCCATCATCATGGACGGGAACGGCCGCTGGGCGGAGTCGCGCGGCCTCCCCCGCATCGCCGGGCACCGCGAGGGATCGGAGTCGGTGCGCGCCGTGACGCGCGAGGCGCGTCGCCTGGGCATCGAGGCGCTCACGCTCTACGCCTTCAGCGCCCAGAACTGGGCGAGGCCGCCCTTGGAGGTGGCCGCGCTCATGCAACTCCTGGCCGAGTACCTCGAGTCGGAGCGGCAGGAGATCATGGAGAACGCCATCCGGCTCGGGGCGATCGGCGAGCTCGGCCGCCTCCCGTCGTTCGTGCGGGAGCGGCTCGAGCGGCTGGGCCGCGAGTCGGCCCTGCACCGGGGGATGACCCTGACGCTCGCCCTGTCGTACGACGGGCGGGGGGAGATCGTCCGGGCGGCGCAGCGCGCGGCGGCGAGCGCAGGAGGTGACGGCTTCGGCGCGGCGGAGCTGGAGCGCGAGCTGTGGACGGCGGGGCTGCCAGATCTCGACCTCCTCGTGCGCACGAGCGGGGAGCGGCGCATCTCCAACTTCTTGCTCTGGCAGTGCGCCTACGCCGAGCTCGTCTTCTCCGACGTCCTCTGGCCGGATTTCCGCGAGCTCCAGCTCCTGGCCGCGGTGCACGATTACCAGACGCGAGAGCGCCGGTTCGGCCTCACCGGCGCTCAGGTCGCCGGCCGGCCGACCCCCGCATGACGGACCGGAACAAGAACCTCCTGCTGCGCGTCGGATCGGCCCTCGTCCTGTTTCCGCTGATCGTGTGGGTGACGTGGGCGGGACGTTTCCCCTTCGCTCTCATGTGCGGGGTCGCGGCGGGGATCTCCGCCTTCGAGCTCACCGCGATGTTCACGCGCGTCGGCTTGGTCGAGGCGTTCGGCGTGGTCGTGGCGGCGCTCCTGGCCCTGGCGCCGCTGCTCGCCTCGCAGGACGCGGCTCACATGTACCCTCCGTTCGTGCCGATGGCGCTGGCGTTCGCGGTCATGGCGCTCCTCGTGCTGAACGTCTTCCGGCCCGGCCCGCTGGAGGGGGCTGCGCAGCGCGTGGCGGCGTCCGCGCTCGCGTGGCTCTACTGCGGCGTCCTCATCGCGATGATCGTCGGGCTCAGGCTCCGGTTCGGGTTCGCCTGGGCGATGCTCGCGTTCGTGGTGACCTGGCTCAACGACACGCTCGCCTACTTCGCCGGCCGCTTCTTCGGGCGGACGCCTTTCCACCCCAGGATCTCGCCCAAGAAGACGTGGGAGGGGTTCGCGGGCGGGCTCGCGGGGAGCGTCCTCGCCGCCGCCGGGAGCAAGCTCGTCTTCCAGCTCGTGCCGCTCCCGCACGGCGAGCATTTCGACCTCTCCTGGGGCGCGTGCGTCGCCATCGGTCTGGGCGCGGGTGTGCTGGGCCCGCTCGGCGATCTCGCCGAGTCGATGCTCAAGCGGTCGGCGGGCGTGAAGGACTCGGGGAACCTCATCCCGGGCCACGGCGGGCTCCTCGACCGCATCGACGCGCTGCTCTTCGTCGGGCCGTGGGTGTACCTGTGGGCGGCGCTGGCGTCGTGACGCACCTCGATTCCAATCTGGACCTCGACGTGGACCTGGACCTGGACCTGGCGCTACAAACGGATCCATGAAGCGCCTCGCGATCCTAGGCTCGACCGGCTCCATCGGCGTCCAGGCGCTGGACGTCGTGGCCCGCACTCCCGGACGGTTCGAGGTGGTCGGGCTCGCCGCCGGCCGCAACGCGGAACGCCTGGTGGAGCAGGCGCGGCTCTTCCGCCCCGCCGTGGTGGCCCTCGCCGATCCGGCCGCGGCGCGGCGCGCGCGGGAGCTCCTCGGCCGGGACGGACCGGAGGTGCTCGAGGGCGACGCCGGCGTGGCGCAGGTGGCGTCCCTGGCCGAGATCGACCTGGCCCTGGCCGCGATCTCCGGCGGCGCCGGCCTGCGCTCCACCGCCGCGGCCATCGAGGCGGGGAAGGCGGTAGGGCTCGCCAACAAGGAGTCCATGGTGCTCGCGGGCGAGCTCCTCGTCGCACGCGCCGCGAAGAAGGGCGCTCCGATCCTCCCCGTGGACAGCGAGCACAGCGCCATCTTTCAATCGCTCGCGGGCCACAACCACGCCGAGGTGCGCCGGCTCCTTCTCACGGCGTCGGGCGGTCCCCTGCGGCAGGTCGCGGCGAAAGACCTGGACGCGGTGACGCCGGCGCAGGCGCTGAAGCACCCCAACTGGTCGATGGGCGCGAAGGTCACCATCGACTCCGCGACGCTCATGAACAAGGGCCTCGAGGTCATCGAGGCGCGCTGGCTGTTCGACATCGATCCGCGGCGGATCGACATCCTCGTCCACCCGGAGTCGATCGTGCACTCGATGGTCGAGTACATCGACGGCTCGGTGGTGGCGCAGCTCGGCGTCTCGGACATGCGCGGCCCCATCAGCTATGCGCTGGCCTACCCCGAGCGGCTGCGCCTCGACCTCCCGCCGCTCGACCTCTCGCGCCTGGGCCGGCTCACCTTCGAGCCGCCCGACCCGGCGCGCTTCCCCGCCTTCACGCTCGCCTACAGGGCGCTGGAGATGGGCGGATCGGCGCCGGCCGCGCTCTCCGGCGCCGACGAGGCGGCCGTGGCCGCCTTCCTCGCCGGCCGCTGCTCCTTCTCCCACATCGCGCGCGTGTGCGAGGAGGTGCTGGACGCCCACGTCCCGGAGCGGATCGGATCGGTCGAGCACGCACTCGAGGCGAGCGAGTGGGGACGGCGCGAGGCCGAGCGACGGGTGCGCTGAAGTGGTCTCTGCACCGCGGCCTCCTGGACCTGGACCCAGACGCGGCCGTGGACCTGCGATCGCCGGTCCAGCTCCGCGTTCAGCTGCAGGACTTGGCTCCCCGAACGCGCTAGGTGTTGCGATGGTCGTGCGGCGCAGGCCACGAGTCGCCATGATGTAAATCGAGCGCGGGCCTCGCCCGCCAACACCAGAACGGGCTCGGCAGGCATGGCTTCCGACTTCCTCTTCAAGGCCGCTTCGATAGTCCTCCTCCTCGGCGGGCTCATCTTCATCCACGAGCTGGGCCACTTCATCGCCGCGAAGGCCCTGGGCGTGAAGGTGGTGCGGTTCTCCATCGGCTTCGGGCCGCGCCTGTTCGGGTTCTCCCGCGGCGAGACCGAGTACCGCATCGCGCTGCTGCCACTCGGCGGCTACGTGAAGATGGCGGGCGACAACCCGGGTGAGGAGCTCGCCCCCGCCGACCGGGGCCGAGGCTTCCTGGAGCAGCCGCCCTGGCGGCGCTTCGTCATCGCCGCGGCTGGGCCGGGCGCCAACCTGATCTTCCCGTTCGTCATCTACTTCGCGATCGGCCTGGCGCAGAACGGGAGCCTCGTCCCGGGACCGAGGATCGGTTCGCTCGCGCCCGGCTCCCCCGCGGCAGAGGCCGGACTCCGCCCGGGCGACCGCATCCTGTCGGTGGCGGTCCCCGGCAGCCCGGCCAAGCCGGTGCGCTACTTCGGCGACCTGCGGGACCTCGTCTCGCCCTACCCGGGCAAGCCGCTCGCCTTCGAGGTCGAGCGCGACGGACGCCGGCTCGCGCCCGTCACCATCACCCCGGTGAGCGATCGCGAGTCGAACCAGATCGAGGTCACTTATCGAGGGGTCATCGGCGTCACGCCCATGTACTCGCCGGCGGTGGTGACGCCGGTCCGGCCGGGAGCCGCTGGCCCGCTGCAGCCGTTCGATCTCGTCGTGAAGGCCGGGGGCCGGAAGGTCGCCAACGCCGGAGATCTGGAGAAGGCCTTCGCCGACGCCCGCTGCGCGCCGCTCGACCTCCAGGTCGTGCGGGAGCGCCCGGTGGAGCTGCCAGGGGCGGCCATCTCGACCTACGACCCCCTGGCGCTCGCGGGGGTGCCCACCTGCGTCGACGGGAAGCCGTCGCTCGCGGTCGCCGACCCCGTCGTGTCCACCTATGTCGCGGCCGTCACCCCTGGCGGCCCCGCGGACAAGGCGGGCCTGCGGCGCGGCGACGCCGTCGTCGCCGTGAACGGCCGTCCGGTGCGCTCCTTCCGCGACATCAATGCCCGCGCCGACGAGTTCAAGCCCGGCGAGCGCGTCGCCCTCTCGCTGGCCGGCGGCCGCGAGGTCGTGCTCGTCCCCGCCGAGGAGGTGGAGGTGGACGAGATCACCCGCGAGCCGCACAAGAAGCTCGTGCTCGGCTTCGCGCCCGATCAGCGCAGGCTGGTCGAGCCCGAGGCGCTGGTCGTCGAGCGCGTGCCGCTCCAGGTGGGGCCGATCGAGGTCGCCAGGAACGCCGCGGCGAACCTGCGAGAGGTCGTGCGTCTGACCGTGCTGGGGATCGCCCGCATCGTGACCGGTCAGATCAGCTTCAAGACGGTGGGCGGGCCGATCATGCTCTTCTCCATCGCCGCCCAGGCGGCGGAGGAGGGGCTGGAGCGATTCCTCTTCACCATGGCCCTCATCAGCGTGAACCTCGGGCTCATGAACCTCCTTCCCATCCCCGTCCTCGACGGGGGCCACCTCGCCACCAGTGTGGTGGAGGGTGTCATGCGGCGCCGGATCTCCATTCGGGCGCGCGAGATCGCCAACATCGTCGGGATCATCCTGCTCGTCACGCTCATGATCGTGGTGTTCAAGAACGACATCGTGCGGATCATGGGCTGAGGGGCCCCGTCCCGAGCCCGAGGCCGAGTCCGTGCGCGCGGCTCTCCGGGCGAACGCAGTAGTATCACCCCAATGCTCGTCGCCTCCCTGGACACCGCTACCTTGACGCTCTCGTGCGCCCTGTGCGAGCTCTCGCGGGGCGAGGTGCGGCTCATCGCGGAGCGCACCGAGCATGCAGCGGCGAAGCCGGGGCCGCAGGGCCCGACGGGTGGACACGGGGGCCGGCTCCCGGGCGCGCTCATGGACCTCCTCGCAGCGACGGGCCGTAAGCTCTCGGACATCGAGGGGTACGCGATCGGGCTCGGGCCGGGTTCGTTCACGGGGCTTCGCATCGGCCTCGCCACCTGGAAGGGCCTCGCCTACGCGACCCGGAGGCCCATCGCGGGAGCGTCGAGCCTCGCCGCGATGGCCTCGGCTGCGGCTGCCGGGGCGGGGGAGGGGAGCACCATCGTCCCGCTCCTCGACGCGAAGAAGGGCGAGGTCTACGCCGGGTTCTACCGGGTCGCCCCGGGGGGAGTCATCGAGCCGGCGGCACCCGAGGCGGCGCTCTCACCGTCCGCGCTGGTGGCCCGGCTGTCGGCGCTCGCCGCGGAGGGCGCCCGGCCCGCCACGCTCGGCGCTGGGCTCGACGCGTACCGTGACGCGCTGGCCGGGACGCCCCGGCTCGCCGGCGCGGTGGCGACGCCGCCGGCGGTCGAGGTGGCGCGCCTCGCCGCGCGCGCGCTCGAGGGCGCGGACTACGACGCCGCGCGCCTCTTCGCGCTCGAGCCGCACTACGTCCGCCCGAGCGAGGCGGAGCTCAAGTTCCCGCACGGGTTCGTCGCGGGCAGCAAGATTGGATCCTGACGATGCCCGCCATGGCCCCCGCGACCTTCCGCCCGCCGCTGCGCCGCCTGGGTCCGGCGCTCTTCCTCGGCGCCGTCGCGGGAGCGATCCTGGGCGTGGCCGCCCGGATCCCGTTCCCCCTGGGGGCGCTGTTCGGCGCCGCCGCCGCGGCCATCTCCGTGGCGGCGCGCCACGCGAGGGGGCGGCGCGTGGTGGCCGACGAGCGAGGTCTGCGCGTGGCCGGCGGCCCTCCGGTCGAGGCGAGTTGGCCCGAGCTCAGGCTGGGCTTCGGGATGGTGCAGCGCTCCGACGGCATGGCACAGCGCTACGCCATCTTCGCCGACGCGCGGGGCCGGAGCTTCGGCTTCACCGAACCCGGTCCGGGCCTGCGCCACTCCATGGCCCGGGGAGCTGATGGCCAGCAGGTGGAGATCGTGGAGCTCAGGGATGCGCCGCTCCTGCTCGCGATCATCGTGCAGCGCGCCCCGGCGTGGTTCGTGCTCCCGGAGTCGCTCCAGGCTCCGCCGCAGGCGCCTCCCCCGGCGGCGATCGGGGCGGAGGCGGGCGGGGGCGCGGTGACGGCGACGGCCGGCAGGGTGGCGGACCCGGGGCGTCCCCGCGGCGCCCGCCTGGGGCTCCTGGCCATCGCCGTGAAGCTGGGGTCCAAGCTCGCGGCGTCGCTCGGGAAGGTGGGCGCGGGCGCGCTGAAGGCAGGGAAGACGGCGAACGTGGGCTGGGCGGTCGCCTCGGCGGCGACCTGGTCGATCCTCTTCTCGTGGCAGTTCGCGCTCGCGCTCATGGTCCAGCTCTTCGTCCACGAGTACGGGCACGTGCACGCCATGCGCCGCACCGGGATGAAGGTGCGCGGGCTCTACTTCGTGCCGTTCCTGGGGGCGATGGCCGTGACCGAGGACTCGTTCACCTCGCGACGGCAGCAGGCGTACGTGGCGCTGAACGGGCCGATCTGGGGATCGGCCCTGGCCCTCGTCCCCGCCGGCCTGTGGCTGTGGACTGGCGACCCGATGTGGGCCGCCATCGCCGCGTGGTGGGCGCTCATCAACCTCTTCAACTTGCTCCCCATCGCGCCGCTCGACGGCGGGCGCGTCCTGCACGCGTTCGCGCACTCCTACTCCTCGAGCCTGGGCATGGCGCTCTCCGTGCTGGGCCTCGTGGGCGCGGTCGCGCTCGCCACCTACCTGGGGTTCTCGCTCATCTGGCTGGTGGCTGCCCTGGGCGCGATGGAGCTCGCCGCCGAGTCGCAGGTGCGCACGGGCGTCCGGGCGCTCAGGCTGCTCCCGGAGCCCGCCCGGTTCGCGGCGCCGCACTGGCTCTACCTGCGCGCGGCGCTGGGCCCCGGCATGGGCGCGCCCGGCGAGGAGACGTTCCTGCGGAACCTGAGCCGACAGCAGCAGGCGGCGCGCGCCGAGCCGCTCCGCCCGCTGGAGATCGTCGCGTGGGGACTCGCCTACGCCGGGCTCGCCGCCGCGCTCGTCATGCTCGTGTGGTTCATGCGCCACGCGCCCGGGGCCGAGGCGGCGAGCAAGATACTGGAGTGAAATGCACGTCTTCGTCACCGGCGCGACCGGCCTCATCGGCACAGCCCTGTGCCAGGCGCTCGTCGAGCGGGGCCACGCCGTGACCGCGCTCTCGCGCTCGAGCGCGCCGCGCGGGCTCCCGGCCGGGGTCCGGGCCTGCCAGGGCGACCCCGCGTCTCCCGGCCGGTGGCAGGAGGAGCTCGCGGTCTGCGACGCCTGCGTGCACCTCGCCGGTGAGCCTCTGGCTCGCCGCCGCTGGACGGAGGAGCGCAAGCGCGCGATCCGCGCGAGCCGCCTCGACTCGACGCGGCGGGTGGCCGAGGTGATCGCGGCGCGGGGGCCGGGCGTGCTGATCTCGGGCAGCGCCATCGGGTACTACGGGCCGCACGGAGACGAGCCGCTCGACGAGGAGGCGCCCGCGGGGCAGGGCTTCTTGGCCTCGGTGTGCCAGGAGTGGGAGGAGGCTGCCCGGCCGGCGGCTGCGCGGGCTCGCGTGGTGGCGCTCCGGACTGGCATCGTGCTGGCGAGAGGAGGCGGGGCCCTCCAGCAGATGCTCCTGCCGTTCCGGTTCTTCCTCGGCGGCCCCATCGGCAGGGGCGAGTTCTGGGTCTCCTGGATCCACATCGCCGACGAGGTGGGGCTCGTCCTGTGGGCGCTGGAGGGCGATTCGGTCTCGGGTCCGCTCGACGCCACGGCCCCCGAGCCCGTGCGGCAGCGCGATCTGGCACGGGCGATCGGGCGGGCCCTCCACCGGCCGAGCGCGGTGCCCGTCCCGCTGATAGCGCTCAGGCTAGCGCTCGGTGAGCTGGCACAGGCAGTGGCGACCGGCCAGCGGGTCCTGCCCCGCAAGGCGCTCGATGGAGGGTACCGGTTCCGGTTCGAGCGACTGGAGCCGGCGCTGCGCGATCTCCTGCGCTGA
>Ga0209342_10005937_pt1 | contig 12455 bp, 8 predicted proteins | sample RifCSP16_2_FD_184023 | JGI IMG/M metagenome (GOLD analysis project Ga0209342, IMG submission 184023) | Soil microbial communities from Rifle, Colorado - Rifle CSP2_sed 16_2 (SPAdes) (version 2) | ecosystem: Environmental > Terrestrial > Deep subsurface > Rock core/Sediment | place: Rifle... | reverse complement strand
CCCCACGCCCACCATGCGGGGCGTCCCCCGCCAGCATCCTGGGCAATAGCCCGGCGTGGCGTGAGGTGGTGCCATGAGACGAGCCAAGTTCACTACCAACTCCTACGGCTATCTGTTCATCGCTCCCTTCATCATCGGTTTTCTGCTCTTCGGGCTGTACCCCGTCTACCATACCCTCACCCTCAGCCTCACCAACACCACCATGATGACCCGCCAGGCCGAGTTCATCGGGCTCGAGAACTTCCAGCGCCTGTTTGCGGACGACTTCTTCATGAAGGCCGTGACCAACTCGTGGCTGATCTGGACGTTGAACTTCCTGCCTCAGATCGGGATTGCGCTCTTGCTGGCAGCCTGGTTCACGGACGTGCGACTCAAGATCCGCGCCACGGGCACCTGGCGCACACTCTTCTTCCTGCCGAACCTGTTGATGCCGGCGGCCGTGGCCGCCCTGTTCTTCAGCCTGTTCTCCTACTATGGCCCCGTCAATCAGTTCATGGTCCAGGCCGGGCTCCAGAGCGAGGCCGTGCACTACCTGCAGGAGGTCATTTCCACTCGCGGCCTGGTCGTCTTCATTCAATGGTGGACCTGGTTCGGGTGGACGACCATCATCATCATGGCCGGCATGACGGCGATTCCCACCCACCTGTACGAGGCGGCCATGGTGGACGGGGCCTCGGCCGGGCAAATGTTCCGCCGCATCACCCTGCCCCTGCTGAAGCCGATCCTGATCTTCGTCTTCGTCACTTCGCTGGTGGGCGGCATGACGATGTTCGACATCCCCTTCCTGCTCACCGATGGGCGGGGTTCGCCGGCCAGTTCGATCATGACCAACAACATCCTGATGTATCTGAAATTCTCCAGCAGCAAAGGCCACATTGCGTTTGCCTCGTCGGTCGGCGTGCTGGTCTTCATCATGACCACGGCCTGCGCGTTGGGGTTCTTCTATCTCCTGCGTGACCGGGAGCCCAAGGCGCCGGCGAAGGCCGAGGAGCAGCTGGCCAAGATCTCGGCCAGGCAAGGAGAGCCGGCATGATCAGCCGCTATCGGCTCGAGACCCTCGGCATGCGGACGATCGTCTACGTCTTTCTGGTCCTGCTCCTGGTGATCACGGTGATTCCGATCTGGTTGCTGGTGGTGAACGCCACCCGCTCGACGACCGAGATCCAGCAGGGGATCAGCGCGCTGCCGAGCACCCACTTGTTCGAGAACTTCCGCATCCTGGAGAGCAAAGGCCTCAACATGGGCCGGGGGTTTACCAACAGCCTGTTCGTTGCGGCGGCTTCGACGGTGGTGGCGGTGTACTTCGGATTCTTGACGGCCTACGGCATCGTCATCTACAACTTCAGGGGCCGCAACCTGTTCATGGGTTTCGTGGTGCTGCTAGTCCTGATCCCGATGCAGTTCTCGATCGTGGGGTTCTTTCACTACATGTCCCGCTTCGGGCTGACGGACAACTACGCCGCCCTGATCCTGCCGCTGCTCGCCAGCGCGGCCTCGGTATTCTTCGCCAAGCAGTACCTGGAGTCGGTCGTCGTTCAGGAATTGATCGACGCTGCCCGGATCGATGGCGCCAGCGAGATCGGCATCTTCCATCGGGTGATGATGCCGCTGGCGATCCCGGGGATGGCGACCCTGGCCATCTTCGCCTTCGTGGCGGCCTGGAACAACTTCTTCAACGCCTTCATCCTGATCTCGTCGATCGACAAGTACACGCTGCCGATGATGGTTCAGACGCTGCGCGGCGACGTCTACCGTACGGAGTACGGCGCCATCTACCTGGGCCTGGCGATCACCGTTGTGCCCATCCTGGTCATGTATGCCTTCTTCTCGCGGTACATCATCAGCGGAATCGCCATGGGTGCCATTAAGGAATAGGGATTCGAATCGAGGCTCCATGCGATATGGGCACTTCGACGACGAGGCACGCGAGTATGTCCTCGACCGGCCGGACCCTCCACTGCCGTGGATCAACTACATCGGCAGCGAGGACTACTTCGGCATCGTCACGCAGACCGGCGGCGGCTACGCCTTCTACAAAGACGCCCGGCTGCGACGCCTGACCCGCTTTCGCTACAACAACGTGCCGCCCGACGGGGGCGGGCGCCTGATCTACCTGCGCGATGCGAGCGCCAGCCCGCAGGTGTGGACGCCGACCTGGCTGCCCATGCGTAGCCCGCTGACGGGCTACCAGTGCCGGCACGGGCTGGGCTACACCACCATCGCCTCCACCACCGCCGGCATCGCCACCTCGATCTGCACCTTCGTCCCCCTCGGCGCAAGCCTGGAAGTCTGGCGCCTGACGCTGACCAACCAGCGGCCGGTGGCCGCCCGCCTCGCGGTGGTCGCCTGCGTGGAGTTTTGCCTGTGGGATGCCTGGGACGACGCCACCAACTTCCAGCGCAATTACTCGCTCGGCGAGGTCGAGGTCGTCGACGGGGTGATCTACCACAAGTCCGAGTATCGCGAGCGCCGCAATCACTTCGCCTACCTGGCCACCTCCGAACCGGTGGTGGGATTCGACACCCAACGCCAGGCCTTCCTGGGGCCATACCGCGGCTGGGACTCCCCCGCCGCCCTCGAGCACGGCCAACTCTCGAATTCGATCGCCCACGGCTGGCAGCCGATCGGCGCGTTGCAGATGCCGGTCGAGCTGCAGCCGGAGGAGACCCGGTCGCTGATTGTGCTGCTCGGCTATCACGAGAACCCGAATGATGAGAAGTTCGCCGATGAGGCGCTTCAGGTGCTGAACAAGCGCGGCGTCGCGCCCACGATCGAGCGGTTTCGACGGCCGGATCAGGTGGCGATGGCCTTCCAGGAGCTGCGCGACCACTGGACCACGCGGCTGGACAGCCTCCAGGCCACCACGCCCGATCCGCACACGAACCGCATGGTCAACGTGTGGAACGCGTACCAGGTGATGACCACCTTCAACCTGTCGCGTTCGGCCTCCCTCTTCGAGTCGGGCATCGGGCGAGGCATAGGGTTCCGGGACTCGAATCAAGACCTGCTGGGTTTCGCGCAGTTCGCTCCGAATCGAGCGCGCCAGCGCCTCCTCGATCTGGCCGGGACGCAGCTGCCCGACGGCGGCGCCTATCATCAATACCAGCCGCTGACCAGGCGCGGCAACGACGCCGTCGGCAGCGGCTTCAACGACGACCCGCTGTGGTTGGTGCTGGCGGTGGCGGCCTACCTGAAGGAGACCGGCGACTGGGCGGTGCTGCACGAGCCGGCGGAGTACGACGGCCAACCGGGAACCGCCGAGCCGCTGCTCGACCATCTGCGGCGAGCGATTCAGTACACCCTCGACCGCCTGGGTCCGCATGGTCTGCCGTTGATCGGCCGCGCCGACTGGAACGACTGCCTGAACCTGAACACCTTCTCGGACACGCCGGGCGAATCCTTCCAGACGACGTCGAATCGGGACGGGCGCGTCGCCGAAAGCGTGTTCATCGCCGGGCTGTTCGTGCTGGCGGCCGATGAGCTGCGGGCCATGGCCTCGCGTGCGGACGAGTCGGAGCTGGCCGGGCGGTGCGCCGATGCCTCCCGGGACATGCAGGCGGCGATCTGGTCTGCGGGCTGGGATGGCGAGTGGTTTCGCCGGGCCTACGACAGCTTCGGCCGCCCCCTCGGGTCGCGCGAGAATGACGAGGGCCGGATCTTCATCGAGCCCCAGGGCATCTGCGTGATGGCGGGGCTGGGGGTGGAGGATGGACGCGCCCGGCAGGCTCTGGACGCCGTGTCCACGAATCTGGCCACGCCGCATGGGATCCTGCTGCTTCAGCCGGCCTTCCAGCGCTACCACCGGCACCTGGGCGAGATCTCGTCCTATCCGCCCGGATACAAGGAGAATGCCAGCGTCTTCTGCCACACCAATCCATGGATCATGATCGCCGAGGCCGTGGTCGGCCGGGGCGACCGCGCCCATGACTATTATCTGCGCATCAACCCCTCCGCCCGGGAAGAGATCAGCGACGTGCACAAGTGCGAACCGTACGTCTACGCTCAGATGATTGCCGGTAGGGATGCCGCCTCGCCGGGCGAGGCCAAGAACTCGTGGCTGACGGGCACGGCTGCATGGAGCTACGTCGCCATCACGCAGTGGATCCTGGGCCTCCGCCCGACCTACGATGGCCTGCAGATCGCGCCGGTCATCCCGGCGGCGTGGACCGGCTTCGAGGCGGTCCGCCGCTACCGTGGGGTGAAGTACGTCATCCAGGTCGAGCGGAAAGGGCCCGGGAACACGCCCCGGCTCGAGCTGAACGGCCTCCCGCTGTCGGGGAACATCCTTCCGCTGCCTGCCGACGGCACGGCGGAAGTGGCCGTGCGGGTGACGCTCGAGTGAGTATCCAGCGCGAACTGTGATGCCTCGACTGGTCGCACCGCTGCTGGTCCCTCCCGGCGAGCCGAAGCCCGCCTTCCCCGCCGGTTTCGCCTGGGGCGCGGCAACCGCCTCCTATCAGATCGAAGGCGCCTGGAACGAGGACGGCAAGGGCGAGAGCGTCTGGGATCGCTTCAGCCACACGCCGGGCAAGGTGCTCAACGGAGACACCGGCGACGTTGCCTGCGACCACTACCATCGCTGGCAAGAAGACGTCGCTCTGATGCGCGACCTCGGCCTGAACGCCTACCGCTTCTCGATCGCCTGGCCGCGCATCCTGCCCGGCGGTGTCGGCCAGGTCAATTCGCCCGGCCTGGACTTCTACAGTCGGCTGACCGATGCCTTGCTCGAAGCCGGCATCCAACCTTTCGCCACGCTTTACCACTGGGACCTGCCCCAGGCGCTGCAGGACCGCGGTGGGTGGCCCGAGCGCTCGGTGATCGAAGCCTTCGCTGAGTACGCCGAGGTCGTCAGCCGCCGCCTGGGCGATCGCATCCAGTGCTGGAGCACGCTCAACGAGCCCTGGGTGAACGCGTTCGTCGGCTATCAGGTCGGCCGGCATGCCCCCGGCGAGACCGATTTGGGGCGCGCCCTGGCCGCCGCGCACCACATGCTGCTGGCGCACGCCGCGGCGCTGCCGGTGCTGCGGGCCTACTCGCCGGGCGCCCGGGTCGGCATCGTGCTCAACCTCACCCCGCAGCATCCCGCCTCGCCCAGCCTGGCAGACCGCCAGGCCGCCACCTGGATGGACGGGTACATCAACCGCTGGTTCCTGGATCCGCTGACCGGCCGAGAATACCCGGCCGACATGGTCCAGTCGATGCCTGTCGAGGCGTTCGTCCAGCCGGGGGATATGCAGGCGATCGCCCAGCCGCTCGATTTCGTCGGGGTCAACTACTACACCCGCAACATCGCGCGCTCGGACGTGATCCCCGAGTCGGAGAACGCGCCGCGGGCGGTGTTTCCGGTCGGCGAGATGACCGAGATGGACTGGGAGGTCTATCCGGAGGGTCTGCTGCAGATCCTCGGCCGGCTGCACTTCGAGTACGGGTTTCCGGCCGTCTACGTCACCGAGAATGGCGCCGCCTTCCGGGACGAGGTCGGGCCGGATGGACACGTCGACGATCCGGCGCGTCGTGAGTACCTCGAGCGTCATCTGAGGGTTGTCGGGCGGGCCATCGAGATCGGCGTACCGGTCCAAGGCTACTTCGCCTGGTCGCTGCTCGACAACTTCGAGTGGGGCTTCGGCTACTCCAAGCGTTTTGGACTCGTGCACGTGGACTTCGAGACCGGGCGCCGCACGCTGAAGTCGAGCGGCGCGTGGTATCGCCAGTGGATCCTCGGGTCCGTGTGACCCGAACCAGGACGAGAGGCCATATGCCTATGGGACGTGACCGAATCGAGAAGCTGCTGGCGCAGATGACCCTGGACGAGAAGCTCGCCCAATTGGGATCGTGCTGGATGTACGAGCTCCAGTCGAAGGGCCGGACCGACCCCGCCAAGATCTCCAGCAGGCTCAAAGACGGCATCGGTCAGGTGACCCGGGTCGGCGGCGCCTCGACCCTGCCGCCGCCGGAGGTCGCCCGGGTTGGCAACCTGATCCAGCAGCACCTGGTGGAACACACCCGGCTCGGCATCCCGGCCATCCTGCACGAAGAATGCTGCTGCGGGACGATGGTCCACGGCGGCTCGGTGTTCCCCCAGATGCTCGGCCTGGCGGCCACCTTCCAGCCCGAGTTGGCCGAGACGATGACGGTGGAGATTCGCAAGCAGCTGCTGGCCATCGGCGCCCGGCAAGCGCTGGCGCCCGTCCTGGACCTGGCCTACGACGCCCGCTGGGGCCGGGTGGAGGAGACCTTCGGCGAGGACCCCCTGCTCGTCAGCCACTTCGGAACCGCCTACGTCAGGGGTCTGCAGGGGACCGATCTCTCGACGGGGGTGGCGGCGACGGGGAAGCACTTTATCGGGCACAGCCTCTCCCAAGGCGGTCTGAACTGCGGCCCGGTCCATCTCGGCCAGCAAGAGCTCTTCGACCTCTACCTGACGCCGTTCCAGGCCGCCATCCGCGAGGCCGGCCTGGCCGCCGTCATGAATGCCTATCCGGAGATCGACGGGGAGGTCGTGGCGGCCTCCCGCCGGATCCTGACCGACCTGCTGCGCGGCCGCCTGGGCTTTCAGGGTCTGGTCGTATCCGATTACCAAAGCGTGGCCATGATCCACAACTTCCATGCGGCCGCCGCCGACTTCGCCCAGGCGGCTGCCATGGCGCTCCAGGCCGGGGTCGATGTCGAGCTTCCCACGGTGGAGTGCTATGGCGACTCATTGCGGTGTGCCCTCGAGGCCGGCGAGGTCTCCCTGGAGGTGATCGACCGGGCCGTGCTCCGTCACCTGACGCTCAAGCAGGACCTGGGCCTCTTCGACCATCCCTACGTGCCCGAAGAAGGCGTTGTGGAGGTGTTCGAGACGCCGGCCAACCGGGCGCTGGCACGCCGCATCGCCCGCCAGAGCATGGTGCTGCTCAAGAACGACGGCATCCTGCCGCTGAGCAAGTCCGGGACGACGCTGGCCGTGATCGGGCCCAACGCCGACAGCGGGCGCCACCTCCTCGGCGACTACGCTTATATCGCCTGCGTCGAGTTGCAGGCGCTGCAGGCTCCCGAGGACTCGGCCTTTGTCGGCCTGGACGTGGAGGCCCTGGCAGCGGCGGGCATTCAAGTCGTCCCGATCCTGGAGGGCCTGAAGCGGCTTGCCGGCTCGGGGACCACCATCCTGCACGCCGCGGGTTGCGCGCTGCGAGGTGACGATCGAAGCGGGTTCGCACCTGCGCTGGAGATCGCCGCACAGGCCGACGCCGTGATCCTGGTGCTCGGCGAGCGGTCGGGCCTCACGCCGGAGTGCACGACGGGGGAGACCCGCGACAGCGCCGATCTGCGGCTGCCGGAGATCCAGGAAGAGCTGGCGCAGGCCGTGCTGGCGGTCGGGAAGCCGGTGGTCCTGGTCCTGGTCAACGGCCGGCCGCTGGCCCTGCCCGGCCTGGCGGACCGGGCCAACGCCGTGCTCGAAGCCTGGCTTCCCGGCGAGGAAGGGGGCGTCGCTGTGGCCGAGATCCTCTTCGGTGACGCCGTTCCCGGGGGCAAGCTGCCCATCACCTTCCCGCGCGCCGTGGGACAGGTTCCGATCACCTACCACCACAAGCCCTCCGGCATGCGTTCCCACTGGTACGGCGACTACGTCGCGGAGGCGGTGGAGCCGCGCTACCCGTTCGGTCACGGCCTGAGCTACACGACGTTCACCTACGAGGGGCTGGCGCTCAGCCAGGCGCACGCCGGCAGCGGCGAGACCGTGCGGATCAGCTTCGACCTCACCAATTCCGGGGCACGGCCGGGTGAGGAGGTTGCGCAGCTCTACGTGCGGGACCTCTACGCCGGCAGCCCCCGGCCCGTGCAGCTGCTGAAATCGTACCTGCGGGTCTCTCTCCAACCGGCCGAGCGGAAGACGATCGTCTTCCATCTGCCGGTGGACATGCTGGCCTACTACGACCGGGACACGCGGCTGCTGCTCGAGCCCGGACGGTTCGAGGTCCAGATCGGCAGCTCCTCGGCCGACATCCGGTTGCGCGGCGAACTGGAAGTGGTCGGGCAGGATCCGACCGTCGTTCCCGAGCGAGTCTTCCACTGCCCGGCGGAAATCCTGCCATTGGAGCGACGTCATGACGGATGAGTTCCAGCCCAAGCCGGAACACAAATTCACCTTCGGCCTGTGGACCGTCGGCAACATCGGCCGCGACCCATTCGGCGATCCGGTGCGTTCGCCGAAGCCTCCGATCGAGCTGCTGCATCTGCTGGCCGAGGTGGGCGCCTATGGGGTCAACCTGCACGACAACGACCTGGTGCCGATCCACGCCAGCGCCGCTGAACGCGATCGGCTCGTGACCGAGTTCAAGCGGGCGCTGGCCGCGACCGGGCTGGTGGTCCCCATGGCGACCACCAATCTGTTCTCGCACCCGGTCTTCAAGGACGGCGCCTTCACGGCCAACGATCCCCGCGTGCGGGCCTATGCCCTGCAGAAGACGATGTTCGCGATCGAACTCGGCGTCGAACTGGGCGCGGGCGTGTACGTCTTCTGGGGAGGGCGGGAGGGGGTCGAGACCGACGCGGCCAAGAACCCCGTCACGGCCATCCAGCGCACCCGCGAGGCGATGAACTTCCTGTGCGAGTACGTGCTCGACCAGGGCTACGACCTGAAATTCGCCCTCGAGTCCAAGCCCAACGAGCCGCGCGGGGACATCTACAACTCCACCACCGGTCACATGCTGGCCTTCATCGACTCGTTGGACCACCCGGAGATGGTGGGGGTCAACCCCGAAATGGCGCACGAGCACATGGCCGGGCTGAACTTCTCCCACGCCGTGGCGCAAGCCATCGAGGCCGGCAAGCTGTTCCACATCGACTTGAACGACCAGGCCTTCGGACGTTACGACCAGGACTTCCGCTTCGGGGCGGTCAACTTGAAGAGCGCCTTTTTCCTGGTGAAGCTGCTGGAGGACCACGGCTACGGCGGCTGCCGCCATTTCGATGCCCACGCCTACCGCACGGAGGACTATGAAGGCGTCAAGGACTTCGCCCGCGGCTGCATGCGCACCTACCTGATCCTCAAGGAGAAGGCGGCCCGCTTCCATCGGGATCGCGAGATCCAGGACTTGCTCCAGGAGATCAACGCCGAAGCGCCGGAACTGAAGCCTGTGCACGGAAGCTACTCACCCGAGAGGGCCGCGGCCCTGAAGGCCTTCGCCTTCGATCCGGAGGTGCTGGGAATGCGCGGCTTGAAGTACGAGCGGCTGGACCAACTGACGGCCGAGCTGATCCTGGGGGTCCGCTAGGCCGGATGCTTTCGTGAGAGGCGGAGGGGCATGAAGCGGGTCGAGTTCCACGGGATCGAATGTGTCGAGATCGCCAACGATTATCTGTCGCTGCTGGCGTCGATCTCCGTGGGGCCGCGCATCCTGCACTGCGCAACGCCCGCCGGCGAGAATCTGTTCGCCGAGCTTCCGGGGGTCACGCTGGAGTGCCCGGGGGCCGGCGATTTCCACTTCTACGGCGGGCACCGCCTGTGGGCCGCACCGGAGGACCCAGGCTCTACCTACCTGCCGGACGATCGTGCGGTGTGCTTCGAGGAGCTCGAGGACGGCCTCCGGCTGACGGAGGACCCCCACGAGCGGTCGCCGCTGCGCAAGACGCTCGAGATCCGGATGACGACCGGGTCCGCCGGAGCCGTCGTCCGGCATACCCTCACCAACCAGGGCGCGACCTCGCTGCGGCTTGCGCCCTGGGCGATCACCCAGTTCGCCCCTGGGGGCGTTGCCATTCTTCCGCAGTGCGGCATCGGACCGAACGGCAGCCCGGTCCTGCCCAACCGCCAACTCGCCCTCTGGCCCTACACCGACCTGGGCAGCGAGGCGCTTCGGTGGCGAGACCAGGCGATCCTCATCCAGGCCGGGATGAGGCACGGGAAGCTGAAGCTCGGCTACCCCAACCCGGCCGGTTGGCTGGGTTACTGGCGGGAGGAGACCCTCTTTGTCAAGCGGGCGGACTATCACGCCGGCGCAGACTACGTTGACCTGGGCAGCTCCAGTGAGTGCTACTGCGACCCACGCTTCCTGGAACTCGAGACCCTCGGTCCCGCTGCGCACCTGGAGCCGGGGTGCAGCACCGAGCACACCGAGGTCTGGTCCGTCCATGAACATGTCCGATGGACGGATGATCTGGCGGGGATCTACTCGGCCGTGGATGGGTAGGGTCCATGCACTACTGGCTGGGGATTGACGTATCGACCACGGCGACCAAGGCCCTCCTGATCGAGGCCGGCGGCCGGGTGGTGGCGGCGGCCGCCTCGGAGTACGGTTACGAGACGCCCCACCCACTGTGGAGCGAGCAAGATCCCGATCTGTGGTGGGGAGCGACCCGCGAGAGCGTCGCCGCGGTGCTGGCTGCCGCGGGCGCCTCCGGGGCGGACGTCCGGGGCATCGGCCTGACCGGGCAGATGCACGGATTGGTGCTGCTCGACGGACGCGGCACGGTGCTGCGTCCGGCGATCCTGTGGAACGATCAGCGTACCGGAGAGCAGTGCGACGAGATTCGGGGGCGCCTCGGCCGAGAGCGTCTGATCCAGATCACGGGCAATGATGCGCTCACGGGATTCACGGCGCCCAAGATCCTGTGGGTGAGGTCGAATGAGCCGGAGACCTACCGGCGGGCGGCCCACGTCCTGCTGCCGAAGGACTATGTCCGCTTCAAGCTGAGCGGCGAGTTCGCGGTGGACTGCGCCGACGGCGCCGGCACCTTGTTGTTCGACCTGCGGGCCCGCACCTGGTCGGAGGAGGTACTGGAAGCGCTCGAGATCGATCCGGCCTGGCTGCCGAGGACCTATGAGGGCACGCAGGTGACGGGCGTCGTGTCGCCGGAGGCGGCCGAGGCGACCGGGCTGCGTGCCGGAACCCCCATCGTCGGCGGTGGAGGGGACCAGGCCGCGGCCGCGGTGGGCACCGGGGCGGTCGAGCAGGGGATCGTCTCGCTGAGCCTGGGGACTTCCGGCGTCGTGTTCGCCACGACCGACCGGCCGACCATCGAGCCCGACGGCCGGCTGCACGCCTTCTGCCACGCCGTACCCGGAAAGTGGCACCTGATGGGGGTCATGCTGTCCGCGGCCGGGAGCCTGCGCTGGTTCCGTGATACGTTCGCCGCGGCGGCCGAGTTCGAGGCGCTCCTGGCACCCGCGGCGGACATCCCTCCGGGGAGCGAGGGGCTGCTCTTTCTCCCGTACCTGACGGGGGAGCGGACGCCGTATCCGGATCCACTCGCCCGGGGTGCGTTCGTCGGGTTGACGGTCCGCCACCGCCTCCCGCAGCTGACCCGCTCGGTCCTGGAGGGCGTCGCCTTCGGCCTGCGAGACTGCTTCGAGTTGATGAAGGCCGCCGGATTGGGGCAGATCGACCAGGTCAGGGTGGCCGGGGGCGGGGCCAGGAGCGAGCTGTGGCGCCAGATTCTGGCCGACGTGCTGCAATCCGATCTCGTGACGGTCAACGCCGACGAGGGTGCGGCCTACGGAGCGGCCCTGCTGGCGGCGGTCGGAACGGGCGCCTTGCCGGATGTGCCGAGCGCCTGCCGGGCCGGGATCCGCATCACCGGTCGAACCGAGCCCGGTCCCGCGGCCTCTGCCTACGAGAGCACCTACTCGATCTACCGGCAGCTGTATCCAGCCCTGCAGCCGGCCTTCCACGCGCTGGCCGGGCTGTGAGGCGGCTGGCCGACCCGGTGGGCGGCGTCTCGTAGTGGTTCGGCAAGGCCTTCCCAAACGGCCCCCCAAGCCGCGCGCGGGGGCCTACCCCGCCTCGGCCAATGCGACCGAGTCCTCCAGGATCTGCAGCGCCTCTTCGATCTGCCCCTGCGTGATCACCAGCGGCGGGGCCAGGCGCACCACCGCCTGGGCATTGATGGTCCAGCCCATGATCACGCCGCGCTGGTAGGCGTTCTCGACGAATCGTTCGGTCACCGCCTGGTCCGCCAGCTCGAGCCCGATGAGCAGGCCCTGCCCACGCACGTCTTTGATGATGATGTGCCGGTTCTGGATCTGGCGCAGGCCGTCCATCAACTCCCGGCCGAGCAGGCGGGCTTTCGCCGGGAGGTCCTCGCGCTGCATGAACTGGATGGCGGCTTTGGCGGCGGCGCAGGAGACGGCGTTTCCGCCGAAGGTCGTCAAGTGGGAGAGCGGCGGATCGCTGAAGGTGGCCATCACCTGCGGCCGGCCGATGAAGGCTCCCAGCGGCAGGCCCCCGCCCAAGGCCTTGGCCATGCAGATCACATCTGGCACAACCTTCCAGTGGTCGCAGGCAAACCACTCGCCGGTGCGCCCGAAACCGGTCTGCACCTCATCCAGGATCATCAGTGCCCCGGCCTCGTCGCACATCCGCCGCAGACCCGGCAGGTAATCGTCATCAGGGACGCGCACCCCACCCTCCCCCTGGATCGGCTCCAAGATGATGGCGGCTACTTCCTCGGTCAGGGCGGCGCGGGCAGCCTCG
>Ga0209342_10005934_pt1 | contig 12457 bp, 11 predicted proteins | sample RifCSP16_2_FD_184023 | JGI IMG/M metagenome (GOLD analysis project Ga0209342, IMG submission 184023) | Soil microbial communities from Rifle, Colorado - Rifle CSP2_sed 16_2 (SPAdes) (version 2) | ecosystem: Environmental > Terrestrial > Deep subsurface > Rock core/Sediment | place: Rifle... | reverse complement strand
AGGATTGCCGAAGCCTTCTCCATGGCGGGTCTGCACAGCCAAGCCATCCGGACCGGAGAACGGGCCGTGGAACTCTCGCGTGAAGCAGCGGGTGGGCACGTTTTCCTTTCATCAATTCAAGAGCGGGCCGGCAACGGAGCGGGAGCAATCGCGAGTTACCAGAAAGCTCTGGAGAAGGAGCAAGGCAGTCTCGCGATCATGGTTGGGCTTGCAGAGCTTTACGTCAGGCAGGGCAAATCACAGGACGCACTTGCGCTCTTGGAGGAAGCCGCCAAGGCCCATCAGGCGTCAGCGCTGCCGTTCCTCAGCATGGCGCAGCTCTATGAGCGCACCGGCGAGGAAACCCGAGCGGTGGCTGCGTATCGGGAAGTCCTGAAGCGGGAAGCCAAGAACCCGGTGGCCCTCAACAACCTGGCGTGGCTCCTGGGCAAGGACGGCAAGAACTCCGGAGAAGCGATCCGGCTGGCCGAGCAGGCCTACAAGCACGCTCCCGGCCCGTTGACAGCCGACACCCTCGGGTGGCTGCACTACCGCAGAGGGAATTTTAATCGGGCATCCGAGCTGCTTCGGGAATCAGTCGCCTTGGACGCAAACAATCCCTCCGTGCAGTACCGTCTCGGGATGGTGCTGGCCAAGCTCGGGAAAAAACGTGAAGCGCTCCAGGCCCTCAATCGCGCGCTCACGTTGCAGACGAGGTTTCACGAAGCCGACGACGCCAAGAATCTGATCGCCGCGCTCTCCACCAAGTAAGCCAGGCCCTTCGGTCCCTCGGCCCTGCTTTGTCCTTGGCGCGCACATCCCCTTGACTGCCTCACCGCGCGCGATTACACTCTTGCCGACTTTATAAAATCAGCCCTGCGTGAGGACGGGTAGACAATGGCGGGTGTGAGCAAGACGAACGGGGTGGCGGCGCGATACTCGCGCCTCTCCTTGAAGCTCAAGCTGGGGCTGCTGATCACCTCGCTTCTCGTCCTCACGGTCGTCCTCTTAAGCGTCTTCCTGCTCCGCCAGCAGCAGAATTCCCTGACCGCAGAAATGACCAAGCGCGGCCTCACGATCGCCGAACACCTCGCGGCCACCGCCAGAAACCCTTTGCTGACGAACGACGAGCTGACGTTGAACCTCCTGGTGAAGGACGCGATGAAGGACCAGGATGTGGTGTATGTCGTCATCACTGATAACCAGGGGAAGGTTCTCGCTCACTGGGATGTGGCCCTGACCGGAAAGCCGCTCGAGCGGGCCAAAGAGCTTCACCCCCTCAAAGATCAGCTCCTCATTCAGCGGTACAAGAGCTCCAAGGAAGGTCAGCTCATCGACTTCGCCGTTCCGTTGGTGTTCAGCAATGTCCGCGTGGGCGACCTCTACCTCGGGTTCAGTCAAAAGTCGATGGTGGAGGCCTTGGGGAAGGCGCAGCGCCAAACGATCCTCATCAGCACTCTCATGGTGTTGATCGGGATCGGCGGCGCGGTCGGTTTGGCCGTGCTGCTTGCTCGCCCGATCCTCCGCCTGGTCAAAGGCACTCAGGAGATCGCGGCGGGGAATTTTTCGATTGCCTTGCCGGTCACGTCCCGGGATGAGATCGGCGCGCTCACGGAGTCCTTCAACCGGATGGCAAAGAGCCTCAGGGAAAAAGAGATGATCAAGCGGGCGTTCACCCGCTATGTCGCCCGGGAAGTGGTGGAGGAGATTTTAAAGGACCCTGAGCGTTTGGTGCTCACCGGAGAGCGAAGGGACGTCACCGTCCTGTTTTGTGACATGCGCGGCTTCACCCCTATGTCGGAGCGGCTCTCTCCGGAGGAGGTCGTGTCCCTGCTGAACGAGTTCTACACGTTGATGATCGACACCACGTTCAAGCACGACGGGACCCTGGACAAGTTCCTGGGCGACGCGGTCATGGCCATCTTCGGCGCGCCGATTGCTCATCCCGATCACTCCCTCCGCGCGATCAAGACGGCGCTGGCGATGCAGGCCGGCGTGGAGGAGCTGGGGAAGAAGCGGGCGCAAGAGGGCAAAGAGCCCATCGCCGTGGGCATCGGGATCAGCGCTGGAGAGGCCGTGGCGGGAACCGTGGGGACGGAGAACCGGATGGAGTACACTGTCATCGGCGACCGGGTGAACCTCGCCGCGCGGCTGGAGTCGAACGCGAAACCAGGTCAGATCCTGATCAGCCAGTGGACCTATGAGAAGGTCAAGGGGCTCGTGGAAGTTCGTCCCTTGGGAGTAATGAAAGTCAAAGGAAAAGAGCAGCAGGTGGAAGTCTACGAAGTCCTGGCCCTAACCGAAGCCACGTGAGACAGGATTGAGATGATCCGTATTCGTCCGGGAGAGTTCCTCGGATGGGGCGCCACCGTGCTTTTGATCGCGGCCTGCGCGACTGCGCCGGCCAAGCCGGACGTTCCGGCCCCGGTGCCGCCTCAAACTCGAGTGACCCCAGCGCCCGCGCCAGAGGCTCTGGCCGAAACGTTCGAATCCGACGACTTCGTCGTTGTCTTCGCAAAGGCGGGCGACACGCCTGAACGCCTTGCCACCAGATTCCTGGGAGATCCCGCCAGATCCTGGATGATCGAGGAGTACAACGGCGCGAGTGGCCTCTCGCCCGGACAGGAAGTCGTCATCCCGAAACGGCCCTGGAACCTCTCCGGTATCGAGCCCTCGGGCTTCCAGCTCGTACCGATCCTCGTCTATCACAACATCGGGCCACAGGCAAAGGGACGGCTTGTCATCGCGGCCAAGGCTTTCGAAGAGCAGATGCGGTATCTCAAGTCCCAGGGCTACCGCGTGGTGAGCCTGAGAGCGTTTTACGATTTCATCAATCTTGAGCGGCAGCTTCCTCGAAAGACCGTGGTGCTCACGTTTGACGACGGGTATAAAGCCTTCCTCGAGCATGCGTATCCAGTCCTCAAGGAGCTGGGGTTCACTGCGACCCTCTTCGTCTACACGGATTACGTGGGAGCTGGACGGAATGCGCTCAACTGGGACGATCTCAAGAAGCTGGAGGCTGAAGGCTTCCAGATCGAAGCGCACTCGAAAAGCCACTCTGATCTTCGTCGGAGGCCAGATGAGTCCGAGCCTGATTACGCCCGCCGGATGCAAGCCGAGCTCGAGCAGCCTTTGGCGTTCTTCAAGCGCCATCTCGGACGAACGTCCCAGATCCTGGCCTACCCGTACGGCGCCCACGATGACGAGCTGGTGGACAAGGTGCGGCAAGCAGGCTATGTGGCGGGGTTCAGCGTTCGACGCCAGGGGAACCCGTCCTTTGTCCACCCGATCAAGATCAACCGAAGCCAGATCTACTCTGAGATGAGCCTGAGCGATTTCATCAAGAACCTGAACGTCTTCAGTCAGGAGCCCATTCAGTGAGCACTCGCCCGCTAACAGGGTGCCGAAACACCCCTGTTACCGTCAGGCTGCTCAAAAAGGTCCAGGTGCAAGGCGGCGAGGAAGCGAGGAGTGAGACGTACTTAGATGTACGTTGCAACGACGAGCCAGCGCGTCCTCCGTTCGCCGGCGCAAGCTTCCGGGGGAGGTTCGGAAGGGGGGCGGGCCCCCCTCCGAGAAAAGCCTTCGCCGCAGATGGGCCTTTTTCAGTAGCCTGGCAATCACCGGTCCCGCCTTGATGATGGCGGCATGCACGACGGCGGCTCCCGAAGTCTCACCTCCTCCGAGAGCAACGGCTGCGGCAGTCGCCTCCCGCCTGGAAACCTTGGTTGCGCCCCACAAGCAGAAGGCCAGGGCGCTCGAGCAGGAGGGGCAGCTTCGAAAGGCCCTTGAGGAGTGGAGGATCGCCCTCACGCTCAACGCCAGCGACGCTGCCGCGCTGGACGCAAAGAAGACGCTCGAAGCGCGGATCGAGCGGACTGTGTCGGATCGCTTGAGAGAGGGACGCGCGGCGCTCGCGAAAGGGGCGCATCTCGAAGCGCGACGCCACTTCCTTGCCGCGCTTGCCCTGGCCCCGTCGAACAAAGCCGCGTTCGAAGCGCTCCGCAGCGACGTGAAGGAGATCCGCCTGTTGACCCACACGGTGGGCAAGGGCGAGACGCTCGCATCGATTGCCGAGCACTACTACGGCGATCGCTCCCGTTCCGAGGTGATCTGGGAAACCAACCAGCTCCCCCCAAACCCGAGACTCGTGGCGGGCTCCACGCTCAAAATCCCTGAGATCCCCGGCGTGCCGTTCGTCCACCCCGACGCGATTCGCGAGCGCGCCCGCCCGAGCAGCCCATCAGAGCCGTCCAGGGCTGAGCCGGGAGGTGAAACTCCAGAAATCAACCCGCTGCTCCTCGAGGCCAGGGAAGCGTTGGAGAGGAAAGAGTTCGTCGTGGCGCTCGCCGACATCGAAAAAGTCCTTGCGAGCAACCCGCAAAACCCAGACGGGCTTGATCTCAAAAACGTGGTCCTGTACGAACAAGGCAAAACTCAGTTCAGCCAGAAGAAGTATGAGGACTCCTATCGGACACTCACCACTCTCGTCAGGCTCTCACCCAACTACCAGGACGCCGTGACGCTGCTCGGGCAGGCCAGGACCGCGATGGTCCAGGAGCGGTACAACGAGGGGATTCGCCTCTACCGCGAGGAAAAACTGGATGGAGCCATTGCCCAATGGAAGCGGGTGCTGGAGTTCGACCCGAGCCATGCGGGCGCCAAGCGAAACATTGAGCAGGCCGAGCGGCTGCTCAGGGGGTTGCAGCAGCGTCAGCAGCAGAAGAGATAAGACCCCACCCGCCTCGACGTTCGCGTTCACTCCCTCGCTGGTCACAACCCCGCCAATCCCTCAGCCTCATTGCCAAACTGTCGGGCCGTTATGGCACCAATGACGGCCCTGACATGGGCAAGCCGAGGCAACATATTGAACAACCGTGAGTTTCTCCCAAGCAGCCACTGGCATCTTGATTGCTCGACATGTGTGCGTCATGAGCAATTGCCGTCGGTTCTTGCCTCTCGGGTTTTTGATCTCAATCCTCTTCCTCTCCGGGTGCGCGATGATCGAGTTCTTTGACGACCTGACTCAAAAGCCGGACGCAAACAGCCGAACGCTGCGAGCGGACGACGGGAGCCGCGTGTCAGCGATCCGGGAGTCCAAGACTGAGCCAAGCCGCCGGCTCTTTTTCAAAGAGCTCGAGGTGGGGAAGATGCGGGACAGCTACCTGGTAAAGGTCACCTGGACGGATGATATCCAACTCGTCAGAATGCTCTGCGTGAACCCTCAGGCGGCCGGCTGCCAGCGGAGCGAGACAGTGTCGGCCGACGAGACGCATCCCGAATACCGCCGGCAGATGATCGTGGCGTACGTCAAAGAGCCGTTGAGTGAAGTGACCGTAAAGATCATGGCTCACGAGATCTGCCACGCCGTCGCGAGCGCGCAGAACCTCCAGCCCGATCCCTGCCATAACGAAAACGGCGGCCGCCTCTAGTCTAGCAGGCTGCTGAAAAAGGCCCATCTGCGGCGTTGGCTTCGTCGCTCGTCGTTGCAACGTACATCTAAGTACGTCTCACTCCTCGCTTCCTCGCCGCCTTGCATCTGGACCTTTTTGAGCAGCCTGCCGTTGGCAGAGGTTTTTCAGCGCCCTGCTACGTTTATGGCATCGCGCGGTACGGCGCTAGACGGTACTGCTTAATCTTCCGCGCCACAGTAGACTGCGCCACTCCCAAGTGCTTGGCCGCCTCAGCCTGAGAGTTGTATCGCGCCAGCGCCTCTTTGAGCAACGTCTCTTCCAATCTCCTGAGGGCCTCCCTCAAATCATTTCCATGTTCCGGGGAAGCCGGTGGTGGTGATATTGCCCGCGACATTTCGGCCGGGAGATCCTCGACGCGAATGAACTCAGCGCTCGTGGTCACGACGAGTCGCTCGATCAGGTTCCACAGTTCTCGGACGTTTCCTGGGAAGGGACTCCGCATGATGAGGTGGAGGGCAGCGGGCTCTACCCTTCTCCGCCTCTGAAGTTTCCGCTCCAGTCGAGACAGCATCATATTCACCAGCCATGGAATGTCCTCCGGATGCTCGCGCAGCGGCGGGACCTGAATGAAGAGGACATTGAGCCGATAGTAGACGTCGCTGCGGAACGTCCCCCGGTCGATCATCGCTAACAGATCCCGATTCGTGGCGGCGATAATTCGGACATCCGGTCGCTTCGGCTTCACCCCACCGACCGGCCACACCTCCCCATCTTCAAGGAACCGCAACAACTTTACCTGCATGCCCAGCGGGAGGTCGCCAACCTCGTTCAGCAGGAGCGTTCCCCTGTGGGCCAGGTCAATGAGGCCAACCTTCCCCTTTGAGTCAGCGCCGGTGAACGCCCCTTTCGCGTATCCGAAGAGCTCGGCTTCTATCAGCCCCTCTGGAATCGCCCCGCAATTCACCTCAAGAAACGGGCCATCGCTGCGCGGCGAGGCTTGGTGAATGAGTTTTGCGAAGACCCCCTTCCCTGTTCCGGTTTCTCCGAGAATGAGCACGGGGGAGTCTACAGCGGCGTATCGAATGGTCTCTTCCTTCAACGCCTGCATGATCGGACTCTTCGCGACAAGCTCCCCGGCCTGAGGCTCGCGCATCTCGACCTTGCGCAGCTCCCTGCGATACAGCTCGGAAAGCTCCGTGCTCTCCTGCAGCCGGGTGATCAGATGTCTCATTCCGGTGATATCCTGCACGGAAAGCACCACGTACACGACACTCCGGTCGTCCGAGAAGATCGGGGTTCCAGAAACGAGATGCTTCTGGCCGTTACGCAGCGTTTGGATTCCGGTCACTGCGACTCGCCCTGAGATGACTTCGTCCGCAATCGACCAGTCAATGCTCCCCTCGAGCCGGAGGTCGCGGGCAGGGCGGCCGATCACTTCCTCCTTCCGGAGGCCAAACAACTGGGAGACAACGCGGTTGGCATAGAGGACCTCGCCGGACCTGTTCAGAATCAGGAGGCCGTCTATCGACCCCTCCACCATGGCTCCGAATAGGGCGACCGCGCGCAAGCGCGGATCCGAGGCTACCTCCAGCGACGACGATCGAAGAACAAGCTCGTCCTTGTCCGTCTCGGTCAGGAGACTCTCCAGGAGGGGAATAGTGGCGTCAGGCTCGACCTGGCCGTCAGCTTTCATTGAACCCTTCCTCTAAAAATCGACAGAACAGACAGAACGGGACGCTAATTCGTCGGCCTCATGAGCACGCTCCAACCAGGTTCGCCAAGACCCGCGTCCGGTCCCCAATGAAACCGGAACACGAAGGCTTGACAGACTCCCGCGCTCATTCGGACCTTGCCATGAGCGAGAAAGCAAGATGAATGAGCGCGGCTGTAATCTAGCAATGCCTGATTCAATTTTTCAGAACCAACCCAATAGAGCAGAAACTATGCCAGAACACTCCCCTTTGTAACTCGCCGAGTTCATGAAATTTTTTCGCACCTCATTTCGATCTTCGCATTGCGGTATGCAAATTTGTAAAGGCTCCTTTCAGGGAGCGTGCCGAGTGAAACCGCAAAGCGCCGGGAGATTTTCGAAGCAGTGGGCCAAAACGTCGATATGGGTCACGATCTGTAAAAGAGGTCTTGTAAAGAAAGCTGACACGGGCTTCGAGCTGCGCTTCCTGGAGTCCATGCGTCAACAGAGCGTTGAACCGAAACGCGGTGCCTCTCGCTGTCCCATCTCTTGTCGCATACAAAAACGAAGCGAGTATCCGTGGCGGCATAGGCCGGCCGTGTCCTCGATTTCGTCTATCAGCACGCTGGCTTCCGATGATCCAAACGACCGTCTCCGCCTCAACCATCTCTTAAGAATGCATATCCCGATGGAGAGCGACATCCTTGAGGTGTTCGGGCGGAGCGCGCAAACTCGTTGAATTCCCTGCCCCGCCAGTTCGTGGCCGCCGCGTAACACCGAGTTTCTTTCCCTGGTATAGTTCGTGCTTTGGTCGACATCCGACGCATTGCGTATTTCATCATGGCGCGGGGAAGGTCCACGTTCATTGTAGTCAGCGTAGCTCACGATCAGCAGATCGCGGAGATCCTCGCCATTCTCCGGCAGTTCAGGATCCAGGTCGATGTGATGGAGCGGAGGATGACAATCCGTGAGCCGAGGACGATTGCCCTGCAGATCACTCGGGATCGGTTGGCCGAGGCGGTGTTGGCGCTCGAATTCCACGGTTATCGGGAGGTTCGAGCCTACGAGCTGGACGGGCTCGGAAGACCGGATAGAGACGCCGCCCAATGGTCCAAGCCGGAAGGCCCCAGGCTACAAGAGAGATCGTAAGTGGCGTAACAATGGCGGACGACCTCGATCGATACTATGAAATTCTCGGGCTGACGCCCGGCGCTTCACCGGAAGAGATCAAACAAGCGTACCGGGACCTGGCGAAGGTTTGGCATCCGGACCGCTTCTCCGATAATGATCGACTCCAACAAAAAGCTGAAGAAAAACTGAAAGATGTCAACAAAGCCTATCAGCGACTCAAATCACATCGGTCTCGTCCCAAGGCTGTCCACCAATCCGGCGTTCGGCCGCCACAAATCGAGCCGCTCGGGCCAGGGGGCCACGATCAATGGTGGACGGTCCACCCACCGTTGGACCAGGCCACACCAACCCGGCGCTCTCGCAGCCTTGGGTGGCCGCGGGTCGTGGCAATCTGCTGCGCAGCAGTTCTTCTCGCTTCGTTCACCTATTATCTGAACGGTCGGGGCGGGCGAATGCCTTCGGTGTCCAGGGTCGCCTCTTCGGCCAACGCGCAACAGAAGGTCTCGGAAAACGAACAGCGCAATGCTTCGCCGCTGTCAGTTCCCTTCAGGTATTTTACGCTCGGATCGACCCGAGAAGAGGTGATGGAGGTCCAGGGCGCGCCGGACAATCTCTTCCTCGACGTTCTCCAGTACGGGGGTTCCGAGGTGTTCGTCCAGGACGGCCGGGTGGTGGGCTGGAATAACGCCTATCCGAGGTTGAAGGTCCGGTGGCTCCCGGCCACTGCCACCACGCTGAGCCACTTCGCCCTCGGGTCAACCAGGGACGAGGTGCTGGCGATCCAGGGCACCCCGGACCGCTTCACCAGCGACTCCTTCCACTACGGCACCTCCGATGTTTTCTTCCAGCACGGGCGGGTGGTGAGCTGGAGGAACAGCTTTCCGAGGCTCAAAGTGCAGATGCTCCCTGCCAACCCTACAACGGCGAGTCGCTTCACCCTCGGGTCAACCAGGGACGAGGTGCTGGCGATCCAGGGCGCGCCGGACCGCTTCACCAGCGACTCCTTCCACTACGGCACCTCCGACGTCTTCTTCCAGCACGGGCGAGTGGTGGGTTGGAGGAACATCTATCCAAGGTTACGAGTTGATGGCCGACCTCAAGAAGGTCTGTCCCCCGAAAGCTGAAAGGGAGAAAGCAGTGTGGATCGCCCCCGACGACGAGTGGTTCACCCGAGGAAAGTCGGAACGCAGACACGATAACGAAATCTCTATTTCCAGATGGAACGCCGACCTGCCATGAAGCGAAAAAACGTCTACGCACGGGATCACTTGAATCACGAAAAGCAACTACACGCACTGGAAGAGCGAGAGGAACCCGCCGGACTTGAGTCAATCCTGTGGATACTCCTCAGCGCACTGCTCGGGGTGTCGCTTTGGGCAGGGGTCCTGTGGGCAGTGTTTTACTTCGTTTTCTAGCGCCGTGCCGATAAGCTTCGCATCGATTGCAGCGCTGGCACCCGGGCTTCGCCACGCCCGCGCTTTTGAGCTTGCGCCGGCAAAGCCGGCGCTCGGACTGGAGACAGCGTAGGCTCCGGTTGGCTCCTCCCTCGGGCCTCGATCTGCTCGCTTCTCGCCCCGGCGCGAGCGGACGACAAAATAGAGCCGGAGAACCGAGGGAGTTTCCCGCCGGTCTCCCTGTCCTGCCCGAGCCGTCAGCCTGCAAGCTCCAACGCGCCCAACTACTTCTTCTCGAGCGCCCGCTCAGGAGGTGGAACTGGGCTCTGGCCCGGTTGACGGCGCAGCGTCTGAAGCAGCAGCGCGACCGCGAAGAGCGCGAGCCCGATCAGGTCCTGGAGCCAGCCGGGATAGACCAGCACCAGCCCAGCGGCGACAAGAAGTATCTGCTCGATTCGTGTGGTCTTCAGGATGAACCACCCCGTGAGACCACCGGCCAGCGCCGCCAGCCCCACCATCGCGGTCACCGTCGTCCAGATGATGTTCCCCCACGGCCCTTTCATGAGGAGCCCAATACCGTTGGGGTGAAGGGTGAACATGAACGGAACGAGGAAGGTCGGGAGCGTGTACTTCCACGCCATCATCGTAGTCTTGTAGGGGTTGCCGCCCGTGATGGCCGCGGCGGCGAAAGGGCTGAGCGCGGTCGGCGGCGAGACTTCCGAGAGCACGGCGTAGTAGAAGATGAACATGTGAGCGGCGTACTCGGGGACGCCGAGCTTGATCATCGCCGGCGCCGTGATGACGGCCGCGATGATGTAGGACGCCGTCACCGGGACCGCCAGGCCAAGGATCCAGACGGCGAGAGCGGTGTAGACGACGGTGAGGAAGAGGTTCTGCCCGGCGAGGTTGAGGATAATTTGGGAGAACTTGAGGCCGAGGCCGGTCAGTGTGACGACCCCGACGATGACGCCGGCGGTGGCGACCGTCGCGCCGACTGAGAGGACGCCAGTGGCGCCCCCTTCCAGGGCGGCCCAGAGCCGCCTCGGAATGAGGGCGGTGTCGCGCCTGAGAAAAGAGAGCGCGATGGCAAGGAGTATCGCGTAGAGCACCGAGAAGATCGCCGTGTAGCCCAACAGCATGAAGAAGATGATGGCCACCAGCGAAACGAAGTGATAGCCGTACTTTCGCGTGAGGCTCCACGCGCTCTCCCCCCCCACCCCCATCGGCCGGGCACCGAACTTCTTGGCGTCCAGCTCCACCATCATGAAGACGGACCAGTAGTAGAGGATGGTCGGGATGGCCGCCATGGCGATCACTTCGAGATAGGTGATCCTGAGGAACTCGACGATGAGGAACGCGGCGGCGCCCAGGACCGGCGGCGAGATGATCGCCCCGATCCCTCCAGCGGAGAGGAGACCTCCCGCGGAGGCCTTGTCGTAGCCGGCCCTGGCGAGGAGCGGCCAGGTCACGGAGCCGAGCGTCACCGTCGTCGCGACCCCGGAGCCCGAGGGCCCACCGAGGAGGAACGAGGCGAACGTCACGGTCCGGCCGGCAGCCGTGGGCTTGCCCCCGCTCAAGGCCAGGGAGAAGTTGACGTAGAACTCCCCGGCCTTGGAATGCTCGAGCATAGCGCCGTAAATGGTAAACAAGATGATGAACGTCGCGGCGACGTCCAGAGGAACGCCGAAGATCCCTTCCAGCGTGATGTACATGTGGCCGGCAAGGCGGTCCAGCCCGTACCCTTGGTGAGTCCAAGGTGGCGGGAGCCACGCCCCGAGCCAGGCATACGCGAGGAATGCAATCGCGACCACAGGGAGAATCCATCCCGTTGTCCTTCGGGTCGCCTCGAGGACGAGAATGATCGTGAGGGCCCCGAACAGTTGGTCCCAATTGGTGGGGAGCGCGGCGCGGTAGATGAACTCCTCGAAGTCCCAGAGTGGATAGATGACGACGGCAAGGCTCGCCGCGACGAGGAGCCAGTCGAGCCACGCCACACGCTCGAGGCCTCGCTTGCGGCGTGCAGGGTAGAGGAGAAACGAGAGGACCAGCGTAAACGCGAGGAAGACGAGGCGGAGAATCTGGGTGGTGACGGTCGCCCAGGCCCAGTAGAGGAACAGGAGTGACATGGCGACGGCGGCGGCTGAGACGCCCCACCCGATGGGACCGCCGAGCCTTCGCCTCGGGCCTTCTTCTTCCGCCACCAACTCCATTGCGGCTTCGAGCCGCGATGGAGTTATCTCCTCATCGGGCATTTCCCTCTCCCTCGCAGGTTGCAGGAGCCACCCGAACCCCACCAGGCTCCATCAAAGTGAAGAGCGGGAGGTTTCGTCGCCCCACCGAAAGCGAGATCCCTGATTCAGGGCTTCCCCGCAGGACCAGCGAGGGGAATCGCCGGCCGTCACCGGCGACGACCCACCAGGCGCCGTCGCTGCTCGCCGACTCATGGCCGTAGAACTCGGCGAGCCGCGCCTCGGCGTATCGGAGCCTCACCAGCTCGAGACCTTCAGGCGCCACGCGGAAGTGTTCCTCGACCTGGGAACCGTAGAGGGAATGGCGGAACGCGAGACGCGCCTCATCGCCGACGCCGAGAGGCATCATGATTGTCCGATCTCTGGCCTCCACGCGGAGACAGAGCGCTTGAGCGCTCATGGGGAGAGCGAAGAGGCCAACGGCCAGGAGAAGCGTCCCGGGCTTCAATGGCGCGGTAGGCTCAGATGGCCGGCACCTTGACTCCTTTTTCCTTGTAGTAGCGAAGCGCGCCGGGATGGAATGGAACCGGCGAGCCCAACACCGCGCTCTTGAGCGTGATCTCCTTTGCCGCCTTGTGGACCGCCACAAGCTCCTCCGTG
>Ga0209342_10005931_pt1 | contig 12460 bp, 6 predicted proteins | sample RifCSP16_2_FD_184023 | JGI IMG/M metagenome (GOLD analysis project Ga0209342, IMG submission 184023) | Soil microbial communities from Rifle, Colorado - Rifle CSP2_sed 16_2 (SPAdes) (version 2) | ecosystem: Environmental > Terrestrial > Deep subsurface > Rock core/Sediment | place: Rifle... | reverse complement strand
GGACAAAGCGCGCGGCGGAGCGGGATTCACTCCCGCGCAGCCGCGGGGGGGTCTGGGGGGTGCGACGGAAGCGCCCCCCAGCTCAATGACGCCGCGACGCAAGCACCCCAGCTCGAGGACAGGCCGCGCCGCGGAGCCGAATTCACTTCGGCGCAGCGGCGGGGGGGTCTGGGGGGCGCGACGGAAGCGCCCCCCAGCTCAATGACGCCGCGACGGAAGCACCCCCAATTCAAGGACAAAGCGCGCGGCGGAGCGGGATTCACTCCCGCGCAGCCGCGGGGGGGTCTGGGGGGCGCGACGGAAGCGCCCCCCAGCTCAATGACGCCGCGACGGAGCGGGATTCACTCCCGCGCAGCCGCGGGGGGGGTCTGGGGGGGTGCGACGGAAGCACCCCCAGCTCAATGACGCCGCGCCCCCCAGCTCACTAGAAGGTCACGCGCGCCGCCAACTGCACCTGGCGCTCGGAGTTGAGGCGGGTCGAGGTGATCTTGCCGAAGTTGCTGTCGCCCACGAACTGGTTAGGCTGACCGTACTGCGGGTGGTTGAGCACGTTGAAGGCCTCAAGGCGCAGCTCGAGCGCCGCCCGGCCACCAAGCTTGAAGCTCTTGAACAGCGACATGTCCACGTTGTAGAAGCCCGGTCCCCGCACCGCGTTGCGCTTCTCGGTGCCCTGGATGCCGGCGGCGGCCGAGAAGACCGAGGTGTCGAACCACTCCTCGGTGGTCTTGGGGCCGTCGTTGGGATCGCCGCTCTGGTCGGCCCGCTTGTCGCCCGCGTAGACGGTGAAGGGGGTTCCGCTCTGCACCGTCACGATCGCGTTGAGCGTCCAGCCACCCAGGATCGCGTTGTCCTTCAGGAAGGGCAGATCGTAGGTGCCGGCATACGTCAGCCGGTGCCGCACGTCGTAGTCGGCATACCCCTCGTCCAAGCCCAGGTTGCGCGGGTCCGTCGGCGTGTTGCGGAAGGCCGAGGCGTTGCCGGGGAACTGGCCCGGGGTGTCGTTGGTGGCCTTCCCCAGGGTGTACGACAGGAGATACGACAGACCGCGGGTGGGGGCCCGCCGCACCGTCACTTGCAGGGAGTCGTACTGCGAGGCGCCGATGTTCTGAACGGTGGTGAGGCGTCCCTCGATGCCACCGCCGAAGCCGGCGGTGCTGGTGACGGCAGTCAGGTTGTAGCCTCGGGTGCCCACATAAGCCAGCATCACGGCAGTGGAGCGGGTCAGCTCACGCTGAACGCTTGCACTGAACTGATGCACCAGCGTTGTCTTGCTATCGCGAGGGACGAAGACCACGCCCGAGCCCTGAGGCAAGACGGGGTTCTTGGGATCCACGGCGGAGGGCAGGGGGATCGGCTCACTCATCCTCACCGCCGAGCCGGCACCCTCGAATCGGAACTCGGTGACCACCGCCGGCGGGTTCTCCGAGAGCTGGTTGTCGACGCCGCCACGATCCAGCGAGTAGAAGATCCCGTAACCGCCGTGAACCACCGTCCGGTCGTCGATCTGGTAGGCGAAGCCGGCGCGAGGGCCCAGGTTGTTCCCGTCGGTGTCGACGGTGGCGCGGGGCACGCCGTTCTGGCCGGGTAGGGTCAGGCTCTTGGTGTCCGGGTCGTAGTTGGCCAGCTTGTCGTCCTTCTCGTAATAGGGCGAGAAGACGTCCCAGCGCAGCCCCAGGTTCAGGGTCAGCTTGCGGTTGACCCGCCAGTCGTCCTGCACAAAGACCGCGTTCTCCCAGCTCAGCGTCTCCCGCGGCACATAACCCGGGACGCCGGTGGCCGTGAACTGGGTCTTGCCCACCAGCATGTCCGCCACCTCGTAGCCGGTGTGGCCCGGGTCGGGCTTGTTGCCAGGGGTGGCGGTGAAGTCGGAGTAGAAGTAGAACCCCTTGCCGAAGCGGGTCCGCTCGAAGGTGAGGTCGCGTCTGAGCAGGGTGAAGCCGGCCTTGACGTTGTGGCTGCCCTTGAGCCAGGTCAGGGAGTCCGAGAGCTGCAAGGTCTTTTGCTTCACGATGTACTGGCCGAAGTCGCCCAGATACTCGATGTAGGTGCCGTTGCCGCCGCCGATCAAGGAGATGCCGTTGGCGACGGTGGTGCCTCCCGGCCCCGGAATCCCGAGCGCCTTGTTCTGGTCGGTTCCGTATCCGACCGGCAGGAACTCGAACTTGAAGTCGACGTAGCCCAGGCGCAACTCGTTGACCAGGTTGGAGGAGAAGGTGTGGGTCTCGCCTAACCCGATGCTCAAACCCTTGTTGCCGGAGCTGCCGGAGCCGAAACCGGCCTGGTAGCCGGGGATCCGGCCCGGATCGCTGAACTTGTCGTCCCAGTAGCTGCCGCGCAAGAAGAGGGTGTCGTTGGCCGTCAGGTTGTGGTCGAGCCGCAGGTCGAAGTCGTGGAAGGTGCTGTTCTTCTCGCGGTGGGTCTCGTAGTTGTGGGTGACGCCTGCCAGGTCGGGCAGCGGGAAGGCGTTCAGGTAGCGCTGGGCCACGGGGTCGATCTGGGAGGATGGGATCACGTTGCCGGGATAGGGCTGGCCGGTCACCGGGTCGTAGATGGTGATGGGCGAGGAGAGGCCGAGTAGCTCCGAGAAGTCGCCCCGGCGCATCTTGGCGGTAGGCACGGTGACGGTCCCGCCGGCCTCCACCGGGATGGTGGACTTGAGCCCGTGGTAGGCCACGAAGAAGAAGGTCTTGTCGCGCTTGATGGGGCCGCCCAAGGTGGCGCCGAAGTCGTTCTGTCCGAAGTCGGGCTTCTCGCTGGCGAACGTGGGTGTGGCCGCCAGGCCCTTGGCGCGGTTGAACTCCCAGGCGCTGCCGTGGAAGGCGTTGCCGCCGCTCTTGGTCACCAGGTTGGTGATGGCGCCGCCGGCGCGTCCGAACTCGGCGGGCGCGTTGGTGGTGATGACCCTGAACTCCTGAATGGCCTCGGGTGACGGGTAGTAGGCGATGCTGTTGACCAGGGTCTCGTTGTTGTCGATGCCGTCGAGCTGGAAGTTGTTGAACTGCTCGCGCAGCCCGTTCACCGACAGGGCACCGCCACCGACTTCCCCGTAACGGAAGGTCTCGGCCTCACCGCTGCCCCCCGAGGCGTTGCTGCCGGGAATACCGCGGGTGACCCCGGGGGCCAGGGTGGCCAGTTGGGTGAAGTTGCGGCCGTTGAGCGGCAGGTCTTCGACCTGGCTGGAGTCGATCACGGTGCCGATGAACGAGGTGCTCTTCTCGATCAGCGGGGCCATGCCAGTGACTTCGATCGTCTCGGTCTGTCCGCCCACTTCGAGCTTGAAGTCGAGCCGGGCCGCCTGGTTGACGCTCAGCGTGAGCCTGGTGGTCTGTTCCTTGAAGCCCGGCATCTCGACCTTGATCTGGTAACGGCCGACGGCGAGCGGTATCAGGACGTAGCCGCCGGTGGAGTCGGTGACCACGGTCTTCGCGACGTTGGTGCCGAGGTTGGTGGCGGTCACGCTGGCGCCGGGGACCGAGGCCCCGGTGGTGTCGGCGACGATGCCCTCCACACGGCCTGTGCTTTGGGCCACGGCGGGACCGGCGAGCAGGAGTCCCAGAACGGACGCGAGGCCGAGCCGCGCCGAAATGCCCCTGAACGAGAGCCTGTTCATAACGCCTTTCTCCTCGAGACCCCTGCATGAAGAGCCGGCGGACCTTGGGGGCCCCGCCCAGAGCCTTGCTTTCGGGCACATTTGCGGACAAGATCCTGCCGAAAACCAGCCTGGGACTCGATCCGACGGCGGATGTCTGGAAGCGAGTATGGGGAGCCATCGCTCGGAAGTCACGAGCGGACGACGAAAGTTCGACGAACTCACGCCGAAACCAGTGATCAGCGAAGAACTCATCGATCCTCGTAAGCCCCTCGCGTTCGGCCCCTTCCTGCTCGACCCCGAGGCGGGGCGGCTGCTGGAGGGTGGGCGGGTGGTCCCGCTCGCCCCCAAGCCCTTCGAGACGCTGCACTACCTGGCGCAGCATCGGGGCCGGGTGATCGCCAAGTCCGAGCTGATGGAGAGGCTCTGGCCCGAGACCTTCGTCACCGACGACGTGTTGGTGCAGAGCGTGGTGGACATCCGGCGGGCCCTGGGCGACCACGCCAAGACGCCGCAGTACATCGAGACCATTCCCAGGCGGGGCTATCGGTTCCTGGCCGAGGTGAGGACCGGCGAAGCCACGACCGAGCCCGACGCTCAGGGTCCGGCGAGCGAACCCAGCGGAGAGTCGGCGCCGCCGGCCATTGGAAACGGAGCCAGCCGGAACCGCTGGCGCCTGGGGCTCATCGGATTGGGACTGCTCGCGCTCATTGGGGTGGCGCTTGCCCTCTGGCGGGGCCAGCCTCGCCCCGTCGCCAGCTTCGCTCCGGAGCCGGGCTCGCTGGTTGTGATGCCGATCCAGGTGGAAGAGCCGGTGGCGGTGAGCGGCTGGTTGCGTCAGGGGCTGGCCGAGATGATCCGCACCCAACTGGGGCAGACGCCCGGAATGCAGGTGGTGGCGCGTCACCGGCTGGCGGCGGCGCTGGCGGATGCCGGTGTGGGCGACGAAGAGAAGGGGCCCTCCGAGCCGGTCGCCGCCCAAGTGGCCCGCAGCCTGCGCGCCGAGAAGCTGGTCACTGGCTCGTTCGTCCGCTTCGACGACCGCTTCGTCCTGAACGCGCAGGTGGTGGACGTGGCGACCGGCCGGACCGAGGGCCACGCCTCGGTCCGGGGCAAGCACCCCGCGGACCTGCTGGAGGGGGTGGACGAGCTGTGCCTCAAGCTGCTGCACAACCTCGGCCCCAGCGATCGCGGCCGCGGCGCCGAATGGCGGCCCACCCGACTCACCACGCGTTCGGTGGAGGCGTCGCGCTTCTACGTTGAGGCGCTTGGCCGCTTCGCCCGCGGCGGTCGCGCGGGAGCCGAGGAGGCCGAGGCACTGCTGGGAAAGGCCCTGGCCCTCGACCCCTCCTTCGCGCAGGCCTACGTCAAGAAGGCGGAAACCCAACACTGGCGCCGTCGCTGGGGCTACGGCGATCCCGATCCCGCCCCCGCCATTCAGGCCGCGGCGCGGCTGCTCAAGGAGCTGCCGGATCGCGAGCGGCTCTTGGTCAAGAGCTTCGAGGCCTTCATCATTCGCCAGCAGCCCTCGGTGGCGCTCCACGACTGGAACGCGCTGCTCCAGTTCTATCCCACCTACGCTCAGGAGTTGGGCGTCCCGGGGCTGGTCGCCGAGACCTTTCTGGCTCAGGGACGCTGGGATCAGATCATCCTGGTGGCCGAGGCCCATGTGGAATCGCCCTCCCTCCCCGACGCCGAACGGGCGCGCCTCTCCTCGCTGCTCTCCCAGGCCTTTCGGCGCAAGGGCGAGTTCGACCGGGCCCTGCGCGAGGCCCAGCGGGCGCTGCGCTTGTGGCCCAGTCGAGAGGGCCCCGCCTTCCTGCGCCAGCGCACGACCCTGGGACGAATCGAGCTGGATGCCGGCCGGCGCGGCGAGGCTTTGGGCGAGTTCGAAGCCGTGGCCGCCGCCAAGGATGCCGACGCTACCAACCTGACCGACGCCGCCTGGGGTCTCTACATGGCCGGGGAGACGGCGCGGGCGCAGGCGGTGTCGGATCAGGCGCTGAAGCAGGATCCCTCTTACGGGAACGCCTACCATCTCCGCGGCTGGCTGGAGCTGGGTCGGCGCGACTACGAAGCCGCCGGCGCCAGCCTGCTGCTGGCTCACGAGCGCACGCCGCGCCACTTCGGCAACCCGTATCAGGGGGTGGCCGGTGGCGATCTGGCGGCGCTCTACTACGCCGGGGTCGCCTACCAGAACCTGGGCGCAGCGGACCGGGCAACTGCCGCCTTCGGGCGGCTTCGCGAGCAGTGCCTGAGGATCGGCGAGCGCTCCGACCAGGAGGCGGTAGCGGCGCGCTGGCAGGCCCAGAACTTCCTGGCCCGCATCTCCGCCCGGTTGCACCAGCCCAGCCAGGAGCCACCACGCCTGGAGGGCGACGACACCACCTACTTCGTGCAGACGGCGCGACTGCACGCGGTGCAGCGCCGGCGCGAGGCGGCCCTCAAGGAACTGGCTCAGGGCATCGCCCTGGGCCACGGCGAGCTCCGGCACATCGCCGACGATCCCGACTTCGAGAGCCTTCGCTCGGAGCCTGAGTTCAAGCGCCTGATCGCCCCACCCACTCCTCGTTAGGGGCGCCGCCAAGCGGCGTCCGGTTGACGGCCGGCCGGCCGGCGGCGTAGTCTCCGCCCGGTCGCACCCTTTCTCGGAGGTTCGCGATGCGCCTGCGCCTTCTGCTGGCGGCTCTGGCCGCCGTCGTCCCCGCCTGCTCCAGCCAGGGCCCCAAGGCCCAAGGCGAGAAGCCCATCACCATCGGCTTCTCCATGGACACCCTGAAGGAGGAGCGCTGGCAGCGCGACCGTGACATGTTCGTGGCCCGCTGCGAGGAGCTGGGCGCCAGGGTCCTGGTTCAGGCCGCCAACGGCGACGACGCCTTGCAGAACGCGCAGGCCGAGAACCTTCTCACCCAGGGCGTCGACGTGTTGCTGGTAGCGCCTCATAACGCCAAGACCGCCGCCGTCATCGTGGAGTCCGCGCACAAGATGGGCGTCCCGGTGATCGCCTACGACCGGCTGATCCGCGACGCCGACGTCGATCTCTACGTTTCCTTCGACGCGGTGCGGGTTGGTGAGATGCAGGCCGAGTACCTGGTGAAGCGCAAGCCCAAAGGCAACTACGTCCTGATCGGGGGTGCTCCCACCGACAACAACGCCCTGCTCTTTCGGGAGGGCCAGATGAACGTGCTCAAGCCGCTCATCGACCGCGGTGACATCAAGATCGTCTCCGACCAGTGGGCCAAGGACTGGCAGGCCTCGGAAGCGCTCAAGATCATGGAGAACGCCCTCACCCGGTCCAACAACCAGGTGGACGCGGTGGTGGTGTCGAACGACGGCACCGCCGGCGGCGCCGTCCAGGCGCTGGCCGAGCAGAAGCTCACCGGCAAGGTGCTGGTCTCCGGCCAGGACGCCGACCTGGCCGCTTGTCAGCGAATCGCCGCCGGCAGCCAATCGATGACGGTCTACAAGCCGATCAAGAAGCTGGCGCTCAAGGCCGCCGAGATGGCTCTGCTCTTGGCCAAGAAGCAGCCGATCGGCGAGTCCACCCGACCTGTGCCTAACGGTTTCAAAGACGTGCCTTCGCTGCTGATCGAGCCCCTGCAAGTGGACAAGAACAACCTAGTGCAGACGGTGATCGCCGACGGCTACCAGAAGCTGGAGGAGGTCTACAAGGACCTCCCCAAGGACCAGTGGCCCAAGTGACGACACCGGACGGCAAACCACAGAGGCACAGAGCGGAACGGTGAACGGACATGAAGCACGGCCGACCGGGAACGAGGGAGCCGACCGGGCGTGCCCTCCCGTGGTTCTGTTCGGCCTGACCGTCGACCCCTTCCCGGTCCCGACTCCCCGGCTGGTCCTGTGACGTCCTTCTTCCCACGTCTCTGTGTCTCCGTGCCTCTGTGGTTTCCTTCCGTTCCGTTCTTTGTGCTCTTTGGCCTTTGTGGTTGATGTTGTTGGGTCGGCATGGCGCTGCTTGAGCTGACGGCCATCCGCAAGGACTTCCCCGGGGTGCGGGCGCTGGACGGGGTGTCCTTCGACCTCCAGGCCGGTGAGGTGCACGCGCTGTGCGGAGAGAACGGCGCCGGCAAGAGCACCCTCATCAAGGTCCTCTGCGGCTTCTTCCCCAGCCACAGCTTCGAGGGCGAGATCCGACTCGACGGTCGGGCCGTCCGCTTCGACAGTCTGCGCGCAGGCGAGGAGCACGGCATCGCACTCATCGCCCAAGAACTGGCCCTGGTCCCCGAGCTGTCGGTGGCCGAGAACCTGCTCTTGGGCCGGGAGCCCGTCCGCCACGGCTTGATCCGCTGGGATGTGGTTCGGACCCAAGCGCGGCGCGCCCTGGATCGGGTTGGGCTGGCGATCGATCCGGAGCGCCCGGTCAGGGAGCTGGGGATCGGCCAGCAACAGCTGGTGGAGATCGCCAAGGCACTGGCCAAGGACGCGCGGATCCTGGTCCTCGACGAACCGACAGCAGCCTTGACCGAGGCCGACACCGAACGCTTGCTCACCGTCCTGCGCGAGCTGCGATCCCGAGGCGTGGCGGCCATATACATCAGCCATCGCCTGGAGGAGGTCTTCAAGATCGCCGACCGCATCACGGTGCTGCGCGACGGCCGCTCCGTCGGCACCGAACGTACGGACGCGATCACCCGGCAGCGCGTGATCGCCCTCATGGTGGGCCGCGAGCTCAAGGACCTCTGCCCGCGGCCACCGGCGGCCTCGGGCCCGGTGGTGCTGGGGGTGGCCCGCTGGTCGGTGGCCGATCCCAACAACCCTGGCCGTCAGGTCGTGCAGGACGTGAACCTCGAGGTCCGAGCCGGCGAGGTGCTGGGCATCGGCGGCCTGATGGGCGCCGGGCGTACCGCCCTCTTGTCCTCGCTGTTTGGTGCAGCCCGCAGCCCGGTGAACGGAGAGCTGCGCCTCCCGGGACGATCCTCACTCGCCCCCTTCGCCTCTCCCGCCGAGGCCATCGCGGCCGGCCTGGCGCTGGTCAGCGAGGACCGCAAGCGGTACGGCCTGCTCCTGGAGGCTGCGGTAGGCGAGAACCTCACGCTGGCTACGCTCCGTCGCTTCGTGCGTCACGGCCTTCTCGACGCTGCAGCGCAGGCCCGTGAGGCCGGCAGCCAGTGCGCGTCGCTCCGCATCAAGACGCCGGGGCTCGACGCCCTGGCGGGGCGCCTTTCCGGGGGCAACCAGCAGAAGATCGTCCTCGGCAAGTGGCTGCTGGCCAAGCCCCGGGTGCTGCTGCTCGACGAGCCCACCCGCGGCATCGACGTCGGTGCCAAGGCCGAGATCTACGACCTCGTCAGCCGCCTTGCCGCCTCCGGTCTCGCCGTCCTCCTGGTGTCCTCGGAGTTGCCCGAGTTGCTGGGGCTCAGCCACCGCATCTTGGTGTTGAGCCAGGGCCGCCCCACCGCCGAGCTTCCTGCCGACGAAGCCACCGCCGAACGCGTCATGGCCGCCGCCACCGCCAGCGCTTGAACGACGGAACAGGCAACGCAAAGACACAAAGCGCACAAAGAACGGCAACGGACGGGAAACCACACCGTGGTCGCGGACGAGTTCGTACTGGGGGGTGGTCTCGAGCGTCAGTCCTGGTCGGCCTCCGGCGGATCGGCCTCGTCAGGGTCGAGTCGATCGACCACCACTCCGCCCGAGGTGATTTCGCCGCCCTCCACGCACCTGTCCTGCACCTCGATGGCGAGGAGCGAACCCACCTTCTGCGCCAGGGCCAGCGCGGTCGCCTTCTCGCTTTCCTCGAAGAGCGCCACTAGGACCATGCGGCTGCCCACCACCACGTACAGGTGTACCCAGAACGAGGTGCGGGTGTGCGTCACGGCCGGCCCGCGGGTGCTCCGCTCCGAACCGCGCTCGTAGCGCAGCATCACCTGCGCGCCGGGGAGGACCTCCGTCCTCCGGCGGTGGGTGTAGACGAGGAAGTCGAAGATCTCCAGCACCTCACGCGTGCCCACATCGAGTTCGGTGCGTTTCCTGAAGACGGTGATGAGCCAGCCGGGGACCAGGAAGGCGGCCGTCATCAGGGGGAGGATCACCCAACCCGCCACCGTCATCTCGGCCGGCTGCAGCAGGCCGCCCACCAGTTGATACAACAGGTAGCCGCCCACAGCCAGGAAGGGGAGCCCGAAGAGCCGCGCCATCCCGGGCCCGGGCTGGCTGACCGTGACCTTCCCCGACCCCGACTCGCGCCACGTGCTCTGCATGGAAGCCCCCCCCGCGAAGACCAACGGCGAGTGGTCATTGTCTCAGAGGCGGATGCGCAGGCCCACCTCTGCGGAGTGAAAGACGGCGAAGGGGTAGACCTCGTTGTCGGCGCCACCTTCGCAGCGTCGGTATCCGACGTCGAGAGCTACTCCATGCGATGCGGTCTCCACCCTGCCGACTGTTGACTGTCGACTACCGACTTCTCCACCCTTTGTGTCCTTCCCACCTTTGTGATTCACTCCGCTCCCGTGGAGTCCCATGACTGAAGAGACAGGACGCCTTCGCATTCCCTGGCGGGCGCTCACCATGGTGGGCGCCCTGCTGCTGATCTGGACGGTCTTCTCGATGACCACCGAAGGCCGCTTCCTGCTCCCCCGCAACCTGGCGCTCCTGGTCCGCCAGATGTCGGTGACCTCCCTCTTGGCCATCGGCATGGTGCTGGTGATCGTGGCGGGCCAGATCGACCTCTCGGTGGGCGCCATGGCCGGCCTGCTGGGCGGCGTTTCGGCCTTGGCATTCGTGCGCGGCGGCTATCCGCTGCCGGTCGCCTTCCTGATCCCGATTCTGCTGGGCGCGCTGCTGGGCTTCCTCCAGGGCAGTCTAGTGGCTCGGCTGCGCATCCCCCCTTTCATCGTCACGCTAGGCGGAATGCTGGTCTTCCAAGGGGCTCTGCTCGGCCTCACCGGCGGCGTCACCACCTCCCCCACCAGCGCCTATCTGAAGGTCGGTCAGTCGTACCTGCCCCGTACCGTCGGCTGGACGGTGTTCGCCGTCCTGCTGCTGGGCTTCGCTCTGGCGGCACTGCGCACCTCGGCCAGGGCGCGTTGGCGTTGGCTGGGCTTGATCGCACTCGGCGGCCTCTTCACCGCGGTGATGAACGCCTACGAAGGTGTCCCGTTTCCCGTCCTTTTGGTCCTGCTGCTGGCGGGCGCGCTCTCGGTCCTGGCTCAGCACACGCCCTTCGGGCGCCATCTCTACGCCATCGGCGGCAACCGCGAAGCGGCCTTCTACTCCGGCATCCCCATCGAGCGGCGGCTGGTGGGCGTCTTCACACTGATGGGCGTCATGTGCGGCATCGCCGGCGTGGTGCTGACGGCCCGCGTCGGCTCGGCCACTTCGGACGCCGGCCGCATGATGGAGCTGGATGCGATAGCGGCCGCGGTCATCGGGGGAGCCTCACTCTTGGGCGGGCGCGGCACCGTCTGGGGAGCCCTGCTCGGCGCATTGGTGATGGCATCCCTCGACAACGGGATGAGCCTCATGAACACCGAGGCCTTCTGGCAACCGATCATCAAGGGCGCCATCCTGGTGGCAGCAGTGGGGGCGGACATCGCCGGCCGCCGCCACTAACGCGGTTCACCACAAAGACACAAAGGGCACAAGGAACGGAAACGAACGGGACACCACAGAGGCACAGAGAACGAGGAGAAGACACCGCCGGCCAGAAGCAGAGCAGACAGCGAGCGGCTCGCACAGGTTGCGCATCGAGGTGCCCGACGCGCGACGCCCAAGACCGGGCAATCAGCCCTCAGGGTTGAGCCTTCAGCTACGGCAGGGTGCACCGCGCTCCAACCTCTCACCGCTCCCCGTAGCTGAACACTGATCGCTGACCGCCAACCCGCCGTGGTCTTTGCCCTGTCGACTGTTGACTGCCGACTGTTGACTGCCGACTGTTGACTGCCGACTGTTGACTGCCGTCCTGGCAGCGTTCAGCGCACGACGTAGATAGCTGCTGAGCGTGGGGGCAGTGTGGTGCGCACGCGTCCGCCGCTTACCGTCGCATCGGGTGCCACCGCGAGTCGATCGGTCAGCGTTGCCCCCTCCGTCAGGGCCGCGGAGCGTACCTCGAAGTCCAGCGCCGCCGGAGACGACGCGTTGTTGAAGGCCACTACCACCGACCCCTGCGAGCTTGTCCGCGCGAAGACCCACGCCTGTTCCTCGACCTGGAGGTTCACGAGCCCCCCTCGCCGGAGCGGCTCCAGCCCCGCACGCAGGTGCAGCACGCGCCGAACGTGGTCGAACACCTCGCGCTCCTCCGGCGTCCGGCCCGCTGACTCGAAGGCGTTGCGCGCGTCGCCCGGCCACCCCCCAGGGAAGTCCCGGCGGTTGTCGGGGTCTCCTCCGCCCTTGATGCCGATCTCGTCACCGTAGTAGAGCGTGGGGGTGCCGCGCAGCGTCGCCAGGGCCGTGAAGGCCAGCTTGAGCCCGCCGGCGTTGGCCCCGGGTTCGTTCATGAAGCGCTGCACGTCGTGGTTGCCCAGGAAGGTCACCAGCAGCTCCGGCCGAGGGTAGAGGCGATCCAAGCCCAGGGTCTGCACCATTTCGCGCAGCGGCTTGCCCTCGGCGAACGCCCGGCGCAGCGGAAAGAGCAGCGGGAAGTCGAACAGGGTGTCGACCCCGGTGTCGACGCCGTCGAAGCCGGCGGCCCCACCCTCGAAGAACGAGACCAGCCCCGCGTTCCCATCCCACATCTCTCCCACCACGGTCAGGGTTGGGTACTCGCGTTTGATGGCGTCCATCCAGTCCCGCCAGAAGCCCCGCGGCACGTAGGGCCAGGTGTCCTGGCGAATGCCGTCCAGACCGGTCGTCGCCACCCACCAGAGCGTGTTCTGGATGAGGTAGCGGCGGACCTCCTCGTCGTTCTGA